>Ga0209260_10000011_pt1 | contig 171369 bp, 144 predicted proteins | sample WorMetTypGCAVOLI_FD_187421 | JGI IMG/M metagenome (GOLD analysis project Ga0209260, IMG submission 187421) | Marine gutless worms symbiont microbial communities from Max Planck institute for Marine Microbiology, Germany - Olavius algarvensis... ...
AGCATCCAGCATCCAGCATCCAGCATCCAGCATCCAGCATCCAGCATCCAGTATCCAGCATCCAGTATCCAGCATCCAGTATCGAGCATCCAGCATCCAGCATCCAGCATCCAGCATCCAGTATCCAGCATCCAGCATCCAGCATCCAGCATCCAGCATCCAGCATCCAGTATCGAGCATCGAGCATCCAGTATCGAGCATCGAGCATCCAGCATCCAGCATCCAGCATCTGTCTGCAGATTGATTGATTTTATTGACATTACTTTATCAGAAACAAGCACTCTACAACCGAAGGTAACCCAATGAACGGCAACATCATCATCAAAAACGCATCGGAATTGGTCACCTGCAGCGGGTTTGCAGCCAAAAAGGGCCAAGAAATGTCTGAGCTGCACATCATTCCCGATGGCGCAGTGGTTGTTAAAGAAGGCATGATTGAAGCCGTCGGGACGACAAAAGAGATCGAAGCAAAACTGGCGAAGGCCGAATCTGATCCTGCCGACTTTGATTTTATAGACGCCCAAAACAAGGCCGTGCTGCCCGGCTTTGTAGACTCGCATACTCATTTTATTTTCGGCGGTTATCGGGCGGAAGAATTTTCATGGCGCCTGCGCGGCGACAGCTATATGGATATTATGAAACGCGGCGGCGGTATCGCCAATACGGTTCAGGCGACGCGCGCGGCTTCAGCCAACGAGCTGCTGCAGGCTGGAATCAAACGCCTGGACTCGATGCTTTCATTCGGCGTAACAACCGTTGAAGGTAAAAGCGGTTATGGCCTGGATAAAGATACGGAAATCAAACAACTTGACGTAATAAACCATCTTGGCGGCATACATTATATCGACATCGTCCCCACGTTTTTGGGCGCCCATGCGGTGCCCGAGAAATTCAAAGACCGGGGCGACGATTTTATTGATTATATGATCAAAGAAGTTATGCCGCCGGTAGTCGAGCGGAAATTAGCGGAGTATTGTGATGTTTTTTGCGAGAAAAATGTCTTTTCGGTCAGCCAGTCAAGGCGACTGTTAACCGGAGCCCGGGAGCTGGGTTTCAAAATCAAACTGCATGCCGATGAAATTGTGCAACTCGGCGGAGCCGAGCTGGCTGCCGAGCTCAATGCGACTTCGGCCGATCATTTGCTGCAGGCTTCGGATGAAGGCATTCGGCAGATGGCGCAGGCCGATGTCGTTGCCACCCTGCTTCCCGGCACCGCCTTCAGCCTGAAAGAGCCATATGCCAGAGGCCGCTATATCATCGACAGCAATTGCGCGGTAGCCCTGGCGACTGATTTTAACCCGGGAAGCTGTTTTACGGAATCCATACCGCTCATCTTTGCTTTGGCGACCCTGTATATGGACATCACAACCGAAGAGGCCGTATCGGCCCTGACAATTAACGCCGCGGCAGCGCTCGATAGAGCCGATACCATTGGCAGTATAGATGTCGCCAAACAGGGTGATCTGGTTGTACTCGAGTACCCAAGCTACAAATTCATTCCGTATCATGTTGGGGTCAACACGGTAGATAAAGTCGTCAAAAATGGGAATCTGGTTTTTGACAAAGAAAAAGGAGGGATGACATATTGTTAACCAATCAAAAAATAACTGATTTTTTACAAAAAACGGCCGCAGGCACCGCCGTGCCGGGTGGCGGCTCCGTTTCAGCATTGAGTGCGGCGTTGGGAGCAGGCCTGACGGAAATGGTGGCTAATTTGACCATCGCTAAAAAGGGCTATGCGGCGGTTGAAAACGAAATGAAAGAGATAGCTGAAACAGGGCAGAATCTCAGAGAAAAGCTGGTGTCGGAAGTAGACAAAGATTCCAATGCCTACAAGGATGTCCTGGCAGCATTTAAATTGCCCAAAAACACCGACGAAGAAAAAGCGCAACGAATAGAGGCGATTCAGGATGCCATGAAAAATGCCGCCCGGGTTCCGCTGGCAGTAGCCAATGATGCATTACAGATTATGGAATTGGCGGAAAAGGTAATTAGAAACGGCAACCGCAATGCTGTCTCAGACGGAGCCGTAGGGGTTATGATGGCACGCACAGCGGTTCTGGGCGCCTTATTTAATGTAAAAATAAACCTGGCCTCCATCAAAGACGAGGTGTTCGTCGAAGACATGATGCAGCAAGTAAATAAACTGGAAAGCCGGGTGCATGAGAGGGAAAAAGAGATACTTTCACACGTAAACGTATAGGAGTGGTTTGTGGAATGCAAAGTGAAAGAATGCTGATGATTATCGACACGTTGCACTGATAATGAAAAGAATTTTGGTTTTCTGAAATCGCATTACTTATTTTTCATCTTCTTCAATTCAGTAGCGCAGGCAATTAAATCGGGCCTGCGATTTATATCCATGACCAGGATCGCGCTGATTATTCCTTCTTTATCAATAAAAACCAGGGCCCGCTCGGACAACCCGTCGGATCGCAATACACCATATTTTTCAGCAACAGCACCATGCGGCCAAAAATCTGAAAGGACTTCAAACCACAATTTTCCCATCTGACGGGTCCAGGCAAATAGTGTCGGTATGTTGTCGACCGTGATCCCAAGCAGAATGGCATCTGTTTCGGCAAACATTTCTTGGACAATATTATAGCCCGGCCATTGGTCGGAGCATACCGGCGTGAAGGCAGCCGGCACGAATGAGAGCACAACATTTTTTTTGCCTCGATACTGACTGAGTGAAATCTCCTTGCCCGATACGGCCGGCAGGGTAAAGTCCGGCGCTTGCTGCCCGGCTTTTACCTTCAGCTCGCTGTCTCTGGGTTTTAAGTTTCCCGGGTTATAGATGTTGCCTTCCAATTCCTTTGACTGCCCGAATGCGAATACGCTCATCAGCAGAAACCATATTACGCAAACGACGCTCGCTTTAAAATACAACTTCATTGATTATCCTCCTTTTAAGATTGACGGGGTTCGAATTTTTAAAAAATATCAGATAATTAAATGGCCCGACTTCCGCAAGGTGTTCTTTAGCAAATCCATATGGGGCAAGCATGTCGTCAACCTCTTCAGGAGACAATCGGATATGCAACGGAGGTCCCGGTGGCCCATCTATTTTTTTAAACTCAACGATTGCCAGCAGGCCGTCTGCTTTCAATACCCGGACAATCTCATCCAGCACTTCTTTCGATATTTGATCTTCTACGAAATCATGTAAAACGGTGGCCATCAGACAGACATCCACCACCTGATCATCCACCGGGATATGCCGCCCGGCATCGCTGACAAAGGCTTCAATATTCAAGGCATTTTCTTCAACCGCACGCGCCTTGAGTTGCTCGATACCCTCTTGCCACAGATCTACCGCATAAACGGTCCCGGTTGAGCCTATAATTTCAGAAGCTTTCAGACAATAGGCGCCCCGGCCGCAAGCCACATCCAGAAATGTGATGCCCTTTTTAAGGTCAAGCTCCCGGTAAAAGGCTTCAACATCGATGAGATCGAAACTGCTTTTACCGGCACCGGTGGGTTTTCTGTGATTATTCGTCACCACTTTAATTTTCCTTGATTTTTTATATGCAGATTGAATATTTTAAGAATCCTATCGATTTAAATTGAAAAGACAGAGCGTAGCGATACAACAAATCTTCAATCGTCAATATTCAATTCCGGCTTGTCCGGGTTGGGTTTCGATTCTAGAAAATGAATCTTTCCCTTGCGCCTGGAGCCTTATGCCTTGTGCCACTTGAAACTGGCAGAGAACTTCGAATTGGCCAAAACTACTTTCATGTCTACATAAATGACGAACTGTTAGTATTGCTCCACCCCGCTTGCCGAACGCACCATCTACGGTACCGAGTGAAAAGATAGACTTGCAGTCCGAGCGCCAGATAAAAAATATCGCGAATAATTGTGGTATATGAAGAAACACTATTTCCGGAATTTTGAAGTTCAAAACAACCGCAATTGAATTCATGCCCCCGCAGGAGGTTGATCGAAAGGAGAATGATAAACGCCACCAGCAGCGCATTGACGATTAAAACAGCGGATCGGGGATAGACGCCGATGATCAGAGCAAGCGCCGCTAGGAGCTCCAGAAAGGGCAAAATGATTGCAATCAGGTTGATGAGCGCATGGGGAAACAGGTCGTATCCATATATTATTTTGGCAAAATCCGCCGGGAAAAGGATTTTGTTGTAGCTCGCATAAATGAATGTCAGCCCGAGTATCCAGCGGGATGCCAGTTCCAACCAGCTATTTTGAAGTATGCTCTGGATATGCTTAATCAATGGGATAGCCCTCAGCTTCCCAACCCGGGAAACCGTCTATCATCACGCTGATGTTCATATAGCCGCGCTCCATGAGAAGCAGGGCCAGGTGGTGGCTGTCTTCGCAGGTTCTTCCCGAGCAGTAAGTTACAATCGGACGATCAAGGTCGTGAAGCTCCAGAAAGCCATCAATTAGCTCATCGTATTGTCCAACCGGAAGGGATACCGCGCCTTTAACATGACCGTCATTGTGATCTTCGAAGGATCGCGCATCGACAAATAGGACATTGCCGGTGTCATATAGTGCCCTAGCATGGGTGACGTCGTCAATTTCGAGTTCATCCATGACCACATCGTTTTTCCCGATAGCGCTAACCACGCCCTGGGAGGTGTCCCACTGCCCCACCAGGGCAATGCCATTCGGCGAAAAATAGTTGACGCCGAATGCCACAATGACTGAAATTGCGGTGATGATGCTGACTTCTTTTAATATTTTCATGAAACACGTGCGTGTTATGCCGGATGCGTATGTTTAGCCCCCGGTTTTTATTCCGTTTATCTCTTTTAGCATCGACATTAAAGTATCGGTTGCAATATATCCGGGTACACTAAAAATAGGCTCGCCCATCTCAGTCAGAAAAACGGTAGTGGGCAAGCCGACAACGCCATAATTACCCGCCGTCTGCGGTTCCCTGTCGGTGTTTACCATAATCGGCATATAATTATCATTCAGATAGTTGATCAACGAGGAATCTTTGAACGTGGTATTGGCCATCTTGCGGCAGAAACCACACCAGTCGGCATAAAAATGGAGAAACACTTTTTTTTTCTCAATTTTGCTCAATACCATCCCTTCTTCATATGAGCGCCAATTGATCGTGTCAGAGGCGGCGGCGAGGCCGGCAACACACACAATCAGGCACAAAGTCAGAACTCGAATGCAGCGAATATAGTTTGATTTCATATAGAATGTTTCCTTTTCCCGAATTACTCCGCCCAGAAAAATAGCATATTCAGAGTAGGCCTACAGGCCGGATGGGTGGCCAGCATTCCATCGTTCCAATTTCAGGCGCAGCCCTTAAGATCTAAATATATAAATGCATAAGGATAATGTCAATTTGAGAGGCATTAGAAGGTGGAAGTCGGACCCGCCCCGGGCTTTGTGTTTTCGCTATGATTACGTGCAGGCGGCATGGCGCGGCACCGATCTTGCCGATTGGGATGAGCTACAGGAAGCGTTGCGGTCTTACTGCAGCACTCGTTGCCGTCAGGGCGGATTAATTAGGGAAAAACAGTGTCACAGTGGTACCGACATTCGGGGTGCTATCAATTTGTATTCGACCGCCATGGGCTTCCATGATTGTTTTGCACAGGCTTAAACCCAATCCATAGCCGCCGGTGTCCTTTGTGCGGGATTTATCCACCCGGTAAAAGGGCTCGAAAATAAACGGCAGCTCATCCTGCGGAATCCCGATTCCGTGATCAGCGATTTGTAAAACAATATTTGGCGGTCGGTCTTTTAGCCGGATGCTCACCGGCTGACTGTCCGGGCTGGAAAATTTGATGGCATTCGTCAGAATGTTTTTGAAAACGATTTTAATCTGCTCTGGATCAACCTGAATTGCGCTACCGGTGGGTATGTCGTCGGCCTGAACTCCGGGAGATTGGTTTTCAAATTCAGGTAATACCTCTTTCAAAATATCAGTCAGCAATACGCGCTCCACTTTCAGCTTACCATGCAGATGATGCATCCGGGCGGTTTCCAGAATTTCATTGATCATCTTTTCCATTTCAACGACATCGCCGGTGATGCTTTCCTTTGCCTGACCATCCGGCATAAACTCCAGGGCTACTTTAACACGGGTAAGCGGCGAACGAAGTTCATGGCTGACATCCAGCAGCAGCTGCTCTTTGCTGTGGAGCATATCCCGGATACGCTCTGTCATGTCATTAAAGGCTGCCGCAAGATCTCTGAGTTCATCGGACCTTTTTAACGGAACCCGGTATTTCAAATTGCCCTGGCTGACTTCCCGCACCCCTTCATTCAGCCATCGCACCGGCTTAAGGATCCAGCGAATGGATAAAAAGGCACCGGCGAGAATCAGGGTTAGCAGGGACAGCAATATGATCACCAAACGCTTGCGTTCCGGATCCAGCTCGAAACTCTTGTCCAGGCCGAAAACAAATCGTCCGGATTCGTGGATTAATTCGACGAAATGATGGCCATGGTAACTTCCTAACCGAATGATAGGGTCCCGGCTCCAATCGCGCCAGTGCGCCTTCTGGATATCAGAAAAATTTTCAGCGGTGGTCCAGTTCGTGTGCATGCCGTCGTAGTAAATTTGAAGAGACGCTTGCCGGCCGATTTGCTTTGCCCGCACAAGGTCTGGCGGACTTCCTAAATCGTCGACGATATAGTTTAAATACTGTAGGATATTCTTATGAAGCGGACGCCCGGCTGCGCTGCGATGAAGCCAGAAAAAGCCAACCACCACAAGATTTATACAAATACCGGTTAATACAATGACCACCAGCAGTTTGGTAAATACCGATCGGAGTATTCTCTTGAACCAATTCATAAATTTTTGCCCCATTATCTCAATATGATCGGAGAAAATACTATGATTATAATGAGAACCCTGAATTGCATATTTTCTGGGATCGATTCCCTTTTGCTCCGTATTTATTCTAATTGACAGAATACATTATTCGATGCTTACAGTCCGCCTCTGGTGGATTGGACGTTCAATGTTCGATGTTCCTTCGTTTCTTTTCAATTAGACTGGCTCTTTCTCAAGTCAGGTGCCGGATTGATCACCAATAAACACATACCCGGTGCCCCAGACAGTTTTAATAAACCTGGGTGATTTGGGATCATCTTTTAATTTTTGGCGCAAACGGCTCATGGTAATATCCACAGATCGGTTAAATGCATCACAGTCAATACCCCTTAATTCCTGTAAAATCTCGTCACGGTTAAAGACTTTCCCGGGGTTGCGGGTGAGCAGAGCCAGCGCGGCAAACTCGTTGGTCGTCAAATCCATATTTTCTGCATCCAGTGTTACAATGTGCTTGGTGAAATCAATCTCCAGCGGCCCGAAGGATTGGGGCCGGGTATCATCGATTTTGTTTGCCCGGCGAAGCACCGAATGAATCCGTGCCACCAGTTCCCGCGGCTCGAAAGGCTTCGGCAGATAATCATCGGCTCCCAATTCGAGACCGACGACCCGATCCATCAACTCTCCTCTGGCGGTGAGCATAATAATCGGCACTGACGAATTTTGCCGGATCGTCTTACACACCTCAAACCCGTCCATCCCGGGCAGCATCACATCCAATATGACCAGATCCGGCGATTTGTGCTTCAGCTTTTTTAGACCGTCTTTCGGATGGGTGGCACTCAGCGTGTTAAAGCCAAAATCACCCAAAAACTCCGTCAGAAGTTTATTCAGCTTCTCGTCATCGTCTATAATAAGAATGCTTGTTGCCATATTTTTGGATCCGCTTTTGGCGATAGTTAATGCGAAAAAGAGAATTTGATGTCAAACTTCGATGCCTATCGACCGCTTTGATTGAGTAGGTTTGGATTTAGGAATCAATAAACAGGGTCTCCCCGTGTTTCAGATCAATCAGCTTGTCAAGAAGGCCTTCTTTTTTTAGTTCCTCTTTGATCTGCATCGGAGGGAAATGCACCGGCTCGTTGCCCAGGCGAAAGGTTCCCCAATGGACGATCATCATTTTGCCGGCTTTTAATTGTTTAAACGCCTGAACCGTCTCGCGCGGATTCATATGGCTTGGCGCCATGAACCAGCGCGGTTCATAGGCGCCCACGTTAAACACGGCCAGATCGATTTTATATTCACGGCCCAGTTGTTCAAATCCATCGAAATAGGCCGTGTCGCCGGAAACGTAAATGGTGTAGCCGCTGGCCAATCTTATCAGATACGACCCCCACAAGGACCGGTTGGGTCCGGTTATCGGACTGCGCATGGTCCAGTGATTGCATGGCAGCAACGTAATGTTGAGTCTTCCATCGTTAAATGAATCAAACCAATCCAAACGCGTCCGGTTTTTCATGGATAGGTCTTCAAATATGTCATCGTAACCCAGGGGCGAAAGGACATGGCTGTTTTTATTCAGGGAAGCCAGTGATTTTTTGTCGAGGTGATCATAGTGGCCATGGGTTATTAAAACATGCTGCGGCCTGGGTATTTCCCGGGGTTCAAAATTCAGCGGGGTAAAATCCTTGATGAACCAGAAGATTTCAGAAAATATCGGATCGACAAGGATATTGCGATCAACGTCTTTAATCATCACACTGGCATGTTTCAGAAATGTTACCGAACTGCCGCTGTGTTCTCGAACCGAGTTCCAATCAATGGTTACAGGCGTCACCTGCTCATCAGCAAAGAATGGTTTGAATTTATTTTCACTGAAAAGCTTCCACTTCATCACCTCCCATAAACGGCCGTCGCGACCCAGTCCGATGGGATTCACAAAGCCCCCGGAATTATGGTGTTCTTTTGCACGGGCAATCTCACGCAAACTGCGCCCGTTAAGCGGTTTATAATGCAAAATTTCCGGTCCGGAATCAGCGGAAACAGCCGATGAAGATGAGTTAGGCATAAGGCTTACGATCGACAAACTGTGTAATGATGTTATCAGTAATTTCTTTATAAATTGTCTGCGGGTCATGATTATAACGCTCACGGGTAGTGTCGGAGTTAAACATGCTACAGACCATAATCATTCCGGCAATTAATGTCATCACCCGTAGCCATTCCACTTCATCTTTAGATTAACCAGGGTCGGCACTAGGGCCACGCCTGACGGCGGAACACTAGCACCGACCCTACTTTTTATCTCCCTGCTCGCAACAGGCCACGCGCATCCCGCAACACGCAACACGTACCATGCAACACGCAACACGTACCACGCAACACGCAACACGTATCACGCAACACGTACCACGCAACACGCAACACGTATCACGCAACACGCAACACGCTCCCTATTCCCAACTTTTACCATGCCATTTTTTGAAAGTTTCAATTTTGGCAACCAACTTTTCCTTTTGCTCCGGTGTCAGTGTTTTGTGAAACTCGGCTAATCGGTCCACAATAAGATCGATGATTTCATCCATCTGGTCTCTATGCTCAGCAACCATAGATTTCACCCGCACTTTATCGATCTCTTCACCGCGCAACTGCGCAACAAGTTCTTCATGCATTGATTCCTTGTTGGTGTGCATTTGTTGAGCTTTTTCCATGAGCTCATCTTTAATCTGTTTCAACTGCTCTTGTTGGCTTTCAGTTAAATCCAGTGTTTCGGTGATGTAATCCACCATGAACTCTGCTTTATGTGCATGGGAATGACGGCGGCAGCCGGAAAGACCCGTAACACCGGCAATCAGCAATGCAATCATTGCAATGTATAAACCTTTTTTTACCATGATTCCTCCTTTGCTGTAATACAGCGTCTATCGATTAATATAAAATCCGTTCTAGCCGTTTGATACAATATTAACCAGACTTAAAGAGGAATGCTTTTCTGCGGTGTAACAGTTTGTAACAATTTGTAACAGTGAATTAAATCCATTCCGGGGTTGATAAGGTTTTCATCATAATATCGGCTATATATTTAATTTTTTTGTTGAAAAAAGTTTGGCTGACTGATCGTGACCGGACCCGTTCGGTCACCTAAATTTAAACTTTTAAAGAATTGGCTCAAGAAAAAAGCGGATTTTGCCGAATAACAAGGTAATAAATGTCTAAACCGAAAACTGAATAAACCAGTGTGGATACGAAAATGGAATCTGACGACATCAACCTGGATGACTCAGCTGAAGAACTCTACGCGCAGCTTGGCGGAGTGGAAGTTCGAAAACTGGAAAAGCATGATTTTAGCGGTTCAGACCGGCTGGAGCAGGGGCTTCGTGAGGAGCGACGGCGCTATGATGCCTTGCGTATCCAGATTGGCAACCTGGTCTACCAGGTTAGCAGATGTCTTGACGGTGGCTCCAAAGCCTGTAAACAAGATCTGGAAAGAATGATCCTGGTCCAATTCGAGAATATTTTCGGCTCCCTCAGTATAAATCCGGAAGTCGGCAATAAAACCCTGATCCGATATAAGGGTGCTTTTGGCGGAAACCTGGTCGACAAAAAAACGGACTACGAAATACTTTCCGGAGATATCTCCTTCGATACTGAGGTGGTGCGCGCCATCTCTAAAGGGCAGGGAACAGACCCATCCAAATTTCTGGAGAAACTCAACAGAGGCTTTGAAACATTCTGGAATCACAGCATTAACAATCTTATTTTAAAAATACCCCAAAACAGGCAGGAACTCAAACGCCTGCTGGTATCGCTACAGTTTGCAGCCCGCTATTTCACTGCAATAGAAAAAAATTCGCCCATCACCATCTCAATGCGTGGCAAACCCGTGTCACTTCCGCCAATTCATAATGAGAACAACGTACCCGACTTGAATTTAACGCTGCTGGCTGTGCTCAATGGTTTGCATCCGCAGAAAATGCAGGCAATGGTACATAAAGTGGATAGCCTGATGCGAAGTACGGAGTCTAACGCTAAAAAATACAGCTACACCAGTATCTACGATGCAATCCTGAAAATTAAACGTTTCCGCTCAAAATTGAACCCTTCACCCATCGAGGTCAACAATATAAAATGGCTGATGGTCAGTGATGGGCAAGCTCCTGTATCCGATCAGATGGCCAATGTTGCCCGGCTGGTCATGGACAGCTCTGGCGGATCCAGCACTGAAACTGCGCGTGTCCTGAAAAGTGTTTACGGCGAAGACTATGCCAAAATTGATTCTCAACAAATTGCCGAACGGCTTCACCTCACCTCCGGTTTGCTAGAGACCATCGATACAAAATCCAAAGGCGCAGAAATAAAGACTGAAGTCTTAAACAACATGGAAGAGCGGCTCAGTAAGGTGAACGAAAATGTTTACGATAATCTTCAAATTGAAGGCAACGAGATCAAGGCCTACACACCGGGCAAGGGAACGTTAACCGAAAAGGTCCACACCAAGATTGGAAAAATTGTTACCTTCCAGAAAAATCGGTCAGAGACCAAAAAAAAGATGACGCAAATGGTCCACCGCGTAATCAAATTTGACGTGCGGGATTTTGAAACCCTTGCCGAGGATTTTAAGGTATCGGTGGACCAGGCCAAAACTCTCGTAAAAATGCTTAAAAGCTGTTTTGACAGCCAGGGGAATTTCAGTAAAAGTACATTTGGAAGAATCATTCCTGATCTGGAGCGCTATGAAAGAAGAATATTTGATTTTCTTTGGCATAATCTGAAAGAATCTCTGCATCAAAATGACCGATCCGCTTTCCTGGACTCCCTTCAACTGCTCGTGGACCGCTTAAAACAGCCCAAAAATTCACTGTCTGTCCTGTTGGAAGACCTCTTCCAAAATCCCTCGGTGATCCGATTTGCAGACAGAAAAGCCTTCATGCTCGGTAACCGTCTGGTGCGATCATATTCCCAGGAAATAGTGAGTTACCAGATTACCCCGGAAGATGTTCTTTTGACAAACAAAGGGATCGACCAGAAAATTACGCGCTATGCCGCCTGGAAAATCGATAAAAATCAAGACAAATTTTTTGAAAAAATTGGAACAATTCACCGCAGACTACTGGAGGATCTTGATTCTGACGAGGATCAAAATAGTCTGATGGATGTCCAGGAATTACTGGCTTTAGAGAGAGAGAGCTATATTTTCATGGCCCTGGTGGGTGGCAATACCAGCAGATCGATTCTGCTAAGTGCCCTTAAGGAATACGGTCATCCGGAATCCGATCTTTACCAACTGAGTAAAAGCCAGAAACACATGGCGGATATACTCCAGCTTTTGAAAGTCGTGATACGCGGTGTCGGTAAGGTTGGCGACAGCAACGAAGTGGCATTTATTGAGGGTATCAAGGGTCGGCTGGACGTTTTTTCACAATTAACCAATTCGCTGCATGAAACGGACCTGATCAATCAATTGAAGGAATCCGCGGATTCTGCCAAACAAAAACTTATGGCGAAAACTTGAGCATAGCTCTGTTTGCCCATTGGATAGATTAGACATTCCTAAGGATATTTTTCTGTATAATACCCTCCTTTTACCGCCTTACCAATAGGTTACCACCTGAATCCTGCATGAAAATTAACGAGAAGCTGGAATAGTTTTATAAACCAGCAGATTAAGAGATATAAATCAGTAAAGCCAATTACCGGATGTGTCAATCAAGTTTATATTTAGCTGTATATTTGATTTGCAGATACATCTTTCTCCAACCATCCGGCCTCAATTGAACAAAACCAACCTGTTTACAATTAAATGCAATATAAGAAGGTTACGCAAATTCCTCAAATCAGCAATATATATCGCCTGCCTGGCATGATTTGTGCGGAACTAAAAGTAACTGGGGATGATTTAATTTTTACTGAACTTCAACAAAGGAGGTGGGTTATGATGACAAAGCCTATCTATGAAGTCAGATACAACGAAAACGAAGGATGGAAAGAGATCTCTGAGCTTGAACTTATGGATGGGTTGTACAAATTATATCATCGGGTGACTCCTGCCATTAAAGAGATGTTAAAAGGGAAAGAGTTGTGCACCCCGGATGCTGATTACCGCTTAAAATGGTAGTTTGGAAAAGGCTGCTAGAATGCGAAGGGGCCGACCGAAAAAAAAACACATATCGCCGGCCCCAATCCAACCAGGACCCATCAAGCTTCTGTCGGCAGATTGAAATCAGCAAATTCAGCCTGAATTTAGGGATCCTGCAATCTGTTTATACTACAAATTTATTTTCCCGGCATCTCTCAGGCGACGGCTTAGGATGCGTGCTATATTTGTAATAACCACAATGTAGGTGGTCAGATCCTTGCGCAAAACGGCAGCGAAGTCCACCCGATCGATTGACCAAATACCAACTTTGGTGACGGCTCTCACGGTAGCTGATGCGGGTTCTGCATCGATCAACGACATTTCTCCGAGAACATCGCCCCGGAACATGTCACCAAATTTCCTGTCACCGCTAAGGGTGGCAATTTTTTGGTCATCGGCATAGAGACTGAGGTCGCCTTTGAACACCTCGACTTGACCTTTTTCGATTACCAACAGGGCGTCTTTTTGCTCACCCTCCTTGATGATCACTCCCCCCGGCTGATATTCCTGGTACGTTGCAACCTGAGCAAATTTGTTGAACGCCTCACCGTCAACCCCAATAAAAAGCGGTCGGTCTTGAAGTTCGTTAAAATCCGGCATTATCCTGGCCTCCAGATTGGAATGTTTAGGAAAAACTTGTCATCTTTTTTATCGGTCAATATGGACTTTTTCTTTAGAATAAGATTCACATTCGATGGAGCGAAAACCTCCGCACCGAGGGTGCATATAGCGCCGGACTCTGCTTAAAAAACCAATTTCTCATCAAACAATCGGGATAGGTTCGAAAAGTTGACGGCCACCGCAAAATACCGTGAGTATCAGCCCGGTGGGATCATTATCCGGGAAGGTGAGCAGAAGGATGAGATTCTGCTCATTGAAGAAGGACAGGTGGAGGTGTTTAAATCCGGACCCAAGCGCGATAGTAAAAATCACAAAATCACAACTCTGGCCGGCAGCAACAAATTATATGATCTGTATCAGGGGGATGTTCTCGGAGAAATGTCCCTGATTGACGTGGAACCCCCATCAGCCAGTGTGAGGGCAGTCACTGATGTCGGAATATGGTCGATGGACCGACTGGATTTCAACGCTGTCCTGTGAGAAAATATCGAAGCCTATAATACGATCCTGACCAATATTGCCCGCATTCTAAGCCGTCGCCTGCGGGATACAACTGCCAAACTGGCCTAAAATTCGAATGCGCCCCGTCTGCGGAATCCAGCAGGGTCGAGGTAAAAACATGGTGTCCGCTCAGGGTTCAAGGTTATTAGGTTCAGGTCCAATCTGAACCCTTGATTCCTGGACTCTGAGGGGAGCCGAATAAAATCAGAGAACAATTTACAATCCCGAGGAGTCTATATTTCAGGGCGGATTAATTAACCGTCAAATTTTCGGGTAAATATATACGCCGTTCCACCCCATCCCAATCGGGCGGGGGAGGCGATTCGAGATAATTATTTATTCGATGCAAATAAATCGCATATAGTCTCAGTGGATTATTGCGGTACAGGGTTGCCATGACATCCTGGGCCCTGTGAAACTTTTGGTCGCGATAGTCTGCCACCGCACTTTCAAAAGCCTCGACCTCTCTGATCAGAGCTGAATCCGGCGTTCCCTCAACCAGCGGCTCGTAGATCATCACCGCTTTATTTTTGCCCTTCACCCTGACCTTGTCGATAAAACGGCAGAAAAATTGATTGCCCAGTTCCGCTTTCAATGACAGCTTGGCCGGATTGTCAATAAGCTGGCTGACCACCCGCGGCGAGACATAGTGTCCGAAGGCGCTTCGAATAACGCTTTTCTCCCGGCCCTCGTAAAATTAGTTGCTAATGCTTACCGCCAGAAAAATGACCAGAAAAGAAAAAAAGGGGTAGACGACCCCGACCAGCATATTCTTCAGAAAAAAACATAGCTGTAAACGTCAGCCTGGGCATCTTCAATTTCTCCGGCAGCCGCAAGGCCGATCCGATTGGCGCCGGATAAAAAAATCGACTCAATTTTCAAGTTTGTGTTATTTGAATAGCCAGTCTTTTCTGGGTTTGGCGCCTTTGCCCTGCCACACGACATCGCCGATGGCCGTATCCACGATATCGTTGGCCGGTGCCGCATAGACATTGTCGTCCCAGATAGAAGTTGATGATTAAATCCCCGGGGTCCGCTTTAAAGGTTTGCATTGATTAAAAAGTGAAGTATGTTTATTCTAATCAAGGCTCACCGCATTAAGGGGCTGGGATTTAAGCCCTTTAAAAATGCCAAGGCTTAATTATCTGTGTAATCGGCGGATTAAAAACAAAAATTACGGTCCCTTTACGATGAGTACTTATTTACAAACATTCGCTGAATCTGCCTTTCGCCTCAAAACGATTTTTGGCCGAGCTGCAATTGCCCTGTCGTTGCTGTTGATTTTGATATTTGTGACAACTCGATCACATGGTAACGGCTGGGAGCATGGAGCCATTCCATTCGAGGCGCTTGTCAAGGCCCTGGAGTCCGAGTCGCCGGAAATGCGCATGCGGGCGGCCCAATCATTGGGCGTTCGCGGTCAGCCTGAAGCCATGGAACCGCTCCTCGACTGCTTGGCCATACCGGAAAAAAATCCCCTGGTTCGCTCAGCACTCTATACCGCACTTGGCAAACTGGGAGACCGGCGCGGCATACCTGCACTTACGGTCTGTCTGAATAATGAAACACGCGAAGAACTGCGCAGCGATTGTGTGGCGGCTCTCGGAGCTATCGGCGAAGAAAGCAGCCTGCCGATGCTTCTAACAGCCCTCAAGAAAGATTCATCGTTCCTGGTGCAAAGCAGTGCAGTTGATGCTCTGGGTGGTTTCTCAACCGGGGCGTCGGTGCAGAATCTGGCCGCACTGGTAACCGGTACCGGCAACCGCACTTTGCGTCAGCGGGCAATCCGGGCAATCGGCAAAACCGGTTCGCCGGCAGCCGTCAATCCGCTTTTGCTCGCGCTGTCTGACTCACCCGGCACCCGCGAGCGTCTTTTGATAGTCAGTGCCCTGACGAACCTGCGCTCAGCCGAAGCAACGGAGCCTTTGACGGCTCTATTACACAAAACCGATGACCCTCAACTCCGCAGCCAGATTGTAATCGCGCTGGGCGCAGTCCATGACGGCGACGCTTATCCAACTTTAATTGAGATGTTGACGGATAAAGTTCCGGCGGTTCGCTATTTCGCAGTTAAAAGTCTGCACGATCAGGGGTACAAGGAGGCCGCTTCACCCATTAGCCGGATGTCATTAGAAATCTCGCGGCGACTGGTACGGCAGTCGAACCGGCAATTATTATCCGAACCGGTCCCGGTGGTGGCCGATCTCAGTTTCCAGGTTGTGGCTTTGCAGGCAATTGCAGATCTTGGCGCTCCCCTAGGGCTGCAAGCGCTGCTGCAGGCCGCTCGCCCACGTCCAATTCCAATCCCGCGGGAATCAGCTGCCGCGTTAAAATTGGCCGAAGGATTCTATCGACAGCGCAGGGCCGCCCTTTACGGTCTTGGATACACAAAATCCCAGGAGGCTGCCGAATTTCTAGCTGGGCAGGCGGGGATCGGCGATCCCGATTTCCGTTTGCGGGCAGTTGCGGTACGTTCAATTGGTGTGCTCGGTTTTCCGGGGGCAGTCGATGCGGCAATCGCTTGTCTCGATGACCAGGTGGCTGAAGTCCGCTGGACGGGTGCGGCTGTGCTCGGCCGTTTGCATGATCCTAAGGCAGTTAAAGCGCTGATTAAGGAACTTTCTGACATTAATTCCGAAGTCAGGCGACAAGCGGCATTGAGCCTGGGCTATCTGGCTGATCCGCTTGCCGCCGTTGAGCTCAACCGTCTTGCAAAAGCAGATGAAAACCAGGATGTCCAGACGGCCGCCGCCTATAGCTTAAAACTGGTGACACGCCAACCCTGAACTATCTCAGAAATACCCGCTCGATGACCCACCATGAAGCCACCAGCAAAATCGCGACCGAACAGGCACGTGTCGATGGCCGGTACCAGTGTTGTCGACTCCACCAGATGATTGGCACGAAAAAAAGGACGATGATAACAAGTTGACCGGCTTCCACCCCCAGGTTGAATGCCAGCAAATTGAGTGCCATGTCGTTTTGTCCCAGGCCGAGGTCGCGCAAGACACTGTAAAAGCCCAGTCCGTGGATCAGACCGAAAATACCTGCCAGAACCCAGCGATGGCCGAAGCGCTGTCTGACAATGTTTTCGATGGCCACAATGGCAATGCTTAAAGCGATTGCACCCTCAACTAGGCGTGAAGGCAGATCGACAATTCCGTACCATGCCAGGGCCAGCGTGATGCTGTGAGCCACCGTGAAGGCCGAGGCAACCTTAACCATTTGCCAGAATTGCTTCGCGACAACCAGCAGGGCAAGTAAAAAGAGAATGTGGTCGTAACCCATAAGAATGTGCTCAACCCCGAGAACAAAAACGCGGCGAAATTGTTCGGTCCAGGATCGGTTCGGCGGTTGGATTACCTCCAGTTCAAAGCCCGTGAGCGAGCGGTCGAAGAGAAATTGCTCTTCGCCACCGGGTAAGATGAGCCGTCCCAGGCTGCGGTGAGTCAGATCGATATCGAAGAATAAAAGATAATTGACCTTTAGCTGTTCGATCCTTGCGGGGCAATCGTAAACCAGCAAAAGGAGCAGATTTTCTGGCAGAAGGGAAAAATCGACGGCAGGCGGTTGGGGTGGACAGGGCGAATTTTGCGCCAGAATTGAAAGCCGCTCCCCCAGGTAACGATTAAGCGGCTCTAAGCGCTCTTCGAAGGCCGCCCGGGGCACCGGAGTTATCAGGTCGGTCTGGATTCCCAGCGCAACGGCCAGATCATGGGCGGATACTTTTAGCTCGACAACTGCTTCTCTACCGGAGACGGAGATTTGCGCAGCGGTTAGACTGGTTTTGTGCGCCAGGACATTATCAAAGGTTATTACAGCGAGGAAGGCCCCCAGAAAAAAAGCCCAGAAACAGTGGCGCTGAGTCACCAGAGCCTTCCCTGCTGTCCTCATTATTTTTCACAAAGGGCGATCACCCGGGCGGGTCCACCGGTACCGCGCACATGTTTCAATGCGCCCACAATCAGGGTGCAGCTGCCCGGCTTGGCCATGGCAAGCTGCCCCAGGTTAGCGGCATTTTCAACGTATTTCCAGCCACGCTGCAGGCCGCGTTTATGGCCATACCAGGAGTCGGTCCATTTGTCGTCCACACCTTTGGCACTCTCGCCGGATTCGATACCGATATTGTCTGCGACAATACCCTGGATTTTTATGCCTTTCTTGTTTTCAATATCGATTAATTTATCGATAGCGGCGTGACTCATTCCGGGGTGATTAAAGGCATTGATATAGGGGTCTTTGACAAAATCAGCCCCCTGGAAGAAAAAATCCGACCAGCCGTTGTTAATAACCAGCCAGACACCATTGTCCAATTGGTCGGCAATTGCTGCGATATCATCCGCGGTAACCACATTAGACGATTTTTCACCAAAGTTGGTAATTTTCAAATCGGGGCTGGGTTTGCCGCCATTTTTTGCCAGCTCGCTTTGGACCCTTCCGCTGATATCGATGAGCACGACCCGGCCGACCAGATCATCGGCGTTGAGTTTATCTGCGGTCGGCCGTTTAGCCGGGGGGATACCGTCTTTTTCCATGGTTTCGGGTGTATTGACATAATGGGCCGGAGCATCCATGTGGGTGCCGTGATGTTCTGCCAGAACCAGCAGACCGAGATCGAAGGTTCCCCAGGGCGTCGGAAACTGCGAAAATGAAAGAACCGTTTGTTGCCCGAAGCTGGGAATGGGTTGGCTGTTTTTCCAGGGCTGTCCCACATCAGGTTTCATGGGATCACCGCCCATGGGCTTGAAAGTCGGAATCGGGTGAGTGAGATCAACCATATAGCTGCCCGCCAAAGCAATATTGGCAGCAAACGCCAGCACCAGCACCAGTGTGGCCATTGCAAATGCTTTCTTTAACATTGTCAATCCTCCTGAAATTTAGGGTTAGAATTAAAAGTAGCGTGCAGAAAACTCAGGTCAAGCTAAGAGGAGAAATCGGATACTACGACATAACGCAAAGTACTACTATGTGGTGAAATAATATAGGTGCGATGAAATAACGTGTCAAGAAAAATTTCTCATACGCTAATCGCCACCCCAAGTGAATGGATTTAGTTCGTCATGTGTTATTTGAAATCCGTCTTTCTTTATTTGATAATGTTGATTCAGTATTTAACATGATTGATAACTTGAGTTACCGGCATGTCTGCTTTATTATCAGTTGTTATTCTGTATCGGCAAATAATGGTAGTAAAGGAAATTTTAAATGAGAGACAAAGCCCTTCAAGAGAAATACAGGTCAAAGTTTCGCACAGCCGATGAAGCGGTTCGTATGATCCGTTCGGGTCAAAGGGTTTTTATCGGATCTTCCTGCGGCGAACCCCAGCATCTAGTCAATGCATTGATGGATAATGCCAACTTCTTTTCAGATGTAGAGATTGTTCGTCTGTTAAGCCTGGAAGGATCTTTAATATCATTGATGGCGGATGAATACAGGGGCCACATATTCCATGTTCGGTCAATCTACCAGGGTTCCGATCAAACTAAGAACCTGCGGGCAAATCAACGCTTCATCACACCATTAAATCTTTGCGCGGTTCCCGATTTGTTCAAAAAAAGAATGCTGCCGCTTCATATTGCATTAATTCAGGTCTCACCGCCGGACGACAATGGCTGGATGAGCCTGGGCATTTCAGTGGATGTCACGCTGGCAGCCGCCCAATCCGCTGCGGTGGTTGTCGCTCAGGTGAACACGATGATGCCCAGAATTCCGGGACACAGTTTTATTCATCTGGATGATGTCGATGTTATTGTCGAACAGGAAGAAGAATTGCTCAGTGCATTTAATTTGCCGGCCTATGATTCAGCTTCCGAGATTGCAAACATAACTGCTAATCTGATTGATGACGGCGCTACCATTCAGCTCGGCCTGGCGGAACTTTCCCAACCGATTGCAAAAGCACTGGCCCAAAAAAATGATCTTGGCGTTCATACGGAAATATTAACCGATGACCTCATGCAGCTGGTTTCACAAGGCGTGGTCACCAATCGCTATAAAACTATAAACGAGGGAAAACTAATTGCCAGCGGCGCCATCGGCAGTCAGGAATTATACCAATCGCTGCACAATAATGTCGTCATTGAATTTAGACCGTCGGATTATGTCAATAATCCAGCCATAATTTCACAAAACAATAAGATGGTTGCGATCAATTTTGCCAGAACCATGGATCTCAGTGGGCAGGTGTATGCGGATGCCCTGCCGCAAAATCATTTTTCCGGGGTTACCGGAATGTTTGATTTCATTCTGGGAACATCCATGGCCCCCGGCGGCAAATCCATTATTGTTATTCCTGCCAGAAGCATCGATGGAAATACCAGCAGAATAATTCCGAAAGCCGACGGGGGTTCCATCGTGATACCCAAAGGTTATGTTTCTTATGTGGTCAGTGAATTCGGCATGGCCAACCTTTTAGGGAAAAATATTGAGGAGCGGGCCATGGCGATGATCAGCCTGGCCCATCCGGATTTTCGGGACGAACTCTTTCACAACGCTCAGGAAGCCGGTTTGATTGATCGTAATCGAACACTCAATGAATCCTTATTCGGCGTCTATCCGACCAGAATGGAGGAAACCCGGGTGTATGCCGGCCAGCCGGTGACTTTTCGACCGGCGAAGGCGGTTGATGAGCGCCTGATCCAGGAACATTTTTACGACATGGATGAAAAGGATGTTCAAACCAGATTTTTCAGTATACGTCGAAGTTTCTATCGGGAAGATATGGAGGACATGTTCCAGGTTGACTACATCAAAAACCTCTCAATTGTTGCCGTAACCGGAGAGGTCGGGTTTGAAAAAATAATTGGTCTGGGTATGTATGCGCTTGAACATGGTGCCGTGGCCGAAGTCGCATTTTCCACCGCCAAAGAATGGCAGGGCCAAGGAATTGCCAGTGTCATGCTGGAAAAACTGGTCGAGGCTGCTCGTGAAAACGGCTTTACCAGCCTGGTTGCCTATATGCTTACAACCAATAGCGGCATGATCAAGCTCTTTAGAAAATTACCTTATAATGTGAAATCTATATTTGAAGGGGAAACGTTGGTGCTCAGATGTGACTTTGATGAGTAAAGACAGGGGATGACCCTTGAGCGCTAAGTTGTTTTGTAAACAATCGCATTGATCATGGGGTTTATTTTAGTTTTGGCAAACCAGTAAGAAGATGCCAGGTGTGTAGTTCCGGGTCATATTCCCAGAGTTGGTCATCGGCCATGGAATTGACGACCAGATCGTCTTTTTTGAAGTAAGATATTTTCACCACCTGGCGAACACGGACATTCTCTTCTACAACAGTCAAGGTTCGGGGTTCATAAGCGGTCACCTTATATTGGTTCAGATGCTCAATTTGCTCTGTCACTTTCTGTTCATCTTCATTTTTCAGAAAAGTAGCGGCAACAACATATTCCGACCAGCTGACGGCCTGGCGATAGGCTCGATTGGCTTTGTCGAACGCATTCAGGGGGTCTTTGATTTTCAGGGAACTGCAGCCGATAATGAAGCCAATTAATAGTATGATAGCAAGTGTATTTCGATTCATAAATTTTCCTCGCATGTTTTAATTATAGACTCTACCAAAATTTCGAATAGAATAACAGCAATCAATCGCACAACCCATTATATGCTTTTATCCTTGCAGATTTAATAAATTTGGTACAAAATGGGGATGTCGGGCGGAACGGAAAAACAAATAATTCCAGAATGATATATATAAATTTAATAGAGAACTGATTTTAGTCCTGGCACGGGAATTTTAATCATGGATTTAAAAAAAATTTTGGTGGTGGATGACGAAGCCGATATGAGAACCTTTGTCTCAACGGTCGTGGAAACCAGAGGGTATAATCCGGTGACTGCCGAAGACGGAGCGGGGGCAATAGCCCTTGCCCGGTCGGAACCGCCGGCCCTGGTAATCCTGGATGTCATGATGCCCGGGATAGATGACGGCATCCAGACCTATCAGCAATTTAAAACAGATGAAAAGCTAAACCGGATTCCGATCATCATGCTGTCTGCCATTGCCAAAAAAACTTTTTTTCATACGATCAGAATGCTGACTCCCCAGAAAGGCCAGACCGTACCCGAACCGGAAGCGTACATGGAAAAACCGCCGGATGCGAATGAACTTATCAGGCTCATCGATGAGCTTTTAGCCGGTGAAATGTAAAGATGCTGAAATTAATTAAAAAATTTCAAAAAAGCCTCGTTGCCAAACTCATCGTCCTGGTAGGACTGGTGTTGCTGATCTGCCTGTCCGGCTGGGCCTATTTCAGTATCAACTATCAGAAGAAAAAGGTAATGGACAGTATCATTTCCGATGCCGACAGCTTGGCAAACACGATAAAGCTCGGTACTCACTATGCGATGATGCACAACTTAAGAGATGATATTACGTCGATCATTAAAAAATTTGCAAGCGAACGGAAACTGGAAAGTCTGCGCATTTACAATAAAGAGGCCCAGATCAAATATTCGAATATTAATTCGGAAGTTGATCAGGCAACCAATATAAAGGCCGAGGCATGCAACAACTGTCACCAGTCGGATCCACCGCAAACACATCTCAGTTTGCCGCAACGGACCCGTATCTTTTTTTCCCCGGACGGGCATCGGAAGCTGGCAATAATCAGTCCGATCTACAGCGAACCGGGCTGCTCATCCAATATGTGCCATGTTCACCCGCCGGGCAAAAAAGTATTAGGGGCTCTGGATGTGCTGGTATCACTGACCGAAATCGATAAAGAATTGGCGCATTTTCAAAAACTGATGCTGGCCTTTGGGCTCTCTGTATTTTCAATCACCGCCGGTATTATTTTCTTTTTTCTTCATCGATTTGTTAAGCGCCCCATAAATAAAATGATCGCGGAAACTGATTTAATCGCCAACGGACACTATTCGTCTAATTTTAGCATAGATCAAGATGACGAAATCGGCCGGCTGACATCGGCAATTAGCAAGATGGGTGAAAATATCAGTGAAAAACAGGAGGAACTCAACAAGCAGCGCGATGAATACCAGAGTCTATTCGAGCTTGTTCCCTGTATAATCACGGTGCAGGATCGAAACTATAAACTGATGCGGTACAATCGGGATTTTTATGAAAAATTCAATCCCAAGCCGGGCGACTACTGTTATCACGCTTATAAAGGCCGTGAGCTGAAGTGTGAAATTTGTCCGGTGGAAGAAACCTTTGAAGACGGCCTGCCGCATTTCAGCGAAGAGAGAGGCGTTGGTAAAGACGGCACGCCCACCCATTGGATTGTCAGAACCTCTCCCATCAAAAATGAGCAAGGCGAAATCGTGGCCGCCATGGAGATGAGTGTCGATGTTACCCAGCGAAAACTGCTGGAAGAAGAGTTGAAAAAATCCGAGAAAAAGTATTATGCCATATTCGACAATATCCCGAATCCTGTTTTTGTGCTGGACATGAATACACTTGAGATCCTGGATTGCAACCATAGTGTCAAAGCCGTTTACGGCTTTGATAAAGAAGAGATTATCAGAAGTTCTTTTCTGAATTTTTTCAAAAAAAAAGATGGCGAGCGGGTTGCTTCATTGCTTAAGACTTCGACGGTTATTAATCGGGCCCAACACATCAACAAAACGGGGCAGACCCTGTTTGTAAATCTGCGGATATCTCCCTCCGAATACCCGGGGGGCCGGGTGCTTCTGGTGACGACCAGCGATATTACCAAACGGCTCGAAACCGAACAGCAATTAATCCAGGCCAGTAAAATGGCAACTTTGGGAGAAATGGCCACCGGTGTTGCCCATGAGCTCAATCAACCGTTGTCCGTCATAAAAACCGCCAGTCGCTTTTTTATGAAAAAAATTAAGAAAAAAGAGAAAATCGAAGATGAAATTTTTCTAACCATGTCAACTGAAATTGACTCCTATGTCGACCGGGCTGCAAAAATCATCAATCACATGCGCCAGTTCGGCCGCAAGTCGGATATAACGCTGCAAAAGGTTCAGGTGAACGAAACCCTGCAAAAGGCCATGGAAATTTTGGGACAGCAGCTCAAGGTGAGGGGAATTGACATCGAATGGGATCTCGAGGAACACCTTCCCCCGATAATGGCTGACCCCGACCGGCTGGAACAGGTATTTATAAACCTTTTGATAAATGCCCGGGATGCCGTCGATGAAAAATGGCAGTCCCAGGACCGCCCTGAAGGTGAAAAGAAAATTACCTTTAAAACCGAATCCATCGGCAACGAAATTGTAGTTGCGATAAAAGATACCGGACCGGGTATTTCAGATGCGATAATCGACCGCATTTTCGAACCCTTTTTTACGACCAAAAAAGTCGGTCAGGGCACCGGCCTGGGACTATCTATCAGCTACGGCATTATACAGGAATGCAAAGGAAGCCTTAAAGCATTTTCTAAAAAAAATGAAGGTACCAGCTTTATCATGAAATTTCCCGTTGCGGACGATACCTGATGGAAAAATCTATCCTATTAGTCGATGATGAAGCGGGGATTCGCAAAGTTCTGGGAATCTCTCTAAGGGATATGGGCTTCCACGTCGTTACCGCTGAAAACGGTCAAGAAGCCCTGCGGATCTTTAAAAAGGTGTGCCCCTCGATTGTTCTGACGGACATAAAAATGCCGGAGATGGATGGCATCGAGTTGCTGCGGCGGATAAAGGAGCATGACCCTGAGACGGAGGTCATCATGATTACCGGCCACGGCGACATGGATTTAGCCATCAAAAGCGTTAAATATGAGGCGACCGATTTTGTGACCAAACCGATAAATGATGACATTCTGGTAATCGCTCTGCAAAGGGCCCAGGAGCGGATCGCAATCCGGCGGCAACTGAACGAATACACTCACAACCTGGAGCAACTTGTGCGGGAAAAAACCCAAAAACTGCTTGAGGCAGAGCGACTGGCAGCCGTTGGACAAACCGTGACGGATCTCTCCCACGCCATCAAAAATATTGCCGGAGGTCTCAAAGGGGGCACCTTCGTTCTGGAAAAGGGGATCGAGCTCAGCCATCGGCAATACCTGATGCAGGGCTGGGAAATGATAAAAGGAAATGTCGATAAAATCACGAACCTGTCGCTGGATCTGCTAAACTATGCCAAGGGAACCGAGCCTAAATATCAGTTGGCTGATCCCAACCAACCGGCCCGGGAGGTTGTGCACCTGATGGCGCCCCTGGCCAAAGAGCAGGGAATTGATATGAGTGCTGACCTTGGACGGGGTCTTGAAAAAATTTCTTTTGACCCGGAACTAATCCATCGCTGCCTGCTAAATCTTGTCACAAATGCCGTCGATGCCTGCAAAAGCGAAGATCCAGGCAATCAAAAAAAGAAAATTACCATTCGATCCCGCAACCAGCTGAACTGGGGAGTAGAATACCAGGTAGTGGACAACGGCAGCGGGATGAGCAATGCAATAAAAAAGAAAATATTTCAAAGGTTTTTCAGTACAAAGGGAAGTGCCGGCACCGGCATTGGATTAATGGCGACCAAAAAAATAATCGATGCACACCAAGGCGTGATCATGGTGAAATCGGATGAAAATGTGGGTACTGAATTTATCATCAGGATACCCAGGGGATTGAAGATTGAAGATTGAAGATTTGAGGCTCTCGCTTCGCTCGGTCATTTAATTATTATTTCTTTATCAGCCGCATCCAACATATAAATTACAATAGGACTAATAAGGCAGAATCCCGTGCTTGTTTGTGCAATAATCCAAGTCGATAAAGTTCCTGCATTGATTATCGAAAAAATTTGCACCGGATCATTTCCCAAAATACAATTTCTTTCATTTCAGGTACGATCTACGTGAAAAATTCAGATATTAAAAAAGATAGAATTCCACAAATATTCATTCTTCAATCTTCAATCTTCAATTCCTATGGATGATTTACTCATTAAATACAGCCAGCTTAGCGATATTTTTGATTACTTATCTATTGGTGTAATGGTTTTATCGCCGGATCGCAAAATCATCTCGTTAAACAACTCGGCCGAAATAATTACCGGGTATGCGGAATCGGATCTGAGAGGAGAATACTGCCACCACATATTTCTTGACCCACTGTGCGGCGAAAAATGCGTATATTTGGAAGCGATTAAAAGTGGCGACAAATCAATTAGTATCGATTTTGAGGTAACCGATCAGACGAATGAGAATAGCAGCATTACCAGAATCGTTTCGCCCATCTATGGTCCGGATGAAGCGCCCTTAGGGTGTATCGAGGTTTTTCAGGACCATTCAGCCTTCAAAGATCTCCTTGAACGCGTCAGACATGATGACCGTCGTCTAAAAAGCATCCTGGATCATCTTGATATCGGTGTTCTCACAGTCGATCGGGGGGGGCATATCACGCTATTCAACAGCACCGCTGAAAGCATTACTGGATTCACCCGCAGCGAGGTAATCGGCAAATCCTGCAGCAAACTATTCGGCAAGGCCACCAGTCAAGACCTGCTGCTGTTTAAAGAGACGATAGCCGGTGGTCAGCCGCGTTCGAACACCGATGGCGCAATAAATACCCGGCAAGGGCAGCCCATACCAATACGCGCCAATTACATGGCCCTTAAAAATGAGAGCGGCAGCATAGTGGGCGGTCTGGCAACCATTACCGACCTGTCGCTGAAGTACCAATTTAACAGCGAAATAAAAGGGCGTTATACATTTTATGATATGGTGGGTAAGGATCCTGCAATTCAGAAAATATTTGAAATTATTCCGGGAGTGGCATCAAGCGAAGCCACCATCCTCATCGAAGGTCCCACCGGAACCGGCAAAGATATTTTGGCCAAGGTAATTCACAACGTCAGCCCGCGTGCCAATAAGCCTCTGGTGAAGGTAAACTGCGCGGCATTGCCGGACAATCTGCTTGAATCGGAAATGTTCGGCTATGTGAAAGGCGCATTTACAGGAGCGGAAAAAGATAAGCCGGGACGGTTTCAGGAGGCCAACGGCGGAACCATTTTTCTGGATGAAATCGGGGATTTGCCGCTGGCGTTGCAGGCCAAGCTATTGCGGGTCCTGGAGGACAAGGAATTTTATCCATTGGGCAGCCGAAAAACCACCAAGGTCGATGTTCGAATCATGTCGGCCACTAACCAGAATCTGGGCCGACTGGTGCGGGAAAAGCGTTTCCGGGAAGATCTATTTTATAGACTGAATGTCATGCGGCTGGAATTGCCCCCTTTAAAATCCAGAAGAGCCGATATTCCGCTTTTAATATCCCACATACTAAAGCGTATGAGTGCCACCCGGGATACCCGGGCTGATAAGTTTACCAACGGCGCCATGGAAGTGCTTTTAAATTATGACTATCCCGGAAACATCCGAGAACTGGAAAATATTATTGAGCATGCCCTGATTGTCTGTCGCGACAAAACAATCGAACGCAGCCACCTGCCCCTTGCGCTTCAAGGAGGCATTGCAGCGCCGGTGCCGGCCGAAGAAAACCGGTCCTTTGAAAAAGAAATTGAATTCAGCGAAAGAACCCTGATTTTAAACATGTTGCGAAAGCACAACTGGAATAAAGGCAAAACCGCCACAGCCCTCGCCATTAATCGCACCACCTTATGGCGTAAAATGAAAAAATATGACCTAACCTCGATAGGGCGGAGTAATTAGAAAATTTCACGATGGTGACACTTTTGGTGTGATGCTGGATACTGGAATCTTGATGCCGGATGCTCGATGCTGGATGTTACATCCTTGATTCTGGATACTGGATCCATGATCCTGGATGCTCGACCCTGAATAACACCTGGTTAAATATAGTTGCAGCGATGCGCATCATTTGTTGCATTTCGTTGCAAAACGTCTTTCCCCTTCACCTATCAGCCTTTCCCCATCACTCACTTAAATCTATTTATTTGAAATAATATATTAAATTGATTAATAGTCATTTTATAAAGATCCATTCCCGCCTCTAATCTACCAGCAGGATGTTTCATATCTGCAACACCAATTCCCCTCCACCAACTGTCAACCCAAGGCACGAGTCCGTTTAACATTTTGAAATTTATACATATTTTTTTTGTCTGATTAAAAAAAATATTTTGGCACAAATCATGCTCAACAGATTGATAAACACGACCGTTCTTAGATGCAAGCAACCCGACTCATAAACGAAAGACCGCTATGAATGCTGTCTCACTAAAAAAGAATGGCGCCATCGACCACAACGGAAAAGGGGTGGCATCGGATATCCTGAGTTATCTCAGCTCACAGATAGAACTTGAAGACGGGTACACACTGAGGAGCTTCTTTCAGATGCTCGATCAATACCGATCGCTGGTCGATTTGAATACATTTTTCCCCACCTATACCGAGCAGTATCGCATTTGCCCGCGAGAGGGATGTGCTGTCGGCGCACCCGATTACCTTGAATTCAGTAAAACCGTTGAAATGATTGGGTTTCCAGAAAAACGACTGGAAATATACAACTCTTTTTCAGGGGTCCATGATAACGAAGCATTTGAAATTAGATCCTTGCAGCTGGAAAGCCTGTTGGACTTGCCGGTAAAGCTTGGACGACTCAAACACGTGATTTTCGGAGACTCAGTCGACATATTCGAATTTGATACCGTTTTTACGCTATTTGAGTTCATCGATGGGATTGCATGGCAGCTCAGCTTCCACCTAACCCCAGCCCAGTGTGAAATGAGGAGGTGAAATATGTTTAACAAAATTCTTTTTGCCACAACGGCATCACCAACTTGCGACAATGCCGCCAAAGTCGCGTTTGATTTAGAGTTGAAGTGGGATGCCCAACTATGCGTATTCCATGTGCTCGGAATCCCTTCCCGCGGGTATAGCCCGTTTGTGATCGATGCCAGGACCGGTGAGTTAGAGCAGCCAGATCCGGATTACATCGATTGGGTTAAAGAGGAGATGAAAAATACCTATGACGTATTGCTGACCGATTGCGACAACGTCTCCATTGAAGCCGCCGTCGGCGTTCCTCACCGGGAGATTTTAAGGAAAGCGCGCAAAGATGACATCGATCTAATCATCATGGGCGCCCATACCCGCCAGGAAGAAGTCGGCGCCGCCCGCTATCGAAGTGTGGCCGGCAGTACCATGCAAAAAGTCGCCAAGTCCGCGCGCTGCCCGGTTGTGATTATCAGCAGGCCTTGTACCACCTGCTGGAAGCTGTTTTCCAATATCATTTTTGGTACCGATTTTTCCAAAGCCTCCGATTATGCATACATGTTTGCCTATAAGCTGGCCAGAGAGGTCGGCGCCAAGCTCCATCTGTTCCACGCCTGTGATATCAACAGCCACGATTCCGGGCGCATCATGGGGCAAACCGAAATAGAAGAGATGATCGAAAAAGCCAAAGATGAAATGCAAAAACGGTATATCTCCAAAATGAACGGCTATGACAATTATTCATTGGAGGTTCGTGAAGGGCTTCCCTACGTCGAGATACTCAAATTCGCGCGTGAAAAGACCGGCGATTTAATTGTAATGGCGCACCACACCAGAGAAATTGATCCTGAAAAAGCAGTCCTCGGAAGCACCGTCGAACAGGTTGTTCTGCGGTCGGCCTGCCCGGTGGCCAGTGTAAATCATCCTGACAAAGTCGCCGAACCCTGATCAGCGGCGTTTCTCAACTGCTGCCATAAAGAGGATTAGGTAGCTAAGTCGCCATTTATGTAAATTATATGGCTTGGCCGGGGCGGAGGATCGAGATATTTTTGCTATCTTGTAACGATTGAAAATTTAAGGTCCGCGGATCAATATTAAAAATGACGGAGCGAAGCGGCATCAACAAATATTCAATTTGCAATCTTCAATTTTCAATTCCGGCTTGCCCGGGATGAGGTTTTTGAATGAAAAGGAAAACGGTCCTTATCGTTGAAGATGAATTGGATATGCGGATTTTCATATCCACATTACTGGAAACCAGCGGGTACTGGCCGGTCTTGACGAAGAATGGCAGCGAAGGTCTTCGCAAGGCCAGGGATATTTATCCTGATCTAATTATTTTAGACGTCATGATGCCCGGTGAAGGCGGTGTTCAGATGTACCGGCAATTAAAAACCGACGAGAACCTGATGAACATACCGGTTATCTTTATGTCTGCCGTCGCAAAAAATACCTTCGCCCATTATCTCAAAATGCTGAACGCGCGCATAGACAGCTCTATTCCGGAACCGGCCGCTTATTTGGAAAAACCGCCGGAGGCTGAAGAAATTTTAAAGCTGACTGAGCGCCTTATCGGATGAACGTCGAAGGGTTCAAAGTTCAGAGGTTCATAGGTTAAAAAGATAGAGACCCGATGAACAAAAAAAGTATAAAGAGGCCAATCCTGGATGATTAATAGTCAGAACATAGACCTGGCCGATCAATATGAAAGAAATTAAATGTGAACCGAAACCCTTTAACCTTGAACCTCCAAAAACAGGGAGCATAAGCAATGCAGGAAATAAACAACTGGGATTGGGATATCGGCAACCGAGAAATTGCAGATATCAACCAATGGAAGCAGACCTTCAACTGGGTCGAGGAGCCGTATCTAAGTCCGGATGGAGAAAAAATCGCTGCAATCGTCAATTTGGCGGAAAGTGAATTCAACGTCTGCGTCAACGGCCAAACCTGGCAAAGCATATTTGATAAAATATGGTATCTTCGGTTTGCTCCCGACGGCCGTCTGACGGCACTGGTTTCGGAAATGGGTGAGTGGACGGTGGCAGTGGACGGCATACCCTGGGAAAACAAATTCGGCTATGTCTGGAATACGTTGTTCAGCCCGGATGGCAGACATATTGCGGTAGCGGTTCAGCAGGATATGACCTACTGCATGGCCCTCGATGATGTCCCATGGAGTCAAACCTTTCCCAATATGACGAACCCCACGTTAAGTCCCGATGGAACCAAAACGGCCGCATCGGTTCAGGTAGTGGAATTCGCAGAAGGAGAAATCCATAAATTCCAACAGGGTGCATTCACTGCAGCCCTGGACGGCAAAACCTGGGATTGTCAATATGTCAATGTCTGGCATACGGCGATTAGTGCCGACGGCCAAACAATGGCGGCCGAAGTTAGACACAGTCTTACCGATTATACGATTGCCGTAAATGGCAGGTCCTGGGAAAAAACCTTTGGTTGTGTCTGGGAGCCCGTTTTTCACCCACAAAATGGATCGGTCGTCGCCCCGGTGAGGGCAAACGGTAAATGGTGCCTGGCCTGCGACGACCAGATTATCTGGGATCGCAAATTCTTCCAGCTCTGGCATCCGGTCTACAGCCCGGATGGCAGCAAGCTGGCTGCGATCGTTGCCCCGAAGTATGGCAAATGGACCATCGCAATAGACGGCAAGCCCTGGCCGGTAACGTTTGGTGACCTCATCACGGATGTCGTATTCAGCCCCACAGGCAATCAAATTGCGGCGATCGGTAATACGAATGGGAAATGGACCGTTGCGGTGGATGGTCTGGCGTGGAAAAACACTTTTGACATGGCCTGGCGGCCTGTCTTCAGTCCCGCCATAAATGATCTGGCAGTTAAGGTCGAACGCAACGGCAAATATACCGTCGCATTCAATGATCGGATTTGGCAGACGGAATATGATGCACTCTGGGATCCTGTATTCAGTCCCGCAGGAGATAAGATTCTTCTGCGGACAGTACAAAACGGCAAGTATTCACGAGAAGTCATACCTGTAAAAAGTATTTAAGGAATCGGGTTTATTATTAGACCAAAAAGGAGGGTTCATGCACAGCCTGTATAATTTTGTAAGCGGCCCGCTGGTATGGACGGCATTTATTATTTTTTTCGGTGGCAGCCTTTACAGACTGATCAAGCTGTTCGTTTTAATTCATAAAAAAGAGCCATTTATCTATAGCTATTTCAGCTTGAAGTACAGTCTGCGTTCCATTCTTCATTGGAGTACGCCATTTGGCGCCGAGAATATGAGAAGACATCCGCTGTTTACGCTCGCCACCTTCGCGTTTCATATTTGTCTATTGTTAACACCGATATTTCTGCTGGCACACGTCACGATGATCGATGATTCCTGGAGTTTAAGCTGGTGGAGCCTGTCGGAAGCCGCAGCTGAAATTATGACCGTAATTGTAATTGCCTGCTGCGTTTTTTTTCTGGTCAGACGGTTGGTGAGCCCGGAGGTTCAGTATGTTACCTCTGCTTCTGACTATATCATTCTGGCAATCGTCGCCGCACCATTTATTACGGGATTTATAGCTTATCACCAGTGGTTTGATTATCAAACCATCGTCATTTTGCATATCCTCAGCGGAGAAATCATGCTGGTGGCGATTCCGTTTACCCGCTTGAGCCATATGCTGTTTGCGCCGCTGACCAGAGCCTATATGGGTTCCGAGTTCGGAGGGGTAAGACATGCCAGGGATTGGTAGGAGAAAGGTTGAAGGTATAGGGTTTAGGGTAGCAGGCTGAGGATCTGAGCGGCAATCAAATCCTTTTCATCATTTTCTCTGGCGGGTTGGACGCTTGATGCCGGATGCTAGACATAAATGAATTTGGGAAACAAATTATTCAACAATTATATATGACAAGACAAATGGGTATAGGGAGACTTCAATTATGGCTGAACCTGCGCAACAAAATGAAAAGATAACGATGGACCAGGGCCTGGAAATCGGGGCGCAAAACCTTTCCAGCGAACGGATTGAAAAAGTGATCAACAAGGTAATAAAAGGTGAAGCCGGCGCCCGCCTCAAAGCATATGTCGACACCTGCATTCACTGCGGACTGTGCTCGGAAGCCTGCCATTATTACCTTTCCCACGATAAGGATCCCCGCTATTCACCAGTGGGCAAAGTGAAACAAACCTTATGGCAGATGATAAAAAGCAAAGGCAGGGTCAGTGCCCGGTTCATCCAAAGGGCATCGGAAATCGCCTCCACCGAATGCAATGCCTGTAAGCGCTGTGCCATGTATTGCCCGTTTGGAATCGACATCGCGTATTTGATGCTGACGGTTCGGCGAATTTGCCATTTACTTGGCGTAACCCCGCTTTACATTCAAGACACCGCGCACAGCCATGCCGCTACCATGAATCAAATGTGGGTCAAAGATGATGAATGGCCGGATACCCTTCAGTGGCAGGAAGAGGAAGCCCAGGCTGAAATACCCACCTTACGGATCCCCCTGGAAAAAGAGGGTGCCGACATCATGTATTCGGTAATCGGTCCGGAACCGAAGTTTCAGGCCCAGCTTATCTACCAGGCGGCTGTCATTATGGATGTCGCCGGTGTAAACTGGACCATGCCGGCCACGCCCGGCTGGGACAACAGCGACATGGCCATGTACACCGGAGATAACGAGATCATGGGGCGCGTCAAACGGGCCCATTTTGAAACGGCCGCCCGGCTGAGGGTCAAAAGAATCGTCATGGGAGAATGCGGTCACGCGTTCCGCTCGGTGTATGATATGGGCAACCGCTGGCTGGGCTGGCGCATGCCCCCGATTCCCATTGTCCATGCCATAGATTTTTATTATGAATTGATCAAAGAAGGCCGGATCAATGTAACCAAAAAATACGAACCCCCCGTTACCCTGCACGATCCATGCAATGTGATTCGGGGTGGGGGATTGGCCGATAAGGCTCGCTATGTGGTCAATGCCATTTGTGATGAACTGATCGAGATGCACCCGAACCGGGAACACAATTATTGCTGCGGTGCCGGGGGCGGTGTAATCAACTGCGGCCCTCCTTACAAGAACACGCGCATGGATGGCAACCGGATCAAGGCCGAACAATTATTCGCAGCTAAATCCAGAGGCGCAAAAGTCCTGATCGCTCCGTGTCATAACTGTCACAGCGGCCTGGAAGATATTAATCATCACTATGGGCTGGGGTATGAAGTTAAATTTATCAGTGATATTTTATATGAAGTCATGGAAAAACCGGTTTGATTAAAAGGAGACTTGTGAATGAAAAAATATTTACTACTGACTCTGATGGTTCCGGCGATCTGGGTTTTCCTGATTTTGCCGGCACTATCACAGGAAGACATGGCGGTGGTTAAAGACGATGGTTTTCAAAAAAGGCAGCGTCCCCCGGCGGTATTTAAACATGATGATCACAACGAGACGGCTGAAATAGAGGAATGCAATGAATGCCACCATATTTATGAAAGCGGAGAGATACAGGAAGATGAGTCGTCTGAGGACCAGCTTTGTTCGGACTGCCATAGTGAACATCCGACCGATGATCAGCCTGGCTTAAAAAAGGCCTTCCATCTCAACTGCAAAGGATGCCATCGTGCAAAAAAGAAAGGCCCGATCATGTGCGGTAAATGCCATGTTAGATAAGGTTACAAAAAAAGACCGTGATTTGTTTTGCTTTTTAAAGTATCTTCCATGAAAGAGAGGAAAGTCATGCCAAAAAAGATTCTCATTATTGATGACGATCCGGTAATTGTTAAATATTTAAAGGCCGTTTTCAGTGATAATGGTTACGCCACCTGCAGTGCCGGCAGCAGCATGGAGGGGTTGGATGTCGTCAAAGAAGAAAAGCCCGACCTGATCTGTCTTGACCTGCAGATGCCCGGGGAATGGGGTCCCAGATTTTACCGCAAGCTTAGAAAGGACAAGGAATTAAAAGATATACCGGTAATCGTGGTCAGCGGAATAGATGGTGACCACGCCATCAAAGATGCGGTGGCGTTTGTAAGAAAACCCTTTGATTCGGAAAAACTGGTCGGAATCGTCAAAAATACTATCGGCTAATTACTCCGCCCTTAAAAATAGGAGCTCAGGGATGGATAAATCATATTTGCTCTTTTAAATCTTAAGAAAATATTTTGGTTTTCCCCGGGCGGATTAATTATGGACAAAAAACTACTGCTGGTGGACGACGAAGAGGGTATTCGTAAGGTTCTCGGACTTTCACTATCCGACATCGGATATGAAGTGTTCACCGCTGAAAATGGAGACCAGGCCCTCGAAATCTTCCGTGAAGAAACCCCGCCAATCGTCCTGACCGACATTAAAATGCCGGGTATGGACGGCATCGAACTTCTGCAATCAATCAAGCAAGAAAATCCGGATACTGAAGTCATTATGATTACCGGCCATGGAGATATGGAACTGGCTATAAAAAGCCTCAAATACAGGGCCATTGATTTTGTCACCAAGCCCATCAATGATGATATACTTGAAATTGCGCTGAACAGAGCCCATGAAAAAATCCAGATGCGCAATAAGTTAAGGGAATACACCGAAAACCTCGAGGAACTGGTACGGAAAAAATCCGCCCAATTAATAGCCATGGAAAGACAGGTCGCGGTGGATCAGACCGTTGAAGGGCTGTCCGCCGCCATGAGGAATATTGCCGGTGATCTGGAAGGCGGCATTGATTATTTCAATGAAATGCCCTGTTTTGTCTCTATCCACAATCGCGATTTAAAAGTTGTGGCTGCCAATCAGCTATACAGGGACCGGCTGGGCGATAAGGCCGGCGCCAATAGCTGGGACGTATATACCGCTGATCGAGGTGATCGCGATAAATGTCCGTCGGCCGAGACGTTTAAAAACCAAACAGGTCAGCGAACCAAGGCAACCGTTAAATACGTAAACGGTAAACAAACGCCGGTCATCGTCCATACCGCCCCCATTCGCAACCAGGCCGGTGAAGTAGAACTGGTCGTCGAAATAGCCGCTGATATGGCGGAAGTAAGCCGTCTCAGAGAAGAACTGCTCCATACCCAGCAACGCTACCAGCAGCTTTTCGATGAGGTGCCCTGCTACATCTCGGTTCAGGATAATCAATTTCGACTTACCGCAGCCAACCGGCGATTTAAAGAAGACTTTGATGTCGCTGTCGGGTCTTACTGTTATGAAATTTACAAACACCGTGATACGCCTTGCCCCAACTGCCCGGTCGTCAAAACGTTTGAGGACGAAAAATCGCACCAGGCAGAGATGGTGGTGACATCCAAAAGCGGTGAGCGCTACAATGTCCTCATCTGGACCGCTCCGCTGAGAAATGCCGCCGGCCAGGTTACCCACGTTATGGAAATGTCCACCAACATCACCCAGGTTCGCCAATTGCAGGATCACCTCTCTTCATTAGGGCTTAAAATAAGCTCGATATCTCACGGAATAAAAAGCATGCTGACCGGATTGGACGGCGGGGTGTATCTGGTAGATTCCGGTTTTGCAAAGGAAGACCCGACCCGGGTCAGGGAAGGCTGGGATGCCGTAAAGATAACGGTCGGCCGCATTCGAACACTGGTTCAAAATATCCTGTTTTTTGCCAAGGAAAGAGAGCTGGTATGGGAGCGCATCAGTGTCTTCGATTTTGTCTGCGACGTGGCTTCCGGTCTGGAGCCAAAGATAAAAGCCCAGGGAGTCGAATTTGAGTGTAATTTCGGGCAGTCCATGGGAGACTTCGAAATTGATACCGGCGTCGTGCGCATTGCGCTGATCAATATATTGGAAAATGCGCTGGATGCATGTCTGGAAGATGATGTCAAAATGGCACATAAAATTATCTTCAGTGCCGGTCGGGACCAGGACCACGTCTTTTTTGAAATATCCGACAATGGTATCGGAATGGACCGTGAAACCTGCAAAAATTTATTTACCCTATTTTTCTCATCAAAAGGCAACAAGGGAACCGGACTGGGGCTTTTTATTACAAAAAAGATCATTGAGCAGCATGGCGGCAAAATTTCGGTTGTTTCCAAGCCCGGTGCAGAGTCCCGTTTCAGGATCGTGTTGCCAAAGCGATTCCCGTCATCAATTTAAATTGACAACCCACTGTGCATTCGATACTTGGATGTTCTCTCCAATTTGAAACAGGTACCCGGTTCAACATTTAAAACGGTTATCAATATCGGATAGCTATGCGACGGGCGAGATCGAATTAAACCGGCACACAGATGCAGAAGACGACGATATTTTATGGGTGGTGGATTGTTGCAGCGTGTTTCGTGCTTTGTTTTCTGTTTGCCGGCGCAGGGTTTTATTCATTTAGCATTTTCATAAAACCCCTTGAAAATGAGTTCGGCTGGGATAGAGCGGCTATATCCTTAACCATGTCGATTCATTTTATTATCGGCGGCCTGATGGGACCATGCGTCGGAAAACTAACCCAGACTTTCGGTCCCAAAAAAGTAATGACCCTGGCCGCCATCGGTTCCGGTGCCTGTTTTCTGCTGGTCAGTCTCACCCGATCGCTCTGGTATTTTTATATCATCTATGCCTTCCTGGCCCTCATGTTGTGCGGTATCGGGGTGGTCCCGGTCAGCAGTCTGCTGGCCAACTGGTTCAACAAACGACGCGGAACGGCAACCGGGACCGCGCTGGTAGGTATTTCTGCAGGCGGCTTGCTGCTGGCACCCCTTCTGGGATCTATAACAACCCGTTTTGGATGGAAAGCATCCTATATTTTTCTGGGATTGATGGTTTGGGTGATCGCACTTCCGGTTATCAAATTTGTGATCAAGGGCAACCCGGCCGAGCTGGGTATGTCTGCAGACGGTGACAATCGCGAAACCGCAGTAAATAAAGCTGAAGATCGTGTTCCGAAAAATGATCCAACCGGATGGCAGTCCTGTGCAGCGCTTCGCAGCCGAACATTCTGGTGCATTGCAGCTTCATTTTTCCTTGCCCCTATGGCCCAGCTAGGTGTTTTGCAGCATCAGGTGCCGCTAATCATTGACTCCGGCGTCTCCCAGGCAACAGCGGCCACTGCACTGGGTCTGACAGCCGGGATCGGGGGACTGGGAAAGTTGAGTTTTGGCCGCTTCTCAGAAATTATGCCGTTTCGATATGTTGTGACGCTTTGTTTTGGCCTCCAGGCCCTGGCGGTTTTTGTCCTCGTCAATCTCAACAGCATGGCCATGCTTTGGCTATATGTAGCAATTTTCGGGTTTGCAATGGGTGGCGTCGTCGTCCTGTTGCCATTAGCCGTCGGGCATTTTTTCGGTCTTGCATCCTTCGGCGTTCTCCTGGGCATTCTGTGGATGATCAACGCCATTGGGGGTGCCATCGGAACCTATGCCTCCGGCTTGATTTATGATTATACCGGCGCTTATCAATATGCCCTGTATTTTTTTATTGCCGCTTATCTTGTCGGGATATCCAGTATTTTCCTGGCTGGAAAACCAATACCCGATGGTAGATTGTAAAACATTTGACCGCTGTGTATAACGACCAAACATCTAATTGCCATTCATTTATTAAATCTCACTTGACACATTGGATGATTTCTCTTAAACTTCACCGATTATATCGTTAGCATGCTCAGCAATATTAACGGAGGAAAAAGGAGTAGGGAAAGGAGACTAGAATGACTAATAATTTAAAGTGGTTAGTTGTGGCTATGACAACTGTTGCTCTAATTATTCCGGGAGCAGCCCTGGCAAAAACCTATAAAATCGGCGTTACCCAAATTGTTTCCCACCCCGCCTTGGATGCAGACCAGAAAGGCTTCGAGCAGGCCCTGAAAGATGCAGGCATCGATGCCAAATACGATTACCAGAATGCCCAGGGTGATATGTCAAATGCCCAGGCCATCGCCAGAAAGTTTAAAGGTGATGACCTCGACCTGGTTCACAGCATCGCAACACCCACCTCCCAGGCAATTGTCAAGGTAATTACCAAAACCCCCGTGGTTTACTCATCGGTAACAGATCCTGTCGATGCCGGCCTGGTAAAAACCATGGGCCCTGCCGGTGGTAATGTGACCGGCGTGTCCGATGCCTGGCCCTATGAACGACAAGTCAAACTCCACCACGAAATGGTGCCCGGTGCCAAGAAGTGGGGCACCATCTACAATGCCGGGGACGCCAATTCAGTTAAAAGTATGACCTGGGCCCGGGCGGCCATGAAAAAATTCGGGCTGGAATATATTGAGGTGACCGTATCGACCTCGGCCGAGGTGCATATGGCGGCCCAATCGCTGGCCGACCGGATAGACGCTGTCTTTATCATCTCCGATAATACGGTGGTTTCAGCCTTCGAATCCCTTGTGAAGGTATGCAATGACAAGAACAAGCCCCTTTTCGGCGGCGGCACCGAATCAGTGCCGCGCGGTTCGATTGCAGCGTTGGGTTTCGATTATTACCAGGTGGGTTACACCGCCGGCCTGAAGGCAGTTCAGATTCTTAAAGACGGTAAATCCGCAGGGGATGTCCCATCCAGTCTGACGAAAAGGCTGAAACTCGTTGTAAATCTTAAGGCCGCCAAAGCGCAGGGAGTCATGCTTGATGAAAAATACATCAAAATGGCTGATGAAGTTGTTAAATAGGGCTGAATAACGACAAGCCGCGTCCCCTGAGCCTGCATTGAGCAATTTTTAATAATCGGCAACTGTTAAAACCGATCTATCGTTGGGTGGATTCTGGCGCCGCGCAGGATCTGGCAACTCATTGCTGCCAAGAATGGCACAATTCAGGTCAAGGCATTTTTGGTGCATGCCGGACGCGGCTTTTTAAGTCAGGGGCTTCGCTTCAATAGGAATGTTGGAACAGTGGAATGATGCGTTGAACGAATAAAGTTACAAAAAGCACGAGAGCTCCAATCAGTTATCGAATTAGCACGACGCGTCATTAACGAGGATCGGCATGCTCAATATTATCCCCATATCTCTGGAACAGGGCCTGGCTTATGCACTGGTGGCCCTTGGCATCGCATTTACTTTTCGCGTGCTGTCCTTCCCCGATTTGACAGTTGATGGCAGCTTTCCGCTAGGTGGTGCTGTCGCAGCCAGGCTGATCTTTGACGGAATGGATCCGGTGTCTTCCACTATGATCGCCATCGCGGCCGGTTTTATTGCGGGGTGCCTGACCGGAATATTTGCCACAAAATTTAAGATTAATTCCCTGCTGGCCGGCATCCTGATGATGACCATCCTTTATTCCGTTAATCTCAGAATAATGGGTCGTGCCAACATCCCGCTGCTGAACCGACCGACCATCTTCTCACCAATTGAAGCATGGGATATGTCGCGTGACATTCCGGTAATAATCCTCTTTTTCGTCATCGCTGCCGTGTGCAAGATACTGATTGATGTGTTCCTCCACACCGAATACGGCCTGGGTCTTCGGGCAACGGGCGACAATGAGCAGATGATCCGCGCCCTGGGGGTCGATACCGATAAGGCAACTATTTTTGGACTGGGTCTGTCAAACGGCATGGTCGCCCTGGCCGGCGCCCTGATTGCCCAGGACCAGGGGTTTTCCGATGTGGGGATGGGTATCGGTATGATTGTGGCGGGGCTGGCATCGATTATCATCGGAGAAGCATTGATTAAACCCCACACGGTCGTCAGGCTGACATTAGCCGCCGTAGTCGGATCGGTTGTCTACCGGCTTATCATTGCCCTGGGCATGCGCCTGGGACTGGCACCGACAGATCTCAAAATGGCAACCGGCCTGATGGTGGTCATCGCCCTGGCCATTCCAGCAATACGCGGTAAACGCGAGAAAAAATTAAAGCTGAGGGGAGTCTGAATCTTGGCTGATAGCATGTTGACGCTCAAAGAAATCACCAAAATATACAATCAGGGCACCCAGGATGAAAAGCGCGCCCTGGACGACTTTACCCTCGAAGTCGCAGAAGGGGATTTCATCACCATAATCGGCTCCAACGGCGCGGGTAAAACCACGCTGCTAAACGTTATTGCCGGTACAGATCAGCCGGATGATGGGCAAGTGAAGGTAGACGGTCAGGATGTAACGAGATGGCCTGACTTTCAAATGGCCAGGTATATATCCCGGGTATTTCAAAGCCCAACCATGGGAACGGCCGGTGATATGACAATCGAAGAAAACCTGTGCATGGCAGAGTTGCGGGGCAAAAAACGGGGGCTGAAGTGGGGCGTCACCAAGAACAGACGCACCGCGTACCGGGAAATCCTCAAGGTCCTGGACCTGGGACTGGAAGACAGACTGAAACAATCCGTCAGTCTGCTGTCCGGTGGACAACGTCAATCCCTGACACTTCTGATGACGACGCTGGCACTCCCCAGACTTCTACTGCTCGATGAGCACACCGCTGCGCTGGACCCGCGCACCGCCGCCAAGGTCTTGGACCTGACCGATTCCATGGTTCGCAAAAACCGCCTGACCGCCCTGATGGTGACCCACAATATGAATCAGGCGCTGAAATACGGCAATCGGATGGTCATGCTGCATCAGGGCAAAATTCAGTTTGACATAGAAGGTGAGGAGAAGCAGAAATTGACCGTAGCCGAAATCGTTGCCGAATTCGGCCAGACACTTAAAGACGAAACCCTGCTGTCGACATAAAGGTTTCAGGTGTCGGGTTTCACGTGTCAGAAATTCGGATGAAAATTTTTTAGAAGTAGGGTGGGCATCGCCCCCAAGATATAGGCTGCTCATTTTATTGGTTTTTGTGCATTCCTAAACGGCTGCGAATCAATTTCATGTTTGATCGCAGTCTTCTGGCAAAACTGAGTCGCTGCGCATGGAAAGTACTGAAGCCATATTTGACTCAAGCCGTAGCCTATGACGATGCCAAAGCCGGTGCTGCAGTCGCCGTATCCCGCCCCAGGCGGGAGTGATTTTCAAAATTTTCATCCGCTTTTAGATTGCAACTTCTTATATTTCGTTTTGAACTGCTTTCTGGCTTCACCAACCATCACATAAAGGAGGCAAAATATGCGCAAGGACATTGAATTCAAAACCGATGATCGTGTAACACTTCGCGGGTGGCTGTACACACCCGATGGCACCCAAGCCTCTAATCCGGCGATTGTAATGGCACACGGCTATTCCGCAGTGAAAGAGATGTACTTGGATTCTTTTGCGGAAGTATTTTGCGATGCGGGTTTTGCTGTTCTGGTATATGACAATCGCAATTTGGGTGCCAGCGACGGGGATCCTCGGGGTGAAATTGATCCCTGGCGCCAGGTCAACGATTACCGCGATGCCATCACTTATGCAGGAACCCTATCTGAGGTAGACAAAGACCGCATTGGCGTGTGGGGATCGAGTTATAGCGGTGGACACGTTATCGTTGTCGGCGCATTGGATCGACGGGTTAAGTGCGTTGTTTGCCAGGTACCTTTAATCAGCGGTCTGCGGAATGCAAAACGCCTAGTTCGGTCTGATTGGTTGGCGGCTTCACGAGCTGCTTTTGATGCCGACCGCGAGGCACGCTACAACGGTGAATCTCCGGGCACAATTCCGGTGGTGACAGAAGAGCCGGGTGCTCCCTGCGCTTTGCCCACCGAAGACAGCCTTCAATTTTTCAAGGAGGTCCACGAATCACGTGCACCGGCGTGGCGAAACGAAGTGACACTGCGGTCGATTGAAATGTTTTGGGAATATGAACCCGGCTTTTACATTTCACGCCTCTGTCCCACACCTTTTATGATGGCTGTAGCGGCCGGCGATCACCTGGTGCCGGTTGACCTTGCTTGCGAAGCCTTTGAACAGGCACTGGAACCCAAAAAACTGATGGTTCTGCCGGGCGGGCATTTTGAAGCTTATACCGGCGAGGCCTTCAAGCTGAACAGCGTGGCTCAGCGTGATTGGTTTGTACAACATCTAAAGCCCTGACAACCTTTAGAAAGAATTCAACGGAAAAGCCGAAGGAAACATCAATGATGTCATCATCGAAAATATGATGAATTGGCACCACAGCGGGTTCAACGTGTATTGTGGTAAAGCCATTTGGCCGCACTATGAGGAAGGACTGGAAAATCTATAATATTAATCCATTGGTGCCGTTTAATTGATGCCTCTATATGTGGGGCCACAGCCGAATCCGATGCACATTTCAGCATTTTCTTTTGATGCGCTCTGAAAAAGCAATGCCTTATCTTTTTTAATATGTGTAGTTTCACATAAGGTGTCAGGTATCGGTGATCAGCTTTCAGTGCTTGGCATCGCCACTCCCTGACACGTGAAACCCGACACCTGACACCTTAATAACCAGTCAACGCCGCTGCAACCTTGCTGATAAACTCCGGCGTCGTACCGCAGCACCCGCCGATCATATCGGCACCGGCATCTTTAATCTTTATGGCATCCGCTGCAAATTCAGACGGGGATTGCTCGTAGTAGCTTACCCCGCTGCGGGTGACCGGCTGGCCGGCATTGGGCTGGATTAAAACCGGTTTTGCGGTCGATGCTCTGAGTTCGGTGGTCAAACCGATTATAGCCGAACTGTTTAAGGTGCAATTTGCGCCAATCATATCGACACCGGCATCATCCAGCGCCGAAGTGCAGCGGGCAATATCTTCACCCATCATCGTATAAAAACCGTTTTGGGTCTGGTTAAAAGTAATCGATACCAGCAGCAAAACATCGCCCGCTTTTCTGACCCCGCTCACGGCTGCCAGTGCCTCTGCAAGCGAATACATGGTTTCGATGGTAATGAGATCAACCCCGGCATCAATCAGCACGTTGGCCTGCCTAAAAAAATTCTCCTGCATATCTTCCAGCGTGACATCACCAAAGGGTTTGAGCATTTTACCACACGGTCCCATGTCGCCTGCCACAAACCTGCCGGCGGGACACGCTGTTTGCGTCAGTCTGACACCGGCCCGATTCAACGGTTCCAGTTGCTGCTCAAGTCCTTCAGCAGCCAGTTTCAAAGGATTTCCGCCGAACGTATTGGTAATGACGACATCTGAACCCGCATCATAATATTGCTTGTGAAGATCGGCAACGAGCTCCGGCTGCTCCAAATTGAGCAGGATCGGGCTTTTGGTGGATACATGTCCGGATTCCATCAACATGGTTCCAAGCGCCCCATCAAAAATGATGGTCTTTTCCTTACATTTTTCCAATAAATTCATTTTGCCATTAGGCCTCTAACTGGGTATTTCTATCAATATTTTGTAAGAAACTGAAGGTTTCAGGTGTCAGGTTTCGGGTGTCAGGGAGTTGAGGCATTAGTTACTGAAACCTGAACACTGACACCTGAAACCTATTCCTTGCGCCACTAAAGAGACCGCCCGGCTGCTGTCCAGTGATTGGCTCCGGATTGGCCTTTATCGATCTAATATACCATATCTTCCGGTTTCACCTTACCTTTGAACAGGTTGTAAGCCCAGGCTTGATAGACCAATACGAGCGGGATAAACAAAATCACCACCACCAGCATTATTTTCAGCGTCAGGTCTCGCTTGAGGCGGCATTGCGCGCCGTCAAGCTATAGCTGGGATCGATATTTGACGGGAACATATTCGGAAACAATCCAATCACCCCGTAAAAGGTTGCTGCCACAATCGTCAGCGCCGATGCAAACCAGGCTTTGAACAACGCTCTTTGAGTTAACCCTAACATTGCATAAATTCTTATCATCTAGCCTGGCCGTTATGCCTGAGATCGTTGCTTTATCCGGGCAGATGCTGGATGCTGGATACTCGATGCTGGATATCTAACAGGACACTATCGGTGAATTTCAACGACATCCAGGATCCAGAAACCAGAATCCAGAATCAGTCAATACTTTCAAGGGTCTTCATATCAGCAGCTAAGTTGGATTTCAAAATTTTATGCAACTATAGGGTTAAGAATACCCTTATCCCTAAAAGCCCTGCAACTGCAAGCAAAATGATGAAGATTATTACCTGAATTTTGCACGAGTCGGAGGCTTTCATATTCTCATTAATTTTCATGCCACATTCAGGTATTAAGCCGGCTCAGGGCCCTTTTTGGCGTATTTAAAAATTAAAAAATACCCGATTGCACCGAGCAAGCCGTATACCCCTAGAAATGCTGCCAGAGAAACGGCAACCTGGGACAGCGCAATCGGGGAAACCCCATCCGAGGTTTTCATCAGGCCGTAAACGATCCAGGGCTGGCGCCCCAATTCGGCCAATAACCACCCCATTTCGATGGCAAGGTATGGCAGCGGGGTCGAGAACAGCATTATCTTCAAATACCAGGGGTTTTCCGTCAGGCGATTGCGCAGGTATATGCCGATCAGGGTTAACAGGGGAAAAAGCGTTCCCAGGGCCACCATGGTTCTAAAAGAAAGAAATGTCAGCAATACCGGCGGTCGTTCGTCTTGGGGAATATCCTTTAAGCCCGTAACCTCGGCATTAAAGTCGTGATGCCCCAGAAAGCTCAGAAGTCCGGGGATGGCTCCGATTTGAATGGCATTTTTTTCATTTTTCTCGTCCGGCAGGGCGAATAGATAGATCGGCGCACTTTCGGTTGTTTCCCACAAAGATTCCATGGCCGACAGGTTGCTGGCACCTGCCACTGGCCACATCACGGTCGCGTGGGCTTTGCGGGAGAGTTTTTGCCAACCGAATACCCAGACGCCAACCAGGGTCGACTCCAGGAAAAATGCCGCGGTGGCTTCAATAGCCAGCAGCGAGCCGAATACATCTCCCACATAGGCTGAATAGCGCGACCAGTTGGTTCCAAACTGAAATTCAAGGGTGATGCCCGTGACAACCCCCACGGCAAAATTTATCAAAAAAAGCTTGCCCCAGAACTTTGTCATCCTCAGGTAGGTTTCATTCCCGGTTCTGACATACTGGGTTTCCATAATTGCCACCAGGATGGAAAGCCCCAGGGTTAAGGGGACAAATAAAAAATGAAATAGAGTGCTGGCGGTAAATTGCAGCCTTGAAAGCAATAATACATCCGTTAATTACCCTCCTTCCTGTTTAATAAAATGGTTGAATAGTTAATTTGATTTCGGAAAATTTAATCGACTTATTCACCTCTATTGCCGGCCCTGTCAAGGGGGATTACACAACTGTCTTCGGTAAGCAAACTGGCATACGTGACCTCCCGCAGGGTGTCTCTAAGTTGGCTCCTGGCTTTTTCCCAAACTTGATGAATGGAACAGGCCTGGCTGCGCTGACAGGATTCCGGTCGAATCACACAGTCGTTAAGAAAAATTTCGCTAAAGAATATTGACAAAATTCCGATAATTTAATTCAGGAACTTTCCTGGATGAACCGTTGCCGGAGTTGAGTCTTCACCTCTAAAAAAGAGAATATCAATAAATATCAGATCATTCGGGGAAATTTTCCAATTTGGGAGAAAATCACTATGCGGTGGTTCGAATGGTGATTTCAGCCTGGTAATCGCCTGGGGGTTTTGGAGGAAATTTCTGGCGATGGGCAGCACCGGTAACGGTGCTGCCCTGGGGCGTTTTCAGTTTGTGGAATTCACCCCAATTATAAATGCCGGCTGCATCATAATTGCGGATGGTTGGAACGTCTGAATTTGATGGCATGGCTGTCAACATGTTACAAAAGGGGGTACGTATGAAGAACTATCCAGCCACAGGTGCGTCCATTTTCTCCTGCCTCTTACTGTTCATTTCTCTTATTTCCTGCAGTCCGAAGTGTGTTGTTCGGGGACGTGTCGTTGATGCTGAAACACGGCAACCGATCCAGGGTGCGGCTGTGGCAATCCGGTGGTACACAAACGATACCGCAAAACAATCTGCTGAAACCGGAACCATTGATGCTGTCCAGTCTGTAACCGGTGATCGGGGCGATTTTAAAATCCCAAAGTATCCTGATAGACAACATATTTTGGGAGTATATAAAAGCGGTTACATATGCTGGAGCAGTCAGGATATCTTCACCATCGACCCGGGCGTATCCCGTATGGACGAATATCGCCAACGAAAAAATCACCGCATCAAAGAGGGCATGGAGATTGAGTTGGAACAGCTTCAAAAAAGCCACCCCAGAGATTTGCACGCCGGTTTTGCAGTAATGGTGGCCGGAGAAAGTACGGACTCCGATTTAGGACCGTTTCACCAGGCCATCCAAACCGAATATCAACTGTGGCGCGAAAACCTGCGCAACGATTTCCAGCAACAGGTGGGTACCAAATAAGCACCTGGTTGCCGGCAGCTGGATACCGGTTTCCGGTGGCTGATTGCAGAGCAGCTCGAGGTTAGTTTAAAGATAAGAGGTCAAATAGATAAGGCGAGAATGCAGGGCTCGGGGTTGAATCGAAACCGAACCCTTCACCCTATACGTTTTAAATACCAGATATAACCTCGAAAAACAAATGTTCCCTTTTTCTCGGGCAAAAGGGGACCTAATGCGGTGTGCATCCACATTTTAACGCCTGCCGCAGCCTCTTTTCCGGTGTCAATCGCCACAATGACATTCGACTGGGTCATGATAAAATCAATATACTCATCCAATGAAAATATAATGTCATTCGAATACGGTTCATCGTTGATAATATTAAAACCATATGAGCCACATTCTGACAGTGTTAAGGGGGATTCATCTCGCGGTGGTTTGGGATAGCGGGTCAAATACTGTTCCTGGTACCACCGGGTGTAGGCTGGATTGTCATGCATGTCCTCTGTGATGAAATTCTCGTAAATGATGACCCACCCGTTGTCCTTCAGGATCCGATTGGCCTCGGGCAAGAACTGCGATCGGTCGATCCAGTTAATGGCGCCACAGACGGTGAGAATGTCGAATGACTGTTCTTTGAAAGGAAGATGTTCAGCCGGAGCATGAAAATAGGGAATCTTCTCTTCGTTCTTAGCCTGTGCGACGGTGAGCATCGCGTGAGAATTGTCTGTGCCGGTGACATGTTCTGCAATTTCTTGAAGCGCTATGGTAGATAATCCCGTTCCACAACCGACATCAAGTGCGTTTTCGAATTTTCCCTCAAGACCGGTACATTGCCGGATTTTATTCATAATCAGCGGATGGTAATATGGACGATACTGAGCATATCCTTTGGCAACTCTCTCAAACGTAAAAAAACTCATGCCTGCCCTTCTTTCAAGAAACCGTCTACAATGTCGGAGGGCAGCGGCCTGAATAATTCTCAGGCTTGAACGGCCCGTTTCTCAAACCGCCATCCTCACACCGCTGTGCCGCTGGGAGGCGCCCAGGATCAAAGACGGCTCTGTCGGTCATTCATACGCTATCACCCGCACCAAACCGATGGATGCGCCGGAATCATCGGTGGTACAGGTGTCACTGACAGAGATAACTGTTTGCACATTCTTTTCCTCAATAAAGCGGTTGACCATTGCATCGAGTTCCTCGAGTTCTTTTTTGGCCTGAAAGATTTTTAGCGGACTGGCAAATGTTTTAACTTTAATCATGATTAATTCTCCTTTCTTAAACAAATATCATCTGCCGCTTGTATTGCAGGTAATGCTCGGCGATGAAATTTAGGGGTTTCTTAGCTTTTTAAAAATAATACGTGCAATCGATAGAGCAAGCTAAATTTCCTTTACACCGTCAGTAAACACTTTATATTATGAAATAAATATAATCCTATAGGAGTTCATTGAAAAATATGAAAGTTTGGCTGGCGTTAATATTGTCCATCACAATAGTTGCCTGTGCAACAAATCCTTCCCGTGACAGGGCATCGCCTGGTTCTATCCCGGTAGCGAAACCAGGCGTAGCGGGAAATGACATGACAGGCAACTCGGAATGGATTGTCAAATCACCTCATGGTTATGTAATCAACGGACCGAAAGCAAGTTTTGGCGGTTTTGTTGGCGATTGTGCCGGTGATGAAAATTTTCTTTACTACTGGGAATGTCAGGCTGAAAGTGCGGGCGATAATTATTGTTGAAATCAACTTTCCTTTTCTTAAATATAGTTAATCGACTCAAGTCCTTTACGTCGACGCAAGGCTTCCAACAGCCCCACTGTTCCCGTCATCATATTGTCTCCCAATGGCGCCCCGAATGCTATTTGAAACTTCGATGGTTCCACCAGTCGCCGCTTGGGTCCGGTGGCAATGATAACATCAAGGTCTTGAAACCCGATGGTCGTGCGCAGATACGCCCCATGGCCGCCTTCATCTATGATCCGGCTGTGCTCAATTTTCCCGTCACATAATTCCACCAGCAGATCTTCCAGGCGATCCAGGGTGATGTCCGAAGTGTGATATTCGAAAAAACCGGCAACTTCATCACCCAGCACTGCCGCACCGACGGTGTGTGAAGTGGCCACATCCAGGATGACCACCCGCTCTTTTTTATGGGCCAATACATCCATGGATCCGCCCAGAATAGCCGCCATGCCGCTGTCCATGACATAGATTTCGTCAGCAGGAATGGATCCGGCAGCTTGGGCAACGGAAGACAGACGATTCATCTCGCGCGGAACTTCATCATGTCTGTATAATAATACATGGGGGAATGGTTCTTCCTTAAGCCGGGATTGAAACATGTTGTGCCGATAATCCAGGTGCGACACTCCGGCCGGCGGCACGCCGTGGTCCTGGGCACAAATCGCCACGGCATCAAACTCAAAAGCCACACCAAAGCCTTCCACAATTCGTCGCAGTCTGTCAACTTCAAGATCACCAAGAACCAGGTGAGAATACTGTTCATCCAAGTGTAAATCTTCGATTTTTGTATCTTCAACAATCTCAATGCCCCAAGAGCGCACCGTAGCCGGGTTGTGGTGAAGCGTGGCGGCCGCCGACGCCGACATCACAACCTCGGCAATTTTGGCACGCTCCTTTAAGATGGTCGTTACCGGTCCACCACCCATTTCAGTCCCGCTAATCAACAGGTTTCCCGACAATCCCGCCGCCTTTTCAGCCAGATACCTGACCGGCGATTTCACCACCGCCTTATAATGCAGCTCAGCCTCAGTGTCATACCACAGCACATCCATGGTACCGGCACCGATGTCCACCATTAAAAATTTACTCATTGATTACTCCTTTAAAATCCCAGAGGCGTACTATCTGAAAACATTTTGATAAATTATGAGGGATTTTAGCGCACTTTAGGCATTTTTCCCCTTTTACGGACCATGCTGATCAACACAACAGCCAGTGCACTCATCACAACATTAATGATAAACGCATGATTGTAAACACCGGTGGCATCCCGCAATAGGCCCGTAACCCAATGGGATACAATGGCCCCCAAACCGTAAAAGGGTGTCCAGGCGCCCATAACCGTACCCATGACTTCCCGGGGAAAATAGTCACCGGCACAGGCACCGTAGATGGGAAAGGTGGCGCCATAAAATATAGCGAGGCAGCCGATAGAAAAATACAACATCACCAGCGATTCACCGGACAGCAGAATCAATGCCAGACAGCCCGTGATAATTATATTTGAAATAACAATGGTTTTTTTGCGGCCCAGGTAGTCGGACAGCGGCAATACAGTAAGGACGCCGGCAATCTGGCAAATCCCGTGAATGGTGGCCAGCAAACTGGCTTTTTCCAGTGGCAGGTTTAACTGGAATTTGGCGTAATCCACCATAAATGTGGTAATCCCGTATAGAGCATAGGCAACCGCGAAATAAGAGCTGCCAATCCACAAAAACCGGCTGTTGCTAAAAAGTGAACTCAATGATAGGCGTTGCGGAATTGCATTTTTTCGCCGGCGGATACTTCCAGCGGCATTATCCGGCTTTTCCCCCCAGGGTTGAACACCGGCGGCCACCGGATCGCTTCTTAGAAGAAGGCCATTTATCGCCACCATTGCCAGGGCCATGGCTCCCAGATAAAACCAGGCATAGCGCCAGTTGAAATATTTCACAATCCAGGGAAAGACGGCCCCAATCGTCGCAAATCCCAACCCAAATCCAGTTGAAAGAATTCCCAGCGCAAAACCCCGGCGATGGAAGGCAAACCATCGCTGAACCAGGGTTAAAATCGGTACCCAGAGCCCGGTGGCACCCAGGCCTGCAATACCGAAAAATAAGCAAGCCGACCAAAAGGTGTTGACGGTGCCCATTAAAATAACCGCCGAACCAAGAATTAATAAGCATATGGTAATAACCCGTCTGGCGCCTAAACGATCGGTCAAATAGCCGGTAAAAGGGGTGATGATAATGTAGGTAAACAAATAGGCATTATAGATCGAGCCGCCGGCAGCTCGGCCAAAGCCCAGGTTGCGAATCATTTCCGGTAACACGACGCCGTACCCCAGTCGAACTGAATAATTCACAAATAAATCCACAAAACAGATTGCCAGAATCACCCAGGCCCAGTGTAACCTTCGATTTGCTGCCACACGCACGCCCCCTTTGATAAGGATCAAATAGCATGTATACTTTTTCCCATTCAAATATCAAGACAATATCGTCAGGATGCAGGATAACGCAAATGTGCTTTCCAAAACAAATTTCAATGACTTGTTTAATTGACGCGCATGTGCCATAGAAAATCCACAATGCTTGAAAAGATAGGGTAAAAAGACCATGCACTCTGAAAAACATACCATACACCTAACATCTGAGAACCTTGATATCCACGCTGATGCAGGGCAAACTGTTTTAGAAGCCCTGATTGGTGTGGGCATATTTCTGCGCACCGACTGCGGGGGCAAAGGCGGTTGCGGCAAGTGCCGGGTAAAAATGACTGCCGGCGCCGCAGGAAGTGTTGCAGCTCCGGATGAATCGGAAATAAAAATTCTGGGGCAATCGGATTTATCCGAAGGCGTGCGCCTGGCCTGCCGGCTTAAAATTTCCGGCGGCATCAGCCTGGCGATACCTGAAACCAGCCGCCTGAGCGCTGAAGTGGCTCAAAAGGGGCTTCCGACCCTGTTCGACAAATTAGCTGAATTGAAATCGCCACCCACCGGTTTACCGGATTCCTACGGTCTGGCAGTAGACCTGGGAACCACGACGGTTGCAGTCTATCTTTGCAACCTGAGCACGGGTACCGTAACGGCTTCTACCTCGGCCCGCAACCCCCAAATCCTATTCGGTGATGATGTCATGAGCCGCATCAGCGCCATTCGCTTAGATCCGGCCCTTTTGGCACGGCAACAAAAGATGGCGGTCAAAGCAATCGAATGGGGGATCACCTCCCTTTGCCGATCCAGCCGCATCGATCCGGCAAAAATTAACACCATGGTCGTTGTGGGCAACTCCACCATGATCCATATATTCGTCGGCGAAAACCCCTCATCAATCGGGGTGTTTCCTTATACTCCGCAATTTGTGGATGAAAAAACGTTGCGCGCGGGATCTATCGGTTTTCGTTTTAATCCGAATTCCCATATTCGCACCCTGCCTTTGATCACAGGTTTTATCGGTGCCGATATCGTCAGCGCCGCGTTGGTGTCTGAATTATCGCATACCGAACCGGGGACCATGCTGGTGGATGTGGGCACCAATGGCGAAATTATGTATTTGGGAAAAAACGGTCTGTCCGCGACATCCTGCGCTACCGGACCGGCCTTTGAAGGGGCTGCCATCAGCCATGGCATGCATGCGGTATCCGGTGCCATTGATGCCGTTAATCTCGTTAATAACAGCGCCAAAGCCGTTTGCTCGGTCATTCAACAAAATCCGGCTAAACCCAAAAAACCGGCCGGTCTATGCGGCACCGGTGTGATCAGTACGGTTGCCGAACTTTACAAAGTCGGACTGATTTTAAAAGATGGCGCCTTTGACAGTAAAGCCGACTCGCCTTATATGAGGTTGGATCAGAATCATTTATCGGAATTTATCATCGTGCCGGCTGAAAGTACACCGGATGGCCGACCGGTGACATTTACTCAAAATGATGTGCGGGCCATCCAGCTGGCCAAAGGTGCGTTGCGAACCGGAATCGATTTGCTGTGCAAGGAGGCCGGCATGAAACACCCGACAAAGCTATTGGTGGCCGGGGCATTTGGCAGCTTCATTAACAAAAAGGATGCAATGAGAATTGGGATGTTCCCGCGGATTCCCGAGGAAGATATCGACGTGGTGGGAAATGCGGCCGGCGCAGGGGCTATTCTGGCTCTTTTCGACGAGCACATTCTGGCCCGGGCCAACGACCTGACCCGAGCCACCCGGGTGCTCGACCTTTCCACCCACCCGGAATTTCAGGAGATATTCATAAACTCACTGGCATTCCCGGATCCATGAAGGGGATAATGAGAAGTGTCGATATAGTAAAAATTTGGATATTTGAGGGAAGTCACGAATTAACATGAATTATCACGGAATTATTTTTTGATATACTAGGCCCCGCTTTCGACATTTTCAAAAATTCGTGGTCATTCGGGTTAATTCGTGGCTAACTAATTTAAAGGCTAAAATCATATACGATGCATTAATTTGCCGCATTCCGCATTCAGAAATCCGAATTCGAAATAAAGTTCTACTTTATTTCAATGCTCTCCCCCCTTTGGGGCACCACGACCGGGTAATTTTCCTTTTTTAACGCTGCAGCAAAAGCCAGTGTCTGGTCCTCTTCACCATGCACCAGGGCAATTTTTTTCACATTCAAATTTGATTCCTTTATAAACCGAATCATTTCACTTTTATCTGCATGAGCGGAGAATCCGCCCAACCGGACCACCCGGGCTTTGAGTGGATACTCTTTGTTCATGAATTTGACCAAAGGTGCTTTACCTTTGCGACCGGATTCCTCATAGGCAAGCCCCTGCTCAAGTAGGCGTCGTCCCAGTGTGTGCTGAGCCATGTAGCCGACAATCACAATCGTATTTTTAGAATCATGAATCTTATGCCGCAGGTGATGAAGAATGCGCCCTGCTTCACACATGCCGGAAGCCGAAACCACAATGTGAGGGGTTTGATCCCGGTTGAGGGCCATGGACTCTTCGACTGAGCCGACAAAATGGATCTGTTTGAACTGAAACGGATTCTGACTGTTTTGTAGAAATGTTGCGTGGGTCTCCTCGTCATAGACTTCAGGGTGCTCCGCAAAAACCCGGGTAAGTTTGGTGGCCAATGGGCTGTCAACGTACACCGGGAACCGGGGCACCTCATTCTCATTATAGAGTTCGTGCAGCACGTAAAGCAGTTCCTGGGTGCGGCCGAAAGCAAATGAGGGTATCATAATTGTACCACCCCGGTCATAGGTGTCCACCAGCACCTCTTTGAGCCGCGGTTTTAAATCTACCACCGGTTCATGAAGCCGATCCCCATAAGTGCTCTCCATGACCAGCAAATCAACTTGGCGGTCCGCTTCCCCGAATTCCAGGGTCGGATCTTTTATGATCGGCTTGTCAAACCTTCCGATGTCACCGGTATAACATATGGTATAATCGCGGCCATTGTCACGGGCACGGATCATACTAAGGGCCGATCCGAGAATGTGTCCGGCATCATATAAGGTGCAGGTCATCTCCCGGCCGATAGAAACCGGATGCCGGTACGGGTAGCCATCGAAAGCGGTGAGCGCCTGCTGCGCATCGTCAGTGGTATACAGGGCACTGACACCCGCTAGATGGTGTCTGTCGATCAGTTCATTGATGGCTGCGACATCAAGACGATGCCGATTTTTTTTCAATATATTTTTAATTTCAGCTGCCTCTTTTTTGGAATGCTTCTTCCCTTTTTTTGAAGATCCCATCTTCGAAAGCGCGGAACGAACGGTTTTGTAATTTAGATAATTGGCATCCGATTCCTGGATATGAGCGGCATCAAGCAGGAGATATTCACATGCAGCAGCAGTTGCCCGGGTGCAAATAATGCGGCCGGCATAATCGTGTTTGGCCAAAAGGGGCAGGCGACCGGAATGGTCGATATGGGCATGGGAAAGCACCACGTTGGTCAATATTTTAGGGTCAAATGGCATGACCTTATTTTTTTCAGCCGCTTCTCTGCGGCGGCCCTGAAACATACCGCAATCCAGTAAAACACGATCATGTTCGGTGGTTATCAAGTGCATGGATCCGGTCACTTCGCGAACTGCGCCGTAGAAGGCTATGTGCATGGGTTCATTCTCCTTTTGCTGGATGCCGGTTGCGGATAGCCGGTAGGTGAAGGATATTTGTGCTGCCCCACCGGTTGAGCCGACTGGCCCGGTGTTCATCTTGTATCATAGTTCGAAATCATAACCGCGGCAACACCATTCTCATATTTTTATCGCCCTTTGTCTGCTGACCTTTAACACTAATCTTCGTATAACCTATTGCTGTTAAAGCAATCTCATAATAAAAAATGTAAATTTGTCACGAAAGCACCAGCCAATCGTCATATTTTCGGAAACATATTGACAGTATTCGCAGAATCACCTAATAGTAAAGTGATTTCAAGTTGTTGTAGTCGTTTTTACAAACTTAGCTTAGCGGACCCCGCCGAACCGGGGTTTTTTTGTGAAATTTAATGACTCAGAAAAAAAACATAGCATGGGCAATATTAAGCGGCGTGCTGCTGACCGGCGCATTTCCTAAAATAGGGCTGGACTGGTTGGCCTGGATCGCCCTCGTCCCCCTTCTGTATGCGATTAAGGATCTTTCGGCCGGTACCAGCTTTCGGGTCGGGTTTATCTCCGGTCTGGTTCATTTTCTCTCGCTATTGTATTGGCTGGTTCCCGTTATGCGGACCTACGGGTACCTGCCAATGTTTCTAAGCGTATCAGTTCTGGTTCTCCTGGCAGCATTTCTGGCGCTCTTTATCGCATTGTTTTCAACCGGGTTGACCGCTTTCGGCCGAAAACCTGCCGCGTGCCTGGCATTGATTCCCCTGATATGGGTCGCACTGGAGTATATCCGGTCTTTTTTATTTTCCGGATTTCCCTGGGAGTTATTGGGATATTCCCAGTATAACCGTTTGCAACTGATTCAGATTTCAGATATACTGGGCGTATACGGACTGTCGGCTTTAATTGCATTCGTCAACGGGGCCATTTTTATCACCTTGCTCCATATAGTCAAAAGGGGGTGGCAGCATACAAATATCACGAAACGGCTGGCAGCGGGTTCAATAATTGCCTTTATCCTGGCAGTTGCTTTAACCTGGTCTTATGGTCACTGGCGCCTGAAAACAATTGACAGTTTAATGACAATCGCTCCAAAAACCCGCATTTCCGTTATTCAGGGCAATATCGATCAGGCGGTCAAGTGGGATCCTGCCTTCCAGATAGAAACCATTAAAAAATACAATCAACTGTCATCATCGGTAATCAACCAACAACCGGATCTCATTGTCTGGCCGGAGTCCGCCACCCCCTTTTACTTTCTATACGATGTGGCACCTTCGAAAATGGTATTCGAGGGAATCAGACAGTCGGCAACAGACTATCTGATCGGAAGCCCTTCTTTTGTGCGCACAGATGGTGTGGTGCAATATTACAACAGTGCCTATTTAATCATCCCTGAAGAAAAGGCCATGGGTCAATACGACAAAACCCATCTGGTCCCATTTGGCGAATATGTTCCGTTCAAAAAATGGCTTCCTTTTTTGGGTAAAATTGTCGCCCAGGTTGGTGATTTCAGGGCGGGCAAAGTCGGCCAAACCTTACCCTGGCGCCAGGAGCAGCTGGGCGTCCAGATTTGCTACGAAATCATATTCCCGGGTCTTTCCCGGGCGATGGCCAAAAACAATGCTTCGATCCTGGTCAATATTACCAATGATGCCTGGTTTGGCAAAACCAGCGGTCCCTATCAGCATTTTTCCATGACCGTTTTCAGAGCGGTGGAAAACCGGCGTTCGCTGGCAAGGTCAGCCAATACCGGTATCAGCGGGTTCATTGACCCGGCCGGTAGAATATTGGCCGCAACCGGTTTACTGCAAGATGCAGTCGCCACGCAGATGGTCCCGATGTTAAAAGAAAGATCCATTTATACCCAAATCGGCGATCTGTTCGCCCAGGCATGCCTGGCTTCAGTACTGCTGATCATGCTGATTGAAACAGTACGGCCGGGTAATAAAAGAAAATCCGGTTAGCCCGTTGGCCCGTTGGCCCGTTTTCCGGTTGACGGGCCAACCGGCTAACCGATTACAGGAGGTAATTGAAATGTCCGAAGAATTAAAACAGAATTTAAATGAGCTTAAAGTTAAATTAGAACACCTGCGGAGCTATCTTTGACCTGGACGAAATCGAAAAACGCCTGGCGGAAATTGAAGCAACCATCGCCAAAGATGGCTTCTGGGACAATCCGGAAGATTCCAAAACGATACTGCAAGAACGCACTTCGATATCCAATAAGATTGATCGGTTTAAAAAATTATGGAATGATCTGGAAGAAAATCATATTCTGCTGGATCTAGCGGTTGAGGAAGCCGATGGCGAGGCGCTTGAGGAGGTCTCCCAGCAAACAAAATCACTTGACCTATTAGTCGGTCAGTTATCCCTCGACCTTTTGCTGGATGGAGAAGATGATTCCAGAAACGCGATTATGTCTATTAATGCCGGAGCCGGCGGCACCGAGGCGCAGGATTGGGCCGAGATGCTTTTCAGGATGTATTCGCGCTGGATCGAACGCAGGGGTTTCAAATTTGAAATGATCGATTTTCAGCCCGGTGACGAGGCCGGAATTAAAGGCGTGACCTTTACGGCCAGCGGCGAAAATGCATTCGGCTATCTGAAATCAGAAATAGGTGTCCATCGTCTGGTCAGAATATCTCCGTTCAACGCCAGCGGCAAGCGCCACACTTCTTTTGCGTCGGTCTTTGTCTACCCTGAACTGGATGCTGAAATCGTCGTTGACGTCGATGACAAAGATTTACGAATAGATGTTTTCAGGGCCAGTGGTGCGGGAGGACAGCACGTCAATAAAACCAGCAGTGCGGTGCGCATCACTCATCTGCCCAGCGGGATCGCAGTCCAATGCCAGCAGGAAAAATCCCAGCACCGCAACAAAGATCTGGCAATGAAGGTGCTGAAAGCCCGCCTTTACCAGCTTGAAAGAAAAAAACAGGACGACAAAATGCAGGAACTGCACGACAGCAAGGAAGATATCGCCTGGGGCAGCCAGATCCGATCATACGTTTTACACCCCTACCAGATGGTAAAGGATCACCGCATTAACCTGGATGTGGGCAATGTCAACGATGTGCTGGACGGCGGCATTGATGTGTTTATTGAAGGCGTGCTGTTGAACAAGAAGTAATACAGCTCATATTTTTCGAAGAAAAAGTTTTATGAACCCTATTGATATTCTAGCGAGATTCTACGATCGGCGTTCGAAAGCATTCGAGATCCTGGTGGATCATGGCCAACAGGTGGCTCACAAGGGCGGCCGTGCCGCCGAAAAGGTTGCCCACCTGAAGCCGGACTTGGATTTAATAAACAATGCCGCCATGTTGCATGACATCGGGATATTGCATACCGACAGCCCCGGCTTTGACTGCCATGGCAAATATCCCTATATTTGCCACGGTTTCCTGGGACGGGAGCTGTTGGACAGCATCGGATTGCCGGAGTACGGACTCATCAGTGAACGCCACATCGGGGTGGGCATCAGCAGCGATGATATCCGGAACTTCGGTTTGCCGCTGCCGGAACGGAACATGGTCCCGGTTTCCATCGAAGAGCAAATAACATGCTATGCCGATAAATTTTTCTCCAAAAACGGCAACGGACAAAAACAAAACCGCGAAAAATCAATTGAACAGATCCTTCTTAGCCTTCAACCTTACGGACAAGAAAAAGTAGAACAATTTCGGACCTGGGTGAAAATGTTCGAATAAACGCCGGGAAAAGAAAAGAGAAAAAGATAAAGAAAAGATAAAGATAAGGCATTGCTTTTTCAGAGCGTATCAAAGGAAAATGCTGAATTGTGCATCGGATTCGGCTACGGCCCCACATATAGAGGCATCAATTAAACGGCACCAATGCCCAAGCTGATAACGGAAGCGGGCTTTGTTGTCAATATCGATTTTTTGAGCTGGAATTGAGCATTCAGGCAAATTCGGGCATAGCTCACCACTTTGCCCGAAGCTGGATTTTTTTAAAGGTAGGTTTCAATTGGATAACCTGTCGAGAGCCTCAAGCTCGTGCGATCGGCATCGATCAGGTAAGCATCCGCATCGGACGCAGAGGAATCATCAAAGATGATTATGGCTTGAGTTGGCGGGTCGTTCGCTCGCGCCGGTGGTTTTCGCTTGACATGCCATAAGTCTAAGTGTTGGAGGATCTTTTTGACGATTTGCTGATCCTCGATGAAGGCTATAATACGCATAGATCCAAGGCACTTAGGACACAATAAGGGGTCAACATGATAGATTTTTTGAATTAAACAGGCCCAATTTTTTCGAAACGCCTTACGCGATAGAGCTGAATCAATCAAGGCTGGAACTTCATCATCGGTACCCGCCTTTTTCCGTAATCCTCGCGATTTATTGGAGTAGAATCCATAATAGCGAATCATCTGTTCGCCCTTATTGGGGATATGGGTTATCAATTGTGCCAGCCAATCCAGTGCCTCAAAGGTTTTAGACGTTTTACCGTCCTTGGATTCATAGATCACTTTGGCAATACCGTCTGAAGAATCTTGTGCCGCAACATACTTCATGCGTTCCTGGGAAAAAGAAGCTCGGATGATGTAACGGGCCAAATTTGCCAATCCGTCTTCATTCTGCGGCCAGATGGCTTTGCCGCAATACACACTGAATCCGCTGTGGTGCCAATTCATCATGTTTTCGATTTTACAATCAGTGATTTTGCCCTCGGCTTTAAGCATTTTGAAGACTTCATAGCGAAACAGCTTTTCAAGCTCACTGGTATCAGGCGGTGGGCAAACCATGAAAGCGGCATCGTTGTATAAGCAGCCGTCGGTGACCAAAATATGTAAATGTGGATGAAAATTTTGAAAATCACCAAAGCTTTGTACTGCGACTGCAGCACCGGCTTTGGCATCGTCATAGGGTACGGCTTGCGTCAGATATAGATTTAATACTTTCCATGCACAGCGACTCAATTTTGTGAGCAACTTCCGATCAAACAAAAAATAGATTCGTATCCGTTTGGGAATACTGAAAACCCACTGCCGGTGTGGCACGTGTTTTAGCACTTCTTCACACAGCCATTCACCGAATTCTACTACCCGTTTCTGATGACAAGACGGACAAAAATGGCGACGTTTGCATGAATACGCCAGCAAATATTCATGGCCACAATCTTCACATTTCACGCGCGCAAAGCCAAAATGCAAATCGCCACAATCCATATAGCGCTGAATGACATCCATCACATAAGGCCGCCAAAAGCCAAAGCGGCGCTGATAACGCTCGTCCCAGACAGCTTCCAGCTGTTCAAAATGATCTTCGACGCAGCGATAATAGGCGCTTGCCTTAGGATTGCGCGGTTGATAAACATCAAAATTAATTGTAGTAGGGCACGCGTTTAACATTTTGACCAATCGAACACGGAAAATACGAGCACCCTACACGATCAAAATGTAAGTGTAAATATTATTGTATAGATATAAATCAACATTCTTCAAAAGTCTTTTTTTACGACTTATTCATTCTCGACCAACGCGATAATCTGCAAAAAGCCCAAGCATTTAGCGTACAATAATGGAACAATTATTTTGCCTATTTACAGCGGATCTGAGCTGACGAAATGGAACATTAATGCGCTCAGGTTTTTTTTAAAGAAGGTTGCAGGTATGGATTTAGAGGAAACAATACTGTGTCCAAATTGTGCCCGTCATGGTCAAATATTTCCAAACAATTCCAAACGAAACCAAAAGTTAGTTGAAAAAGTGGTGGAGAATCAACCAGTTGTAATTACTACGTTTTTGATCTCTTAGAATCCTGGTCTTCGAATCCGTAGGGCAAGCAGCAAGCTGAGCTAAGCGAAATCCCGCCGTTCTTCAGGCGGGATTCGAATCCTGCCGGGCGTACCAGTAATTTCAAGGGGTTATGGTCTTAGGACTTTAACCCTTTTTAATTTGTGTGGGATTTATGTGGGGAAATTCACCAAAACTTTCGTTCAATAAATCCATCGCAAGCTGCTCGGAAGCACCGATTGAATTCATGGCTTGTATAGTGGCGTTCAGAGCAATAGATTTTAAGGTGATCCAACCTTCTGTTCAGTAGGTCCGAAAATTCCATGTCGGTTGGGATCGTTCCCACTATTTCCGGTGATGTTGGTTTTGTTAACTCCTCCTTTCTTTCTGCATAGATAGACCACCTTGCAGCGCATTTGCTGAAGAATACAACTGGATAAGTGCGAATTGGCTTTACGATCAAAGCCAATATATCCTTGACTCAAGGTAACATATGCGTTACTAATTAACATATGATCACAATTAGGGAATATATCGACCTGGATGGCCGCAGTCCGGATGGAGCAGGGCAATTTTTCGAATTCCAAAGGTATCGGAGAGGGTGTTTTCGAATGCCGGATCGATTTTGGACCAGGATATCGTATCTATTTTGGCAAGGATGGGGATGCTCTCGTTATCCTACTTGGCGGAGGCACAAAGAAACGCCAGCAGAAAGATATCGTTAACGCCAAAATACTTTGGAAAGAATATAAGCGACGAAAGCGACAGGAGCGCTGAAAATGGTACTTACAAGAGATTTTAAAGATACAATCAAAGATCGTGTTGCGCGAGATCCTGCTTTCCGGGAGGAGTTGCTCAAGGAAGGCATTGAATGCCTTTTAACCGGTGATGTAGATACCGGCAAAGCTGTTCTGCGTGACTTTATCAACGCCACTATTGGATTTGATGCCCTTGGCACAGCCACCGAAAGATCTCCAAAAAGCCTGATGCGGATGTTTGGGCCAAAGGGAAACCCTCAGGCCCGTAACCTTTTTGAGATCATTGCCCGTCTTCAAGAACATGAAGGCATACATTTGAAGATTCACACAGTGCGATAAAGAAGAACGTATCGCTGATATGTCTGTGAAGATGCCTCTTTAAACCAGCCTGAAAAGGGGAAAACCAGGTTTATTGAAAAGAAGGTTCTTGAAAAGGTTCGAATAAACGCCGGGCCGACAACGATTTGTCAGCCCGGCGTTTTTATTTCTGTTAACTTTGCTATTTTATCTGTTCTCTGTCGTCTGTCTTCTGCTTTCCTACCACCCACGGATCAGATACTCATGTATCGAATCGGCCGCCTTTCTGCCGGCGCCCATGGCCAGAATAACGGTGGCGGCACCGGTCACGATATCGCCGCCGGCCCAAACCCCTTTTTTGAATGTTTTGCCATTGGCCTCGTCCGCTTCGATATAGCCCCACTTGTTTAGCTTCAGATCCGGGGTGGACTCCGTCAATAGCGGGTTGGCACCGGAGCCCACGGCAACGATGCAAAGATCGCAATCCAGATGAAATTCCGATCCCTTGATGGGAACCGGTCGGCGGCGCCCCGAATCGTCGGGCTCACCCAGTTCCATCTTCAAACATTCCATACCGGTCAACCGTCCTTTATCATTGCCTTTATATTGCGTGGGGTTGGTCAGAAGGAAAAATTCAATCCCCTCCTCCTCGGCATGATGAATTTCGGCGATCCTGGCCGGCATTTCTTGTCTGGAACGGCGGTAGACGATGCGGACTTTATCCGCCCCCAGGCGCATGGCAGTCCGGGCCGAATCCATGGCCACATTACCGGCCCCCAGCACGACCACATTTTTGGCAAGGGGAATCGGTGTGTCCACTTTCGGAAATAGATAAGCCTTCATCAGATTGGCCCGGGTCAGATATTCATTGGCTGAAAGAATGCCGATTAAGTTCTCACCCGGAATATTCATAAAGCGCGGTAATCCGGCACCGACTCCAATATAGATGGCATCGTAGCCTTCTTCGAAAAGCTCATCCAGCGATACGGTTCGTCCCACGACGGCATTGCACTCAACCTTGACGCCCAATCTTTCCAAAAAGTTAACTTCCTGGGCAACAATGGCTTTGGGCAGCCTGAATTCGGGAATGCCATAAACCAGCACGCCGCCCGATTTATGGAAGGCTTCCAGCACGGTCACGTCATGGCCCTTGACAATCAGGTCGCCGGCGACGGTCAAGCCGGAAGGGCCGGAGCCCACGACCGCAATTTTCTTACCGGTCGGCTCGGCTTTGGGAGGCAGTTCACCGGTACCGTTTTCTCTTTCCCAATCCGCGGCAAACCTTTCAAGATTCCCGATGGCCACCGGCTCATCTCTCTTGCCGACGATACATAGACCTTCACACTGAATTTCCTGGGGACAAACCCGGCCGCAAACGGCCGGCAGGCTGTTTTTCTGCCATATATGCCGGATAGATTGGGTGAATTCGCCTTCCGCGATGAGCTTGATAAAGCCCGGAATGTCAATTTCCACCGGGCAGCCGGCGACACAGCCCGGCTTTTTACACTGCAGGCACCGTTTAGCTTCTTGCATGGCCATCTCCGGCGTGTAACCCGTCGGAACCTCCAAAAAGTTTCTGGCCCGCACAGCCGGCTCTTGTTCGGGCATTGCTAATCTGGCTATCTTCTCTTTTTTCACTTTTCTCTTTGCTTCGTCCGCCATTGATTCATCCCCCAAGAAATTTTAGTAGTAATTTTTGTGCATTTTGTGGTCAATTTATTCTATGGAGATATTGTACCTGTCCTGCAACGATTGAATATTTTCGATTGAAGATTGAAGGTTCGCCTCCGGCGGATCAATTTAATAAGGACGGAGCAAAGCGACATCCATAAATCTTCAATTTCCTCTATTCTTCAAACACGCAAAATTCATTGTAGCACTTTTGCTCGTCTTCACAGTAGGCTTGTAGTCTTAGCATCAGTTCGTCGTAATCCACCTGGTGTCCGTCAAATTCAGGTCCATCCACGCAGGCAAATTTAGACCGCCCGCCAACGGTGACCCGGCAGCCGCCGCACATGCCGGTTCCATCCACCATTATGGGGTTCAAACTGACCAGAGTCGGCACATTAAATTCTTTGGTGATCAGGGACACAAATTTCATCATCGGCACCGGCCCGATGGCCACCACCTGGTCGATCTTCCCGGCTTCGAGAATTTCTTTCAAAACCTCGGTCACGAAACCGTGGTGCCCGTAGGAGCCATCATCCGTACAAACCCTTAGATCATGGGAGGCGGCCTTCATTTTATCCTCTAAAATGAGCAGATCTTTGCTGCGGGCCCCGATAATGCTGGTGACGTTGTTGCCGATTTCTTTCATGGCCCGGGTAATGGGGTGCAAAACGGCGATCCCGGTGCCGCCGCCGACACAGACCACGTTACCGATTTTTTCAACATGGGTCGGCTTGCCCAAAGGTCCAATAACGTCCGTGAAGCCGTCACCCACCGGCAGGGTTTTAAACAGGGCGGTCGATTTGCCGACAACCATATAAATTACCGTGATGGTACCCTTTTCAGCATCCGTTTCGGCCATGGTCAAAGGAATGCGCTCACCATCTTCACCCGATTTCAGGATCACAAACTGGCCGGGTTTAGCCTTGCGCGCGATCTTGGGCGCATCGATCTCATTGAGGATCACGTTGCCCTCTGACATCTCTTCACGATTCACTATTTTAAACATATTTAACCTCCAGCGAATATTTCGATATTTTGCAAGTCACCGGTCCGCAGTCTTGGGACGGCCGATTCAGAAGAATGAAAAGAGAATATTCTCAAAAGTCAGGAATTAAATCAAGGTAAAATTCTTGATATTCGATAGTCCTGGTGGTAAAAGCCGGTTTCTGGATGTTGGATGTTGGATGCTGGGTGCTGGATGCTCGATTCTGGATACTGGATGCCGGATACTAGATGCCAGATGCCGGATGCTGGTCGCTGGAAAATAATTGGTAAATAAATGATAAAAATATGCGCAGCATAAAGTAATTAAGCCGCCGGCGCCTAGGTAAACAAGTTTCTTCAGTTATCAGCAAACAATCTACAACCCTGAATGTGCTATTTTTCAGTGCGGATTAATTAGAACTATGAAAATTTTTGACAGTCATTGCCATCTGGATGATAAATCGTATGCTAAAGACCTTGATGCGGTTATCGAACGCGCCCGCAATGCCGGTGTTACCCGTATGATGACGATCGGAGTGAATAAGAGAACCTCGGTGCTGGCGGTCTCATTGGCACAATCTCATACCGGAATTTACGCTTCGGTAGGAGTCCATCCGCATGATGTTAAAAATTGTAGCGACTTCACTATCCAGGATCTTACCAATCTGGCAAAAAATAAAAAGGTTCGCGCCTGGGGGGAAATCGGCCTGGATTTTAACCGCATGTACTCACCAAGGCAAGATCAGGAAAAGTGGTTTGAAAAACAACTTGAAATCGCAGATAAACTGGATCTCCCGATGATCTTCCACGAACGGGACAGCAACGGGCGCTTTCTTGAGATCCTGAAAAATCATAAATCCACGGCTATGAAAGGGGTTGTGCACTGCTTCAGCGGCAATCGAAATGAACTCGACCAATACCTGTCGCTGGGACTTCACATCGGCATTACCGGAATTCTAACTATCAAAAGCCGCGGGGCCCAGTTGCGCGAATTAGTCCCTGCGATCCCCGCCGACCGTCTTCTGGTAGAAACCGACGCCCCCTATCTGGTGCCGACACCCGAAAAAAACCGCATCCGACGCAACGAACCCGCCTTTGTGAAATCGGTGCTCCTGAAACTGGCCGAAGTCCGAATTGAGGATCCGGAAGAGCTGGCTCAAATCGTCTGGCAGAATACCTGCCGCCTATATGGCCTGGAGGTTTGAATCTCGATACTGGATACTCGATGCTCGTTTCTCGATACTTGAAAATTGATCATGAATACTCGATTTTAGGCTATACAAAAAATTTCTGGCACGTGCAAAATTCAGGTAAGGATATAAAATGAATTATAAATTATTTGTGGCTGACATGGATGGCACTCTTCTTAACGACGATAAAAAGCTGACCGAAAAAAATATACAATCGATTAGAAAACTTCAAAATTTTGGTATTCAATTTGCCATTGCGACCGGCAGACACGATTCTATGATTAAAGGTTACCTGAAGCACATTGATCTTCAGGTCCCCGTGATATCATGCAATGGCGCGATTGTCAGAGAACCATTTAGCGATCAGGTGTTTCTGTCGGAAGCGTTACCAAAGGAGCAAAGTCTGAATGTTATTGATATATGCAAAGAAAAGAACGTAGATTTTCATATCTATGGGCACGATAGTATTTTTGGAGAAAGTTTAAGCAATAAAATGCTTTACTATCAGGATTTAAACAAGACGCTGCCATCAGATGAACGGACAAAATTGGTAACAGTACCCGATTGTAAGGATATTGTCGTCAATGGATCAGAACCATTATATAAGTTCATAATTATTTCCGACAGAAATAATTACATGCCTCCGATAATAGACCGTATATCTGATATAGAGGGTTTGACGGCCTGTCAGTCCATGCCGATGTTCTGCGATGTGATGAAAGGTGGCATATCAAAAGCGTATGCATTGCAGAAACTCTCGGAGAGTTTGGGAATCAAAAGAAACGAAATTGTTGCAATTGGTGACCAGTTAAATGACCTTGAACTAATTGAATATGCCGGTCTGGGTATTGCGGTCGCCAATGCCGAGGATGAATTAAAAGAAAAGGCGGATGCAGTAACAATTTCCGATAATAATGAGGATGCAGTTGCGGAAGCCATTGAGAGTTTTCTGTTTAATTAATCCGCCTTTGTAAAATTGGAATCATCGTGACCTCTTGAACCGCTCGTAAACTTCGCTATCATTGCGCTTGCCGATAATGCAAATTTTCACTGTACCACCATCGATAAAATTATTAATCCAGTATTCACCGATATCTACGCATAGAAACGCATAAAAACATGTCCCTCCCCATTTACATATGTCAATCTTACGGCAAAATATTTTTTTGACATCAATGGCTATAATATAGTGCTAAATTTGACTGTTGAGTCAAATAAAGCACCTATTATTTGACAATCTCAATTATAACACCTATACTTAGCCTTAAAAACGTTGCAGGAGAAATTGATGGATCGAGATATATATGGATGGTTGAAAAATTGGAAAAATGAAAAAAACCGTAAACCATTAATTATACGTGGTGCGCGGCAGGTAGGGAAAACATGGCTTGTCAATCATTTTGGGCGGTCTGATTTCGACAGGCTTATTGACATCAATTTTGAATTGCAACCACAAATCAAGTCCTGTTTTGCCTCTCTTAATCCGGTGGAAATAATCCAGCGGATCGAACTGTCGCTCAATGTTGACATCATTCCAGGTAAAACCCTCCTTTTTCTGGATGAAATTCAGGAGTACCCCGAGGCCATTAAAGCTCTCCGCTATTTCTATGAAAAATTGCCTGCCCTGCATGTTGTTGCAGCAGGCTCCCTGCTTGAGTTTATCATGGACGCAGAAGCCGTATCATTTCCTGTGGGGCGTGTTCAAAACATTCATTTGTGCCCGTTGTCGTTTGGAGAGTTTTTGTCTGCCTGTGGTGAATATAAACTGAGACAATGGTTGCAGGACCTTTCTATATCGGAACAAATTCCTGAATCAATCCATGTGAAATCCGTTTCCCTGTTGCGTGATTTTTTATATCTGGGCGGTATGCCCGAAACTATCGCCACCTGGCTTGAAACAAAGAGTTTTTCTAAAACAGATGAAATTCATCAACTCCTTTTACAGAATTACAAATATGATTTCGGTAAATACGGTCGACATGTAAATTTCAGACTTCTTGATAAAGTATTTACCAAAGCACCGGCAACCGTGGGGAACAAATTTAAATATGCAGACATTGACAGGGATGTGAATGCGCGCGACATAAGAAAATCGTTAGATTTGCTGATCAAGGCCCACATTCTCCATAAAGTGACCGCCGCTTCAGGATCCGGTCTCCCCCTTGCCGCCCACTGTAATGAAAAATTTTTCAAAATACTCTTTCTGGATGTGGGGCTTTTGCAAAGCGCCATGGGCATCGCCAGGGAAACATACATGTCTGAAAATTTGCTGGCAGTGTACAAAGGGCTTGTCACTGAACAATTTATCGGGCAGCAGCTTTTTGCATTGGGCAAATGTTTTATTGAGCCGGAACTTTATTACTGGCAGCGAGAAGTAAAGGGCAGCGCGGCAGAAGTCGACTATTTATGGCAAAAAGACGAATACATTCTGCCGATTGAAGTAAAAGCCGGGAAAACAGGAACGCTTAAGAGTCTCAGGGTATATCTAACTGAAAAAAACGCTCCCTTCGGCATCCGCTTTTCTCTCCACCCCCTATCCTTTACAGACTCAGTCCTATCCATTCCACTTTATGCGATCGAAGCCCTTCCAGGATTGGTCGAACAAATAAAATAGATAATCAAAAGACATTGCGACAAATTTTTTGACAATCCACATTGTGGCATTAATGTATTTAAATAAAATATTGAGATCTCTATAAGAAGCAAATATTCGAGAGTACGGTCAGAAGTTTTTAATTTTTTCAAGGATCTTACACCACGGCGTACTAGCAGATGATTGGAGGATAGCTGTTTTAAGAGCTGATTATGGCATCAAGCCCCAATTTCATTTTAAACTTAGTATTGAATATTATCGGTACCGTTTCCTTATCATCACCCTGCCCTGCGTAGACCGAACGACAGCAACGAAATCAGCGGCAACTTTCTTAAGATAACAGCTAAATTTAATTTACTACTGCAGTTATTAATCTTCCAATAAGATGCGTTGAATTTACAAGCAAGGCTTAAAATTCTTCTTCCCGGAGCATCCGAAAATTCTTCGCGAAATAAAATTGTCGCTTATATAGCCCCCTCTCCAGGGTTTACTTTTGCTGACTCGAATCTTGTTGCTCATCTGATATCGGGTTTCTGTAAATATTCCTTTTGCTGAGTTCCATTGTTTATTTCTTTTAAAACGGGAGTGCCGTATGACAGAAGTCGGTTTTAAGCGTAAATTGGCCGCCATCCTCAGCGCCGACGTTGAAGGCTACAGCCGGCTCATGGATGATGATGAGGAAGCAACCGTCCGTACGCTGACCGCTTACCGCAACGCCATAACCGACCTTGTCCAGCAGTTTCGCGGACGCGTTGTAGACGCTCCGGGAGATAAGATCCTAGCAGAGTTCAGCAGTGTGGTTGATGCGGTAAACTGTGCCGTTGAAATTCAGCGCGACCTGGCAGAAAGAAATGCCGATCTGGCGTACAAACGCAAAATGGAATTCCAGATCGGCGTCAACCTGGGTGATGTCATCGAAGAGGATGGCAGAATTTACGGCGATGGCGTCAATATCGCCGCCCGGGTGGAATCGCTGGCAGAAGCCGGTGGTATCTGTATTTCAGGGATTGCATACAATCAGGTGGCCAACAAACTTGACCTCGGGTACGAGGATCTTGGAGAACATCAGGTCAAAAATATCAGCACGCCGATACCGGTATACCGGGTGCTGTCATTTCCGGGTGCAGCCGCCCATCGAGTCGTCCAGGCCAAAGAAGCCACCAGAAGAAAATGGCGCAAAACTGCTTATGCAGCTGCAGTGGTCGTTGTGATTGTCGCTGCTTTGGGAATCTGGCAGTTTTACCTGCGCCGCCCATCCGTGGAGCCGGCCTCGGTTGATAAAATGGCCTACGCCTTGCCGGATAAACCCTCGATCGCCGTCCTGGCCTTCGACAACCTTACCGGTGACCCTTCCCAGGAGTATTTCAGCGACGGCATTGCCGAAGAAATCATCACCTCTCTGTCCAAGGTGGCAGAGCTTTTTGTAATTGCCCGCAACTCGTCGTTTTCCTACAAAGGCAAGCCAATCAAGATCCAGCAGGTGAGCGAAGAACTCGGAGTTCGATATGTTCTGGAGGGCAGTGTCAGGAAATCCAATGACAAGGTGCGCATCACCGCCCAGCTGATTGATGCCATCTGGGGGCAGCATCTGTGGGCAGAAAGCTATGATCGTGATTCTCAAGATATATTTGAAGTCCAGGATGAGATCACGATGAACATCGTAACCGGCCTGCGTGTCAAGCTTACCGAAGGTGAGCAGGCCCGCTTCTGGCGTAAAAATCATTTCAAAACCGAAACTAATTATAAATATATGCAGTATATATCCCTTTCGCGGGAAGCCACCCAAGAAAGCATCGTGCGGACCGGTCAGCTGGCACGGGAAATCACTGAAGCTGAACCTGAATCCGGGGTAGGATACAGGCTTCAGGGTTGGTATCACCTCGAAATTGCGCAGAGAGGTATATCACCCCGGGAGAATATAACATTGGCCTTTAAGTTTGCCCAAAAATCGCTCGCTTTGGATGAATCTGACGGATATGCGCACTCCTTACTGGGCAAAACCTTTTTGTTGATGAGGCAATACGACAAGGCGATTGCAGAAGGTGAGCGGGCGGTAGAGCTTCTTCCAAATGGAGCCGCGGTTCTTTGCACATTGGGAATGACGCGATGCGATGCCAGGCAACTTGATGGAGGGATTGCCGATATTAAGCAAGGGATTCGTCTTAATCCTTTTCCTGCCTACTGGTACTATCACCAATTGGGCCGATGCTACCTTCAGAAGGGGCAGTATGAAGATGCATTAACAGAATTTAAAAAAGCACTACAGCGCGCCCCAAATGCTCCTTTCATCCATGCTTATCTAGCCTTTACTTATATTTTTTTAGACCGGCAAGAGGAGACCCGGGCATCAGCCGCGAAAGCCATGGAGTGGCGCCCAGATATTCCGTGGGCCTGTTTGCCAAAGTATTATCTTATAAAAACAAAGCCTATCTAGACGTTCTTCTAGACGCCGCGCGCAAAGCTGGATTTCCGGAGTGAGTATGGGTACATGTCCGACCGGGTTGATCTCACGTGACCGGGATCCCACAACCCAAATTATTTAAGAATGCATCTCAAAATATCCTGCTGAATATGAATTTGGTCACCGATAATAATCTAAATTATCCTATGAAATTTACGATAGTGGCAGTGAAGCGTATTTCATTGGGATCGTATTAACCATCTCAATGATTTAGTTTATGTTTAATGGCAGCCTCAATATGCTGGGCTGAAGCGGAAGCCGGTACATAATTCACCGTTTTCGATTTATCCGCTTTGAAAATGCAATTTCTTTTCTTTTTTATTATTCGTTCGCAGTCACCTCAGCCCCTTGACATTGCACGATAAAATTTGTAATTGTCAGTTAATGCACACGTAACGATCGGTTTGGGTATTCATGGAACATCGTCATATCAACACTAAAAATAACCAATGGAATGTAGCCGTCGTACATTCGATCTGGGAGCGAGGCCTGGAAAAAGATATATGCGCGCTCATCCGTGAAGTGAAGAGAAATGATAAAGCTGCGGACGCAGTAAGAAGGGCTATACCGCATTCGAAAGTATATGGATGGCCGAAATTCTTTAGGCTGTATTTTGAGAAAATTGATGGGGAAAAGTGACGATATCTATTGGCAGCGATGGCAGAAGCTTCTTGAGGCTGCGGCAAATTTTCAGGAACTTCTTACCGGCAGTGTGATGATCGGCGGCAGCGCTGCAGCCCTCCATCTCAAGCATCGTTATTCATTTGATGCGGATCATATTTTGTCTGATCTGGAAGAGAATTATGAGGAGGTTCTCGATTTTCTCGAAGGCAGAGACGATTGGGAGACAGCCCGCATTAATCCACCGAAATTAATATTGGGAAACTTTCAAGGCGTTGAAACTGGCGTTCGTCAATTAAGACGAAACCGGCCATTGGAGACGGAACAAATTCGCATCTCAAGTAAATCGCTCACCACACTGACCCTACCGGAAATGATCCGAACCAAGGGGTGGATGATCGTTTCCCGCAATGCAACACGTGATTACATCGATTTTGCAGCCCTTGCCAAACATATGGGCATTGAAAACACCGTCGAAGTCTTGATCGATTTTGACGACTTTTATTCGGATTTAATAAGGGGCAGCCAAGCGTCGCCGATTGTTCAGCTTATTCGACAATTGGTTGAGCCTAAACCAGGAGATCTCGAACAAATTGATCTTTCCCTGTATAAGGGCATCCAACCGCCTTTTGATTCCTGGGATTATATTGTAAAAATTTGTGAAGAAATTTCTGTGGAGTTGGGAGACAGGCTGTAGGCTGGACTCAGGATGGAAAATCCGCAATATTTCTGCTCAGATCATCGGCAAAGCATTGAACTAGAAAATGAAGCCTAATTCGAAAATCCAGCAAATCAGTTAAATCAATAAGCCGGCCCTGCTCGATCCGCAACCAGATACCAGAAGACAGTGAACAGTTGTCAGTAAAAAGATGATCCGCCTTCCAAACGCCATGCCCTATGCGCTCTGCTCGATGCCCACAACCCCGAACCTCGCGACCCGCTCCTCGCAACTCGCAACCCGCAACCCGCTGCCCGTCTACTTTGCCATCATGTGGGTAACTGCCTGTTCCAACCCATCGATAGTCAGTTCAAACATGGGGAAAATTTCGCGGATGGCGCTGATGGTGCGGGTGTAGTCCCACATGGTTGCGGGTACGGGATTCAACCAAACAGCATGGGGAAAGGTTTTGGCGAGAAAATTGAGGCATTCGATGCTGGGCATGCCGCTGCGCTCTTCAATATGGATGGAACCGTCAGAGGCCATCAGTTCATAGGGGGCCATACTGGCGTCGCCGATGATGACAAACCGGGTCTGGGGATCGAGCCGAACCAAATCATCAATCTTCTTGGGTTTCTTATACCGGGCCGGATCACCCCAGAGCGTAGAGTAAATGGTGTTGTGGAAAAAATAGGTTTTGATATCCTTAAATTGATCGCCGGCATAATCAAAAAGGGTTTGAACGACGGGTATATAAGGATCCATGGACCATCCGCCATTGTCAATGGCCAGGATAATCTTCAAGCGGTCCTTTAACCGTCTGTCAAATATGATCTCGATCTCACCGCCGTTTTTCATGGTCTGGTAAATGGTCTCATCAATGTTGACCTGGTCTCTGGGGCCCACCGGGATCATGTTGCGCAGCCTTTTCAAGGCCTCACCGATCATTGCCTGGGTAAGGGGCCCATGCAGGGAATAATCTTTGTAGCGTCGATCCATAGCTACTTTTACGGCCGATTTGTTGCCGGAAACACCCCCCACCCGCATGCCTCCGGGATGGTAACCGGAATGCCCCACCGGGGAAGTACCCCCGGTCCCGATCCATTTCGCCCCTCCATGATGTTGTTCTGTCTGCTCTTTAAGGCGCTCTTTAAAGTATTCGATCAACTCTTCAGGGGTCAGTTTGTTCAGAGCCGATTCATCGACGCCCAGTAATTTGGAAAGCTCTTCGGGATTTTTCAGCCAGGCTTCCAGCATGGTCCGGGCCATTTCATCGAGCTCGATCCCTTCAGAATCCGGCATTTCAGCACCTCGGAAATGATGGGCAAAGACTTGATCATACAAATCGAAATATCGCTCACTCTTAACCAGTATCGCCCGGGAAGCCGTATAAAAATCTTCCAGGGTAACCACCAGGCCATTGCTAAGCGCCTTCTGCAGGGTTAAAAAAGCAGTCGGGCTGACCGGTATACCGACTTCCTTTAACTTATAAAAAAATTCGATAAACATAATTAATCCGCCCTGCTAAACAGCATATTCAGGGTAGGAAATAGTTCATAAATAATTGACGAATGTTGTTAGATCGAAAGTCCGCGTATTAATTACTCAATGCTGTGCATTATTTTTCAGGCTCAGGAACAAATAATTCAGTGTCCATGATCCTTTGGGGGCCTTCTTATTAGATATAAGTAATTGTTTTAGGTCAAAGAGAAAAGGATTCAATCATTTTACTTTGTGCTTTCAGCTTTGAACTTTGAGCTCTTTTAATTTATTCTCCGTCCATTAACTGCGTGCTGGGCGCGGGCATAGTCCTGGCTTTTTTTGAACAGCACGCCCAGATACGGCAGTTCACCTTTGGCTAACTGTTTGGGTTTAAAATCAGGGTCCGCTTTCAGAGCCCGGATCCAGTTGATCAATTCCCGGGTGGCCGGTTTTTTCTCAACAGCATCCAGCTTGCGCATCTGATAAAAGGCTGAAATGGCCTTTTCCATAAGTTCAGAATCTAAATCCGGAAAATGCACTCCGATTATTTTGCGCATCATATCCGCATCGGGGAAGGCAATATGATGAAAATTACAGCGGCCTAAAAAAGGATCGGACAAATCTTTTTTAGCGTTGGAGGTGATGATAATCACCGGTCTAGTTTTGGCCGGGATGGTTTTATCAATTTCAATAATATCGAATTCCATCTGATCCAGCACATCGAGCATGTCGTCCTGAAAATCCGTATCCGCCTTGTCGATCTCATCGATCAATAGCACGGTCCGTTTATCAGCGGTAAATGCCTGTCCGATTTTGCCCATTTTTATGTATTCTTCAATATTGCTGACATTGCGACTGGAATCCCCAAAACGGCTGTCGTTCAAACGCGTCAAGGTGTCATACTGATACAATGCTTCGATTAGCTTCATACTTGATTTAACGTTTAGCACAATCAACGGCATTTTCAAATTTTCCGCAATGGCATGGGCCAGCATGGTTTTACCGGTCCCCGGCTCACCTTTGAGCAACAGCGGCATCTCCAGCGCCATTGATATGTTCACAATTTTAGCCAATTCTTGATCCAAAACGTAGCGAGTTGCTCCAGCAAACTGCTTTGCACTGTTGTCGTCTACCATCGATTACCTCACTTCTTAGGTTGTAATTATGTCTCTGCCTTTTGTTGATATATTGAATACCGATAAACTTTATAGTCTTTGGTTACAGCAACGCGCAGAGGGCATAGAGTAAAATGCTTTGATTTGAATATACAACACACTTAAGATGAAACATTCCGCCTATTTAGGAATGCATTTTGTTTATTTATCCAAACGCTCTGCTCCATGCGCTATGCACTATGCCGAAAACTTTAATTTTCTGGCCTTCCGAGAAATTGCTGTGGTTAATCTTATCACCTTTTCGGCAGAATCAAGTCCTAATGACCCCATGCCGCAACTTGGCGTAATTAAGGACTGGTTTATCAACTTTTGCATGTTTATCCCAAGCGCCGCTACCTGTTTGACCTGCACCTGCCACAGATCCCATAGCGAGTCAATGGATTCCCGGACAATTTCTTCAGGATTTAACGTCGGCACGCTACCCCAGGCTAAAATTTTGCCGGAATCGATAAAAGTCTTAATCTGCTCAGGATACAGGATAAAGCGGTCAAAATAGGCATAGGCATCGAAACTGATAATATCAGCCGAGGAGTCAAGAACCAGTGACCAATCGGTGTTGGCACAAACATGGACGCCAACCAGGCCGCCTTCCTTGTGCACGGCCTCAAATATTTCTTCAAAGCAATGGCTGATATCATCATGGGATATGCTGGTAAACCCCGATGACCCAAAACCGGCAAGACCGGGTTCATCAACAAAAATAAGAACCGGTTGCTTGAATCGTAGCAGCTGGCGCACCTGCCAGCGGGCTTTCATGGCCAACAGTTTGACGGCAGCATCTCTTAATTGTGCATCGTAAAATATCGCCTGTTTGTTCTGATCGACAATTCCGGTCGCCAGAGTAAAAGGGCCGGTTATTTGTCCCTTAACCGCAATGGGGGCCACCGGAAGGGCAGGAAGACGCTTCAACAGTTCAAAAAATCCTCTGGCGGTATCCTCTTCCAGGGCAAAACGTGAGGCTTCTAAGTCAATTTTTCCATCAAGCACCTTCATATATTCTTCATAAAACTGTAGCAGCTGCTCATCAAAATTTTCACTTTCAGTATTCACAATGACCTTGCCGTTATCTTTACACAATCCCGGCAGCCCGTTTGAGAACTGGGCCATCATCCCTTCTTCCCTGTGTACCGGAAGTTGTGCCCAGAAGGGGATTTGGGGCGTATGCTCCAAAATCAGGTCAATCGCTTCCCCATGATCTGCCAGCGGGAGACTTCCAATCAAGGTGGCAATACCGCCGGGTTGAAAAGTTTCAGTCATCTAAGAATTCCTTGCAAAACAGCAATTTCAATTTTATGGCAACAAAATCGTCAGGTTATCACGGACATTAATGATTAGCAAGGTTTAGATAACGACAAAAAGCGGTCGCACTCCACAACCCATAGCCGTCAGGCAAAGTTGAAACGAAAAATTTCGACATTACCAATTAATTGTGTAACCTATCAGAATATTATATAAATTTACAGACTTTCAAGGCTCATTACGACATCACTTCAACATTTGATGAATGGTTGCTAATTATCTTAGCCTGACGGCTATGCCTCACAACCCGCAACCCGTATCTCACAACTCGTAATCCGCAACTCGCACTTCGCAGCACGTATTTTCAAAACATGTCGATCGTAGCTTGAAATGATTGACACGAAAACAGCCTGATGTTATATTCAGTCCGTCCAATAGTCGACTGAATAGTGAATAACAGCAATCCAGGAACTATACAGAACGATATCCATCATTACGCATACATACACAACGGTTCGTGTGATTAACCGGCTTCGATAGTTGTTAACTCAACGCTCTATCGGCCGAATACGAAATTTTCTGATGAGTTGTTAATTTTGGGGCACCCCATGGCTAATATTATATCATTTAAAGATAAGAAGGGCCTTGCACAAGAAAAAGAGGCGGTATTAATTAAAAAACGCAAGGTTCTGGCTGTTCGCAAAGTCTTTCAATGTACTCATTGCGCATTCAAATGTGAAAAATGCGGTACTCAGGTTGACGGGAATTCGAGCGGCAATACCGAATACCGTCGTAAGCTGAATGTGCCCTATAATTTCTGCGAAGAGTGCTCAGATGAATATTTAGATTATATCGAGCGGCTTAAAGGAGCCGGGGACCAGGATTGCTACTGGCACAATGAGGCCTGGATTGATGCCTGGGGGAAATGGATAGATTATCAAAGCAGCGTAGATCAGTACTTAAAATCAAAGGAGTTCCTACAGCTTTTGAATGAACTCAAACAAACCAGGCCCGAAAAATAGGAGGTATTATGTTTGGAATTGGTATGCCGGAGCTAATAATAATTTTAGTAATCATCCTCATTATCTTTGGAGCCGGCAAACTGCCGGAAATCGGCGCAGGCATGGGAAAAGCCATCCGCAACTTTAAAGGCGCATCCGATGAAGAGGAAAAAAAAGAACCTGAAAAGATTGAAGAGGAAAAAAAATCTGAATAGCCCCCGGGTAATATATAATCAAAAATGATCTATCGACGACTAGTTGAAGGGCAGTTAATGGATATGATTCATACTGCCCTTTTTTAACTGCCGGACCCCACTATATTTTGAATCAATTCATGAATAACGCCGCAAATAAAGTGCCTTAAAAAAGAACACAATTTTGTCACAGGAAATTCATTGTGATCCTATTATTCTGAAAAAATTAAATTCAAAATTTGGTAAATCACAAGTTCTGTTCGGAACAATAAAAAAATAAAGCCTCCAAACTATTAACAGATTGGAGGCTTTTTTATTATTATTTTATCGGTTTGTGTTGCTTTTCAGCCCACAGAATCTTTACATTTTCCGGTTATGACGGGTCAAAACGGAATATCATCGTCACCTGATCCAGTGGCGGGAGTTCCGGGGAATTCCGGAATCGGGGGGCTTTCCGGCCGGCCCGTATCGCCGGAATCTCTGCCTCCCAGCATAAGCATCTGGTTGGCAACAACCTCGGTGGTGTATCGCTTGACGCCGTTTTGGTCTTCCCAATCCCGGGTCTGAATACGCCCTTCGATGTAAACCTGTTTGCCTTTTGCCAGATACTCACCGCAGATTTCAGCTAACCTGGCGAAGGCAACGATCCGGTGCCATTCTGTGCGGGTCTCTTTTTGGCCTTCCTTATTGGTCCATGTCTCGGACGTGGCGATATTGAAATTGGCCACCGCAACGCCACTGGGAGTATAGCGAACCTCCGGATCTTTTCCCAGGTTACCGATCAGAATAGCTTTATTCAATCCGTTTGCCATTTAAACCTCCTCATGATTTAACCAGTTGAACACTGGTCTGTGATACAGCAATCCTGTGATAATGTCAATCGAAGTTAGAAGACATAGGGGTCAGGTCTTCATTCTTGACAGATTAATTTGCTTTTCTAATTTAACAATCTTTTTTTTCAGCTTTTTATCTTTTTCTATCTTTTGGGCCGCACGCCTGCAGACCTGTGATACCCCGGATTCCCCGATGCCGAAATGTAAACCGATTTCCTTTAATTTTTTACCGCTGTGTCTCTGACAAAGATACATTTTTATATTCCTTGCCAAAACCTTATCCTTGGCGAAAACCAATTCCACTTTTTCAAATATATCCTGTATGGATGTTTTTTTAGCCAATCCTTTTAGAGCCGGCAGTTCCTTATCCTGCTTTTTTGCGGATAAATAATTATCTTTGATATTAGCGATGAAATCAGCACTACCCAACAAGGTCGAACTTACGACTTCGTCCAGCGGGCTGTCATATTCCTGGTGCGCAATTGCGTTTACAAATTTTTGGTACCCTTTTTGGGCGGTCGATACCCTTTTGCCGAAATAGCTATGGATAAAATCGCAATATAGCCATTTGGCAGCTCTTTGCCGGCCGATGTAATATTTATAGCTTGACCAGTCATATTCCTCCGGTGTTTCAACGATTTTCGCTCTGACCGGGTTAAGATGTATGTATCGTGAAAGCTCTTTGGCATATTCATCAATGTCAACCAGGATCGCCTTATAACGTCCTTGAAACAAATGTCCGGATCGATCTCGTTTCACATTAAAATAGGTCGTATACGCGCCGTTGATATGCCGCATTATCTGAGGCAGATTACCAGAAGGCGTCTCAAGCAACAGGTGATAATGGGTATCCATCATGCAGTATGCGTGAATGCGTGCATCATATCGCTGCGTTGCGGTCTCAAGATATTCCAGAAATTTCTCCCGGTCGCGTTTGCTTTTGAAGACAGCTTTGCGCTCATTGCCACGCGAAGTTACATGATAGAAGGCACCGGGAAATGTTATTCTCAAAGGGCGCGCCATGCTAGATCCTATATTAAAGATTTGCTTTGCCCATCGGCTGAAGATGGTTTGGATCCTTATAGCTCATAGGGTAATATATGTCAAGAATGAAGACTTGACCCCTATAATTCAACGGAGACACCCTTACCATATTGACATTTATGAGCAGATCCGGCAAGTTGACGGTAGGCCTCGCAAAGACCGCATCGATGCGCCACCTTGGGGAGATCATAAGAAAAGTAAGTTTCCAGTTAAACAATCTCTGTGGTCTCCGCGTTCCCTGCAGTTGGCTGAATTCTTACGATCGAAGAAATCATAAGGAAACATATCGATGTCCAGTGAAGCATCATTATCAAAACGCATCAAGCGCCATGTCATCGGGCGCAGCCGCCCGTATTTTGCCGCCACCGCGCCAGGCTTCGAATCCGTGTGCTTCAAGGAATTGCTGGCCCTTGCGCTGCCAATGGAAAACGTATCCGCAATCCCCGGCGGTGTCGAGTTTAAAGGGCGTCTGATAGATTGTTATCAGGCTAATTTGCACCTGCGAACCGCGAACCGAATCCTGATGCGAATCGATCAATTTAAGGCATCCAGTTTCAGACAAATCGAGAAAAAAACGGCCGAAATTCCCTGGGAACTTTACCTGCCGTCTAAATCGTCTCCGCAAATCCACACCACCACCAAACACTGCCGCCTCTATCATAGCGATGCCATAGGCCAACGCTTAATAAAAAGTATATCAACGCATACTATAAAGGGCACTTATAACGGGGGGCAAAAAGAAGGGATTATGTCGAAGGCAAGAATTTTTGTGCGGGGTGTGGATGACCAGTTTACCATATCCATTGACAGCAGCGGTGAAAACCTTTACAAACGCGGCTTAAAAATGCACCCCGGCCAGGCACCCCTTCGTGAAACAATTGCTGCCGCGGCCTTATTGCAGGCAGGCTACCGTGGCACCGAACCGGTTATAGATCCCATGTGCGGAACCGGAACATTCTCCCTGGAAGCAGCCTTGATGGCAAAAAACATCCCGCCGGGGTGGTTCCGAGACTTTGCCTTTATGGGATGGCCCTCTTTTCAGCAGAAAAAATGGGAATATCTTAAACAACAGTGCCAAACGCATTTTGCCAGTCGACAGACGCCGACAATTTTCGCATCGGACAAAGATCCTACCGCCTGTAAACTCCTGACGGAGAGGCTGATCGAAAATCGGCTAACCGACGTCATTAAGGTTATCAGTCAGGACTTCTTCGATTTTCTGCCGCGCGATTTGACCGATCAAACCGGATTGGTGGCCATTAATCCTCCCTATGGACGCCGGTTGGAAAACCGCGCAAAAAGCGATCAGCTTTTTATCAAAATTTGTAGCCGTTTAAAGCGGGAGTACAAGGGCTGGAAACTCATCCTGATTTCTCCGAACAAAAAGCTGACCCAAAAAGTTCCCTTCAAGCTAACCAAACAACCAATCACCCACGGCGGGCTGAGACCGGTGATGATGATCGGAATTATTAATTGAAATAAGGCCTTGAAGATTGACAGTTGGCACTTTCTTGCCTATGGTCATGCTTTATTCTTAATTGAGTCCAACTTTAGTTCACCAAAAATTCTTATACTAATTTTTCCGTCCCAGGCAGCCGGTACAATCTAAGCTGCAATTATTATAGAACGCATTCCTAATGACATCCCTTGCCATGTTAGTGGGCGGAGAAATTAATGTGAAAGGAATTATTTGATGCCTTCACTTTGGCCGTTTATTTTGCTTGCCTTTGTCGCCGGTTTTTGCCTGCCCACCCAGGCCGGCATCAACAGCCAGCTGAATCTCTGGAGCCGTTCGGCAATTTTGACCGCAACCATCTCATTTGCGGTAGGAACCATAGCCCTTGCTGCCTACGCCCTGATTTTGAGAGTTCCCTGGCCGTCAGGGGACACCGTCACCCGATATTCCTGGTGGATATGGAGCGGTGGATTCCTCGGCGCTTTTCTGGTTGCCTCTACCGTAGTTCTGGCGCCACGCCTGGGGGCGGCATCAATGATGTCACTTATCATCGCCGGCCAGATGTTTGCCTCACTTTTTCTTGACCATTTCGGTTGGCTGGGATATCAGGTACATCCGGTCAGCGGCTTACGAATGTTGGGGGCGGCCCTTCTTTTAGGTGGGGTGGTATTGATACGAATTTTTTAATTGATCAAATTAACGGACTGGGATAACGCCCATAAGCGCTAATTTGATTTTATGTTGGAGGAACTTAAAAAATGAACATCGAACTTGGAACGTCCAACATCGAATAAGGACTTGATTGACGAATAAAACGCTTAATTAAAATTTAAGACGAGATTATAGGAGGAAGTGCAATGGATTTTAAAGATCTGAGAGTAAATGGCCAGCGGCTGCAGGGCTCGCTGGAGGAGATGGCGAAAATTGGCGGCACACCAGGCGGAGGTGTACAGCGGCTAACCCTGACCGACGAGGATAAACAGGCCCGGGACCTTTTTGTCAGCTGGCTCAAAGAGCTGAATCTTGAAATCACGGTTGACGAAATGGGTAATATCTTTGGCAAACGCCCGGGTAGAAATAATGATCTGGCGCCGGTGATGAGCGGCTCTCATATCGATTCGCAGCCCAAAGGGGGACGATTTGACGGGATCTTAGGGGTTATGGGCCCGCTGGAAGTTTTAAGAACACTGCATGAAAACAATGTTGAGACCGAACGCCCCATGGTCATCGTGGATTGGACCAATGAAGAAGGCTCGCGTTTTGCACCCGCCATGGTGGCTTCCGGCGTGTGGGCCGGTGCGCTGGAAAGGGACTGGGTGTATGACCGCACCGACATCGGCGGTAAACGGTTTGAAGATGAGCTGATCCGCATCGGCTACAAGGGAACGGCAGCCTGCAAAAAATGGCCGGTTCACTGCTACTATGAATACCACATCGAACAGGGGCCGATTTTAGAAATGGAGGGCAAGCTCATCGGCGCCCCCAAAGGAATTTTATGCCTGCACTGGTACGATATATACCTGGCAGGCGAAGCCAACCAGGTCGGTCCCACCCCCATGGAAGGCCGGCACGATGCCCTGTGCGCGGCGGCCGAAATGATTTTGAAAGTCAATCAGCTGCCGGGCCGCATGGGCGGCAATATGGTCGCCACCGTCGGCGAGATTCAAAACTATCCAAATTCAAGAAACATCATTCCCGATAAGGTTCACTTCACGGTCGATATCCGCTCCTGGGATGACGAGCATGCCATAAAAGCCTGGGAGTTGGTTCGCAAAGACTTTGAAGACATCGCCGCCAACAGGGGATGTCCGATAAAAATCGAGGAGACCTGGCGCGTCGAACATTCACCGTTTGACGAAAAAAGAGTTCAGCTGGTCCTGGATTCGGCCGACCAGCTGGGATATTCCAGTCTGCACATGGTCAGCGGCGCCGGACATGACGCCAGCTACATGAATCAGGTGTGCCCCACAGCCATGATTTTTGTTCCCAGCATCGGCGGCCGCAGTCATGTTGAGGTTGAAAATACCAGGTGGGAAGACTGTGAAGCCGGCGCCAATGTCCTGCTGCACGCCCTGCTGCAGTCAGCGAATGAGAAATTGTAGAAGGGTATCCAAATCAGATCTTTTATGCGATGAATCAGTCATAATTAACTATAGTTGGTTAGCTACTTATAATTTGTCAAGGAAAATGCAATTCATCCATAATTAGACCAGACGGGTCATAAGGAATAATGCCAATTAGCGCGCTTAATGCTGACAAAATTTGCCTAAGTTAATACGCGCTTTGCGAAGTCATTGCTCTAACCATCTAAAATCATACATATAGTCTCATCACCCTCCAAACGGTACAATATTTGCAATATTTCGTTTCTTTTTGACAAACCAATGCATTTATTGCAATACCATCGCGATCGTTCGTTATTTTCATGAATTATAATCGGTTTACATGTCTGTTCCTGGCATCCGCAATTATTTGCCTGGTGACACTGATTCCGGAAACCATCCAGGCCGAGGAGTATACAATTGCCCCGGTTCGAAGTTGGGTCACGCAATTTGATCTTGAAGTACCTCAACAGCTGCCGGAAGGTACCATCCAGGACGGACAATATTTTATTCTCGTCGACCGCCAGGATCATCCCAAGGGGGAATTGCAAGAGTCTTTCAGACACTATGCTCAGAAAATTGTCGACCAGCAGGGTGCCGAGGATAGCTCGCAGATTAGCATTACTTTCGAACCATCCTTCCAGAAATTGCTATTACACCAAATTGTCGTTCATCGCGACGGTCATCTCATCGATAAGCTAAATCAGGCGCGTATTTCTGTTCTACAAAGAGAAAAAGATCTTGAATCCCTGATTTACGACGGCCGGAAAACTTTCAATGCCATATTGAATGACATTCGCAGCGGCGACATTATCGAATACAGCTATACCCTCCAGGGGGCCAATCCTGTGTTTGACGGATGGTTTTTTAATGACATCAGTGTTCGATGGCGTGTTCCGGTTTACCGGTTTCATTATCGGCTGCTATGGCCGCAGTCGAAAGCACTGTACATCATACCGCACGGTATTGATCTGCAACCGGAGATACGGAAGGCTGACCGTTACAAGCAATATGTGATCTCTCTTAGCGATATACCGGCAATCATCCCGGACAGTGATCTGCCTTCTTGGTATGATCCCTACCCGTGGATTCAAATAAGTGAATTTTCAAATTGGCAGGATGTCGTCGATTGGGGCCAAAAGCTTTATCGAATTCCCACCGTCATCTCACCAGAATTGAAAATCAAGATTGAAGAATTCACCACATCTTCTGCCAACCCAACCGATCGCTTGCTTTCAGCGGTCAGATTTGTACAGGATGAGATACGCTATCTCGGTATCGAAATTGGTCCAAACTCACACAAACCCCGTGATCCATCGGTTGTACTCAATCGGCGTTTTGGCGATTGCAAGGACAAAACGCTGCTGCTGCATACCATCCTGAAAAGAATGGGACTCCAGGCATATCCGGCCGTCGTGAACACCTATCGGCAGCGTAAGATAACTGAATGGCACCCTTCCCCGTATGCGTTCAACCATGTTATCATTGGCGTTGAAGTTGAAGGAAACAGCTACTGGATCGATTCCACGAAGACCTATCAACGGGGCGCCATCGATAAATTGAGTCAACCGGATTATGGATATGCCCTTGCTCTTAAGAGTTCAAGTTCAGCGCTCGTACCAATGCAAACGCCCGTTTCGGAACTGCCCGAGCAGGAAATCAATGAAACTTTTGATCTAAAAGGCGGCTATGAGCAGCCGGTGACCCTGAAAATTCTAACCATCCATCGCGCTGAGACGGCAGATTATATGCGCAGAAGCTTTGCAACTGAAGGCCTCAGAGCAATGGAAAAATCCTATGTCAACTACTACGCGACGACTTACCCGGACATTGAACTAGCAAGGCCCCTTGCGGTCAATGACGACCCCGTCAACAATTTGTTCCGTGTCGCGGAAGAATACATCATTAAAGGATTTTGGCAATCCTCCGACGACAGTGATCGCCAGGAAGGTAAATTCTATCCTTTAGTTATCAATGATTTGATCCAACAGCCGACCACACGAATCCGGACCATGCCGCTAAAGATTACTCATCCCTTGCACTATCGGCAAAAGACAGAGGTTTTATTACCCGATGACTGGGATATCGAACCACTGTCGAATCGGATCGAAGATGAAGCCATGGTGTACACCAGCAAGGTTAATTACCGTAACCGCCGGTTAACATTGGTCTATGATATTCAAACGAAAAGAGATCACCTCCAAGCCATCGAAGCTAAGGAACATATTGCCAAGCTTAAACAAATCCGGAGCGACCTGGGATATGTGATTTATATATCAAACCCGCAGTCCGTGGCCCAGCCGGGGGACTCCACCGAAAGCATCAACCGGACATTTCTGATGCTGACGCTTTTTGTAGTTGCTTTGGCAGTTATCACAGCCGTCAGAACATATCACTACGATCCGGCGTGTCCTACCATCAAAGCGTCTTCCCAATGCGATTTACAGGGGATCGGCGGTTGGCTCATTCTTATCTCCATTTCGTTAATCACTCAGCCGCTTCGTCTGGCATGGCAGGCAGCGACCCTGTGGATTGAATATCCACCCCAAGTCTGGAACGCCCTGACCGTGCCGGGCTCCGACAGCTACCACTGGCTTTGGCAGCCGATACTGATGTTTGAACTATCTGTCAATATTTGTTGGTTCGTATTTGCACTATTGATGTTGGTTCTCTTTTTTAAAAAGCGCCAGACGTTTCCAAAACTATATATGATCTACCTCTTTACAACGCTTGCACTTAGCCTGGTGGACTACTTCGTCGCCGATTATATCCCGGCAGTTGCAGAAAATGCAGATATCAGTGCCAAAAAAGAAATAATCCGCTATGGCGTGACCGTCTGTATCTGGTCCCTTTATCTCGTGAAATCACAGAGAGTAAAACATACCTTTGTCGAGAAGGCAGCCCCGCAAATCCCCATTCAGCAGCAGATAGAACGTCCGACCATCCCACCGCCGATAATCAGCAAACCTCCCGTGAACGCGCCCGTCATAAACCATAGCCGATAAATCGATATGGGCACTATGCTCCAGTCTCCTGCTGTCGTTTTGCAGATTCCGGTTCGCGGTCTGTAATACTTGACCCTATAGTTGCATAAAATTTTGAAATCCAACTTCGCTGCTGCAATGAAGACCATTGAAAGTATTGACTGAATAAATTCTGACACCTGTCCTCTGACTTCTGTCTTCTGTCATCTGCCCTCTGAATTAAAATCCTTCAAAAGGCTCCCGCTTTACAAACCTGCCCCTTCCGACTTCTCCCACGAATTCCATCTGGTCGCCGTTCCACCGGGACACTTTTTTGCCGCGCGAGTATACGGCACTGGGCATACCGGTGATTTCCACACCTTCAAACGGGGTGTAGTCAATGTTCATATGCAGCTTGTCCTGGGTAATGGTAAACATTTTGTCCGGATCAAAAACAAGGATATCCGCATCTTTGCCCACGGCGATTTCACCTTTGTCTTTTAAACCGAACATCCGGGCCGTACCCGAAGACAGGACATCAACCATGCGTTCAAGGGAAATGCGGCCTTTGACCACGCCTTCCGAGTGCAGCAGCATCAGCAGGGTTTCTATCCCGGGAGCGCCGTTGGGGATTTTTTTATAGTCATCTCTGCCGTTCATATCTTTTTTGCCGTTGAAGTCAAACGGACAGTGATCGGTCGCCACGACCTGCACATCACCGCCTCTCAACCCTTCCCAGAGGGCAGCATTGCTTTCTTTGGTTCGCAGCGGGGGCGACATGACATATTTGGCACCGTTCCAATCCGGCTCTTTATAGCGCTCATCGTCCAGCAGCAAGTACTGCGGGCAGGTCTCGGCATAGACATCCACACCGCGATTGCGGGCTTCTCTGACTTTCCAGAGCCCTTCCATGGAAGATAAGTGAACAATATAAATGCGTGAGCCCGTCAATTCCACCATCTTGGATGCCCGGTAGACGGCTTCCTCCTCAGCAATGTTGGGTCGGCTGACAGCGTGGTAATACGGCGCCAGCTTGCCTTCTTTTTCCAGAACCTCATTCATATGCTGAATGATATAGACATTCTCGGCATGAACCTGAACCAGGCCCCCGTATTTTTTGGTTTCTTCCAGCAGCTGAATCATGGTGGCATCATCCACCCGGAAGTCATAGACCATGAATATCTTAAAGCTCGGCGTGCCGTATTCCCGGCAGGCCTTTTTGACTTCGGCGATGACATCCGGCCTGGGGTCCATGATTGCCGGATGCAACGAATAATCGACGCAAACTCTGCCATCGGCCAGAGCCTTTTTACGCTCCAGGGCCTCCAGCAGGGTTTCCCCCTTTTGCTGCAGATCAAAATCCACCACGCAGGTGACGCCGCCGCAGGCCGCTGCAACCGTGCCGCTTTCATAGTCATCCTGGGCATAGGTTCCCATAAAGGGCATGGAGATATGGGTGTGGGGATCAATCGCCCCGGGTAGAATGTATTTGCCCTTGGCATCGACAATTTCATCCGCCGGATTATCCAGATCGGTGCCGATGGCTTTGATTTTATCGCCATCGGCAAACACATCGGCCAGATAACGGCCGCTCGCGTTAACGACGGTTCCGCCTTTAAATAACACACTCATTGGGGCCCTCCTTTGTAAATGGCTCAATTTTTAAGTCTTTTTCCAGGCTGCGGTCCATAACCGCAGTCTCCTGCCGCTTCCATTCGCCGGGCATTTCCTTATAGGTAATCAGATCCGGAACCGGGCACACGAATTTGCACAGCATGCAGCTTAAACATTTATCTTCAATCAGGTTCGGCCGGCGCGCCGCTGCATCCCATTCAATCGCCTGACCGGCGGCATCCTGGCACACGGTATAGCACTGGCCGCAGCCGATACAACGATCCAGATCGTACTGGGTAATGCCCTGCCGATCAACCTCAAACGCCTCGGTTTCGTGCAGATTGGGCAGTGCTTTGCCCACCAGGTCAGAGACCCGCTCAACCCCCCGTTCGGCCATGAAATCGCTGAGGCCCTCGATCATATCCTCAACAATCCGGTAGCCGTAATGCATGATGCCGGTGGTGACCTGCAGCGTTGAGGCGCCGACCAGAATAAATTCCAGCGCATCAATCCAGGTCTCGATGCCCCCGATTCCGGACAAAGGCAAACCGAGCTGCTCATTTTTGGCCATGGATGCAATAAAATTCAGTCCGATCGGTTTGACGGCCGGACCCGAGGTACCGCTGATGGCACCCTTGCCGAAAACATTCGGTGTCGGAACAAAGTCATCCAGACCAACGCTTGAAATGCCTCTGACGGTATTGATGGCGGATATGGCGTCGGCACCACCGTTTTTGGCGTACATGGCCGGTTCATTCATGTCCGTAATGTTCGGTGTCATTTTGGCGATCACCGGAATGGACACCTCTTTCTTGACGGCTTCGGTGAATCCTTCCAGCAGTTGAAATGCCTGGCCCACCTTATGGCCGGCGCCCTCGATACACATATGGGGACAGGAAAAATTCAGCTCCAGCATATCGGCCCCATTGTCCTCGGCCGCCTTGGCCAAATAGGCCCACTCATCGCTAAAAAATCCCATGATGCTGGCAATGATCGGGTGGTCCGGATAGTTTTTTTTCAGGTATAGAAAATCCGTCAAATTATCCCTCAGGGGCCGGTCTGAGATCATCTCAACGTTTTGAACAGCAACTCCCTTTTTGGCGCCGTAGTCAATACAGGCCATCCTGGGAGAGGGATGAACGATCGGCAGTCGATCGGAATTCAAGGTTTTAAACACCACCCCGCTCCAGCCGGCATCAAACGATCTGGCCACCATCTCGGCACTGTTGGATACTGGAGAAGATGAAAGCAGAAACGGATTTTTAAATTTCACACCACAAAAATCTACGGATAAATCGATGTTGTTAGTCACGCTTGGTCCTCCTGTATAGTGAGTTTGCTTAGCAAACTTTACCCAATGCAAAATTTTAGAATTGAGCTTGAATATTCGAATTTACACCTGAAAATAAAATGACAGGATACCTTAAATCTTCAATCTTCAATTTTCACTATTCAATCTATTTCCGCAGGTATTCCTTGATGGCCGCAGCAGCCAGTTTACCGTCGGCAACCGCCTGGACCACCAGGGCCGGGCCGCGCACGATATCACCGCCGGCAAAAATACCGTCGAGCGAGGTTTTACCGGTTGCCGGATCCACTTTAATGAGTTTTTTATCATCGATATTAACGTTGGGATACCACTGCGGTGAATCTTCAGGGGCGATGTTGCCGATGGCCTCGATCACCACATCGGTGTCCATGATCCATTCGGAACCCTCGATGTTTTCAGGCCGCCTGCGACCCGACCCGTCGGGCTCTGCCAAACGCGTGCGGACCAGTCTCAGTCCCAACAGGCGATTTTGGTCATCCGTTACATAATCCAGCGGTTGATTCAGCAGCAGGAAATGAACCCCGCAGTCCAGCGCCTCGATTCTCTCATCGGCTTCGGCCGGCATCTGGCAGTATGAACGCCGGTAGATCAGATAGACATCTTTGGCCTCAAGCCTGACGGCAGACTCAATACAATCCATCGCCACCGACCCGCCGCCGATGACCGCTACGGTTTTGCCTTGGATTTTCTTTTCCACTTCTTCAAAACGGCCATCGCGCAGAGCAGACAGATAATCCACCGATGAAAAAAGGCCATCGATGTCGCGGCCGGTCGATTTGATACTGGCGGCTGCCCAGAGCCCGGGAGCCAGGAATACCGCATCAAAACCGTTTTGCATTAGTTCTTCAGCGCCCGCTTTGCCGCTGACGGCAGAGTTGCATTGGAATTGGACTCCCAATGCCTTAATATCATCCATTTCATGTGCGAGAAAATCCATGTCAAATCTGTATGATACAACACCATACCGCAGCACTCCGCCGGGTTCGGGTTTGGCCTCCAGGACCGTCACCTGATAACCATCTTTGGCCAGCTCGGCGGCACAGCTCAATCCGCCGGGCCCGGATCCCACCACCGCCACTTTTTCCGGGCGCACCGTGGGTTTTTCAAAAACTATAAAGTCTCTATCCCAGGAATGTTCGACTAAAAACCGTTGGATGGCGCCGATCTGGATGGGATGGTCAGCACCTTCGGGACGATCTTGGGATTTAAACATGGCGCTGCACTTTTCCTCGCACAGGCGGGAGGTCGGACACAGGACGCCACAGGCTCCCCCTAAAATGTTGTTTTCCTTGATCGTGCGAATCGCCCCGGTAACGTTTTTAAACCGCAGTTTACGAATGAATTCAGCCGGCTTGGTGTCAGCCGGGCACGCCTCCGAGCACGGCGCGTCATGGCAAAGCAGGCAGCGATCGGCTTCGGCGACCGCCTGGGCCAGGTCAAGCCCCCTGCTCATTCGCTTAAATTTTTCAGCATTGCTCACAACTATCTCCTCCTTAATTAAATATCGTTAAACAGTTGGTTGGATGACAATTAATTGCCCGTAAGTTACCCGTTAAATTGAAGCGCTGTGTATTTTGACACAAGTGCTGAGTTTAGGCGTTGCGGCAAAAATTGTCAATTACTACCTCAATTTTGCACGCACACACCCCCCGGTCAAGTTCGAGACCAGGTTACCGCAATTGGCTTGCAGGAAATTAGATGATTTCATAAAAAACTTGACGCCCTTTTCTGTTGCCAATATAAGTAGTCTGTTTTTCGCTTTAGTTTTATTATAACGAAAATGTATTTGAGGGGGGATTTATGTCCAGAATTGTAAAATGTGCCCACATCCAGGCCTCCAATGCCAAACACGACGGCACGCCCGCTGAAATAAAAGCGGCTATGATCGAAAAACACATTCCGCTTATTGAAGAAGCCGGGAAAAAGGGGGTTCAGATTCTCTGCCTGCAGGAAATTTTTCACGGACCTTATTTCTGCGCCGAACAGGACATCAAGTGGTACGGCACTGCCGAAAAGGTTCCGGGCCCGACGGTCGACCGACTGGCCGAATATGCCAAGAAATATCAGATGGTGATGATTATACCGGTTTACGAAATGGAGATTGCGGGTGTCTACTATAACACGGCCGCCGTCGTTGATGCCGACGGCACCTGTCTCGGTAAATTCCGCAAGATTCATATTCCGCATACCTGGCCGGGATTCTGGGAAAAATTCTACTTCAAACCGGGTAATCTGGGGTTTCCGATATTTGAAACCGCCTACGCTAAAATAGGCGTTTATATCTGCTATGATCGCCATTTTCCGGAGTGTGCCCGGCTGCTGGCATTGAAAGGCGCTGAGATTTTATTTAACCCGTCGGCCACCACCGCCGGCAAATCCCAGTATTTATGGCAACTGGAACAACCGGCCCAGGCCGTGGCCAACGGTGTGTTTATCGGTGCCAATAACCGGGTGGGACTTGAAAAGCCCTGGGAGTTCGGCCGGTTTTACGGTTCCAGCTATTTTGTCGATCCCCGCGGTGAAATTCTTGTCCAAGGCGGCGAGGAACAGGATGAAGTCGTCGTTGCCGACCTGAATTTAGACGAAATCCGGGAAGTCCGTGACGGCTGGCAATTTTTCAGGGACCTGCGCCCCGATCAGTATACCGGACTAACCGAAACCGTGGGCAAGTATCGATAAACTGATTCCATAAGGCATCCGGCACAAGCGTAACAGCTTTGCGTTAAACAATAATTTTAAGCAAAAGGAGGTGTATTTTTTTTCATTAACAACATATATCGCACTAAATCGAAAGGAGGTTAGAATGGCTGAAGAAAAAAGGTGGATCATCTATACCATTGATGACAAGCCACCTATAAGCGAGAGTATCTTTCTGGGGATCCAGCACTATTTAACCATGTTTGGAGCCACGGTCTTGATCCCCATTCTATTGGCGGGTGCGATGAAAATGCCCCCTGCTGAGACGGCTCTTCTCATCTCGACCATCTTTCTTTGTTCGGGAATCACAACCTGGTTGCAGTCAACCATCGGAAACAAGCTTCCAGTTATCCAAGGTGGATCGTTCTCCTTTCTGCCCCCGGCATTCGTTATCATTGGCGCTACGGTAGGAAAGGGAATGGGTTATGAGATTGCCATCCAACAAATCACCGGTGCTATCATTGTCGCTTCTTTCTTTGAAATTATTCTGGGGTGGTCCGGTGTCATCGGGAAGGTTAAAAAATATGTGGGACCGATCACCATTGGACCCACCATCGCCCTGATTGGTCTGGCTCTGTACAAGGTAGGGGCTCCGGTAGCCTTTGCAGAAGGAAAGGGCAGCAGCTGGCTGGTTGCCGGATTGACAATCATTGCCCTGATCATTTACTCACAGTTTTTAGGAAAAAAGTCTCGAATATTCCTTCTGTTTCCGGTTTTACTGGCGATCCTGACCGGTTGGGCGATTGCAACTATCATTTCACTGGTGGGAATCGTCGGACCCGGACATCCAGCTTATGTCGATTGGAGTAAGGTGGCCGCAGCTCCATGGGTCAGCATCAAACCAATCCTTCCTTTTAAATGGGGCTTTCCACAGTTTAAGATCGCTCTGATCCTTGCCATGGTGGCCGCGTATCTGGCTTCCATGATCGAGTCGCTTGGCGACTACTATGCAGCCGCCCGAATGAGTGAAGCACCCACACCCACGTCTTCTACAATCAGTAGGGGATTGGGAACCGAAGGTATCGGCTGCTTCATCGCCGGATTGCTCCAGACCTGCAACGGTTCTACAACCTATTCGGAGAATATCGGTGCCATCGGTCTTACCCGCGTGGCCAGCCGATACGTAGTGAGATGGGGAGCCACCATAATGATTGTGCTGGCATTTATTACTAAGTTTGGCGCTATCTTTACAACACTTCCCGGACCCGTCGTCGGTGCCATGTACTGTGGCCTTTTCGGCATGATTGCTGCGGTAGGCTTATCCAACTTGGTCCTTTGTGACATGACCTCTTCACGGAATCTATTCATTATCGGATTTGCTTTCTTCATGGGTCTTAGTTTGCCTGAATACTTCGATAAATTTCCACTGGGCGCCAATTGGCCGGTCGGAATAATGTGGCTTGGCGATATCATCACAACGATCGGCAAGACAGGAATGGCAGTGGCCGGAATTATCGGTCTTGTTCTGGATAATATTATTCCCGGAACCGAGGAAGAAAGAGGATTGAAGGCATGGGCTGAAGCCGGCTAATCGATAAACGGCGCTCTATTATCATACTATCTTAGAAGTGGGGTTCGAAACGAACCCCACTTTTTTTAGAAGGGCAGGAGGCAACTAAATTATCACTTTTGAAAATTTAGTCACTTAATGCTTAAGGGCTTATTTACAAGTTTCTCTATCTTTCTGCCAAAGGATCGGAGGGATTGTTTATCGGGAACATCTTGAATCAGTCTTAGCGGCTTACCGGAAAAAGGGACAGCTTCTAATCGATAAAGAAAAAGGCCCGTCTTGATGCGGTATTTGTCAACCTGAAATTCTTTGATATCATCGAACGAAACTTGCTGTTTGCGCCATAAACTTTTGAGGGAAAGATGCCTTTTCTCACCATCAAATAGGATCTCACCATAATGGAGAGATTGTCTGATCAAAACACCAGCTGCAAGAGGTATTATAAGAAACAATGAGATGGCGATGAAATAAGGGAGTAGCTCTCCAGCATCATTGGAAAGAAAGATAACAAGGACGTAAAAAACACCCCAGATAAAAACAACCGCAATCCCTGCATCGGCCAATATCTTTTTGAACGGAAACCGCTTGCCGGCATTAATTGAAATGGTATGCCCCTTTTCAATAATTTCCATGAAATCACCTAAAGGTATTCAGGTATGCCGCAACTTTTGGTAATTGCCAATATTATTTGGCTTTGTCTAGAAAAGGATATTTATTCATTAATTCATTAAACAGACGATCGGCTTCCCGGCAACACTCTTTCAAATAGTGCTCAACCGCCGTTGTCATCATCCAGCGCTCCTGCCAGACACCCATGCCGACAGATGGCCGTAATTTTGTTTCCATATATCTAACCGGGCGACTAAAGCAGGTAAAGATTTCCTGAACGAGCTCAAATTGTTTTAGCCGAGCTCCTTCATTATTGCCGTATTTGTGTTTGAACTGCTTGATGGCAGGGCCTACATCATCTAACCTCTTTTTGTAGGCCTTCATGAAACGAACATTAGTTTTCTTTCTCTGATCTATCCAGGCACGAAAGTCATTCAAGGTCTCTAAAAGATCCAATGCGTCGGGTCTGAATGAATCATCAAGCAACGGGTCATCATTATCTGGTCTAAGTCGTGTTCCGCACTTGCTGCAGAAAACATCTTCTTGCCTGTGATGAATTCCACATTTAGGGCATTTGAGATCCACGTCCGCACCTCAATTCTTGTTACCACTTTCCTTATCTTTATCTTTCCAGAAATTATATACAAAGAAAACGACTATAGCGGCAAATAGGATTGCCCAGGGAAGTTTACCCTCCTCCCCCTTGTAGATCTCGAGTCCGATGGTAAAGGCAAGGATGAGAGCCAATACAATCCATTTTATATACTTCTTCATATGCGATTCTCCGTTTTCAGCCTTTACGCCTAGCACCATTCCAGCTTCCGTGCTGCGTTTTCATTTGTAACAATTCTATATTCAATACGCTTTTCGGATTCAAGCTATTTTCTATTTTGGGAGCTACTTTTTTAATACATACATTAGAATCCTAATGGGCATCACTATATTGAGGTTTAAGTTTAGCAATAACTATAACCCGGTTAAGACGGAACCAAACAGAATTTATTTTTTAGTGATTGATCTTGTCCGGTAAATTCGTAATCCGAAGCACGAAATTCGCATTTTTGATTATCCCCGTTTCGCCGAACCATTGCGCAATCAGATCAGAGACAACGCTGAAAAAGTTGCTCAAGATAACGGTTTGCAGATCGAGTCTATCAAAATGAAAAACTTTCGCAAAGAAGAGCGCATTCAACTGGTGCATTTGAATGCCGATCAAATCCGCAATTTTCGTCAAAAGGGTAAAAGCGATAAAGAAATTGTGGACTCCATTCTGGCAGCCATGGGCAGCAACATTGGTTATCGACACAATTTATAAATAAAATCAAATCGTGAAATCCTGCCATTTGGCGGGGCACATCAAAAAAATATCTCATTTCTGATCTAAAAAATGGCAAATTAGAGCAATGATAGAACTATTAAAACAACAGCAGTGGCTGATTATTGCCGTGGTTTTTTTCGGGATCATGGCTTATATTGCCTGGGTTCGCTGGCGGGATCGCAAATGGACCGATCGCATAAAGGCGTGAACCTGCATCAATTCCTGGTCAAAATCGAGTTTCTAAATGCACGCAATCAAAAAGACACCGCCGCATTTAAAGTGCCCTACCCGCCCCAGTGGATCAACGCCATTGAAAACAATTTGCTTAAAGAACAGTCAGGTTCAAAGGTTCAGGGTTAGGGTCGATCTGGAAAGGGCATGAGGCGGATTTGACCAGCGCCCCAGCCTGCCTCCGATTTTTTACACATTATACAATCTGAAATTTCGCAATGAACTTCCCCGCGGCAAGCCCCGGGGAATTAAACCCGGCAGATTTCGCAATCTCCACCACACATTCATTGTAATCTGTGTAATCTGCGAAATCTGTGGATTAAATCCATTGAAAACCTGCTGAATATCCGGTAAATGTTGAATGCTTTTTCTCTGGCGGTTTTAGCTGTATCCATGTGACCCAAATAAAAATGGAGCTTCCTCACATGAAAACTACCGATCAGCTCGAAATCCTGCACATTTCCGACTTGCACATCTCCACCAAAGACACCTTCGACCAAGACACCGTGCTGGGTGCGCTCCTGGACCGAATAGTGGCCGATCGTCAAAAGGATCTGCAACCGGAGATCGTGGTGGTCACCGGCGATATCGCCAAAACCGGGATTAAAGAAGAATACACCCTGGCCCAAACCTTCTTTAAAAAACTGCTCGCGGCCCTGGAGCTTTCCCCGGAGCGGCTCTTTATCGTTCCCGGCAATCACGATGTCAACCGCAAAGCCTACCGGCCCAAGGATATTCCGGTCTACGAAAATATGACCGAACTCAACCGCGAGCTGGAAGACCCGGGTTACCGGGCCGACCTGCTCAAGGGCATGGACACCTACTTTGCCTTTATCGAATCAGAATTCCCGCATTTAAAGCCGCTGGACAGCCGTCTGGTGCCTTTTGTTACGTCCTACGCCGCCCGGAGCGGCAAAACGATTTCCATGGTCGGTCTGAACTCGGCCTGGATGTGCCGCAAATCGCCGGATGAGCGCGAGATTGCCATCGGCGAATATCAACTGGTCAGAGCCCTTGAGGAATCGGGCAAGCAGGGAGAAACGGATTTCTCGCTTTATCTGTTCCACCACCCCCTGGCATGGTTGTGGGAGACGGACCGGCGAATCTGCCGAAAATTACTGGACCGTAACATTGTGCTGTGCGGCCATCAGCATGATGCGGCCGGCGGTTATTTCCATGACCTGGACGGCAGTCTTTTTCAGTTTCAGGCCGGGGCGGCTTATCTCGGCGTAGAATCTGAATGGCCCAACCGCTACCAGCATATCACAATCGATTGGAGGGCCAACAGTATCCATCTGAATTTCAGGAAGTTCGATAAAACTAAACGAGAATGGGTGATGGACGGTGCAACCGGCGACGACGGGACGAAAACAATCCCTTTCTTTGATACCCAAAAGCTAAAAAGTCCAATAGTTAAGCCAACTTTAATCCTGGAATGGCCGGAAGCCTACTGTCAATGGGTTACGAGTAACTATGGACATATGGATACGGAAATGCTCCAAGGCCGGGGACAGGTGATAACCGCGCGACTGCCGGAAATATTTATCCCCCTGTTTGCCCTGGACCCTAAAAAAGTGGATACGCCAGATTCTGAGAAAGTGAAATCGGAGGCCGGTCAGGACCCGGTCGAATTGGAAGTCCTCATCTCCCGGAATCCGTCACTGCTGGTGGAAGGGCACCCCGGTTCGGGCAAGACGACCTTGTTAAAACACATTGCCTATTGCCTGGCGGAACAAAAACCGACCGAGTGCAGATTGGACGGATCGTGCGATTTATTGCCGGTACTGATCCTGTTGAAGGATCTTGATCCGATTTTTGATGGCCCCAAGGTCGATACCAAAACAGGGTTTTCGGCAGAATTGTGTTTGGACTGGTACTTTCGCCAAAAGATCGCTTCAATTTTCGATCTTGAGACCGTCACATCCTTTCTACAGTCTCATCGTGTTCTGCTGATGCTCGATGGCCTGGATGAGGTCCGCTTAAATCGAAGAAACAAAATCGTCCATGCATTTGCCGATTTAATGATCAAATTCCCCGGCAATAAAATTGTATTGACCGGCAGACCCCATGGAATCTCCGAAGTGCCCCGGACGAGATTCGGCAGCAGTCACGCGAAGATCCTCGCTTTAACCACGGACCAGGTGAGGGAGTTCATCCGCAAATGGTTCACCCATCTCTATCAGTCCAGTGCCGGCTTGGGTGCAAAAAATGCACAAGCCATGATCGGAGAAATCAATGCCCACCCGACCATTGGCAAACTTATTGACAACCCGCTGATGCTGACAGCCGTCTGTATCCTTTACCAGGACGATAAGGAGCTTCCCGGACAAAGGGCTGAGCTGTATAAAAAATTCATCGATAACATGCTCTACCGACGCTTTGACGAACCGGAGAGGGTTCATCAATTTTTAAAGCATCTGGCATATGAAATGCATTCCCAGCGCAAGCGGAGCATTGATCGTAATTTTGCCATCCGTATCCTCACCGCGCTTAACGCAAGGCGCAAAGAGGGAAAAGATCAGGGATTAAAAAACCGCATGGATCAATTGTTTGATGACATCGAATCCCGATGCGGTCTGCTCAAATTCGAAAACAGTCAATACAGCTTTTGGCATCTGACCTTTCAGGAATTCCTGACGGCCGACTACATCTCCGACAACTCATCCGACCATATTGCAGCTATCCATAGCTACTGGGGTAAAGAGTGGTGGGAAGAGAGTTTAGAGCTTTACATCGGCTACCTCAGCATCGAGCACATGCGGACAGCCAATGATATAATAGCAATGGCATTGAAGTCAGCAGATGGAGCCAATTTCGCCCGCTGGCGGCTGGCGGCCCGATCGCTCCTGGATATTCATCAAAGCCGCAGAGATTCACAGGTTGTTGATCAGGCCGGTAATCGTTTGCTCGAAATAATCGACAGGGGCGCCCAGCCCAAAGCCCTGGCCGATGCCGGCGAGACCCTGGGGTGGTTGGGCGATCCCCGGAACCTCGCTATTTTCGTTTCCATAGAGGGCGGGGAGTACGACCTGGAAGAGTTAGGCAAACATACCGTCGAACCCTTTGAGATCGCCAAGTATCCGGTGACCAATAGCTGGTTTGGAGAGTTCATAAAGGCCGGGGGGTATGAAGCCGAATCCCTTTGGAGCCCGCAGGGCCAAAAGTGGTTGCGCGAAAAAAAGCCCAGACAACCGGCATTCTGGGATGAACGGCGCTGGAAATGCCCCAACGCACCGGTGGTGGGAGTGTGCTGGTACGAGACTGATGCGTTTTGCCGCTGGCTAACTGCAGAACAGAAGGACGGCCATACCTATTTTCTGCCCTCAGAGGTCCAATGGCAGGCTGCGGCCGCCGGCAAGGATAAACGCGAATATCCCTGGGGCAAGGAGATCACACCTGACCATTGCAACTATAGTGATACGAAGCTGGAAAAAACATCGGCAGCAGGAATTTTTAAAATCGGCCAAACACCTGAGGAGATGGCGGACCTGGCCGGCAATGTCTGGGAGTGGACTACCAGCGACTACCATAGAAAACAGCAGATGAAAGACTTTGAATACGATGCCAGTATAGAAAAGCTATTAGAAGGGGAAAAAGGCGTTGATGCATACCTAAAAGCCCTGGAAGATAAAAAGCGTCAGTTACCTGTTTTGCGTGGCGGCTCGTGGTTCATTGCAGCACGGGACTGCCGTAGCGCGGTCCGCTGCCTCAACGACCCGGGCTTCCGCGGCTTCACTCTCGGGTTTCGTTGCGCCAGGATTTAGCCCTTTGTGCTTTTTTTCTTTTACCCTTTTTGGGCCGCCGAAGGCGGTCGCGATTTTTTTTCAGGGTGTTATATGAATCGACCGGCAGAGCGCGCTAAAAAGGAGATCAGCGCGCTGACAAAAACCTACGATCTGATCGCCTGGATGGTTCCGACCCTTGAAAAGCTGCCCAAAAGCCAGCGGTTTCTGCTGGGGGACCGCATCCAATCCGCTTTGCTCGATATCCTGGAGTTTCTGATCCGGGCCGCCTATTCCAAAAACAAGGAGAGTGCGTTGCGGGAGGCCAATCTCAAGCTCGAAACCGTGCGTTATATGGTCCGGCTTACCAAGGACCTCAAATACCTGAGCATCAAAAGATACGAATTTGCATCCAGACATATCGACGATATCGGCGCTGAAATCGGCGGCTGGCTGAAATATGCCCGCTCCGCTGCCGACAGGTCCGGGAGACAGCGGTGAAACGATTCGGCCATCTATTTCCGCAAATCATTGCCTTTGAAAACCTTTTAACGGCGTCGCGCAAGGCGCGCCGGGGAAAACGGCTGCGGCGCTCCACAGCACTGTTCGAACTCAACCTGGAGCAGAATCTGTTCCGCATCATCCGCCGGTTGGAGTTCAAAACCTACACGCCGGGCGAATACACGGATTTTATGATCCATGACCCCAAAACCCGCCGGATAAGCGCCGCACCCTACCGGGACCGGGTCATCCACCACGCCCTGATCAACGTGATCGAACCGCTGATCGGAAAATCCTTTATCTACGACAGCTATGCCTGCATCAAGGGCAGGGGCACCCACAAGGCCGTGGCCCGCTATCGCAAGTTTCTGCCCAAAAACCGCTTCGTCCTGAAATGCGATATCCGGCAGTATTTCTTCAGCATCGATCACGCCATCCTGCGCGAACAGGTCCGGCATAAAATCAAATGCCCCGACACCCTCTGGCTGGTGGAACAAATCATCGCATCCAAGCAATGGCCGGCCCGCGCCCCCCTGGACTATTTTGGCGGAGACGGCCTGTTTACGCCCGTCACCCGCAAAAAGGGAATCCCCATCGGCAACCTGACGAGCCAGTTTTTTGCCAACCTGTATCTGAACGACTTCGACCATTTTATAAAGCAAACCCTGGGCTGCCGGCATTACATCCGTTACTGCGACGATTTCGTAGTGTTCGGCAATGATAAAGATGAACTCAAAAATACTAAACAAAGCATTTCCGAATACCTGGCGACGTTACGGTTGCGGCTGCATCCGGAGAAGAGCCGGGTATTCCGGACTTCAGAAGGGGTGGATTTTCTCGGCTACCGGATATATCCGGAATTTATGCGGGTCCGAAAAAGTAATGTGAAGCGTTTCAGAAAAAGGTTGAGAATCATGGCCCGACTGTATAAGGATGGAAGCATCGGTCTGCGGGATATTCAGCGCTCCATCCATAGCTGGCTCGGCCATGTGAAGCATGCCGACAGTTATGGTTTAAGACAGGAGATCCTGTCTTCGGCGGTGTTTCAACGCTAAGTTTCATAATAATAGGGATCGGGTCGTCCAGAGGCCTGTTTTGCGTGGCGGCTCGTGGATCAATACAGCACAAAACTGCCGTAGCGCGGTCCGCAACAACAACAACCCGAACAACCGCAACAACAATATCGGGTTTCGTTGCGCCAGTATTTAAAATCGCATGGGAAACAAACCATGCGTGCCGGAGTCCGGTTTTCCACGGAGACCCGGAGCGTGCAATCTTTAAATCCATGGCCCGGTTCCTGCGTCGGCGGTGATGCCGCCGCCGAACGAATCATCACCCGCCCGACCCGGGGTGAGTAGGTTTGCCGAAAGCCCCGGTTTGGGTAACCTTTTATTATTAAAGACGAATATTATTATGGATGAATGCACAATCCTCCACATTTCCGATCTTCACCTCTCTGTTAAGGATACCTTCGGTCAGAACACCGTACTGGGAGCGCTCCTTGCGCGGGTGAAAGAAGACCGCAAAAATGGACTGAAGCCCGAAATCGTCGTGGTGACCGGAGATATTGCCAAAAGCGGTCAGGAGGCGGAATACGTGCAGGTGAAAATCTTTTTCAATGATCTGCTCAAGGCGCTTGAGCTCCCGCGGGAGCGACTCTTTATCGTACCCGGCAATCATGATGTCAACCGCAGGAAATACAGGCCCAAAGATATTCCGGTCTACGAAAACATGACCGAACTCAACCACGAGCTGAAAGATCCTGACTACCGGGCCGACCTGCTCAAGGGCATGGACGCCTACTTTGCCTTTATCGAATCAGAATTCCCGCATTTAAAGCCGCTTGACAACCGCCTGGTGCCCTTTGTCACGTCCTACACGGCCCGCTGCGGCAAAACGATTTCAATGGTGGGCCTGAACTCGGCCTGGATGTGCCGCAAATCGCCGGATGAGCGGGAAATCGCCATTGGTGAATATCAACTGATCAAGGCCCTGGAGGCAGCGTCCAAGCTTGGCAAGACGGATCAGACGAGCTTTCTCTTTCATCATCCCCTGGCCTGGCTCTGGCCGGCGGACCGGGATATCTGCCGCGGAAAAATGGATCAAAAAATCATCCTCTGCGGTCATCTGCACGATGCTGCCGGCGGGTATTCCCATGACCTGGACGGCAAGCTATTCCAGTTCCAGGCCGGGGCCGCCTACCTGGGTGTGGATTCGGACTTTCCCAACCGGTTTCAGCACCTCAGCATTGATTGGGAGTCTAACCGCATTCGTTTGAACTTCCGCAAGTTCGACAAGACCCGGCGCCAATGGGTGCTGGATGGGGAGACCGGCCAGGACGGGATGGCGGAGCTGCCGCTCCGGGATTCGTCCTCAAAGGCTTCTCCCAAACAACCAACCAAATTAAAGAATGAATGGCCGGCTGCCTACTGCCAATGGATTATAGAAAATTACGGTCACATGGAAACCGAAAGGCTCCAGGGCAAGGGGCAGGCCATTGTTGTCCGTCTTCCTGAGATTTTTATTCCGCTGTACGCAATGGATCCGAAAAAAGAGGATCAATCAAAGGTCCAGGCAGCAGCTCCCGATGACCGGCAGAAGCCCGTGGAATTGGAGACTCTGATTGCACAAAACCCGTCAACCCTGATTGAAGGACACCCCGGTTCGGGCAAGACGACCCTGCTCAAACACCTGGCCTTCTGCCTGGCAAGTAAAAAACCAAAGGAATGTCACTTCGAACCGAACTGCGAATTATTGCCGGTGCTCATTTTATTAAAGGAATTGGAGCGAATTTTCGATGATCCTGAATTTAGCCGTCAGGATTACTTTTCGGCGGATGCGTATTTAGCCTGGTATTTTAAGCGCAAAGTCAGTGGAATTATCGATTTTCATACCCTAGAGAATTTTCTGGAAAAAAAGCAAACCTTAATCATGCTCGATGGCCTGGATGAGATCCGGCTTGAGCGAAGGGACAAGATCGTTAACGCCTTTGCCGATTTGATGATCAAATATCCCGGTAATAAAATTGTGCTGACCGGTCGGCCCCACGGCATATCCGAGGTGCCGCTAAAAAGATTCGGCCGCAGTCTTGCCAGGATTCTGTCGCTCACCATGGAGCAGATAAGGGATTTCATCCACAAGTGGTTTTCGTATCTTTTCCAGGCAAGTTATTCCTTAAGCCTGAAAAATGCGGAAGCCATGATCGCGGAAATCAAGTCCCATCCGGCGATCGAGGGGCTGATTGATAATCCGCTGATGCTGACGGCGGTCTGCATCTTATACTATGACGGCAAAGAACTGCCCGGGCAGCGGGCCGAGCTATACAAAAAGTTCATCGATAACATGCTGTATCGACGATTTGATGATCCCGAGGTAGTTCATGATTTCCTCAAATCACTCGCCCATCACATGCACACCAAAAACCTGTCCCTGGTGGATCGGGAGACCGCCATCGAAAATTTTAGAAAGGTTGATCAAATACAGGCCGATGAAACCCGGGAAGGTTACCGGAAAAGGATCCAAAACCTGTTTGATGAAATCGAGCCCCGTTGCGGGTTATTAAAGTACGAAAACGGCCAGTACGGGTTTTGGCACCTGACCTTCCAGGAATTCCTGGCAGCCCATTTTGTGGCAGACAACTTCTCCGACCGAATCAAAGCCATTGAACCCTATTGGGGTATAAGTTGGTGAAAAGAGGCCATCGAGCTTTATATCGGCCTGTTAAGCATGGAACATAAAAAAGTGGCCAATGACATCGTGGCCAAGGCGCTGAACACGGGTGATACAGTGCCGTTTGGCCGCTGGCGGCTGGCCTGCCGGTCCCTGTTGGATATTCATGAAAAACGCCGGGAAGCCGGGGTTGCGTCGCTGGCACGGCAAAGGCTGATCGAGATCATCGATGAGGGCGCCGAGCCCAAAGCCCTGGCCGATGCCGGCGAAACCCTGGGGTGGCTGGGCGATACACGGAAGTTGCAGACCTTTGCGGCCATCGAGGGCGGCGACTATGATCTTGAAGAATTGGGGCCGCACACCATCGAGCCCTTTGAAATCAGCCGATACCCGGTAACCAATAGCTGGTTTGCCGAGTTCAAGGCCGCCGGGGGGTATACGACGGAATCGTTTTGGAGCCCGGAAGGGAAAAAGTGGCGGCAACAAAACACGCCGGAGCAGCCGATGTTCTGGGACGAACGGCGCTGGAAATGCCCCAATGCACCGGTGGTGGGGGTGTGCTGGTACGAGGCCGATGCCTTTTGCCGCTGGCTCACTACCGAGCAAAAGGACGGCCATACCTATTTCCTGCCCTCAGAGGTCCAATGGCAGGCTGCGGCCGCCGGCAATGAAAAAAGGAAATACCCCTGGGGCAAGGAGATCACACCTGACCATTGCAACTATGATGATACGAAGCTCGAAAAAACATCGGCAGCAGGAATCTTTAAAATCGGCCAAACGCCTGAGGGGGTGGCGGACCTGGCCGGCAATGTCTGGGAGTGGACCGCCAGCGACTACCATCGGAAACTTGTGGTGGAAGATTTTGAGTACGATACCAATCTGGAAGAACTCTATAGAAAAAAAGATTTGAAAAAATATATAGCAGCTCTTGAGGATAAAAAGCGGAAAATTCCTGTTTTGCGTGGCGGCTCGTGGATCGATTCAGCTCGGATCTGCCGTAGCGCGGTCCGCGACAGCATCTTCCCGCTCTACCGCGACAGCGATATCGGGTTTCGTTGCGCCAGGATTTAGCCCTTTGCACTTTTTTTCTTTTACCCTTTATTGCCGCCGCAGGCGGCCGCGCAAAATTTTTCGACTTGTGCGGTCAGTTGACTCAGCACATCGATGATATCAAATTGTTTTCACCGTGGCGACGCGAAACACGCAGAGATGTTTTTTCTGAAAACAATTATAACTTTGCGTTCTTGGCGCCTTTGGGGTGAATAACCGGATCTCAAAAGCGCCCGCGGGCGGCCCGATTGCAGAAGGGGGAACCGAGCGATGCCAGCGTTTTTGAAATATATTGTCAATTTTCGACTTTTATATTTATGCTGCGCCGGGATCTTTTTTTTTCTGCTCAGCAGCACGTTTGACCTGATCTTTATCCCGCGGCTCGATATGCCGGACCACTGGTGCGACAAATGGGCCGAAAGACGGATCGGCTTTAAGGTGGTAGAGGAATGTGTCCAATTTACGGATAAAATTCAAAAACTTAAATACCAACACAACAAGCGGATGGAAGAAAGATATTCGCACAAGATGCTGGGTATTTTTTTGGCGGCAGCGTTGCTGACCTTTTCGATTATGCTGCTCAGTCCCTATAAATTCTTTGACCGCAAAATCACTTTTGAAAACTACACCGGCGCGGTAGCCGCTGCGGTATTTTATGGCGCTATCATCGGGTTTCTGATACCCGCCGCCCTGCAGGCGCTATCGCCCTCACCCGCGGAGTGGCTGCCGGGCGAATTTTACGAGATTCAAAGAGCAAGAACCGAGCTGATATTGAAAGAAATCATGGAAAACGCCAATTAGAAAACGGTGTAAAGGGCTAACTTTATGGGCATCAGTTTACCGGTAAATTTCATCACCCCGGTCAGAGTGAAACTGCTCAATACAATGCCGTGCCCCAATCATACTGCCTTTTGATATAATTCAGGAATAAAGACGTTTCCGTTTTGAGGACCCCGTCGATCTTGTTGATCTTTTCAAAAATCAGCTCATTGAGCTCATCCAGCGACTTGGCAACAAATTCCGTATCAATTCCGGTACCGCCCGTTGTTTGAACGACGAACCACAGCGGTTTCAAATTTTTCAGTTCTTTTATAATGCGGTCCATCTTTTTAATTTCGACATGAATTCGAATGTTGCCGACAATTTTAAAACCCAGCTTGATGGGGTTGCTGACCGCCACGATTTGGATAAACTCTTCTTGAATCAGGCGGTTCAGACGGGTGCGCACCGTCGCTTCCGACATGCCGATCTTTTTGGCGATGTCGGTGTTTGAAATGCGCCCATCCTTTTGCAGCAACTCGATCATCTGACAGTCGAGTTGATCGAGCGGCCTTTTCTTGCCGGTTGAATTATTTTGTTTCATAATTTCCCCTTTTGGAATGTCGAGTGTCGATTGATCCGCCGCAGGCGGAATTAATTGAAGAATAATGAACTTCCCCGCGACAAGCCGCGGGCAATTAAACCCGGCAGATTTCGCAGTCACCACCCCACATTCATTGTAATCTGTGTAATCTGCGAAATCTGTGGATTAACCTTCGAGAGTCTCAGGATCTAAGGGCACGGTCGAATGATCTATTTACAAATTGATGGAGCGTAGCGACGTCCATCATTCGTCATTTGTCATTCGAAATATTCCTATCATTTGACAATTGAAAACACAACCACGAATTGCCATATAGCGCATAATTATATTAATATTTTATTTTAATTCGAATTTTATTAACATATTTTTTGTGTTTTTCGTAGAAAAGCACAAAAAATATCTTGACAAGAAAATATCGATTGCCTAAAGTGGCTCAAGATTGATAATGTAAGCCGTTCTGTTCGTTCTCGAAAATATGCTTAATTCTTATACCCTGGCACAATCGGTTTAAAAATATATCAGCAAAGGAGGAATTGATATGCAACAACCAGCAATACAAGAACAATCACTGCCATTAGTGAAAAACTACATCAACGGTGAATGGGTGGAGTCCGACTCCACAACAATTGGTGACGTATGGAATCCGGCTCTGGGAGAAAAAATAGCCCAGGTTGCCTACGGAACCGCAAATGACGTGGACAAGGCCGTCAAAGCCGCCCGTGAGGCTTACTGGGAATGGCGCACCACACCGCCCCTGACCCGCGCGCGGTATCTGTTCCGACTCAAAGATGCCTTTGAAGAAAATTTTGAAGACATCGCCAGGGTTCTGACCACCGAGCAGGGCAAATGCATCGACGAAGCTCGCGGCGAAGTCCGGCGCATGATCGAAAACGTGGAACATGCCACCGGTGTTACGACCCTGATGTGCGGTTATACCTTAGAAGATATCGCCAAAGACATTGACTGTTTTGGCCATCGACAACCCATGGGGGTATTTGCCGGAATCGTTCCTTACAACTTCCCGGGCATGGTGGCCTGGTGGTTTCTGCCCTATGCGCTTGTCACCGGCAATACCTATATTTTAAAACCGTCCGAACAGGTTCCCATGACCCAGACCAAGATTTTTGAAATTATGGATGAGATCGGATTTCCGGAAGGTGTGGTCAACATGGTTCACGGTTCGCGGGATGTGGTCAACGGCATCCTGGACCATCCCGATATCGCAGGTGTCTCTTTCGTGGGGTCATCACCCACGGCCAAATATATCTATGAGCGCTGCGGTGCAACCGGCAAAAGAGTCCAGGCTTTAGGCGGCGCCAAAAATATTGTAGCAGTAATGCCCGATGCCAATCTGGATGCCGGCATGCCGTCATTGATCACCTCGTTTTATGGCTGCAGCGGACAACGTTGTCTTTCCGGTTCGGTACTGGTCCCGGTGGGAGACGCCGCCGATGAGTTGTTAGAAAAATTCAGTGCCGCCGCCAAAGACATGAAAATCGGCAGCGGGCTGGATGAAAAAACGGCCATGGGCCCTGTGGTCAGCGCCGCGCATAAAGAAAGAGTTCTGGGCTACATTGAAAAAGGAATCGAAGAAGGTGCCGACCTGGTAATGGATGGGCGAAATTTTACGGCAGCCGAATTCCCAAACGGCTTTTTTGTCGGCCCGACCATTTTTGACAATGTCAAAGCCGATATGACCATCGCCAAAGAAGAAATATTCGGCCCGGTGGTGAGCGTGGTTCGCGCCAAGAATCTGGATGAGGTTATCGATCTGATTAATACGCGCGGGTTTGCCAACGCGGCCTGTCTCTATACCAACGACGGCGCCACCGCGCGCGAATTTAAGTACCGGGTCTTACCGAGCATGGTCGGAATTAACATCGGTATTGCTGCTCCGATGAGCTTCTTCCCCTTCGGCGGAGCAGGAAACTCCATGTTCGGCGACACCAAAGCGCACGGCCAGGAAATTTTCAATTTCTTTACCGATACGAAAGTGGTTATTCAACGCTGGTTTTAAGAATCGGTTTTAAAACTCATCTAATGGCCGAGGACTGCGTTGCAGGCCGGTTTGAAATGCTCACGTACTAACGTGTACGCTCCGCTTTAGAATCGGCGCGCGCCTTGTCCTCGGACATGATCTAAGCTTTTAAAACCGATTATTTAATTTTTAAATTTAAGTCGGAATGCGTTATCGAATTCGGGTAACATACAGAAGGATTAATTAAATTTCATCTCTATCAAACAAGCGCCATGTAACGCGCAACTCGTAACCCGAAACACGAACCTCGTATCCCGCAACACGTGCCACCCAACGCGTAACCCGTACCACGCAACTCGTATAAAGGAGACTATCGTGCCTCTTGAAAATTTTGGAAGCATTCTCAATTTCGCCGAGGAGCTGGAAAGCCAGGACCAGGAATTTTACGAAACCCTGGCCGGCAATCCGGCCTGCAGCGATCACAAGCAGATGTTTGAACAGTTCGCCGCCAACGCCAAAAAAAATCTCAAAACCGTGCAGCGGACCCGCCGGGAAAATGTCACTGAAATGATCCTGGAACCGATCAAGGATTTTGTCCGGGCGCCGTATTGCGAAGTGTGCCAGGCGGCACCGGGCATGACCGCCAAAGACGCACTGGCTGCGGCCGATCGGCTGGAGGATCGGGCGGTGCGCTATTATACCGAGGCCGCTGCCAAAATTAAGGCCCAGCCGGAAGTTGCCCGCGCTTTAAAATTACTCGGCAAAAAACATACCACCCATCGCGACAGCCTGGCTGCTATTTAATTGAATAGTTGATCTGCCCCTCTCCGGGGGCGGCCGGCTCTACCCTCCGAGGCGCAGTCCTCTAAGGGACGGAGTCAAGCCGCAAGCCGGCGGATCATCGCGTGGATATGGCTGTCCAGGTAAGGTTAACCGAAATGAAAAAGGAGAAAGCAACATGAGTGATATGACTGAAAGGATCAAGGAAATGACGGCCCATACCTACGGCACCTGGGGGCGCCAGAATGCGTGGTCGACCCCGCTGTTGATTACCGATGCGGAAGGCGTCTATTTTTATGACAACACCGGCAAGCGATATCTTGATTTCTCTTCGCAGTTAATGTGCTCGAATCTGGGTCATAAAAATAAAGTCGTCATTGAAGCCATCGTTAAACAGGCTGAAAAGCTGCCCTATGCTGCACCCGGCTTTGCCACGGAAATCTTAATTGAGGCGGTTGAAGCCCTGCGGTCGGTGTTTCCGGAAAAACTCAGCAAATTCTTTTTTTCCACCAGTGGAACTGCGGCCAATGAAGCCGCCATGAAAATGCTGCGGCAATACAAATTTCCGGCTTATAAGGTGATTTCGCGCTATCACTCTTATCACGGCGCGACCGCAGTCGGGCAATCCTTTACCGGCGACCCGCGGCGCTGGTACGCGGAGTTGGCCCGCACGGTGGTGGACGGTGTTGTCTTTGCACCGGATAATTACTGCTACCGCTGCCCGTTCGGCATAACCTATCCGGAATGTAACGTGCAATGTGCCCGTTATCTGGACTATATGATCAAGGAAGAAGGCAATGTGGCCGCCATCATCGTCGAACCGATTGTGGGCACCAACGGCCGCCAGATACCGCCGCCTGAATATTATCCGATCATTCGCCGGATCTGTGATGAACACGGGGTTCTGCTGGTCTGTGACGAAGTCATGTCCGGCTGGTTCCGTACCGGCAAAACCTTTGCCATTGAGCACTGGGATGTTTTGCCCGATATCCTGACAACGGCCAAAGGGGCCAGCGCGGCTTACACCCCGGTGGCCATCACGGCCTCAACCCAGGAGGTGGCGGATTTCTTTGACGAAGAAGTTTTCTGTCACGGTCACACGTTTGCCTACCATGCGCTGGCAGCCTCCGCCATTCCGGCCGCCATCTCCGAGCATGTCAGATTATTTGACTCGGGCCTGCCTCAAAAAGCCAGTCAATACATAAAACAAAAGCTCTATGAACTGGCGGATAAGCACATCTGCATCGGCGATGTCAGAGGAGTCGGTCACTTCTGGGCCCTTGAAATCGTGAAAAACCGTAAAACCAAAGAACCCTTCGACACCAAGAAAGATAAGTTCAGCGGCAAGGCCCTTACGACAGGTAAAATCGCCGGCGACGCGATGCAAAACGGACTGTATATTTCTGCCTGGTACGATACGCTGGTAATCACACCACCCCTGATCATAAATGAGCAGGAAATCGACGAGGCGATCCACATTCTTGACAAATCCCTTGAGATTGCAGATAAAGAGGCCGTCGAAACCGATGTAGCGGCCTCAAGAAGTTGCGATTATTCATCCTGACCGTGATCCGTCAAAGCGCAGAAAAATTTTCCACCAAGGCACCAAGACACAAAGCAGAACCTTTGGTTTATATTCACCTTAGTGTCTTTGTGTCTTAGTGGCGATTTTGTATAGCCAAAATATTAAAATTTCAATCGAAAATATCCAATTGACCGGGGGAGGAAGCAGAAGCTTTTTCCCCCATTTTTTGCCGGTCGAACCTGAAACCTGATTTGACCCGTTCTCATAAAATCCGGACGGATCTCCTGTGCATTCCAACCTGTCGGGGGCAAATCCGCAACATATACCCTGCCATACCGGCTCGAGGATTTCAGGGCAAAGGAATTGATTGTCGTTACAATTGGCGCAAGGCTGCAAGATCTTGGCCCGCTGCTTTGCAAAAGTTGCGCTACGAGTCCAAAAATTTACAACTAATGTAATTTGGCATATTGCCGATAATAGAATATCGGCCCCAAATTGACCGGTATGAAAATATTTGGCTAAGCGGTCAGAACAGGCAAAATTTCGTATGCTTTTTATGTCATGGAAATGCGTTGTGCCTTGACACATCCACAACAGCTTTCTATAATTACCTAATTATTACAAATTACAGTATATTTATCCGGAACGGCTTCCACTATGGCCATAATTAATCTGAAAAAAAGAGAAGTTGAGTGCAAGCTCGTCTACTATGGTCCGGGTAGATGCGGCAAAACGACCAACCTGGAATATGTTTTTAAAAACAGCCGCAGTTTAATGACCGACGAAATGGTTTCGATTAAAACCAAGGGCGATCTGACGATCTTTTTCGATTTTGTCCCCATGGAAGCCGGTAAAATTAAGGGATGTGATGTCCGCATTCAGCTGTACACGGTCCCCGGTCAGGTTAAGTACAATTCCACTCGCAAGCTTGTCCTAAAAGGTGTGGACGGCGTGGTTTTTGTTGCCGATTCACTTAAGATCCGTCACGAAAAAAACATCCTGTCCTTAAAAAATCTAGCCGAAAACTTGAAAGGCTATGGGATGAATATTATGAAGTTGCCGTTGGTCATGCAATGGAATAAGAGAGACCTTGCCAAAGAAGGTGTGCCGCTGATGTCCGTCGAAGAGATGCAAAACGCATACAACCGTCAGCTCAAAGCCCCCGCTTTTGCCGCCAGTGCCGTGTCCGGCGAAGGTGTCAATGCGACATTAAAAGCATGCCTGGTCGCAGCGTTGAAATCATTGAAGAAAGAAGCTGGCTGGGAATAGTGGAATTCGGCCTGCGACGAGTTCCCCTCGACGTGCTCGGGGCCTGAGCTTGTCGAACGGCAGTCGAGTCGAAGTCGGAATGCGGAAGGTGGAAACTTGGAACACGCAATAACATTATCAATTCTTTTTAGAAGGCCTAATAAGCTTTCCCACTTCGGGGAAACTTTTTTCTAAGTTACGAAACTCACGCCGGTAACTCTTGCCGGAACCCATCATAACGCTTATCGGCTGCAACGGTTCAATATTCTCGCACACAATTTTCAATGCCGCTGTTATTGGTACCGAAAGCAGTGCGCCAACAACTCCCCAAAGCCAACCCCAGAATAACAACGACAACAAAATAACCACCGGGCTGAGATTCAATTGATCGCCCAGAACTTTGGGAGCAATTCCGTTCCCCATCCCAAGTTGAATTGTCAAAATCGATAAAAGTGTGATAACTCCGGGCCAAATACTTGGATAAAATTGAACCAGCGCCAACAGAATCGGAGGGATGGAGGAGGCAATAGACCCCACCGTCGGAATAAAATTTAAAAAAAAGGCCAGCGCACCCCAGGTAATCGCAAAATCTACACCAATCATAACAAGGACAAACCATACCAGAAAACCGGTCACAAAACTGATTAAAAATTGCAGCGATAAATAGCGCCGGATCTGGGCGGTAATCGAAAAGGAAATCTGGCTGAACTGCTTGGCTTTGTCATCCGAAAATGATTTCATAATTTTGTATTTGAAAAAAGGCTTGCCCAGCAGGATGAAAAAAAGAAATATGACCACCAGAACCAGCTTAGACACAAATGCAAAAATGGACCCGGACAAGGTCACCAGAAATCGGCCGATACTCTGCCCCCAATTATAGCCGGCAAGCGGATCAAAACTCAGGTTCAGCTGGCTTGAAAAAGTTGCGATTAACTCGGTCATCCGTGAATGATATCTAGGATAGGCGGCCGCAAAGGCCGTGATTCGGGTATACAAAAAGGTTCCCGACAAATAAATAATACCAAGTAAGACAATCAGGATGATAAATACAGCCAGGGTCGTGGGAACCTTGCGTGCCGTCATGTAATTGACCACCGGCGCAAGCAGAAACGATAACAGCCAGGCAATTATCAAGGGCAGTATGACGGTCGCTGCGTATTTTAACACAACACCAACGGCCACCAGCACCAGAATACCCAAAAATACCAGGGTAATTTTATTTCGATCGATATCTACCATACGCAATGAATCCGCCCGGAGAGCACCAAAACATTCTCATCAGTTTCAAACGAGCCGTTATTTATCCTAACCTGCTATTGCCATTTTTCAGGGTGGAGTATTAGTCTATATCAAAAATATCACAGATTGCAATGCAATTGCTAAGATGTCACAGTCTATCCGGCTGTCACCAATTTCGAAATAGCCGGCAGGTCGATGTTGATTTTTCACCCGATATGGAATTTTCTTGACATTTGTCTTGGTACGAATATAAACATGTTATAAAAATATAACAAATTATATTATTAATATTTATTAATATTAACAATGGCTTTAAGAGAAAACCTGCTCCATCGAAACATTTTTCAAAGGCTAAGAGACCGGATTGTTCACGGAGATTATCCACCAGGGATGAGTTTATCCGAGAAGGACCTCTGCCGGGAGTTTAATGTTAGTCGAACCCCGTTGCGGGAGGCATTGGCCAAGCTTGAAAGCATGAAGCTGGTCACAATCATTCCCCGCTTCGGTACCAATGTTTCACCGATTGACATCAATGAAATCCGTTGCGCTTTTGAGGTGAAAATTAAACTCGAATCCCTGGCCGTTGAGCTGGCAGTTGAGCGCATCGATTCTGAGAACTTAAAAGCACTGGATGATGTCATTCAGGAAGTGATTCAACTCAACGGGGAAGATGATCAGCACCGGCACCATCGTCTAATAGAGTTAGAGAAGCGGTTTCATCGCATCATCCTGCAGGCGGCTCAGAATCAGATATTAGAGGAATTTCTGGATAATCTTCATTACCGTTGCGCACGCCTGTGGAGTTCCTCCCTGAGCCAGGTCGTCCCCAACGAGGATATCCTCAACCAGATGAAGAATATATACCAGGCCCTTGCAGAGGGGGATGCAAAACGTGCCAGCCGCCACATGGAGCAGCACATTCAATACTTTATCGAGAAAATCAAAATGCGACTGCTTTAAAATGCAGTCTCCAAATCGGGGTGTCAGTATAGGCTTTCAGATAATGTTTTTGTCATTAACTCAGGCGGACTAGAAGGAGCTTCCATGAGCAAGGCGTACAAGCAGTACGTTGTCAACGGGAGGCGACTGATAAAGCAGCCCAAAAACTTTATCTGGAAGACCATAGCACCAATAACCTTTAACCCCTTAAGGAAGGAGGCGGTTATGACCAGAAGGACTTTATTCTTATTTTTCATTGGCTTGTTTGCATTGAGTATCATAACAGCGGGAGTCATTAACACACCCCGGGCGGCAGCCGCAGAGGATGCCGTTAAAATCGGTTTATCAGCGCCGTTGACCGGCGATTGGGCCGAGTACGGCAATGATTTCAAACGGTCCGTGACAATGGTTATCGACCGGGCCAACCGTATGGGGGGCGTTCATGGAAAGCGTATCGAACTGGTAATTTCAGACAGTCGCGGCGATCCCAAGGAATCGGTGCTGATTGCCGAAAAATTCGTCGCAGATCCGGATATTATTGCCGAAATCGGTGATTTCAGCAGCTCCAGCAGCATGGCGGCGGCCCCTATTTATGAAAAAGCCGATATGACCCAGCTTTCACCAACGGCTTCCCACATGGGCTTTACCAAGAGGGGGCAAAACATGTTCCGCGTGGTGGCCACCCAGGGCTACGAAGGCCCGTATAATGCCAGGTGGGCGGTTAAGGATCTCGGCAAAAAGAAACTTGCCACCATTTATATCAACAATGACTGGGGGGTGGACGCGAATAAATACTTTACCCTGGAAGCCCGCAATCTTGGAGCGGAAATTGTCGCCGAAGAAGCGTTTGTAACTGGAGAAAAGGACTTTACGGCAATCTTGACCAAATTGAAACGGTTGAAACCGGATCTAATATATTTGCCCACCTTTTATGCGGATGCCACGGCCATTTTAAATCAGGCCAAGCGCATGCGGTTTAAACCGGTGGTGATGGCAAACAGTTCATTGTTTTCCCAGAAAACGATTGAGTTGGGCGGTGAGGCGGTTGAGGGAATTATCATCCCCGCGAATTATTTTAGTGCCGATCCCCGACCGGCGGCCCGGGAGTTCACCCGGGAATATCAGGCCCATTACGGTGCCGTGCCGAATCAATTCGCCGCCCTGGCCTACGATGCCGCCAACCTGATGATCGCGGCCCTGCAAAAGGCAGGGGTTGACGACCGGGCCAAAGTCAAGGATGCACTGGTATCCCTGAAAGGTTTTCAAGGTGCCACCGGATCCATTTCTTTTGCCAACAGTCATGACCCGGAAAAAGAACTGGTCCGGATTATGATTAAAAACGGCGAGTGGGTATTGTATCAACCATAACCGACCACCTGACCCCAGGTGAAATTCACAGCGAAAGCACGAATAGGTTCCATTATATTTCGTGCTTTCGCAATTGGGATATCCAGCAAACCGGCCTCAAGATCAAATGACAGGGTCGAACGATCGATTTTAAAAAAGACGGAGCGAAGCGACATCCACAAATATTCAATTTACAATCTTCAATTTTAAATTGACCGCCTATGGACTTTCAAATCCTCTTTGAGCAGTTTATCAATGGAATCACCCAGGGAAGTGTTTACGCTCTGTTGGCGTTAGGGTTTACCATGATTTTCGGAACCCTGCGCATGGTAACTTTTGCCCACGGTGAAGTCTACATGATCGGCGCCTATATGGGCTTTGAAATCATCAGGCTGCTGCACCCCAGTTTTTTTCTTGCTCTGGCTGTGGCGCTGGCCGCCACCGCCCTGTTGGGCGTCATCATCGAAATCTTAGCCTTCCACTTTCTACGCGATGCGCCCCATGCCACCTCCTTGCTGGTCACGATCGGGATCTCCATTCTGCTGGTAAACGCGGCTCAGCTGATCTGGGGCCCCGAAACCCGGGCACTGCCCTATTCCCTGCTGGATAAACTGGACTATGGTGAAATTGAAATCGCCGGCGTATACATTTCATTTCTGCAAATGGCTGTTCTGGGTATCACCGTGCTGTTGATGGCTTTGCTGTATGTCCTGATCAATAAAACCAAACTCGGGATGGTGATCCGGGCCACCGCACAGGATTACGAGGCCGCCTATGCCATGGGTGTCAGGGTAAACGGAATTTTTATGGTCGCTTTCGCTATTGGCTCCATGCTGGGCGGTGTCGCCGGGGTTCTGATTGGCGTCTATTATAATCTATTCTATCCGACCATGGGCGGATTGTATGGGTTAAAAGCCTTTAGCGCAAGCGTCGTTGGCGGGCTTACCAGTTTGCCGGGTGCGGTGGTGGCCGGATTGCTCATCGGCGTCGTAGAAACGTTTTCAGTTGAATTTGGGGCTTCCAATTTTCGTCATATCTTTTCGTTCCTGTTTATGTTTCTGATCCTGCTTTTTCGGCCGGGCGGACTATTCGGCGGCAGGGAGCTGATACAGGCCCGGGGTGATTGATGACTCGCATATCACGACGCATTCTGGCCAATTTACCTTATCTCGCTATTGTCGCAGTTTTAGCGCTCATCCCCCTGTTTATCAGCAATCATTATTATATTCAAATCCTGATTTTCATCGGCATATATTCAATTCTGGCATTGAGCCTGAACCTGCTAAACGGGTATGTCGGTCTGCTCTCCATCGGCCATGCAGCCTTCTACGGCATCGGGGCCTACGCATCGGCCAAACTGGTCATGGAGGTGGGATTCCCCTTTCCACTGGCCATGTTGGGTTCGGGTATCATTGCCGGCGTCTTCGGATATGTGATAGCCAAGCCCACCCTGCGTCTTTCAGGGATTTATATGACACTGGCAACACTGGGCTTTAATATGATCTTCTTTCTGGTATTACAAAACTGGATGAGCTTCACCAATGGTCCGCTGGGAATCATGGATATCCCATCTCCCAGTATTTTCGGTTATATAATTGAGTCCCGGGTCCAATATTACTACCTTATCTTTTTCCTGGTATTGCTGACCATTGGGAGCATGCACCGCCTGATGACCTGCCGCTTCGGCCGTGCGCTGGTGGGAATTCGTGAAAACGAGTTGGCAGCTGAAGCCATGGGGGTCCACACAACGCGCTATAAAGTACAGGCCTTTGTGCTGGCCGCGTTTTATGCCGGTATTGCCGGAAGTTATTATGCCCACTTTATCAAATATATCAGCCCGGACAGCTTTTATATATATGAGTCGTTCATTTTGCTTGCCATGCTGGCGTTTGGCGGGCAGGGCAACCTGATTGGCCCGGTGGTCGGCGCAGCTGTTTTGATTATTATTCCGGAAGTCTTTCGGTTTTTGCAGGAATACCGGATGCTGGTATACGGCAGCGTTTTAATTGTTATGATGCTGGTACGTCGCCAGGGATTGCTGGGCGGCAAGAACTATAGCCTGCGACTGACCCGGTTTGACGATCAACAACAGGCTGTCTACACCCGGGGAGACAAATTTTTACCGACACAGTAAAAATGGCACTGCTGGAAATCACAGACGTAACTAAGGACTTCGGGGGGCTGGAGGCGCTTCACGATGTTTCCCTGCAGATTAATGCCGGTGATATCATCAGCCTTATCGGACCCAATGGTGCCGGCAAGACAACCCTGTTTAACTGCATCACGGGAACCATGCCGCCCAACACCGGATCGATAAAATTTGAGGATACCGAACTGGTCGGTCTGCAGCCCCATGAAGTGGCCCGGCAGGGGATTGCGCGGACATTCCAGCATATTCGCCTGTTTAATCGTATGACGGTCCAGGATAATGTCATGGTGGGCAACGACTATAAAGGCCGCACCGGAATTTTCAGTGCCCTTTTGCGTCCACCCCGGGTCGCCCGGGAGGAAACAACTTCAAGGGAAAAGTGCCGTGAGGTATTGTCCTTATTCGGTGAGAGACTCTTGCCCCGCCTGACCCAGTATGCCAACATGCTTTCCTACGCCAACCGCAGACGCCTTGAAATTGCCCGGGCCCTGGTATCCGAGCCCCGCTTAATTTTGCTGGATGAACCCACTGCCGGCATGAATCCCCATGAAACCCAGGGAATCGTTGACTTGATCCGTTTGATTCGGGAGCGCGGCCACACGGTCATGGTCATTGAACATAAAATGAAGGTGGTGATGACGGTTTCCGATCGTATTATTGTGCTGGATCACGGAGAGAAGATCGCCGAAGGTACACCGGATCAGATTGCCGCCAACAATGACGTCATCGAAGCTTACATGGGGGGACGCCAACGTGCTCAAGCTGAGTAACATCGACACGTTTTACGGACCGATACAGGCATTACGCAATGTTTCGCTGAGTGTTGAACAAGGTGAAATCGTCTCCTTGCTGGGCGGGAATGCCTGCGGCAAGTCCACCACCATGAAAACCATCCTGGGGCTGGTGAGACCCAGGCAGGGTGAAATCGAATTTCTAGGGCAAAGAATTGAAAAGCTGTCGCCTTCTGCAATCGTACGGGCAGGTATATCTCCCGTGCTTGAAGCCCGGCGCCTGTTTCCGTATCTAACGGTTTATGAGAATTTGCGCATGGGCGCTTATGTCCGTAAAGATAAAAAAGAAATCCTCGAAGACATCGAGCGCATGTACGACCTTTTTCCGGTGGTCAAAGATCGATACCGACAGCTGGCATCAACACTTAGCGGTGGAGAGCAACAAATGGTTGCCATGGCCAGAGCCTTGATGGCCCGTCCCAAACTGCTGATCATGGACGAGCCTTCGATGGGTCTGTCACCTCTTTTTGTGGATAAAATTTTTGAGATCATTCAACAGATCAACCAAACCCGGGGCGTATCCATACTCCTGGTGGAACAAAATGCAAATATGGCTCTGTCTATCGCCAGTCGGGGATATGTCCTTCAGACGGGTGAAATCGTGCTGTATGATACCGCCCGGAAACTATTGAACAATCCCCAGATGCAGAAAGCCTATCTCGGAGTAGCTTAAAAAGGGTTAGATAACCGTTCTGGGTTCAAGGTTCAAAGTTCAGCGCCGCCACTGGCTTGAAAAACAGCCAGTCTAATCGTAGAAAAACCTAAATGTTACATATAAAAGATTAAAAATGAACGTCGAACATTGAACCTTTGAACCCATATTGGAAAGGAATTAGTTGATGGATAAAATTGAAAGAGTCGATCGAGTTCTAAACGGAGAAGCGGTGGATCGCCCGCCGGTTACGCTGTGGTATCACTTTGGGGTTCAGCATGCCGGCGGTGAGCAATTTGCCAAAATTACCACAGAGTATTTTAATTATTACGACTTTGATTACCTGAAAGTGATGAATGATTATTTCTATCTGCCGCCGGAAGGCCTGGACGCGGTAAAGACCAAGGACGACTTGAAACGCATCACGCACTTTGATGTGGAGAAATGCGACTGGCAGGAACAGTTCAAAGCTTTAAAAGTCATCAGTCAAGAGCTGAAAGGCAAAGCGTATTTTATCGATACCGTCTTTGATCCCTGGCAGAGCATGCGCCGCAATATGGCGGGCGAAAACATCGATGCCCTGATGGTCGAAGAGCCTGATGCGCTGCTGGCGGCACTGGATATAGTTGCCGACAATCTGATCGAATATTGCAAAAAGTCACTAGCGATAGGAACAGCAGGTATTTTTATGTCGTTGCCGGCCGCCAGTGAGCTGATCAGCAGGGAGAATTTTCTGCGGTTTGTAAAGCCGCCTGTCGTGAAAGTATTTGAAGCCATATCCGCCCTGGGAAAAATGAATACTGCTCATATCCACGGCGAGGATTTATATTTTGAAGATGTGCTGGATTTTCCGGTCGACATTTTCAGCTGGTGGGATCGGAGTCCAAAGGGTCCATCTTTGAAATGGGTCAAAGAGCGGATCAAGGGCTGCGTCATGGGCGGAATCAATCAAAAAATCGTCGCCCGAACCACCAGGGAATTCTTAAGAAATCATGTCCGCGAAGCAATCGAACTGGGGGGTAAAACGCGATTTTTCCTGGCCAATGGCTGCAGCAGCGATACATGGGGATACCCGCCTTCAATGCTGGCGATTGTGGACGAAACCAAGGCGGCGGGGAACACGTAATCGGTAACCGGCTGAGCGGATGATTGAAATGACGCCGCCTATAATTAGGATGGTCCCTGGTAAAAGGGCAAGATGCTGGATACTCGATGCTGGATGCTGGATACTCGATGCTGGATGCTGGATACTCGATGCTGGATGCTGGATACTCGATACTGGATGCTGGATACTCGATGCTGGATGCTGGATACTCGATACTGGATGCTGGATACTCGATACTGGATGCTGGATACTCGATGCTGGATGCTGGATACTCGATACTGGATGCTGGATACTCGATACTGGATGCTGGATACTCGATACTGGATGCTGGATACTCGATGCTGGATACTGGATGAATTAGGATCATTACCGTCTCTTGATCAAGTATCTGAGCAGTCGGGGAGGTGTAGGGTGGGCATTGCTCACATTTGACAGATAGTCCAAAGCCTATGAATTTCCTTGTAATAGACATTGGTACGTCGGGCTGCCGGGCCGCGGTGGTTTCGGGGAAAGGTGAAATCCTGTCCCAAAGCCGTGGTCCGATCAGGATAGATCAACCCCGGGCGGCCTTTGCTGAAATAGATACTGACCGGCTCTGGCTGCTGGTTCAACAGGTAATCAAATCCGAAGTTAACAGGCATCCCGGCACCACGTTTGACGCCATCGGTGTCAGCGGGATGCTGGGTTATGTGTTTCTGGACAAAGCCGGTCAACCGCTGATGCCGGCCATTACCTATGCGGATAACCGGGCAACCCTTGAGACAGAAAAAATCCGACAACTTTTCCCGGACGAAAAATTCTTTGCCATAACCGGCCGCAAGCCCAGCCCGTTGCTTCTGGCGCCAAAGATCAAATGGCTTGAGAGACACAGGTCGGAGACAGCTAAAAAACTGGAACATATCATTGGTCTCAAGGATGAAATTATAAGACGCTTAAGCGGCAACATCCAGACGGATGTTGCCCATCTTGATTATTCAGGGGTATACAACGTATACACTGGAAAACTGGCGTCCGGCATTCTGGCGGCCCTCAACATCAAGCCGGGCCTTTTTGCGGCCCCGCTGCCGGCAACGACCATGGCCGGCACCCTCTGCGCGTCGGCCGCCGCACAACTGGATCTGACCGGCGGCACACCAATTATTACCGGGAGTTCTGATGGAACCACCGCCATGTATGGAGCGGGTATCCTGGATGACGGCAAAGCCGTTCTGGTATCCGGCACAACGGATGTTTTGATGATGTGCTGTATGCCGGCACCCCGCAACCCCAGTCTCGCCCTGAGCGTCAACTCCGGTATGCTGCCGGGCACCTATCTGGTCGGCGGACCCCTGGGCTTATCGGGCGGCAGCCTGCAATATTTTGAGCAGTTGCTGCAGGTTTCGGTTCCCAAGCTTGAAAAAAATATAACGGCCCTGCCGCCCGGGTCAGATGGTCTTCTAATATTTCCAGGTTTAACCGGCGAACGATCACCGTACTGGAAGGAGTATTTGACCGGAGCAGTTATCGGGTTGACACCGAATCACAAAAGCGAACATTTTCTGCGGGCTGTCATGGAAGGATGTGCGTTGCGCATCCTGAAATTACTGGATATCTTGTCACAAAATCGACTGCACCCGCGCGCGCTGAACATTGTGGGCGGTGGTGCAACCATTGATGTGTGGAACCAAATTCGATCGGACGTGTCCGGCCTGGAAATCCAAAAACTATCGATTACCGAGGCCACCTGCCTGGGTACGGCTCTTTTCTGTATGGCCGCACTGGATAAAGCCCGATCGCTGCCGGAAATCTCCGCTGAATGGATAAAAGTGGCAAAACGTTTCCGGCCCAATCGTGAACATACACAGACATACCAAAAGCTGGCCCTACTATTTGAAAACTATCTCGAAACCAAGGCGGATCTATTTCAAGGTTTAAACGAGTTCAGGCGCTAACTTGAACTCGTCATTTAGCTTGAAAAAATGGCTGTGAACCTTTGTACGTTCCGCAATTGCATGAAAATTGGACATAGATCTAATTTAGGAATTCGTAATAAATGAATATCTACTTTTGCGGCATGATTGGCTCCGGTAAGACGACCATCGGCAAACGCCTGGCGCAAAGCCTGGCGCTTGATTTTTATGACCTTGATCAGGAAATGGACCGAATTCTGGGATACTCTTTCCATAAGCTGGTAGAAGAAGAAGGCTGGGTGGCTTTCCGGGAGCTGGAATACTCAATTTGTAAGCGGTTTGCCAAATTTGAGAATTCGATCATCTGCCTGGGAGGCGGAACGGTGCGCTATGAATGGAACTTGGATGTTATCCAAGGAAGCGGTTTGGTCATCCTGATGACTGCCTCTTTAGAAGAATTGATCCGGCGGGTTAAATTGGCGGATCGCCCCCGTGTTAATGTCGGCACTACCGTAGAAGAAGATATCCGGATGATATGGCAAAAATCCAGAGATAAATATTACGGTGCCGCAGATCTTGTTTACGCTACGGATCAAAAAAGCATCGAGGAAGAAGTTCGGGAGCTGAAACAATTGGTGAGAGAAGTTTACCGAAACAGAATCTACCCGGATGGTAAAACACCGAAAGACGATAACCAGAAAAAAGCATGATGGGAAAGCGTTGGCCTTAATTAGACCCAAGACCACCATGATCAATGCTGCAACGGTGTTTTTTGATTCCGATTGATTTAACTCAATGGGATTTTAATGCGACAGGTTTCAAACAATAGATTCCAAGATCAGGAGAGCTCATGGCGCCATCAATTTTGAATCGTTGACTTAGCAGCTCCAACAGGAGCTGATTTATCGGGTTGACACCGGCGGTGGCGATCCAGACGCGATGCTCCGCGCCGGCATATAGATGGAGCGTCTTTGAAAGGTTGAGGCCCTCATGGTGCAAATCATCCATGCGGGACATCATATCTTCTATCGAAATCCAGGCCGGGTGCCGGTCGATTTCAGCGGGAAAACTGCTCTGATGGGATGGTATGAACCCACGGCGGCCAAGGGCGTATTCAAGCCTGGACCGTCTCAAACCCTGATAAACCAAGGCATCCCCCGGCTGCATCTTGTCTACAAGAAATGAGGCCGATAAGCTGCTGCGCATAAAACGTGGGTTTTTTAAACCTTGATAGTAAGGGACAAGGGTTGTCATCCACATGCTGCCGAGCAAAACGATAACGATGATGCTTCGAAGCCGCAGCCAGGTTGGCCTCCCCGATTTTACCCAGCGAGAAATACCCCAGCCTGCAAGCATGCAAAAGGCCGGTAACGCGACAATATCGTAGCGCCCGACCAGATAGATCGGGCGCACGCTAATACTGTACCCCCACATCAATAGCAAAGGACCGAACAGAAAAGCGATCAACAGCCAACGAATCTCGGGTTGGGACAGCTTTGCTGCCGTTTGTTGCCGGCAGTCGGCAAGCGGCCGAATGGCATAAAAAAGGGCGCCTCCGACAAATAATATCGGTATTAAAATAATAAATCCGGCTTGATCCGGCATGGGCCGCATAATGATTGGATAAGCGGTCCCTGGAACCAAAACAAGCAGGCTCTTTGGAAGGGCCAGGGCCGGTGGTAGCGCCTCCCAGAACGGAACGAGCCACTGAAGTGCTACAGAGCCCGCCTGATCCAGGATAACCGGCAGCCAGGGCAGCCAGAGGGCGATGGCCAGAAAAACAGCCGAGACCGATGCCAGGCGTCGTTCTTTGAACCGTGGCATCCCAAACGGCAATAGTGCGATGGGCAGTAAAAATACCAGGACATTGTGAGTATAACATCCGGCAGTCAACACAAAAGTGACAATAATCCAGTCCCGTGGACGGTTTCGCAAAAAGGCCCGATACAAGGCCGCCAATGCAAGTAGGGCCAATAGGGCAACCAGAGAGTACATGCGAACATCTCTGGAACGAAAAAGCCACAGGGGGCTTATCGCCATTAAAAATGCACTCCAGCGGGCCGCCGATTGATGGAGGATACTACGGGTTATCAAGTAAGTCACTGTCAGGGCGATGAGTCCGATTGAAACGGACAGGAGTCTCAATGCAACGGGGGCCGAACCGAACAGCGTTTGCCATCCCCACAGCAGATAAAAATAAAGGGGCGGTGTTGATGCAGCTTTAACCGAACTGAATATCTGCCCGAAATGTTCCCCGGCAACCAGGGCCGTATAAGATTCGTCGATATCTAGATCGGCCATTCCGAGTCGAAACAGGCACGAGCCGGCACCGAGGACCAAAACCAGGAGAAAAACCGGATCAAATATAAATTTCAGTTTTTTCGTCATAGGAAGCAAAGAAAAGCAGAACTTAGTTCGCTTCGCTCATCCGCCGCAGGCGGAGTAATTAAAGCATACCCGTGACTAAGAACTTTTTCACCCGTCTGGTTTAAAACATCAAAGAAACTGCAACCGATTTTTTGATCCGCTAACGGCTCATAGACTTGCAAGGTTATATCACTGCCGGGAAGCACCATCCCGCTAAACCGGCAATATATTTCCTTTAGCCGCCAAGGCTGGCTTTCGGCCTCGCGCCTGATTAATTCTCGTACTGCCAGAGCAAGGGTTGCCGTACCCTGAAGTATGATGTCCGGCAGGCCGACCAGATGGGCGAATTTTTTAGAGGTATGGATGGGAAACACGATATTGGTACACCCATCATAGATAAACGGCAGGAGCGGGTCGATGGTAATTTTTTTCTCCCAGCGCAGCTGATGGACATCTCTGCCATCTGGAGTTGCCGGATAGTTTTCCTCTTTTTGGCCGGCACCCCCGCATTGAACGCCTCTCAACATGGCCCCGTTGAATTCGGTAAATACCAACTTCTGAGCTTGATCAAATGCCTGGAACCGGACGACGATGTGGCTACCGGCCCGGTGCGGTAATACGGCCACGATTTTGCCCTTGATCGCAAGCTCCTCATCCGGCCTGATTTGACGGTGAAATATCAGATGTTCGCTGTAATGGACCTGGGTCACGAGTACCTCAAGCGGAATATCTGCCGTATCAAGATACTGTGATAAATGTTCAACGATCGGCCAGGTTACGGCAACACTGAACATGGGATGGACCAGAACTCCCCCATCCCGTTCATCGTCAAAAAACAGTGGATTGCTATCATATATTGCTGCCGCATAGTTCATGGTGTCACGCCAATGAATTTGGGCAGAGTACGGTTTTAGGTGGGTACCGACTAATTTGGGACTGATTTCCATTGGGGTTTTTAGTCTCGCAAGCGAAATTAAACATTCCGGCGATGAACCCGAAATTCTACTTCAACCCGAATTGTGGTTTACGCTTTTGCGAAAAAGCGGATAATCCTTCCAGGCCGTCGCGATGATCGGCACAAGCCTCGAGTGCCGCTCTCTCGTTTTCAATTTGGGTTTCAAAGGACGTATTAAAAGAATCCGTGATCAATTTCTTGGACCAGGCAAAAGAGTTTAGCGATCCCCGGGCGATTTGGCCGGCCATTTTGCAGGCTTCTTCCCGGGCCTGTCCATCTTCAACCACTTTCGTCACCAGGCCCCATTCCAGGGCACGACTGGCCGGGATCGGTTCATCAAAGGCCGCAATTTCCAGCGCTCGTGCATATCCCACCAAGCGGGGCAGGGTGAATGAACCGCCGCCGTCGATGCATAATCCGCTGGCGGTATACGCCTGCCTCAACACAGCGGAATTTTCGGCCACTCTCAAATCACAGGCCAGCGCCAACGAAAATCCGCCACCGGCCGCCGCCCCGTTGATGGCGGCGACGACCGGTTTTGGCATTCTTCGAATCTCTAATATGGCCAGATGAAACTGTCCGGCCAGTGTATGGAAGGCAGCGGCCGGCCGGTTTGAATATTCAAGGGCCCACTTTAAATCACCTCCGGCACAAAAGGCTTTGCCGTTTCCGGCAATGACAACAGCCCTGACAGTATTGTCTGAAGCCAGAGCGGTCAGGTGGTCAGCCAGTTGTGAAATCATCTCGTAATTAAACGCATTGTACGCGGCGGGTCGATTTAAGTCGACTTCTGCAATAGAATCATGCTGCTTGATTTCGATTAAGCCGCCCATGGAACCATCCTCCTTGATTTGCCGCCTTCCCTTTAATTTTTCAAAAGAGTCGGCGGCACACCAACCAATGATTAAAGTAAAAGATAAACGGGCTTTGTTAAACACAACCCAACCATCCAAACTATCTAATCCAACATCATATATCTTCCATTTTCAAATCAGTTGATATATCCACACAGCCCTTGATCGTGCGGGCCACCGGACATTTATCAGCATGAAAATCAAGCACCCGCTCGGCGGTTTCGCGCTGCTCCGGTTTTAATTTCAGGTGGTAGGTTACGTGAATCCGCTTGATCACCAGGACATTGCCGTCTTTCTCGATCTCACCGCGTACGTCTGAAGTCAATACTCCCTCGCCGGCAGGTATCTTACGCGCTTCCAGCGCGCCACCGAAGGTGCCGGTCAGTCAGCCCCCGGCTGAAGCAACCACATAATCCAGCGTTGTGGCCTGCGGCTCATGTACCTCCGGATCCATCCCGTAGTGTTCGGCAATTTCGGAATGCACCCCGAATTTAACCGGCTCTTTCACCTGGGGCAGATAGGCCCGGCGCAAGGGTCCCTTTACCCGTTCAATTCTGGAATTCGATATGTAAACAACCTGGTCACTCATAAATGCCTCCTTTTTTTTCAATGTATTACCCAGAGTCTGCCCTGCTATTGCCTAAAATCTAACCCGGATGAACCGGAACCGAAAAGGTCTCACGCAAAGACGCCAAGATTTAATGACTGCTTTACCTTGGCCTGCTTTGCGGCTCTGCAAAATTTTTTTTTAAAAAGCGCAAAATCGATGAAAAAATTATACAGGAGTTCGCACCCCTTTAAAAAATCTTTGGGATTATCTCTTGATATCTCCTTTCGTTGGGTTTAAACAATAAGGCTGATACTATATGCAGGATCAAGTCGCGATAAGATGCGTGAAATGCCGATGTAACAGAGGGGGTAGAGCTTACCGTTGCAGCAATCTATCCACCTGCTACACCGGTATTATCGGATTGGCTTAAAATGTCAAGTATTTAGTTGAGGTTGTGCGAATTTGGTATGTTGTAAGTTGTCGGTTGTGAAAAGGAAAAATCCTGACCGCCTTTTCGCTTCCAGGCTTAATTTTCTCCCGTCTTCCGGATCTGCAACAGGCAGGCTTATCGGGCCCAAGGAGGGCTTTTGAAACAGTTTCTAAAATAATTTACTGCCGACTTTCGCACCAACAGCCGGTGAAACAAAAGTGGCTTCTCCGCTGTCCGCCTTGGGGAATTGAACCCCGAGCACCAGGACTTCGGATAATACCTCACCCATACTCCGGGCATCAAAATTTAATACTCCCAGGACCAGCCTGTTTCTGACTTCTTCAATCGGATGCCGTGTAAAACGACCGTAACTAACCCGTTTTCCAAATTTCCCGAAATCGATTTCCATTTTATAGGCCGGCTTCGACGTCCGCGACTCCAACTCAACATCGATAATTCTTCCGACTCTGATGTCCAGCTTATCAAAAGTGTCTGCTATTGCTACGATGGGTTTTGTCTGTTTAGGCACTATTATTTCCTTATTGTACCATCTCGCCGCAGCAGCCTCCGACAGGAGGCAATGGCTCGTACTACAGGGATATCCGTGCAATCTGTGTTTATCTGTGTCCCAGAATTATTCAGCTTCTCGGCTGAATTCCTCTATACTGATTACTCGCGCATAGGCCGATCCCAATGCTGCCATAAAGGAGCCGTGGACATCCGCGGCGGCGATGGTTTTTCCGCCAAATTCCAGATCGCGAGTGGCGCAGGCATCCTGCACAACGGTGCAATCAAAATAGTGGTCAAAGGCAGCCCGGGTCGTCGCATCGATACACATGTGACTCATGGCGCCGCAGATAACCAGTTTTTTTACATCTTGTCTCTCCAACTCTTGCAAAAGCGAAGTCTCCCGGAAACTGTTGGGATAATGTTTTTGGATGACTAGTTCGTCACCCTGCGGTTCAATGCTATCGTGCAGTACGACGCCATCAGTTTCGGGAAGGAAAAATGTCGCGCCTTTTTGGGCGGCGATGTGTTGAATATGGACCGTCGGCCAGTTTCTCTGGCGAAAAACAGATAACAACTCGCCCGCTTTTAACCCGGCTTGCTGCATTTCTAACAATTCCATGCGGCCGCCGGCAAAGTAATCGTTTTGAATGTCGACAAGAATCAAACCTGTTTTCATAGAATGCTCCTTTTTTTGTATGGTGTATTTTTCAGGGCGGAGTAATTAATGTTTAACGCCGCCAAGATTGAGCCCGACGACGCCTGCTGTTATCAAGAGAATGCTGAATACCTTTACCAGGGTCAGCGGTTCTTTGAAATAGAATATGCCGATGACGGCGATCAGGGCCGTGCCGATTCCGGCCCAGACGGCATAGGCGATGCTGACATCTATTCTTTTGAGTGCGATGGTCAAGCCCACAAAGGAAAGACCGTAAAATACAAAAATCAATACTGATGGGATTAACCTGGAAAACCCTTGCGATAATTTCATGTAATTCGTACCGGCAACTTCAAGAAGTATTGCACCGGTCAAATACAGCCAACTCTGCATATCCTGTCCGCCCCCTGTTTTTTCTACTTTAATAACCCGCCTGTTTAGAAAAGCGAACCGCAGAACCGCAGAATATCGAATGTCGAATTACGATATTTTTCGTCCCTGGAGGGCTATTCCGTTATAGAGGATAGGCTTTACTTCGGGTGTGACAACAAAACAAGCCCGAAGTCTTAATTCCGCTTGTTCTGGTCGCTGCGCGGCCGGCATCTTAACTGACACCTGAATCCGTAACCTGCAACCTTCATCTAAGGCATTGTTGCTGCCTTGGCAAACTTAGCCAGTGCGCCCTTAACTTTTTTAATGACTTCACCGCACCCTGCAATTTGGTGACGTTCGACCAGGTAATTCGGATCGTTATAAGACAGCCAGACCTGGCCCTGAGGGTCCTGCCAGATCAGTGCTTTTTGGGGGAGATCAATTGCAACGCTCTGGGCACATTGCATCAGTGGTGTTCCAACCTTCGGATTGCCAAAAATGATTAGTTCGGTGGGACGTAAATCTTTACCGATCTTTTGGGCACCTTGTGCATGGTTAATCCGGATGAACACCTTCATCCCCTTTTGTTTCAGCATACTTTCAAGCCGGTCGGCGGTGGTCTTGACATCGTGTGAGCTTTTTACGGAAATGATACCACTGTCCGCGTACGCTAAAGTCGTCAATAAGAATATCGTTAAAATGGTTAAGCATAGTTTTTGCATGGTTAAGCCTCCTTGTTTTTTTGCATTTATGACGGCACGTGCCATCCGATTTACGACCAGGTGTTTCAATTCATCAAATCGAGGCAGATATTCCATTAGCATCCGATCTCATTATTTTTCAGACAATATTCAGGTAATAAACTTCCATCAACCGGTCAACCAGATTGCGGAAGTGCTGGATTGCCTGTTCAACCGGTTCAGCCGAACTCATGTCGACCCCGGCATCCAGCAACTCATCCAGGGGAAATTTGCTGCCTCCCAGCTTTAGAAAATTCAGGTATGCTTGCCGGGCCGAATTTCCCTCGGCAACAACCTGGTCAGCCAAGGCAATCGCCGCCGAAACCCCCGTAGCATATTTGTAAACGTAGAAGGCGGAATAGAAGTGCGGGATTCTCAGGCATTCCAGTGACAGCTCCGGGTCGAGCGTCAAGGCATTGCCAAAGTATATTTGGAGCAATTTACGATATTCTTGGCAGATCACATCCAGGGTTAGCGGATGATTGGTCTCAACAATGGTGTGGGTGATTTTTTCAAATTCGGCAAACATGGTCTGCCGAAACAGGGTGGCGCGGATATTATCGATTTCCCGGTTTAATATGTAGGCTATCATCTTGGGGTTGTCTTTGTAGAACTCCAGCAAATAGCGGCTTAACAGCGCCTCATTAAACGTCGAGGCAACCTCGGCCACAAAAATCGTATAATCGTGGTTTACGTATGGCTGATTTTTTTTTGAATAGTAAGAATGCATGGAATGGCCGGCTTCATGCATCAGGGTGTAAAGGCTGTTGATATTATTCTCTTCGTAGTTTAGCAGGATGTACGGCGGTGAGTCATAACAGCCGGAAGAATATGCTCCGCTTCGCTTGCCCCGGTTTTCATAACGGTCCACCCAGCCGCCTAGCAGACCCTGCTTGAGGATTCGGCCGTACGCTTCACCCAGCGGCTCGATTGCTCTGATACTGACTTCAACTGCCTCTTCGTATGGCATCCGGAATTCAACGTCTTCGATGATCGGGACATAGGTATCATAAAAGTGAAGCTCATTTAACCCGAGCACCTTTTGCCTGAAATTAAGATATTTAAACAGCGGCGCAACATTACGCTTAACGGTTTGCATCAGATTATCATAAACTGTTTCAGAAACGTTGTCGCTGAAAAGAGCGGAAACCCGACAATTGGAAAACTTTCTGGCCCGGGTATAGAAAAGGTCTTTTTTTATGGACTGCGCCAGGGTTGCCGCCAGTGTGTGCCGGTGATTTTGATAGGCCTGATAATACTGAAAGAAAGCCTTGCGGCGCACATTGCGGCTGGGGTTGATTAAAAAAGTTGAGAAATTTCCGTGGCTTAATTCAACTTCTCTTCCGTTTTCATCTGCGATACTGCCGAAATCCAAATCCACATTGTCCAGCTGTCCGAAAACCTGAGACGGACCGTTGGCAATCTCTCTTGTCATGGCCAGAATATGTTCTTCGGATTCACTGCGGGTGTGGGGTTTATACCGCAGTATTTTTTCCAGATAAAATTTAAATTCATTTAACGAATCATCTGCCAGGTATTGGTTGATGACGTCGTCTGCAATGGCCTGCATCTCCGGCGTCATGAAACTGGCCGATTCAGAGGCCCTGGTAAACAAATTAAGGGCTCTTTGATGAAGTCCCAGGTAGTGCTGATCGGACTTGTCCTCATCACTTTTCAGGTGCGCGTATGTGTAAACTTTTTCGAGTTTGCGTGTTAATCCCAGGTGAAATTCAATCGCCTCTTTGAATATCGCCACGGAATCTTTCAGATGGCCCTTGTACCGGTCGTAAACCACCAGGTCTTCTTCGCTGGCGCTAAACAGGCTTTCCCATGAGTTATCGGATTCAAACAGGCCGGATAAATCCCATTTGTGATCATCGGAAATATCTTTTCGAGCCGGAATCAGCTTGCCTGACATATAAACCTCCTGAATTTTATCCAGCAGACTTCACTTCGGAAAACCTAAAGATATACATGCGCTTTCATTGTCGGTAAGAATGCATGCTAAATTCAGGTATTAGCACTAAGATAAAGATGAATTTTAAAATCGCAATATCAAACCCGGCCGCCAATCGGGTTTGGGGAGAAGCCCGCGATGGGTCAGCAGCATTTGATTTTAATTTAACCATCTGAATTTAATACCTGAATTTTTCACGTATGCTTACCAGCAATGAATATGCGTATAGTTCAGGAATTAATCCGAAGCTAAGTTTGCTGTTAATAATTTCAGGAATGCTGGCACGTTTTTTGTATATGTTTATATTTGTAATGACAGGCATTCCCCGCATTATTTCTGGTACAAAATTCTGGTATTGAAGAGGCAGTATTGGCAACCAAAACGATCAAACTCAAATATATCACTGTTGAAGGATTTCTAAGAGATTACGCTCAACTGCGCAATGGCAGCCTGACGCTTCCCGTCAAATCCCCGTCACCTTTGCACACCTGCGTATGCTTAAAAGTTTCCATTCCGGACATTGAACCGCGGTTGACCCTAAAGGGAACCGTGATAAAAAGCGTTGCCCCCCTCAGGGATGCTCGTCTGCAAAAGGCTGGCTTCATGCGCATCGGTTTCAATGGCGATTCCCGGGAGGCGATCAAAAATTTTGATAACATCCTGCGCTGCCATGAAAAATACCGGGAGTCGCTGGGTTTGGCAGCTCCGGGGGGCTCAAGCAAAACGAATCCACCCGCAATTTCAACGACAGCGGTGCCGGCGGCCTATTCGGGCAAAAGCGGCGCTTTGTCCATGGACTGGCTTCGCACGGCACTGGCACCGGCGATAACTCCGGCTTCAAATGAGGCCGCCGCCCGATACCAGGCTGATACAGTTGAAATGGTCACCAGCGTGCGGCACAACATCCGCAGCTATATCGACCGTATCCTGCGAGTGAAAACAACCGGGGAGGCCGTGGTCCTGCTCAAGCTTTTCCGGCGCATTTTACCGAATTTGACTCAGCTGGCTGATTGGCCGACTATCCTCTACCTCACCCGGGCAGTAGACCAGGCGGCCAAAACAACCGTATTTTTTGCGGCAGCCTCCGGTTTGCCGGCCAACCCCCTGGAATTCGTTTTTGAGGACCGCAAGGACGATATCGTCAGCGCGTATGCAACGGCAGATGCCACCCAGCGAATAATGATCAATGACATCGCCGGGCGACTGGACGCAGCGGGGATTGAAATAATGACCCAGGCACTTTCAACCTGCACGGATGGCCGGGTGCGCCAAGCCGCCATGTCCATCCTGATCAAAAAAGGTGCGCTGGTAAGAAACTGGATTCTGGCGGTGCTGGACGCGCCCGGTCAGAAATGGTATTTGAAGCGGACGGCCCTGATGCTCCTTGGATATGTGGGCAAAAAAGAGGAAGAAATCGACCGCGCCCGCAAACTCGTTTATCATGACCATCCCCGCGTTCGTGCAGAAGCCTTAAATGTGTTAATCACGTTGCAGGCCGTGGGCGCTGAAGAATTGATTATCGCTGCCTTAAATGATGCCGACGATAACGTTCGCCGGCGGGCCATGAGTTGTCTGACCCGGCCTTCACCGATATCCGACAGCGTCATCAATCGCCTGCTGGCCAACATATCCGTCGCGACGGATCCGGATAAAAAGGAGACCGCCAGACATTACCGCAAAATCATTCTCCTGATCAAAGCCCTTGGGGCGACCGCCGACATAGCGAATCATGCGAAAGCCGAGAACATCATGCTGACCCTCGTGCGCAAATTGTCGTATCGCCATATGGGAGTGTTTCGCCGCCTTAAAAAATCCATCGATTCAGACCAGTCCGATGTCCTGTCAGCGGCCATCGCGACCTTGGGTAAGATCGGTACGGATAAATCTGAATCGATTCTCGAAAAACTGGCCGGCAGTAAATTACCCCAGGCGGAACCGGCCCAGGCAGCCGCCAACCATATCAAGTGGCGATATATCGCGATGCTTTCAAACGCCCCGGCTGACGCCGGCATACCCACCACGGTTCGGACTGCGAGGCCCTTGGCAACTACTGAAGTATTAGCGGCACGTTCGTAAGGTTGACCACATTTAGCCGGATCGGGCCAATTTCCTGGCATAGGTCGCCGCCCCGATACCCGCTACGCAGCCTTCGCCAACTGCTTTGGCCATCTGCCATGGGGGGCCGCAAACATCGCCGGCGGCATATACACCGGGAACATTGGTTTCCATCTGCTTATTGGTTTGGATATATTTCATCTGATCATCGAGCAGAACGCCGAGATGGGTGGCAAGCTCCATGATTCCTTTGGCGCCGAGTTCAATGAATACGCCGTTAACCGGTATTGTTGCGCCGTCTTTCAGAACAATTGATTCCACGCTGTTCCGGCCCACAATTTGCTTCACCTGCCGGCCTTGGTGGATCATGACCGCACTGTCTTGCAACTGCTTTCCGAGCACATCGCTGACTTCCAGTTTCTCACTGATCAGGTGAACGGTTGCGGCGTAGTCTAACATGGTCAGCGCGCCCGAAACCGCCGCACTGGCACTTCCGACCACGGCGACATCCTCCCCTTTGTAGAAATTGGCATCACATTCTACACAATAACTGACCCCGCGCCCCAACAACTCTTTTTCGCCGGCTACCCCAAGTTTATTACGGGTGGTACCGGTGGCAATGATGAGCGACCTGGTCTGCAGCTCCTGCCCGCTTTCAGTTATGATCTTAAAAACCGGCCCGGCGGGTGATACCCGCAGCACATCTTCTTCCAGCAATTCGGTACCGAAATTCACCGCTTGCTGACGGCCGACATGGAGCATGTCTTCGCCTTTTACATTAAACAGGCAGCAGAAATTCTCAACATGGGCATGGAAGAGACTGCTTTTGGTTTCTTTGCCCAGCAGCAGGACCGAAACTTTTTTGCGGACCGCGTGGATGGCGGCCTGCAAACCGGCTGGACCGGAACCTAAAATCACCACATCATAGTTTTTGGTATCAAGCATACTAAACTCTCCGGATTATAAAATATTGGATCGGCTCAATTTGTTCGCCCGTAAAAATAATCATCGAACCAACAAATACAAGCGGTCAGATTTTTCACTGATTGACATGCTGCCTTCAGTTCTTTATAACTCCGACGGATCAGGGTGAAAGAGGTCAATCCAACATATGGAGGATCAAATGCAGCCAATAACCCCGCTAAATTACAAAATCCAGCTGGAGCCGGATCTGTTGAATTTCAGCTTCAGCGGCCAGTGTGAATTTTTATTCCAGGCAACCGAACCAATCGCCGAGGTGGCGTTAAATATACTGGAAATCGCCATTTGGAGCTGCCGGGTATGGCAGCCCGATCAATGGATGAATTGCGCTTTCAAGGTCAAGCCGCAAGATGAAGAAGTCCTGATATATCTGCCCGAGCCCATGTCGGGAAGTATCAAACTGGCAATAGACTACCAGGGATTTATTAATGATAAAATGGCCGGGTTTTACCGCAGCAAATATACTTATCAGGAGCAAACCCGCTATATTGCCGTCACCCAGTTCGAAGAAAGTGATGCCCGGCGGGCTTTTCCCTGTATCGATCATCCGGCCGGCAAGGCAACCTTTGAAATCATAATGGATATTGACAGCCATCTAGTGGCGATATCCAACGAAGCGATCAAAAAAGTAGCCGTGCTCGAAAACGGAAAAAAGCGCATTAGCTTCGAGCAAACCCCAAAAATGTCGACCTACCTGGTGTTCTTCGGTGTCGGTGAATTTGAAATTACCGTTAATGAAGAAGACAAGCGGGTCAGGGCGGTCACGCTGCCGGGTATGAAACAATTTGCAGCGTTTGGCACTGAATTCGCTCGCAAGTCTTTAGCGTTTAGCGAATCCTATTACGCCATTGCCTATCCGCTTCCCAAAATGGACTTAATTGCCATCCCGGATTTTGCCTTCGGAGCCATGGAAAACTGGGGGGCGATCACTTTTCGTGAAAATCTGCTGCTTCATTATCCGGGGATTACCTCAAAATCCGGCGAAGAAAGAATATGCGTAGTCATCGCCCATGAAATTGCCCACCAGTGGTTCGGCAACCTGGTGACCCCGTCCGATTGGAGATACCTCTGGCTTAACGAAAGCTTTGCCACCTATTTTGGTTTCGGGGTGGTGGATCACTATTATCCGCAGTGGGAGACCTGGCAGCAGTTTCTCTACAGCCAGACCGGTACGGCCATGGTGCGGGATGCGCTGCAGGAGACATTTGCAATTGAAATTCCGGGAGGGGAGCACGTCGTTATTAATGCCAGCACGGCACCGATCATTTATAACAAGGGCGGCAGTATTTTAATGCAGATTCAAGGCTATATCGGCGAAGAACATTTCAAAAAAGGATTGCAGCACTATCTGAAGACCTATGAATACGGCTGCGCCTCTAGTCACCATCTCTGGGAATCCTTTGAAACCGTTTCTCAGCAACCCATAAGCGCCATGATGAAAAGCTGGATCGAACAACCGGGATTTCCAATGATCACGGTCAATCGCCGGGGCAACCAACTGGTATTGAGCCAGCAGCGATTCACCTACCTGCCGAACAATTCCGATCAAAAATGGTTGGTGCCGCTGACCATCAGTCTTTTTTCTAAAACAGGCGCAACGCAACGGGTATCCCTGCTTTTAGATGACATCGAACAGGCAATTGACATCGCTGATGATATCGTGGCCTACAAGGTCAATGACCGGCAAACCGGATTTTATCGCGTCAAGTACGGTGATCAAAAAAATATCGACGAACTTGGCCAACGCGTGCGGGAACAATCTTTGCCGCCCGAAGACCGCTGGGGGCTTCAAAACGATTTATATGCCCGGGTTAAAAGCAGTGAGACAACGCTGGATGAGTATCTTAAATTGCTCAGCTTCTATAACCGGGAAGACGCTTATTTGCCCCTGGCCAGCATGGCTGAGAATCTGTATTCGGCATATCTTGTGATGGACGAAGATCGCCGGCAAAAAATTACATCCCTGGCCATCCCTAAATTTGAAGACATATTGGCGAATATCGGATACGAACCGACGCAAGATGAAGACCATCCGACCTCCATGTTACGTGACCAAATCATCTGGCATGCGGCATTATATGGTTCCGGGCCAACCCTTGATTTTATCCGCGATCAATTTGCCGCGTTGATGAAGGGTGATGCGGTCCACCCCGACATCATGAAAAGTGTGATGCAGGCGGGGGCCCTGTCCGGCGATCAGCAGGTGTTTGCCTGGTTTGATCAGCGATTGCAGGTCTCTCAAATTGAACATGAACGCATGAACATCTTAAGCGCCATCGGCTGTTTCAAGGAAGCTCGGTTAATTCAGAGAACCCAGCAATACATAATCGACAGGGTGCCGGCCCGCAACAAATTCATGCCGGTGGTGGCGTTGTGCTCAAACCCCCATGCCATTGGCCTGATGTGGGATTGGTATGTTTCCAACTTAGAACAAATTGAACAATTTCACCCGATGCTTTATGAACGGGTGGTTGCGGCCATTATCCCGACCGCCGGGCTTCAGCGGACTGATGAAGTGCAGGCCTTTTTTGATGATTACCGGACCCAAAAAGATAAGGCCAAAGATGTGATCAACCTGTCGCTGGAAAGGCTGGAGATAAATTTAAGGATGCGAAATACCGTTTGAAGATGGGGTGTTTAAACATCTAAAATAAAGTATTCACCCCATTAACAATTAACACATTTTATAATAAAGCACCGGTATCCACCTCCTTTTTTGATCATACCGGCTTGACAAGAACCTCGCATTTTTTTATAAGGCTTTAACCAAGAACGATTCCTAATTAAGTCGTATGTAACTGGTATTGATTGGCCTTCACATTATAAATAATATTTCTAGAGCGCATATCCTTTCAGTTCTGTTATCAGGAGATTGGTTTTAATATGAATCGGCGCACCTTTCTTAAAATTGCCGGTATGGGCAGCATGTCTTTCGCATTTGGCTGCAATCCTCCCCCCAAAAATCTATTTTCCCAAGTTCAAGCGCCTGACGACATGGTGGTCGGTCAAGCCGCCTGGTATGCGTCCACTTGCCGTGAGTGCCCGGCAGGTTGCGGCATATTGGCCAAAAACAGGGAAGCACGCATTATTAAAATAGAGGGCAATCCGCTTCACCCGATCAATCAGGGCAAACTCTGTATTCGGGGACAGGCTGCCCTGCAGGGGATGTACAACCCGGACCGACTTAAAACCGCCATGCTGAAAAAAAACGGCAAATGGCAATCAATTTCCTTTTCGAAGGCTGAATCCATATTAAAGGTCAGGGCCGCTGAGGCAGCCCAAAAAGGAGCCAATCGGGTGCGCATGCTGACGGAAATCGTCGGCAACAGTCTCATGAATCTGTTCGCGGCAACTTTGCAAAATTTAAATTCCCGGCCACCGCTAGTGTTTGAACCTTTCGCCTATGAATCCATAAAAACTGCCAATGAAAAAGTATTCGGGGTCGACGGATTGGCATCCTATCACATGGACCAGGCCGATATTCTGGTATCCTTTGGTGCGGATTTTCTGGATACCTGGCTGTCCCCGGTTGAATATGCATGGAAATTTAAAGCCATGCATGCACTCAGAGACGGAAACAAAAATCTATTTTTCCAGATCAGTCCCTGTCAAACTTTGACCGGTGCCAATGCCGATCACTGGTTGGCCTGCAAACCCGGCAGTGAGTCCGTCATCGCCCTCGGCCTGGTCAGGCAGGCATTGGATATCGGTAAAGGTAAATTTCTTCCCAAGTCTTTTCAGGAATTTTTAAACAAAGCCACCGCGCCTTACTCCCAGGACATGGTTTTGGAACAATCCGGTATTCCGCTGGTATTGTATGAAAAGTTGATCATACAACTGATGGGCGCTCGCATTCCATTGGTGCTGGGAACCGGCACCGGTGCATCCGATCCGAATGGATTGCAAACCAACCTGGCCGTAAACCTACTCAATCTTCTTCTCGATCCAAAACTCAGATTGATCGATTTCACCAACCGTCACCGGGTTGAACAGGCCGCCAAACGATCCGACATTTTACAATTTATTAATTTTCTGCACAATGACAGCGTCGATTTATTGATGCTCAATAATGTGAATCCGGTATTCACACTGCCGCCTGACAGCCGGGTAAAGCAAGCACTGGAAACCAATGATATTTTCGTTGTATCTTTCAGTAATTTCATGGATGAAACCGCGGAGATGGCTGATCTTGTCCTGCCGGTCCAAATGCCCCTTGAAACCTGGGATGAATACAGCGGCAAACAGCTGCTGGTATCGACCCTGCAGCCGGCCATGGGCAAAATGACGAAGGCCTCCAATCTGGGGGATGTCATGCTGTATGCCGGTTTTGAAGGAAATCCGCCGGCCAAAAATTACAAGGACTACCTTATTGCTGATCTTGCTGAAAAGCGTGGCATTGACAGTGAAATTCAATGGGTTGAGGCGCTTCAGCAGGGAGGAAATTTCGGCCTGACCGTCAAACCCGCTAAAAATCGAAAAAGTCCCCGCTCAAAAAACCTGGCGGGCATACTGACAAAAAAGATTGAGCCCTTGAAATCGGATTTAGCTTTTGCGGCAATGCCGTCTATCCGCTTTTTCGACGGACGGGGAGCGAATAAACCTTGGCTCAATGAAATCCCTGACCCGCTGTCCCGCATCGCTTGGCAGACACCAATTTTTCTGAATCCCAAAACAGCCGGCGCCAACGGGATTAAGCAAGAAGATATCATCGAGCTTCAGACCGAATTCGGTAGGCTGGAGGCAGCGGTGTATCTGAGCGAGCTGGTCATTGCGGGACTCGCGGTGATGAGCATCGGACAGGGGCACACCGCCTATGGACGGTATGCCCGTGATGCCGGGCTTAATCCCATAACGCTGCTCTCGGCCGGTATTAACCCCGATTCCGGTGGCGCCAGCCTTAACGTGGCTGAAATAACCATCAAAAAAACAGACCGGACTCAAAAGTTGGCCAGCACATCCGGCAGTCGCACGCAACACGGCCGGACATTTGCGCTTTCGGTTAAGCTGGCGGATTTACAAAAATCGACCTCGCACCATAGAGAGGGTCTGACCATGGAAAATTTCCCGCTGACGCTTCCGTTGCCCGAAGGCTACGATCCGAAGCGCGATTTTTATCCGCCCCACGATCATGAAAACTATCGCTGGGGTATGGTCGTTGACCTGGATAAGTGTATCGGCTGCGGAGCCTGCGCCGCTGCCTGCTACGCCGAGAATAACATCGGCATTGTCGAGGTGCAGCGGGTGCTCGAGGGACGTGAAATGGGCTGGATGAGTATTGAACGATACCATTCGGAAGATGATATGCAAAAACTAACATTTTTACCCATGATGTGTCAGCACTGTGACAATGCGCCCTGCGAGTCGGTTTGCCCGGTGTATGCACCCCATCATTCCAAGGAAGGGTTGAATAATCAGATTTATAATCGCTGCATCGGAACCCGCTTCTGTGTTCAAAATTGTCCCTATAAAGTGCGTCGTTTCAACTGGTATGACTGGAAGTGGCCCGAACCGATGAACCTGCAGTTGAACCCGGATGTGACCGTCCGCAGCAAAGGGGTCATGGAAAAATGCTCATTTTGCATCCAGCGCATTAAAGCAGCCCACAACGACGCCAAAAATGAAAAACGCATGATCAAAGACGGTGAGGTCACTCCGGCCTGTGTCCAAACCTGCCCGACCAATGCCCTCGTGTTTGGCAGCCTGATGGACCGGCAAAGCCGGGTACGCAAACTCACCGATGATCCGCGCGCCTATCAGGCCATCGGTTATGTCAATACCAAGCCGGCGGTGATCTATTTGAAAAAAGTGACACATGAGATATAAATTCGAGGTTGGGCCGGTTAAATCCAATTGGGGTTATTGGTTAATAGTTTGATAGGAATATTATCCTTATTTATATTTGATCTACCGCAAGATTATAAAACGAAGTGATGACCTATGTTCTAATAACTAATAACAAATAACGAGTAACGCCTAATTGAGCGTTATTAGCTCAATTAGGATGGTTCAATCAGCTATCTGCCCGAACCGGTTAACGGATCAACGGGAAAACGGGAAAACGGTTGAAAATATGTCGCAACTTACTTACGCAAAAATTGATCAAACGATTCTGGACACCTTAAGCCCGCCCAAAAAGTCCTACTGGCTTGCTATATTTCTTTTACTGATCGGGGTGCTGATCGGGGCTGCCTGCTGGACCTATCAGATCTTTAGCGGGATCGGAGTCGGCGGTCAAAACAACCCGGTGGGATGGGGTACTTACCTGATTAACTTTGTCTTCTGGGTCGGTATCGCCCATTCCGGAACGCTGATCTCGGCCATTTTGCATCTGTTTAGAGCTGGCTGGCGCAATCCCATCGCCCGGGCCGCTGAAACCATGACCGTGTTTGCAGTCTGTATCGCCGGACTGTTTCCGTTTATTCATCTGGGGCGCGTCTGGCAGGTGTATTATATGATTCCGATGCCAAACCAGCGCCTGCTCTGGCCCAATTTTCTGTCGCCGCTGATGTTCGACGTGATTGCCATCAGCACCTATTTAACCGTAAGTTCGCTTTTCTGGTACACCGGCCTGCTGCCGGACATTGCAGCCGTCAGAGACCGTTCGACCGGCACCCGTCACAAAATCTTTAAATTCCTGTCATTTGGCTGGACCGGTGCCCACGAGCAGTGGCGTCATTATACGCGCGGCTATTTATTTTTTGCGGCCCTGGCCACCCCGCTGGTCATCTCGGTCCACAGCGTCGTTTCCTGGGATTTCGCCCTCGGTATCGTCCCCGGCTGGCACACCACCATATTTGCACCCTACTTTGTGGCCGGGGCGATCCATTCCGGCCTGGCCATGGTGCTGACCCTGATGATTCCGCTGCGCAAAATATTTAATTACCAGGATATCATCACCATCGAGGTGCTGCAAAATGTCGCAAAAACCATTGTGCTCACCGGCTTAATTGTCGGGCTGGCCTACGGCACGGAATACTTTATCGCCTGGTACAGCCACAACACAGTCGAAATGGAACAATTTCGCTGGCGGGCGCTCGGCGATTACCGCTGGGGATTTTACTTCATGGTTCTGTGCAACACCATGATTCCGCTTTTGTTCGTGTTTAAAAAAGTCCGCACGACCATCGCAAGCCTTTTTATCATTTCTTTGATCGTCAATTTCGGGATGTGGTGGGAACGATTTGTCATCATCGCCGGGGGCGTCGCCCACGGCTTTGCGCCCCACGCCTGGGGGCTTTATGCGCCAACACTGATAGAATACGGCATCATGCTGGGTGCGTTTTGCCTGTTTTTCTTTTTATTCGTATTATTCGTGAAGCATATGCCGTCAGTTTCAATGACTGAAATGAAAGAAACCCTTGAACAAGGAGCTGGCCATGCCGCGTAAACGACACATCATGGGGCTCTTTAAGAATGAAGAGACCGTCGTCTCGGCCATTAATGAGCTCAAAGAATCGAGTTATCAATTTATCCGGGTCAACACGCCCTTTCCCAGCCATAAAATTATGGCTGCCTTGAAATTAAAAAAGAGCATGGTGGGCTGGTTTACATTGATCGGGGGAATATCCGGGTTTATCGGCGGGTTTGCCCTGGCCATATTTACGGCAACCCGGTGGGATTTAATTGTCAGCGGCAAACCGATTGTGGCAATTATACCCTTTGTGGTGGTCGGATTTGAAGCAACGATCCTCGGTTCCGTGTTTGGCAATGTCCTGGGTCTTCTGACCCAGACCCGGCTGCCCAGTTCTCGATGGTTTAAGTATTATGATCCGCGCTGTTCCGGCGAGCACTTTGGAGTACTGGCAGCCTGCGAGACAGATCAGGAAGACGGATTAAAGAATTTTTTTCAAAAACAGGGTGCCGAAGTCAAAGTATTTGAATAAAAGGAAAGTCCGCAGCTATGACTGAAAGCGATACAAAAACCATGGAAATTAAAAAATCAAGAACATTCTGGGTGTTTATCATCCTGGTCGCTATCGGTCTGGCCGCCTTCGTTTTCGGGCTGGCCAGCCAGCATCCGGAAAGGGCCTGGCAGGCTTACCTGATTAATTTTCTCCTGTGGTCGGCAATAGCTCAGGGCGCGGTTTTATTTTCAGCGGTTATGCACATGACCAATGCGCGCTGGACCGGACCGCTTTCCGGACTTTCGGAATCATTTACGGCGTTTTTTCCCATCTCTTATATCCTGTTTCTGGTACTATTTCTGGGCCGGGCCCACATTTTCCCGTGGCTGCACGAAGATCTGCACGGCAAGGAAGTCTGGCTCAATATCCCCTTTCTGTTCACCCGTGATTGCATCGGCCTTTTGATTCTGTACGTGCTCGGCTTCGGGTATCTGTTTAACGCCCTGCAGCTCAAATTCGATCCCAACCAGCCCAGGGGCAAATTGCGCCAATCGATTTTTGAAGCCTGGCAGCGCAACCACCGCAAACCGGAAGAAATCAGACGCCGCATGACCATTTGGGGCGGTCTTTATATTCTGGCCTTCGCACTGGTTTTATCTTTAATCGGTTTCGATCTGGTTATGAGCATGGATCCCCACTGGGTTTCGACGCTGTTCGGCGCTTATCAGTTCGTCAAAGCATTTTTTATCGGACTGGGGGCGCTGATCATTCTGGCCGCCGTCATCCGACTCAAGCAAGGGGCGGCGTCAAATCTTAATGCCGCCCATTTTCACGACATCGGCAAGCTGTTTTTTGCCTTTTGTCTGCTCTGGGCGGATTTCTTCTATGTCCAACTGATGGTAATCTATTACGGCAATATTCCGGAAGAAACCCACTATGTGATTATGCGCACCATGCTGCCTCCCTGGAATAAACTGGCCTGGACGGTGTTCATTGTCTGCTTTATCGGTCCCTTTTTCATCCTGTTGAACAAGCGCATAAAGACCAAGCCGATCCTGATGATGATTATCTGTTCCATCGTGATCATTGGAATCTGGCTGGAACATCTCCTGCTGTTGGGACCGGCCTTAAACCACGGGGCACAATCCATTCCCTTAAGTTTTGTTCATGAGGGTTTGATTTCGCTGGGCTTTTTGGGGTTAATGGTAATTGCCGTCGGATATTTTTTAAAAGTCTTTCCGGAAACCATCCTGGTTAAGGAAAGTAATTGATCTGAGGAAGATAAATCGCTTTTGCGACAAGGAAATAGCACGTTGAAAAAAAACACAGCAGCAATTGTTCTAACGCTTATCACCATATTCTCGGTGGCGGCATTTGTGATTTATTTCTGGGCGTCACCGTCAGCCGGGCTCGGGCCCGAGCAACCCATACCCTTTAGTCATAATGTGCATGTCGCTGTCAAACAGATTCAGTGTCAATACTGCCACCCGTATGTCGCTTACTCAAATTTCCCGGGCATCCCGCCGGTGGAAAAGTGTCTGCACTGCCACAATTATATTATTGAAAAGCACCCGCAGATCCAGAAGGAACATAAATACTTCAACACGCAGACCTCAACGCCCTGGGTCAAGGTAAACTACGTGGCAGAGCACGTTCTGTTCAACCATCAGCGCCATATAAACAACAAGATCGCCTGCCGGGAATGCCACGGTCCGGTTGAAAATATACACCGCCTGCCGCCCAAAAACTGGCAGATGGGTATGTGTCTGGAATGCCACAACAAGAAGGATGCCAATGTGGATTGCTGGTTGGCATGTCACAGTTAAATAGCATAGCGCATGGAGCACAGGGCATAGCATTTATGAACTAATGAATTTTCGCTATGCGCTTTGCGCTCTGCCGTCTGCGGAGAAAAGCGAAACATGGGAGAACCAAATTTGTCAACTCCAGAACAAAACTATCAAACGAGCAATCCAACGGCCAAAGCATTTACGCTGACATCCGCCTTTTGGTTTGCGATCGCGACAACTTTTGGTCTGATCGGCGCCGGATACTTAATTGCTCCCGACTTCCTGGCGAATATCGAGTACATTCATTTCGGACGGATCCGGCCGATGCATATCAATGCCGTGCTGTTCGGGTTCGTCACGCCGGGTTTGCTGGCCGTCGCCTTTTACTATTTCCCGAAGCTGCTGCGAACCGAGCTTTTCAGCCATAAATTGGGTGTCATCAGTGCGATCTTCTGGAATTTCATGGTTGCCGCCGGCGTCATCAGTATCTCCATGGGATACACGCAGGGCCGGGAATATGCCGAATTACCGTGGGCCGTGGACATCATGGTCGTCATCTGTTTTGTGATGGTCGTGATCAATATCCTGATGACCATTCGGCAGCGTAAAGAGCGAATATTATTTGTATCCATCTGGTATGTGACCGCCGCCGTGGTGCTGACCTCGATCACCTACTGCCTGGGCAATGTCATCTGGAAACCGGACACCGGCGCATTGCAGGGTATTCCGGATGCGATCCTGCTGTGGTTTTACGGTCACAATATCTTCGGGCTGCTGCTTTCCCCCATGGGCCTGGCCGTCGCTTACTATGTTTTGCCGATTGCAACCCGCAGCCCGCTGTACAGCCACACATTGTCGCTGCTGGGCTTCTGGTCGCTGATCATTGTCTACACGCACATCGGCACCCATCACCTGCTGCAGGTCCCGGTGCCGACCTGGCTTAAAACCATCTCCATCGTCGACAGTGTCGCCATGGTCATCCCGGTCATGATCGTACTGATCAATCTCTGGTACACCGTCAAAGGCAAGCTGGGAGATATTCATGCCGACATCGGGGCCAAATTTGTATTTACCGGCACGATTATGTACTTTTTTGTCAACATTCAGGGTTCGATGATGGCGTTGCCGCATGTGCAGCGCATCACCCACTTTAACAACTGGGTCGTCGGCCATGCCCACCTGGGTGTTCTCGGGTTTGCCGGCGTGACGGCGCTGGGCGGCCTGTATTTCATTATGCCGAGAATTACCGGCAAGCCGCTGTACAGCAGATTCCTGGCTGACGTGCAGTACTGGTTCGTGCTGATCGGCATGACCGGGTTTGCCGTAGTCCTGACAACGGTCGGATTGATTCAGGGCAATGCCTGGTACAACGGTGAGACCCTCTACCGGACGTTGCCTGAAATTCAGCCCTATTATATCCTCAGGGCAGCGCTTGGATTATTAATTGTGGTCGGAGCCTATATCGGATTATACAACGTGATCCGATCTTTGTATTTCAATCGTGGAGCTGCAACATGAGAATGACCCCAACAGTCATTTTGGTCGGTATTTTAGCCCTGCTAACTGCAATTACCGTGACAGTCGTATACTGGCCGTATGCCACCCGTGATACGACCCCTTCGGATATCTTCCGTCAGCGGACCGCCGTCGAGGAGACCGGCCGCAAGCTGTATCTGGCAAACGGATGTGTCTACTGCCACAGTCAATCCATCCGCAGCATTGATTGGGGCCATGGTGCGGACCGCATCGCCCAGCCCGGCGACTATATTGCCGACGAACCGGTTGCACTGGGATCCCAGCGCACCGGCGTGGACTTATCCCAGGAGGGCGGTGAGCACCCGGACGATTGGCACATTGCCCATTTTATCAATCCCCGCTACACGCGGCCCAGTTCCATCATGCCGCCCTTTGAGTGGCTGGGCCAGCAACGCGTCAATACCCTGACCCAGTATATCCAGAGCCTGGGGTTTAAGAACGCGGATCGCCGCATGCAGCGCCAGCGGTTCTGGAAAGCGGAATCCATTAAAGCCTATGAAGCCGGGCCTGACGCCAACGCCAAATGGCTGTCGGACATCGTCCCGGCCGGATGGCGCACGATTCCGAATCCCTATCCGACGACGGATGCCAGCCTGCAGCGCGGACAGAAAATCTATCAGAATTTTTGTATCGGATGCCATGGCCCGGTCGGTGACGGCATGGGACCGGCCCAGCCCTGGATCTATCCGCCACCCTTGAATTTTACGATATTAAAAGACCGGGGGGTTTCGGGCGGTATCCTTTATTATCAGATCATGAACGGCATTACCGGAACCGCCATGCCCTATTTCAAACGCGATCTGGAATCGCAAAAAATCTGGGAAGTCGGTGACTACGTGGCGGTTTACTTTATCAACCAGAGTGATGCCAACACCGAACCGCGCGGAATTGACTCGGCCTGGGAACCCTGACCGGGTTACGCGTTTCGGGTTGCGGGTTGCGGGTTTAATTGCAGCACGAAACCCGTAACTCGCAACAGGTAACGCGCAACCCGTAACACGTAACGGTATTTTATTATGTATTTCCCCTACTACATCGCCTATATGTCGGCCGGTTTTGTGATCAGCATCGTGGTATTTATATGGGCCCTGAACAGCGGTCAATTTAAAGACCAGCAGCGGGCGCGGTTTATTCCGCTGGAAAGTGATTTGAAAACCGAGCCGGTAAAAGCATCGCGATTTGCGCGCATCGAGACCATTGCCCTGTTTGCGCTGGTCGGCATCTGTCTGTCGTGTTCCATTGCCGTCATCACGTTTGCCTTGATGAAGGCGGTGAAGTAAAATCGACCGATTAAGCGGTGAGATTTAAGCGGGCCTGCCAGGTTCTCGATGTCTGCCGGCTGTCGGGGAATAAGAGGAAATAAGTTATGAGATATTTCGAAGTACTGAGCCTACAGCATTTTGTGATGTATTTGTTTCCGACGATTGCGTTCATCGCGCTGTTCATCATTGGCCTGGGATTCTATCATATTAACCGTAAGGATTCTGCCGAACGCGAAGCCCGGATCATCGAACGCTTTCCCGAAGGAATTGAAGGCCGCAATGCTCCGTTTCCGTTAATCGTATACCTGGTGCTTTTTGGAACTGTCATCTGGGTATTGGCGTATATTCTTTTAATCGGTGTTTTAAAGGTGAAAATCTGATGAATCAGCCGCAACACGCAACATCCGCAGTCAAGACATACTTGCTCATCATGCTGATGGTGGGATGGGTGGTATTCAAAGGCTGGTTGGCATTTACCGTGATCGGCGATCTGGGCCAACCCGATTGGGACTATCGGCCGATTATGGATGTACCCGGTGAATCGGCCTATGCCATCGACAATCCCTATCATGCGCTGCCCTATGCCCAGCATGTTCGGGGTGAGTTGGGCAAAGAAGAAAATCCATTGCATTTAAAAGCGCTTCCGATTCAAGGTGTTGAATAAATGAAGAAAATAATTGGCTTAATGATCGTGGTCGGTGTGGTGCTTTACGTGGCGTACGAAGCATTGATATATTATGATAACAATTTCCGCTATGGCCGTATGCGTGAAACCCCGGCGGTCAGGCCCCATGAAGATCCACTCCTGAAAATGGAAGCAGGCATTGTCCCGGTCAACGGGGGGGAGGCCATTTACCGGGCGACTGCCGGTGATAAATTGATTTCTCCTTTGGATATTTCGCAACCCGGCGTCCTAACCCGGGGTAAAGCCGTATACCTGACATATTGTGCCCAGTGCCATGGCTACAATTACGACGGCCAGGGTACGGTCGGCCAGAGTTTTCACCCGCTGCCCGCCGATCTGCGCAGTCCCCAGGTCCAGTCCAAACTCGACGGTGAATTATTCAAATCCGTCAGTTACGGCATCCCCGGCGGGCGCCAGCCGGCCTTGCAAACCACCATCACGGTCGCGGACCGCTGGCGTGTTATCGCTTTTGTAAAATCCCTTGGCAATCGGTAAACACTCTCAGGAAATCCCGGTTTAGTTGACTCTGCCGTAGCCCAAAGGAACAGGTTTTGGTGTTAAGATGTATATTTTCTCCCACAACCGAACCTGCAAATAGGTCACCAGTGTTTTTAGACCATGCCTGATTTTAAATCCCCAGTTAATGTTAATACCCCACAATACTCCTCCAATGTTTGCGATCTTTGCGGTCTTGCCCTGAGCGCCGGAAGGTTTGAAGCACCCTTTTCCGGTAAAACCTACCAATTCTGTTGTCAGGGCTGCCGCCAGGTCTTCAGCATTCTGATCGAAGCAGCCGACTCCGGTGACCCGGCAAAATTTCGCGACTCGGATCTTTTCAAGCAGTGCCTGGAAAAGGGCATCATTCCGCGATCGGAAGCCGACTTGGTTTCAACCCAGGTGCATGGCAAATCAGACAAATCCCCATCCGGTCCGACAAAAAAACCGGCGCCCGCCGGACAGCTGGAGGCCCCAAGAGACGGCGTTCTAAGCCTCAATCTAAAGATCAGCAATATGTGGTGCCCGGCCTGCGCCTGGCTGATTGATGAAAGTCTTAAAAAAACCCCCGGTGTTATGGATTCAGCCTGTAACTTTTCAACCGACAGACTACAGGTTAATTATAGCCCCATCCTAACCTCGCCGGACCGCATTATCGACGCCGTCAAGAAACTTGGCTATCGGGCGGCTGAACCCGATGAGTCCCGGGATGTTCAGGAAAGGCGCCGGGAATTTATGCGCTTTGCCATCTCAGCCTTTCTGACGATGAACATCATGATGCTGTCGTATGCGCTGTATTCGGGCTTTTTTACCGAATTCAGCCCGGACACCATTTATAAGCTGTCCTGGCCGGCCTTTATCATGGCAACCATGGTGGTGTTCTACGGCGGCTTCGAATTATTTAAAAAAGCCTGGTCCGGCCTTACCAATGCCGCCTTTAGCATGGAAACGCTGATTATCATGGGATCGATGAGTGCTTATGTTTACAGCACGGTCAACCTGTTTGCCGGCAGCATTCACATTTACTATGACACAGCCGCCATGTTGATTACGCTCGTCCTTTTGGGCAAGACGCTGGAACGCCGCGCCAAAGGCAGGGTGTTGGAAGGGCTGGAGAACTTTTTCTCTTTAAAACCTTCCAAGGTGCGAATTTGCACTGATGAATATCCGGCCGGCCGCTATGTAAGCGCCGACCATCTCTCAAAGAAAGATATTTTTCGGGTCGATGAAAATGAAATCATCCCCGCCGACGGCAGGGTAATAGACGGCAGCGGCACAGTGGATGAATCTTCTATAACCGGCGAACCGCTGCCGATTAGAATAAGACCGGGGAATACCGTGCGCAGCGGTACCAGCGTCATCAAGGGAACGCTTAAAGTCAGCGCCCAAAAGGTTGGCGCCGGCTCGACATTAGGCCAGATGATCGCCATCATCGAAAAGACCCTGATGACGAAAACACCGCTGGAAGGAAAAACAGACGCTGTTTTGCAATGGTTCGTCCCCATAATTATCACGATGGCAACCGGCACGGCGCTGATATGCCTATTAATGGATATTTCAATGGAAGAGGCGATTCTGCGGGCCGTCACCGTTCTGGTGATTTCCTGCCCCTGTGCCCTGGGCATCGCCATACCGCTGGCCCGGGTGGCCGGGATTTCCATCGCCGGCAAAAAAGGGCTCCTGGTAAGGGATTTTAAAGCCTTCGAACAGGCTCAAAGAGTTACGGCCTTTGTGTTTGACAAAACCGGCACCATCACCGCCGGTAAATGGAATTTGCTGGATATCGCCTGCGATGAGTCACTTACCACAGAACAGGCCCTGGCATTGGCCGCCGGCCTGGAAAAGGATTCAGAACATTTCATCGCGATTGAAATTCTCAGCCAGGCACGGGCAAAAAATATTCAACCACTCTCCCTGCCCCACACCCGACATGATGATCAAGGAATCCAGGGCGAATTTAACGGTCAAACCTTAAAAATCGGATCGGCCGAATTTCTGGATAAGGAATTAAAGTCAACGAATACCCTGGGGGATACAGCGGTATTGGATGAAACAGCCAATCATTCTTTTGTGTATTTGGGGATCGATAGCCGGCTGGCTGCGATATTTGTTTTTGGTGATACCTTGCGCCCGGATGCGCTGAAAACGGTACAAAAATTAAAATCCAAGGGTCTGCGTCTGGCCCTGGTATCCGGCGATGGTGAGCATACCACCAAGGCCGTCGCCGAGAAAATCGGAATTCAGCAAGCCCTTGGCGGCCAGCTGCCCGGTGATAAATCCCGCTTTATTATCGAATTGCAGCAGAAGGGCTATCGGGTGGCCATGGTGGGCGACGGGATCAATGATGCGCCGGCGATGGTCCAGGCTGATCTATCGATTGCCGTTCATTCAGGCGGGCAGCTGAGCAAAGAAGCGGCCGACATCACGCTGATGCGGGGTGAACCGTCTCAACTGCTCCAATTTTTGGATTTTGCCGAACAGGTCAATAAAAAGATCTACCAGAACCTTGCCTTTACGTTCCTCTACAATGCCGCCAGTATTCCCATCGCCATGAGCGGCCTGCTCAATCCCCTGGTGGCGGTAACGGCCATGCTGCTGAGCAGTTTGAGTGTCACCGGCAACACCCTGATGCTGGTGCGCAGGAATACCTGAACCGCTATCGCCGTATTTAATTATTATTGATTGATTTAGAAAGTATTGCTGCTTAACGGATTCAAATTCCAAGCACCAAAAACCAAATCCCTGGCCCAGACCGAATTAACCCCAGAAGTATCAATTGACGCCCCCGCCAAACCCGAAACGGATAACAATATACACCGACCAAGTCGCACCAGGGCGGGCTCAAATAATCGTTCATGTTTTGGTCATTGCTTATTGTGATTTGAAATTTACCCTTCGACCCGGCTCAGGGTGGTGAGCTTGTCGAACCATTTGCTATTTGGTGCTTGAGATTTGGAATTTTATTATCTAGGGTGCAAGGTCCCGATAACCTTGACTTTTTTCCGGGGATTGAGAGGCGGCATCTGTAAAGGGGATGGCCGAACCATCTTGATTCAGAGGGACCGATTTCACGCGATGGGACACGAAGGACGGATCCACCTGATTTAATACCATATCTTCTGCCGTTATCTGCAGGTAATAAGCCGGAAACTCGGTCCAGGCGCCGGTGTTGATATACCGGATACCATCTATCATAAAATCTTCCGGAAAGTGCGTATGACCGCAGGTAACCGCTTGAAAACCGTTTTCGGCGGCACATTGGACTGCATTCAAAGCGATATTTTTGCGCAGCACCCGGTAAAAAGATTTCCATTTCTTGGCATATTCCGCCACGTGCACCGGTCTGGCGCCCATTTTGACCCTCAATTTATGCATCGACCGGAATGCTTTTATGAACAGGCGACTGCGCGGCATGATGCCATCGAAACCGTCTCCATGGGTGATTAAAATCCGGTTGTCGATGCGATGGGAGGATTTAAAAACGGTCTTGCCGAAACTTTGCGGCTGATAACCATTGTCATGATTGCCGCGGATCCAGATCACCGGCTGCCGATAAGAAATATCTTCAATCATGTCAAGGATTCTCTGATCCGATTTTTCCATTTTCACATAGGGTGAATCAACAATATCCCCGTTCATGATGAGTTCATGATCAGGGGGAAGTTCTTCCAGAAAGCGTTCGAAGACGCCGAATTGAAAATAGCGGGAACCGATGTGCAGGTCACTGATAATTATCGCGTTCATATAAAATAAGCTCGGATATCGTTAACCATTAAAATTGTTAAATTGAATGATGTTTCAAAATAAATTCTAATTATAACACATATCGAGCTATTGTCGAGATAGCCAAAAAACGGTATCCGATCATTCCCGGGCCATCGGCACCGCGTAGGGACCTTCCTCGATGTAGGCGATCGTTGGTAATTGGCCTTCAAATCTGGGATGATGCACCGCAAAAGTCACTGAATTCTGCAGCATGGCCGTTGCCTTTTCCTTGTGTGATTCAAAATTGACGTCATCCTCAATCACATCATAGCCGCTGGGTCCCGGAATGATGTCATAATGCTCTTTTGGAATCTGCGGCGAGCAGTAGATCAAGCCGTCCATACCGACCTTACGAAAGGGTTTGCCCCACATTTCGGGCTCCCATTGATCTTTCGTAAAAATCCAGTCCGGGTGTTCCAGCACGTTGTTGTAACCGTCCGGACCCAGAATTTTAAAAAGGTGCAAAAAGGTTTTATATTCCTGGGAGCCGATCGGCTCCACGTCCACGTTGTTGGCCAGCATGACAATCAGGCCGTTGTCTCTGACTGCCGGCATGGCATTGACAGCCGCTTTGACGGCCTGGTAATGATTGCGGCCGACATACCCGGCGTGGGTTAAGACAATATCAAACGGCTGCGCCACCGGAATCATCACCGATCTTTTCATGGCTTCATAGGCCGCCAAGTGGGCTTCCTCCAGCGCGCCGGCAAAGACACCGGTCATACACAAACGCTTGTCGAGCGTCACGTTGACCAGAAAATCAATTCCGACGGTTTGAGCAACCTCAAGGGCCTCCTCATGACAGGGGTTGCCAGCCAGGATCAGATTGGTTGCTTTGGGATCTTCCAGAACCTGTACGCTGTGAAAAAACTGGATGGTTTTGGTGTTGACCAGTGCCGGGCAGACCGCCTTTCTACCCCCGGATGCCCCGGCCATGAAATGACTTTCTACAAGTCCCGTAATGATTTTAACATCCGATTCATAAAAAATTTTGTTCAGATGAACCTGGGTTCCCCTTTTGGTTTGAGCGGCCAGGACCATGGAATCGTCATCCTCGCAGTCATGATCCACGATTCGATAATTATCCACCACCTCCTGGCCGTACATGTAGATGCGCTCTTTAAGGGTGCTGTGCCGGTGCATCCCGTTGCCGATCACAATCACGATCTTCTCTCTTTTGACACCGGTTTTCTCGATGAGTCCCAGCAGGGGCAACAGCAAGCCGTTTTCCCCCTTATACGGTGCCGGCCGGGTGATGTCCGATACCGTGATGCAAACCGTAAGTTCATCAGCCGGTTTACCTTTGGATTGAATTATATCGGAAATAGTGGGGGATCCGATCGGCTGATTCAAAGCCTGTGCAATTGCCTCACCGGAGTCGACCAGGCAGGGCATGGAAGGCATGGCCAATATCTCACAGTTCTCCGGCACATCAATATCCAGCAATTCATCACCAAAATCCACCTGGATTGTTTTCCAGTCCCGGGTATCCGCTCCGTTGATGATGTCCGCAATTTCCTTATTCATAATTATCCTCGCAGTTAAAATTGGTGGAAGGTTTAGGGTATAGGGTGGAAGGTTAAAGGAATATTCATTAAATGACCTTATACCCTAAACCTTAAACCATATACCAGTAAGTTTTCTCACAATTCGTCCTAAACTGCAATCCGAAATCTAAATTGCCAAATCCAATACCGAGTCATTCCGGTAGCGGCACAGGATCCGGCACCTCGATCTGTCGCGGATCGGTGGCTCCAGTTTCCTTAAAGAAATGATCGGCCTGGTACATGATGTGATTCAGCGCACCATCGAGTTGCTCGCGATATGATTCACAGTCTTCACGAGAGGCAGCGGCCGGCACACGAATATAGTCAGCGGCAAAAAGGGCCACGATACGGGCAAACGGTTTGGGAATAATGGTGCGATCCCAGCTTTGCAGTTTCCAGGATCGATCCGCACTCCATATCACCGGAATTATCGGAATCCCGGTTCTTTTGGCTAAATAAATAATTCCCAGTTTGGAAACAAATCGCGGCCCCCGGGGAGCATCAACCACCAACCCGCCTTTGTGTCCATGTTTGACGAGATCTTCCATTGCCCGGTACGCCTGCCGGCCACCCCGCGATGAGGACCCTCTGGCGGTTATCCAGCCGAAACGCTTTGCTGCCTGCGCGGCCAGTTCACCGTCTTCGCTGGCGCTGGCAATCGAAACGGCATTCTGGTTGCGGTACCAGTAAAAGACAAAAAACAGACCCCGATGCCAGCTGGCATAAAGAAGCCCCTTATCTGGAAATTGCGTGATATATTTTTCTTCAATTCCACGACCGAATTCGGAAATTCGACAGGTGCTCAGCCACAGACTGGCGACCACCTTGGCTGTCCATCCAAAGGCCCAAAAAGCGGCGCGTTTCCACAGTTTCATATTTATCAACTATCCTATCAGCTTGTTCCATAACTCTTGAATTAATCCGGCAAAACCAGCCAAATTCATGGTATCAATTTTGCATCTACAAAACTACAAATCTGTAATGCGATACCTTATTCTGCGACTATTCTTTTGGCAAGACGCTGCACTCGACCGGGATCAACATGACAACCTACTGAAATAAATATGATATTACAGAATCTATAAAACTTGCTCTTTGAAAACATCAACCAGCCACATGAATTTTGATTCATTTTAAGAACCGAATCCACATCCGGCAAACTCAAAAGTGACAAAGAAACCGTCATTTTAATGTCAAAAAAGCGATAATCTGTAAATCTTTTTTATGATTCAGTGGTTGACCCAAAAGGTATGATGCTTACGGTTTTGTTGTATGGCTGATTCGGGATCAATAGAGCTCGAACAGGTCTGAAGTTATCAATAATTTTGATCTCTCCTCCGAAATAACTCACCCGACAGCGGTTACAGCATTTCGTCATGAAATTATTTGCTTAAAAAAAATGCGGATCAACTGCGTCTTTCCAAAAATTTTACAATCTGACTGCTCCCCTCAATTAGCGGGAGCTGCCGAAGAACGGTTAAACAAATTTTTCTATTGGAGGTAAAATGTCTGATCATTCAAAAACACTCGCCCATCATCTGACTGAACTCAAGCAAGGTAAGCGCTGTTTTGAAAATGCGTTTCAAAGTGTATCACGGATGGTTCTGGAAAGTAAAATCGAAAAAGTCGTGGTGAACGGCAAGACCACTTATGATTTCAGCATCTTCCGTGAGGGATCCAAGCATGTGATTGGCATGTATGATGAAATCAACAGCTTTGTCTCCTATGTAAAAGACGCCGCCGAAGGCGGATCGTCGAAGGAAATGGCCTTTGTGCTGGTGGGCGAACCGGGCAATGGCAAAACTTTCCTGGTTGAATTTCTGGCGGCTAAATACCGCGCATTTCTATCCAATGACAAAAATCGCAAATATACGTTCAAGTACTTGAATCTCGAGAAAGTGGGCGACTATGGCAAGATCAAAACTATTGAATCCCAAACCTATGAAGACCCGATGATACTGGCGATGAGTCTGTTTGAAAACCCGGATCAAAACAAGGCGTTTCTTGCCAAACAAATCGGTTTTTCAGACAAGGAAATTGACACACTATATGAGAATTATCGCCCCCTGGGTGCCTGCAGCAGTTATATATTAAATGATATCAGAAACTTTACGGATGGAGATATCGATGAAATGCTCAAATTTATCGAGATAACGCCCGTACCGCTGACTGAAAGTCTGGGGACCGTAACCGGCAAATATCCGGCAAAAGACAAAATTACATCCTCTTCGGTGGATCTGCTTGGCGAGGAATCGATCCAGCGCCTGCTGCACATTACCGACACCAACAATCCATACCGTTTTGATTTAAGACGCGGCGCCCTGGCCCGGGTAGCCGGCGGCGGTATTCATTTCAGTGACGAAATCTATAAAAACAAAAAAGACCTGGTCCAGGTTTATCTGGGCGTCATCCAGAACCGCAGTATAGAAATTGACGGATACAAATGGCCCATTGATACCCTGATTGTTGCCACCAGCAACAATTCTGAATTTCATCGCTTCCTGTCTGAAAAAGAGGAAGCCCCCATTGTGGACCGCTGCCGTGTCTGCTATGTGTCGCACAATACCAATTACAAACTGCAGACATATCTCACCGGCTACACTATCGGCAGTGAAACCCGGACCACCCTGACAAAAGAGGATCTGCATCAGGATCCGAATCTGAATTATGCCGCCTCCATTGCGGTCGTATTATCCCGGCTGCCCCGCTCCGAAAAGCTGACACCCGTCGAAACCATGAAGCTGGCTGCCGGAGAGGTGGCCGGTGAAAAGAGCATCAAAACTCTGGCGGAAGTCATTGACACCCTCAACCAGGATCCGGATATTATCAACCGCTTCGGCCAAAAAGGTCTGGGACAGCGCAATCTCGGCCGTGCCATCCAGCTGTTGATCGAAAGCTCGGAAACCAACGAGGGTGAGTGCATGTTCGCTTATGACATATTCAAAGCCCTGGACCGGATCATCCTGGATTATGTCACGGAGGCCAATGACCGGACCAAGTATCTTGAAGATCTTAAAACCGCTAAAGGTCTATACCGGGAACGGATCATGACTGAAATGTTCAACGCCTACATGGATGAGCCCTATGCCATCCGCAAAGACGTCATGAACTATGTCAATATGATAATCGGCATTGATGCAGAAAACCTGGGACCCGATAAAATGTGGAAATATAAAGACCCCCAAACCAGTGAACTGAAGGCGCTCAAAATCGACGAACGCTATATTAACAGTGTCGAAGAACGGCTGGGACTGAAAAGCGAAGAACAGCGTGAGTCGTTTCGAACCTCCATTCGCAAAATCTACGGCCAGAAAATTTCCGTCGATCCAGACTACGATTTTATGGACAACCTCGAGTTGGTCAAAGCGGTCACCGATGTGCGGCTCAAATCCGACATTGCCGGCGCCGGCAGTCTTATAGGGGCTCTGGCCAACCGGACCAACGAAGAAAATCAGAAGCTGTATGACCGCATGATCTCCACCATGCTCGAAAAATTGGGATACTGTAAGACCTGTGCGCAGAAAACCATCGAGTACTTTTGCACGCAGGAAGACGAAAAGTAATTAATCCGCCCTGTAAAATAGCACATTCAGAATTTAAGCTTGATTCTAAAAATGGAAGAAAGTTGTCAGGTCGGAGCTGCCGCGGATTAATTACGTTATGCTACGCATGTTTTTATGTACTTTTGTTTGGGATTCTAATCGGCACCTGGCTTATTAAACAACTCAGGAAAGAATAAGGGTCTGAAATTTTGTCTATTATTTCAATCATCGAAAAAAATATAAGCTCATATGCCGTTGTGCATTTATCAAAAAAAATAATTGAGCGAAGCGAAATACTATGGATTCAAAAAGGTTAGATCTTTATATGCGACTTAAACAAGACGGCCTCACGCCCGAGCAGGATCAAAAGATCCTGGCGGAGCTCAACGATAACGGCTCGCATGAGATACCGGATGCGGCGTCATCCCGCAATGGAACGGGAGCCGAATTTCAGGCCGCCCAAAATATTTATGCTTACCACGATCTATTGGATTTGCAGGGCATCACGGCGATGCAAAGCAATCCCAATGTCAGTATCCGCTCCATCGACGAATTGCTCGAACGCGATAAGCAACGGGAAAAAGACGGATTTCCACGCAAAATCAATGTGGGCCGGTTGATCAAACCGGGCAAGAGCGGCAAAGATAAAGTTGTCATTGTACCGTCCACAGTGGAGGAGAAATTTCTCCATGACTCCTCGTTTCGCACGGATGAAGAACAGGGCAGCGGCGGTTCCGGTGATGGTGAGGAGGGTGAGGTTATCGGCGAACAGCCGGTGCGCTCACCCGACCAACAAGGCGGAAGCGGACCCGGCGAGGGGGAGGGCGGCCAGCATGAAATGGAGTCAAATGCCTATGATCTGGGAAAAATTCTGACCGAAAAATTTGAACTTCCCAACCTGAAAGATAAGGGCAAAAAGAAATCACTGACGCGTTACACCTACGATCTAACGGACAAACACCGTGGTTTCGGCCAGTTGCTCGACAAAAAAGCGACGCTGCGTAAAATTACCGAGACCAACATCCATCTGGGCAATATCCCTGATGTTGAAAGTATTGACCCCTCACGCTTCCTGGTGTCGCCCCATGATCTGGTGTACCGAATTTTGTCACGTGAAAAAGACTACGAATCCCAGGCCATGGTGTTTTTTCTGCGGGATTACTCCGGTTCCATGGCCGGAAAATCCACGACGCTGGTCGTGACCCAACATGTGCTGATTTACAGCTGGCTGCTGTATCAATACGCCATGCAGGTGGAAACACGCTTTATCCTGCATGACACGGAAGCATCCGAGGTGCCGGATTTTTACAGATACTATAATTCGAAGGTTGCGGGCGGAACCCAGGTGTCCTCGGCTTATCGGCTGGTCAATGAAATTGTTGATAAAGAAAATCTGGTCCAGGACTATAATATCTACATCTTCCACGGCACGGACGGTGACGATTGGGATACGGACGGCAAAGAAAGCATCCCGGAGCTCAATAAAATGCTGACCTATGCCAACCGGGTCGGGATATCAATTGCCGAACATTCAACCGAAGCCACCCACAACAGTGAGGTGGAAAAATATCTGAAGAAGTCCAACCTGTTGGAAGACAAACCGCACTTACTCAGACTGGATGTGATGCAGGAAAATGCGAATGAACCCAGGCTGATTGAAGGGATTAAGCATTTGATTTCGGAGTAAAAAGTTGACCTGTTTCCCGGTTGTCCGTTGAGCCCGTCAGCGGATTAGCAAACACTAAAAATGAAAAAAGTAGCCGGCTAACGGGCCAACCGGCTAACCGCCATAACCAATTTTAATTATGGAACTAATTGACCAACATACCAAAAAAATCATGGAAGGGTGCAAGAAGAGGGCTCTGGATGCCGGTCTGAGGTTTGAGGATGAAACTCTGGAATATATTGTTTCAAATCGAGATTTGCTGGAACTGACACCCAAGGTGATGATTCCAACCCTTTATGATTACTGGGTCCATGACGTCGAAGTCCTGAAAGAAAAGGGCCGTTATGAGCTGTACCCGAACAATCCGTATGAGACCGTCATCAATACCCGGCCGGCGATTTCCTATTACAATGACAACAATCCGGATTGGATGAATGTCATGATTTTCTACCATGTTCTGGGCCACATTGATTTTTTCCAGAACAACCTGTACTTCCGTCACACTTGGGATTACGATTTCACCGGCCAGGCGCTTTCGGATAAACGCATGATTGCCAAACTCCGGTCGGAAAAGGGCAGATGGGTGGATTACATTATCGAATTTTCCCGCGGTATTGATAATCTGGTGGGGTATCATGGTGAGCTTTCACAATTTAATCTTGCCCCAAAAACCAACAGCTCAAAGAGGCTCGATTACTACTTTGACGTGTTTCTGCAATCGATTAAAAAGATAAAAATAAACGAATATGTCAAAGAAATAGAAAGATACAATGCTTGCATAAAAGAAAGCAAAGAACTCGGGGGCAAAGCCTTTTTTTCAGAAGTGTTGCGAAAATATCCGGAGTTCGATGCGATTTTTAAAAAGAGTTTGGAGCAAAAACCGCTTCAGAAACTCGATCCAATGCAATTTTTGCTGGAACACTCTGAATTTTTAAAAAAAGAAAAAAATATCTGGATGAAACCGGTCATCGAGGTCATCCGCAAAACATCCTTGTTCTTCCAGCCCCAGATTCGAACCAAAATTATGAATGAGGGATGGGCCAGCTACTGGCATGAAAAGCTATTTCTGCAGGATGACCGTATTGAAGGGCACGAAGTCGACTTCGCCCGCACCCACGCCGGCGTGACATCCATGCCGCGCGTGGGCTTAAATCCTTATGCCTTGGGAATGCGTTTGTTTTTCTACATTGAAGAGCTGGCGGAAAAAGGCAAATACTCAATTAAATTCAAACGGCTGCTGGATGCCCGGGAGCGCGATCAATTTGACGCCCAAACCGGACAGGGAAAAGACTTTTTATTTGATCTGCGCGACAACTTCAACGATTTCATGTTCATCAATACCTTCGTTGACCAGGATTTTGTAAATCAATACAAATTGTTTGTAGCCGGCCGGCGATTAAATCAGAACCGAGGCGTTTGGGAATACTATGTCAAAAGCCGCAGCGCCGAAAGCTACCGCCAAATGCTGCTCGACACCCTCTACCATCCGCCGTACCTTCAAATCCAGCCGGAAAAAACCAATAACGGAAATCTTTACCTGCTCCACGTTTTTGAAGGCAAACCCCTTGTAAAAGAATTTATCGCCAACACGATGCTCGGCATTGAATACCTGTGGGGGGCACCGGTTCAGCTGGAGACCAACGAAGTGGTGCAGGCCGAGCCCACACAACCACGGCTGCCCATCCCCGGTCTGACGATGCCGCTGGAGGAAGATCCCCAGGCCAAGGAAATTAAGTGGCAAAAAGTGCGCTACACGATGAAAGACCGCAAGCTATCTAAGGAAAATATATAAATAGAACAAAGATTACGGAATATGAAGGAAGGCGCAGGATATAGGGTTTAGGGCATATGGTTAAATGACCATTAATGACTTCAGCCTTATACCCTATGCCTTAAACCATTTAGTTCCAGTGGCCGGAGACCTGAGACCAGTGACCAGCAAGGGAAAAACCGCCGAAACCGGACGTAAAACAAAAATGAAGAGCATTAAAAATTTGATATCGCCTTCCAAAAAAAAAGCCAAAGCCGCCCCGCAAGATGATCAGGGGGTCGAAAGCATTAAGAAGGCCATGCAGAATCTCAACCAGAACATGAGTGGGCTGGAGCAACGCACAGCCGTGCCTTTTGAGGAGTTTCTCAAAGAGCTTGCCGCTAAGCCACCGCTTGTCATCCGCAATGTCTTCCAAGTTTTTAACGATATGATGAAAGCTTACGTGGGTGAGGGGCTCGACGAATACTCGGATGATCCCGAATCCATTCACTATGTACATTATGATTGCAGCAAACTTTTCGTTGAAGGAACCGACCACCCCTTTTTTGCCGATCGTCTGTTTGCCAATCGCCTGATCAGCCTGGTAGAAGCCTGGAAGCGTGGCGCCCAACAAAATAAGATCTACCTGTTCAAGGGCCCACCCGGCTGCGGAAAAAGCACCTTTCTTAATAATCTGCTGATGAAGTTCGAAGAATATACCAACACCGACGCCGGCCTGCGTTTTGAAGCTGTTTGGCGCTTTGACCGCAAAATTTTAGGCGGTCTCGCAGATCTTGAAAACCATCCGGTGCTGGAAAAGCTATCTCACCTGCTGGACAGCTCCATTCCCGATCGGACTGAGTTGTTAAATGACAATGGATCACACAATTCTTTGCAGGGCTCTGAAGCCTATATTGCGGCCAATTATCTGGCCGGAGATTACGTCGAAGTTCCCTGCCCCAGCCACGACAATCCAATATTAATGATCCCCAAGCAACATCGGCGGGAGTTTTTTGACGATTTATTTAAAAACGATGAATTTAAATGGAAACTTTCCACTGAAAAGGAATATGACTGGGTATTCAGAGATAATCCGTGCACCATCTGCAGCTCTTTATATGAAGCCTTGCTGGACCGCTTGCAAAGCCCCCAAAAAGTTTTTGACATGCTCTTTGCGCGACCCTACCGGTTCAACCGGCGCCTGGGAGAAGGGATTAGTGTCTTCAACCCGGGTGACAAGCCCTTGCGCCAGAACATAATGAGCAATGCTATTTTGCAGCGGCGTATCGACAGCCTGTTAAAAGACAGCAACCAGGTCAAATATATTTTCTCGCAGTATGCCAAAACCAATAACGGCATATATGCGTTAATGGATGTGAAATCCCATAACACGGAGCGGTTGATCGAGCTTCACAACATCATCAGTGAGGGTGTCCACAAGGTTGAAGATATTGAGGAAAATGTTAACTCATTGCTGCTGGCGGTTATGAACCCGGAGGATGAAAAAAATATTCAGGGGTTTCAGTCTTTTTTAGATCGGGTGGAATATATCAATATTCCTTATGTCATGGACTTGGCGACTGAAGTGGAAATTTACCGAAATATTTTCGGCAAACACATCGACGATCACTTTTTACCCAGAGCACTCCATAATTTTGCCCGGGTGATTATCTCATCGCGCTTGAACCCCAAATCCGAAGCCATGCTCGAGTGGATCGGCGACCCGAACAAATACCGGCTTTACTGCGATGAAAACATGCAATTGCTCAAAATGGAGATATATACCGGCTACATTCCTGCCTGGCTCAAGGAAGAGGACCGCAAACGGTTAACTGCCAAACGGCGCCGCAAAATTATTGCTGAATCGGAAAAAGAGGGAGAACACGGTATCTCCGGTCGCGATTCCATCAATATTTTTAATCAATTTTACTCGGCCTACGCCAAAGAAGACAAGTTGATCAACATGTCGGATTTGTGTAAATTTTTCACTAAAATCCATAAGGATGTAAAGGATTTGATACCGGCCGGTTTTCTGGATTCCCTGCTTCGCATGTATGACTACACCATTTTGCAGGAGGTTAAAGAGTCCCTCTATTACTATAATGAAGAACAGATATCCCGCGATATTCAGAATTATCTGTTCGCGATTAATTTTGAAATCGGCTCAGTTGAAACCTGTACCTACACCGGTGAAAAATTGGATATAAACGAGGAATTTCTGGCAGGTATCGAACGGCGCCTGTTGGGCACCAAAGCCGATAGCAGTCAACGCATTGCATTTCGCAAGGCCTCACAAAAAGAATACACCACCCGGACGTTAACCCAGGAGATCATGGTGGACGGACTGCCAATAGCCGAGTCCAAAATTTTTGATTCCATGCATGATCGCTATGTCTATAATCTGAAGGAAAAAGTGCTGGACCCGTTTCTTGAAAATGAAAACTTTCGCCGGGCCATCAAAGATTATAACGAGGAGGATTTTAAAACGTACGATAAGCGCATCCAGGACGACGTGAGCTATCTAATCAACAATCTATCTAAAAAATATCGTTATATCGAACAGGGTGCCAAAGAAGTCTGTATGTACGTAATTGATAACGATCTCGCCAAAAAATTTGAGAACCCTTAGATAATTGAATATTTTCGATTGAATATTGAATATTTAAGGTCCGCCTGCTGCGGATCAGTTTTAAAAAGACTGAGCGAAGCGACATCGACAAATATTCAATTCGCAATCTTCAATTCCTTAAATCCTGCTGCGCATGCATCTGAGCCGTCAGACTATCACAGTATTCCTCGAATATAAAATACATACAGCGTTCGGCAAATTGCGACTTTTCATAATAGCTGCAGCCGACCTGCTGTTTTTGATTGTCCGCCGTACAGATCGACATCTGCTCCCGTCTACAAAAATTGACCACCAAATGAGACATCATTGTTTCCTTCCTGTGTGCAAGATCTATTCTTTATCTCCCAATCCCAAAGGTCTTTTCTAGACCCGCAATCAAACGTGGAATCAGTTTTCACAATAATCGCCGGTGAGAATGTCTAGTTGTTTTTCTACGTCAATCCCGGAATTGTCTCTACATCTATTATCGGCAGAGTACAGAATTCCTTTAAAAAAGAATTATAACATAGTATTTATTTATGTTGAAGTCCGGATAAACCTGCTTATCTTAACTCTAATCTGCAATCGAACAATGGTATTTGATGGCGATCATTCAAACTTATAGGAGACGACCGAGTTAATGCATCGACAAAAAGAAATTTGGCTTGATGACGAGAGCCGCAAAGCGCAATTGGACCAATCGGCAAATGGGACTCAACGCGCCTTTTTCGGGTTTCAGCGCGTTCCCGTTGAAGAAAAAGCCGCACGGGTTTTAGATCATTTTAACACGATCGCCAAGCATTATGACTTTATGAACACCCTGCTGAGCTTCGGTATCCATCACATCTGGAAAAGACTGGCTGTCCGCATGATGGAATTGGCTCCCGGCAGCCGGGTACTTGATGTATGCGGCGGTACGGGCGACCTGTCGATTTTGGCAGCTAAAAATATCGGCCCTGAAGGCCGTGTCACCATCTATGACATTAACCGGGCCATGATGCTGGCCGGTCTCCACAAAGTTGCCAAAAAAGAGATTGAACCGCGGATCCGCTATGTCCAGGGAGACGCAGAATCTATTTCATTTTCTGACGGTGATTTTGACGCCGCCATGGTCGGTTTTGGTATCCGAAATGTGACGAATATGAAAAAGGGTTTTTCGGAAATGCACCGGGTGCTAAGACCCGGCGGCAAAATGATGTGCCTGGAATTCTCGAAACCAACCTTTACGCCATTTCGCTGGCTGTATGATATTTATTCATTTTATGTCATGCCATTTTTGGGCGAAATGATTGCAGGCTCCCGCACCGCCTACACCCACCTGCCCGAAACCATTCGCATGTGGCCCATGCCTGACGAATTGACCCAAATTCTTAAAAGTATTGGTTTCTCCGACGTCAGCCACCGCAAACTAACCAACGGGGTTGCCGTAATACATCTGGCTGTCAAGTAAAGAACCCTGGCCCGAACCACTCGATTTCGATCAACCGCCAAGGGGACTCTGAACCTCAAATCCACTAAGTCATGGATTTCTATAAATTCCAATAGCCAAATCCCAAATATCAAACAAATCACAATGACCAAAATCCGAAATACCAAACCTGTTTGGGTCATTGAATATTGAAATTTGAGATTTATTTGTATTTTGGTGCTTGTAATTTGGAATTTTAAAAATTGAAAGAAAGAATCAAGTTTGCCAGTTTGCCAATCATAAAGTGCAAATATTTTTTTTTAACCTTTCTCAACCGGAAACGTCATCGACGCCCCGTACCACCCGATCACCATTATCATCGGCAGCAGTGACAGCAACAGCAGAAAATATATTATACTGCCGAAATGGATGGAATCCAGTATCCCCGGTGTCAGGATACGCCAGATAAAAATAATGACCTCGATGGCAAACATAAGGATGGTCAGGGGTAATTTTATTTTGACCGCCTTGAGCGGCATCGCCATATAGTTCAGCCACCAGGTATAAATACCGGTGATGATTGCCACCATGGTAAATAAAATGCCGCCCGCCAGACAATGCAGTGCCGTGATTTCAAAGGATTTTACGCCCGTCACGAGATAAAGGACGTTAAAAATTGGCGTAGCCAATACAAACGCGATGGGAAAGTGAACCGTCATCGGGTGCGGATGGCGTCTGAGAAAAGGAAACCGGTTTATCAGCCAGGCTAGCGGCTGAGGAATCGCCTGCTCCTCAACCGCAGCTTTTTTAAATATTCCCACCTGGGGAAATCGCTCCAGGACGTTGAAATCGTGCGGTGCCGCTGGCATATCGCTGGTCAGATCATCGCCGGAACGATGGCGGTTCATGTGCTGCCCTTTGCGCCAGAGCTTACTTTCACTAACATCGTAAACCTTGCCATCATAGGCGATGTAGGTTGGGTTGCCGTTTTCACCGTTGAACCCGGCCAGCTCATCGGCATCATATTCTTTCATTGAAGTCTCCCTTTACTCCATAACCCGAATCCGCCTTGTATGGCGCTGAACAAATTGCCACAAAGACACCAAGACACAAAGTTAACCATATGATTATATTAATCTTTGTGACTTTGTGCCTTAGTGGTGCAAATATTTTGCTATAAATTATCCGATACCTGCTAATTGGGCTTCGCTCAATTAGGGTATAAGAAAATAGTGCCCATCCGGACCGCCGCGGCAAATCAGAAGCAAAACACTGGTTAGTCTCCAAACCCTGATGGACTTTAGAATAAAATTTTGACCAATACAATCATCAGCAACGCCAGCGGATAATAACTGGCTTTATTAAACAGCGCCATCGCATGGGAACGTTGACGCGATTTATTCAGTTTCAAGGCCGGCAGCAGCAGCAGACAGCCTCCCACGGCCAGGGACAGAAAGACAAAAGAAGCTCCATAGTTTACCTGGGAAACATAAAAAATAATCGCGCCCATGCCGAGGGTTAAACTGATGGTGATTAAAATGATGTTATTGGCAATCGGAAGCCCCCACCGGATTGGAATGGTTTTGGCATTCATTTGGTGGTCTTCATCGTAGTCAGACCAATCGTTCGGAATATTCTGCCCACCGATTTCCCAAAAAAAAAGCAGTAAAAACAGAAATATCAGGTACCTACCCGAAGGATTCGGATCAACCGCGAATACGGCGGCGATCGCACCGGATGTTTTAACTGCTCCGCTGACAAAGGTACGAAACGGACTGACCCGCCACAACAGGCAATAGATGGTCTCGAGCGCACAACCGCCAACAAAAATAAGCACACAGACCGGATTCAGGATTAAAGCGCCGATCAATGCCAGCAGCGACCAGGCTATCGACCAAAAAATCCCTTCTTTGAAAGTCAAAAATCCCTGGGCCATTGGATGGCGAACTAATACACCATCAAGGTCACTGCCTGTGCTCGACAACCCTCCGCGGGCCGCCTTTTCTTTATCGACCTTATAATCGACGACATCGTTTAAGGCGTATACGGCGGTATAGCCGGCAAAAGTTGTAACAAGACCTATTATAACGGTGAAAAAAGAAGGGAACCGTCCGAGCCACAGCAGCGCGCCAAACGCCGGGGTACACATGTCCAGTAACCCGTGCGGCGTCCTGGAAAGGGCCAAAAATAGCTTTAAGCGGGAAAGGCCGGTGAAACTGTTTTGGGGTGATGTTTCCGATATCTGACTCATCCTGATTTCAAATTATTCCTTCAATCTGCATTCCTGGTCCCACTCAGGACAGGCATTTTCCATTTCCTCGGTATATTTGAGCATGCATTCTCCGCATTCCATATCGAAATTGGCGACATGTCCATACCTTCGTGTCATTTCCTCTTCCGACAACACTTGGGCTCCGCTGCAGCCACATTGCGGGCAGGCAGAATTGATGGTGTATCGCTTTTTTGCCATAAAATACCTCCAAATTGATTTTGGTTAATTGGACGTTTCGGAAATTCTAAAACTGGCTATAAGCCTAGTCTTATTTCAGGCCGCCCACGCTGGTAGTCCAAATGGAAAGATGGAAAAAAATATTCCAGCATTCCAGTTCTTTCCTGCTTGCTTTGTTGCGCGGATTTATAGCCGATTTTGAAACAAAAGTAAACGACCATCATATGTGATGTTTTCAAGGCCTTCGTTCTTTCCCCGATCATGGAATGATGGAGTAGTGGAATGCTGGAATGTTGATTCTTAAAGGATATTCTCCATTTTACAATAAATCTTCGGACTGACGATACCATTCATCCCTCATTCCATCCTCCCAAGACCGAGAATTCCATCGTACCAGTATTCCCTCATTCCAATTGGGGCGAAGCCCCTAACTTGCCATCCAATAAATCATTTAGCTCATTTTCAGGCAATATCGATTCCTCCATCGCGACCTGCCGGATGGTTTTGCCGGTTTCATAGGCCTTTTTGGCGATGGCGGCTGCTTGATCGTAGCCGATTTTTGGTACCAGCCCGGTCACCAGGGCCAGGCTTTTTTCAATATAGGCCGCACAAGCCTCCCGGTTGGCGGAAATTCCGGCAATGCATTTATCGCTAAACGCTTGTGTTACGGCGGCCAGGATGGAAATCGACTGTAGCAGATTGTAGACAATTACCGGCAGCATGACATTTAGCTCAAAATTTCCGGCCTGACCGCCCATGGTAATCGTCGCGTCGTTGCCCACCACCTGGGCCGCCACCTGGATAACGGCCTCGGGAATGACCGGATTGACTTTACCCGGCATTATGGAAGAGCCCGGTTGCAGTGGCGGGATGGTAATTTCCCCGATGCCGCTGCGCGGACCGGACGCCAGCCAACGAATATCATTGGCAATTTTAACCAAACCGACTGCCAGCGTTTTTAAAGCACCGCTGGTTTCCACCGCCGCATCCTGGGCGGCCTGGGCTTCGAAGTGATTGACAGCCTCGCAAAAAGGCAATCCTGTTTGCTCTGAAATCAAGGCAATGACACGCTTTGCAAAATCCGGATGGGCGTTTAGACCGCTTCCGACCGCCGTCCCCCCCAGAGCAAGTTCAGCCAGCCGCGGTTCGACGGCCCGGATGCGTTCAATCCCAAGCTCGATCTGTCGGGCGTAGCCGGAAAACTCCTGACCCAACGTCAGTGGCACGGCATCCTGCAGGTGAGTGCGGCCAAGTTTCTGTATGTCTTTAAATTCATTAGCTTTTTCAGCAAGTACGATCTTGAGGGATTCAAGGGATGGGATAAGGCGGCTTTTAATCAGGGCCAAAGCGGCGATATGGATTACCGATGGAATGATATCATTGCTGGATTGTCCCATATTTACATGGTCGTTGGGATGAACCGGAGATCGACCGCCTTTCGTGCCGGTCAGAATTTCATTGGCCCGCGATGCCACCACCTCATTCATGTTCATGTTGCTGGAGGTGCCGGATCCGGTCTGAAAAACATCCACGACAAATTGATCGTCAAAGCGGCCATCCATGACGTCCTGCGCGGCATGCGCCACGGCCGGCGCCAATCGGGTATCCAGCAGGCCGAGGGTATCATTGATCCGAACCGCACATTTTTTAACCAGCGCCAGGGCATGAATAAACTCGGAAGGAAAATGCAACCCGCTGATCGGAAAATTTTCCACCGCCCGCTGGGTCTGCGACCCATAATAGGCATCCGCCGGAACCTGAACGCTTCCCATACTGTCTTTCTCTTCGCGGTATTTCATGGTTTCATTTTACCTCATAACGTTTTTGAAATATCAAACAAATCACAGTGACCAAAATTCAAATGGTCGCCGGTTTCTCCATCCTGATAATAAACATCAAAAGGGGCGGTATGACAAATATGGTAAATACGGTGGAAACCGCCAGTCCCCCCAGGACGACACTGCCCAGTCCGCGGTAGAATTCAGAGCCCGGACCGGGTATCAAAACCAGCGGCAGCATACCGAAAATACTGGTGGCGGCACTCATAAAAATCGGTCGCAGCCGGGTGCGGGTGGATTCAAGGACGGCTTCGCGGTAGCGCATCCCTTTGAGCCGGATGTTGTTTAAAGCCTGGTGCACGATAAGGATGGCATTGTTGACGACCACGCCGACCAGGATCACAAATCCGAGCATCGTCAGGATATCAAGGGGCTGATTGCCAATGAAGATGTTAACCAGTTTGAGACCGAGCAGCCCGCCGGCGGCTGCCAGCGGAATGGTGAACATGATGATCAGTGGATAGATAAAGTTGCCGAACAGGGCGGCCATCAGCAGATAGGCGATAACAGCGGCCAGAATGAAATCGAGCTGAAGGATTTTGCGGGCCTCGGTCAGTTTATCGGCAATGCCGCTTTGCCCGATATCCGCGCCCTTCAGCAGTCCCTGCCCGACGAGGGGGTTGACCACTTTCTCGGTAATTGTCTCCATGGCTTCCTGCAGAGCGATGGTCGGCGGCGGCGTGATTTCCAGCGTAATGGTCCGTTGTCTTTCGAGATGCCTGATCTGGGTGATGCCGGAGGTACGATGCATCTGCGAGAGCGAGGACACCGGCAGAACCTTGCCGCCCGGAATGGCGATCGAAGCATTATACAGTGCTTCCGGTGTTGAGATATCTTCTTCGGAAACCTTGAGAATCATATCAATTTTCTTCTCGCCTGCTTGCTTGAACTCGCCGATTTGACGGCCGTCCATCAGCACATCAACCGCAACGCCGAAGTTACTGGCTGTCAGACCGGCTGCTTTAAGCCGATCCCGATCCGGAACAAACTGAACTTCGGGAAAAAGCAGCTCCAGGGATGGTATCGGTCGGACCTGAGCTTGCGGAATTTCCTTTTTTATCGCACCGAAAAGCATGCCGCTGACCTGTACAATGCGATCCAGCTCATTGCCGCTGACATTGAGCTGGATCGTTCTGCCCCGGCCAAGACCGGTTTGAAATACCCCGGCCTGAATACTCACTCCGTACATCCCCGGAATTGAGAAAATCGTGCGGGTGAAAAGCGGTATTAACTCGGCGGCTCGCTGTTCATGCATACTGATGGCACCAAAGAGCATAATTTGTTCCGCTCCCACATAAAACATATTCTTGATACCGGGATACCCGTTGTGGTCCTTGTTAAAATAGGGCTCATTAATCCGATAAATGTGCTCACCAATTGCTTTTCTCTCATCAAAAGAAAGGCCGGGAGGCGGGATCAGGATACTGATCACCAGATTGCGGTTGCCCTGGGGAAGATACTCCATTTTAGGCAACAGTTCCCAGGCTCCATATATTGAAAGGACACTTAAGCAAAGCACCGCAGCCAGCCGCGTAAACCAGTATATGGTGACCAGCTTCACGAGCCACATAATGCCTGATTCAATCCACCCGCCGATGGTACCCAAGGCGGATTTAGACCGTCGCGACACCTGATTGCGCCCGCTCAACGAAAAAAGCTGTTTGGCGAACATCGGAATGACCGAGACCGAGACAAACAGGCTCAAGGCCACGGCAAAAGTCACGGCAATCGCGATATCTCTGAAGAGTTGACCCGCCTCTTCCTCCATAAAGATCACCGGCAGGAAAACAGCGATGGTGGTCAATGTGGATGCCAGAATCGCGCCCCACACTTCCCGCGTGCCATCATAAGCGGCTTTAAAGGCAGATTTGCCCATACTGCGATGCCGGTCGATGTTTTCCAGCACCACAATCGCACTGTCGATCAGCATCCCCACGGCAAAAGCAATTCCCGCCAGGCTGATTACATTCAGGTTGCGTCCCAGCAGGTTCATGAAAAAAAACGTGCCGATAATACTGATGGGAATCGCCGTCGCAACAATGACCGTTGCAGTAATACTTCTTAAAAAAATCAACAAAACGAGGATTGCCAGAGTTCCTCCCAACAGGATATTCTGGCGCACCAGTGAAATCGCCCCCCGGATGTAAGGCCGCTGATCGTATACCCAGTCCAGAAAAATTTTCTCTTCGGCAAGTTTTTCCTCATTCAACCAGTTAACCACCGCTTCGAGTCGATCCGAGAGCTCAAGGATATTGGCATCGGGCTCCGGTTTAACGCCAATCGCGATCCCCTCTTTCCCCCGGTGCAGCATGGCGGAAGTCAGTTTGTCAAATCCGAAGTTCACATCGGCTATATCAGCCACGCTGATGCGCTGCAGTCCGGTGGACCGGATAACGACACTTTGAATATCCTCGGGTGATTTAAATTCGGCCAGCGCCCGGATTCGATAATCCCGCCGCCCGACCCCCATGGTGCCGGCCGAGATGTTGACGTTATCCGCTTTAAGGACGCTGATCAAATCGTTGATCGTCAGGCCGTATGCCGCCAGCCTTTCAGGCTTGACAACAATGTGCATCTCCTTTTTTATCCCGCCGCCGATAAACAGATCCGCCACACCTGCGGTACGTTCCAAATACTGCCGAATATTATTTTCAAAATAGGTCCGGTATGTATACGTGGATTGGTCATTGCCGGCCAAAGTTTTGAGCACCATCCAGATTACGGGTGACGTCGCGGCACCGGTGGCGGCGATCACGGGTTTGTCCACATTATCAGGATAGGCCGGCACTTCATCCAGCTTATTTGAAACCCTGAGCAAGGCACCATCCACATCGGTTCCAATGCTGAATTTAAGCGTTACGGTTCCCTGGTTGTTGAATGAAGCGCTTTCCATCTCAAAGAGACCGGGGATTCCCTTTAAGACGTTTTCCTGTTCCTCGATGATCTCACGTTCAATCTCATAGGGTGTTGCGCCGGGCCAGGTTGTGGTGACCGTGATTTCCGGTTCGATGACGGTCGGGCTCAACTGATACGGCATGCTTGTCAAACCAATCCAGCCGAAAAGCACCACGAGAATGATGCCGACAATAACCGATACCGGTTTTTCTATGGAAAATCTAATGGTGTTCATGCTGATAAACAACCGCCTGTTTATCTCTCAGCCGCTCGTTTCCTTCAATTACAACGAACATCCCGGCCTTAAGACCGGTGGATTCGACACCGGCCTCCAATCCACTGTAGCCGATGACCTTTACCGGTATCATCCTGGCCCGGGAATCAGCGGCTGCAAATACGACGTTTTGTCCGAATTTGCTGATGACTGCATCCCGCGGCACGATAAGGGCCTGGATGCGGTCGGCGGTGGGCAGGATGACCCTGGCAGACATCCCTTCAATTAAGGCAGAATCATTGGCCATTCTTATCTTGATCGGAATGGTTCGCGTGGCAACGTCACCCCGCGGCACGATAGCAATTACCTTGCCGCTCAAATCGTGGCCGTTTACCGTGGCGCTGATCTGCATACCGTCTTTGATAAATGGTATGAATCGTTCCGGTAAATCCGCCACGATATCAATGGTGTCATCTTTGCCGATCACCGCCACTGTTTCTCCTTCCGAAACCCACTCCCCCCGGTCGACATGCCGTTTGATTACCACGCCGTTGAAAGGGGCCCGAATTATCTTTTTCTTCAGCTCGATTTCAAACTGCTCAACCTGGGCCTTGAGTGCAGCCGCCCGTTTTTCGAGCCCGATGACCCGGTACCGGTTCTCATCATAAGATTGCTCTGAAATGGATTTTTTCTTATACAATATTTGTCTTCTTTTCAAATCAATCCTGGCGATTTGGACCTCGGATAATATTTGCTCATATGAGGATATTGCCGCCTGGCGTCTTTTGTGAAGTAATTCGGAACCCAGTTCGACCAGAATCTGTTTCTCCTGTACCCTCTGGCCTTCCTCAAAAAGAACGGCCTCAACCAGGCCGCTCATCTCGGCCGCCGTATCGGAGATCTCCTGGTAAAAAACCGTGGCAATAAATTCAGCTTGCGGTGCAACCGTTCCGCTTGCGACCTTGGCGACTGTCACATTGGCCGGTGGCGGTCCTGGTTGCTTTTGCTGTCCCCACAAGCAGGCCGGAAATAAAAGTAAAATAATCAACAATATAAGCTTTTTGCCAAATGGATCAAACCTGATAACCATGCTGCCTCTCAGTGAACGGTTACATATATTATATTTACAAAATAAGGCCATTCAAACAAATGACAAGAATCCCATTTAATTGACAATTGAAGATAGATCCGAAAAAAATAGTGACGGAACACCTTAAATATTCAATCGCCAATCGTCAATATTCATTTTTTATTTGCCGGTCGGAATACAAGATTTCGATGCGAAGTAGTTTGCAGCATGAGGGGATTCGGGGGGG
>Ga0209260_10000014_pt1 | contig 158542 bp, 144 predicted proteins | sample WorMetTypGCAVOLI_FD_187421 | JGI IMG/M metagenome (GOLD analysis project Ga0209260, IMG submission 187421) | Marine gutless worms symbiont microbial communities from Max Planck institute for Marine Microbiology, Germany - Olavius algarvensis... ...
TGTTGCGGGTATTTGTTATTTTTTGGCGAAATTAACAACCACCCTACATATAAGGAGGATTTTTTTCAATGACTCGTATTATTACTCACTTTATGACTCATTCTAAACCCGTTTTTGGACAAGAGTGAAAAAAGCTTGTTAAAGGAAGAAGACAATACGTGTCAATTCCTGACAAAGAACTCATTTTCTCTTTTAAATCGTCCAGATAAGTCTCTGCTTTCAAACCGATTCCAGCTTTTTTTGGCCCTGATCTTGAAAACATTTTCAAAACGATTCGACCTGAGAAATTTATAAATTCTGATAGAAAAATAGTCATGAATACAGAAGCTATGAATAAGAAACATACAATAATGATAAAGTAGGCGTGAATTTCATTTCCCATTGTACCCATTGAATACGACACAGCCATCAGAAAAAAAAAGATCACCATGATGAAATCATACAATCGTATGATCACCAATGAAAGCGCTCCCGTCACGATATTTTCTGTTGTATATTTATTAATCAGAACCGGTAAAGACACCTCACCCATGCGAAACGGGACAACATGGTTTAATAAGGTATGAATGGCTGAAAAAGAACAGAATTTTAGCGCGTCTTTCTTTTTTTTCTTCATGGCAAATCGAAGCCTGATACCCCTGACTATGGTGGTGATGATATATAAAAACACGATTAATAAAATCTCTGTAACACTGAATTTTTCAACACTTTTTTCAAATGCTTCAAAGGATATCCGGGAAAATAAAAATATGAGCAAGGATGAAGAAATTAAGAATATTAAAAAATTCTTAAGAATTTTTTTTGCATTTTGCTTTTTTTGTCCGACGTAGGAGTTGCCGATTACGGGTTCATTGTCTGTCATTTTATTGTCTGATACGCTCCCGTATTGGTCAATACTTCTTCAAATAACATCTTATATTTCCTTATCATTTGCTCAAGCGAAAAAGTTTTTTCGACTTTTGATCGGTTATATTTTCCCATTGCCCGCCTGAGATCAGGGGCTTGCGCCAGTAAGTTGATTTTTTCTGCAAATGCATTCGCATCTCCTATTGGGCAAAGAAACCCTCCTTTGCCGTCATCTATCTGTTCCGGTAAGGAGGAGCAGTTGCTGGCGACTACCGGAAGCCCGCAGGCCATGGCTTCCAAGACTGCCAGACTAAGTCCTTCTCGAACCGTCGGCATTAATAAAATATCCATTTGGCGATACCGGTTCGGCATATCCTGGAAAGAAATCGGACCAATGGATTTGAGATTGGGAAAATCGGGTAAACCGCCTCGAGTTCGAAGTCCCTGCGTGTAATGGATTTGGATGCCATGCGTAAGAAATTTTGCGATTTCGGGCAGCCAGTGGGCCCCTTTTCGGCGTGTTAGATTTCCAGAAAATAAGACACGGATTACTTCTGAGTTAGCATCTTTATCTAAATTAGGGGTAAAGTGATCCGTATCAACACCATTGTAGATTACCTTAACGGGGCCTGACAGCTGCAAATCCTTTTTGACAAGCTCAGCCGTAAAATCACTGACCGCCGTTATCATTTTAGCTTTTTTGGTCGCCAGTTTAGTCCAGATCTTTAGATCAGTTGCATAGTGTATCTTTTGATACCAAGCACTATAGGATTGCATCCAGCTGTCCAACACATAATTTTGGAAGCTAAGGATTAGTGGTACCGCATGGCGACAAAAGAACCAGGCGTAATCAGGGACTGTATGTAGCAATCTAGCCTGTTTAATTTTAGCAACAATCGGTAACATAAATGGAATGAAAGTCCAATTGGCATGATAGGGGACCACGCGGTAATCGGGTATATTGCCTTCTAAAAGACGGTGGATAACGTATGCTCCATTTCCCCTTCCCATGGGACTCAGGATCGATTTTTTTTTCATTTCTCGATTTCAGCTGATAGCTTGCGCATTAATTTTGTAAGATTGGTCTTCGTTTTTAATTCGCCGAAAACAAAATCAACATAATTCCACTGCGATTCAGAAAAATCATGCCTGCGACTATTGGTAAAATTTTTGTCTGCTAGGATGGCATTTAGCATAGGTGATGTTTTCGCTACTCTCACCATCGGAATGTTTGCCAGGAAATTGTGCCATGTCGGAACAAAGAAACTCTCAGGTATGCATACAATTGACGGGTGCTGTTGTCTAACGGCAACAATCAGTGAATCAATTGAAAAGGTTATGACTATCTGGCTATATGAGATACACTCTCCCAAAGATTCTTCTGCTCCGGTTGGTGTTATATTTTCGTCAAAAAGCCAGATTTTTTTATTTTTTGCATCCATCGCGGGGTGAATTCGCATAAAGGCTTGCTGACAATTTTTCAGGTAGTCCGAACGTTTGAGCATATTTATATAAAGGCGTTGTCGCCAGGTTGGGCCAGCACCGGCCAGGATCAGAATAGGATATGAGGGGTTATTTGTTTGCTTATATAAGGTGGAGTCTTTGATTGTCTGTAAAGCCTGACCCGTCACAAACAGCTTTTTTGAGTCGACACCTTCGGATATTAATGCTTGTCTTCCGCGTTCGCTGGTGCAGGCCATAGATGAGCATGTTGGTAAATATCGCCTGGCATCTGTTAGAGCGCCGTGCTGAATGAGCAAGGTTTTTCCCCCTATTTGATTCAAACAATCTGCGATCATTAATTCTTTTCCGGCCTCGTCTAAATCAAATATAAACAACACATTGGGATAGGCCATAGCCATCTTAGATGCATTTTCCTCCGCCCAAGGGTGATATATTAACAATGCGTATATATATTGGATAATCGCTGTGACAATTTGCAGGCGTGTTGACAATGGATAATGGTAAAATGAGCGAAGAAGTCGCAACGTGAAATCGTGTCCATTTTTAAATAAGAAGACCAAGCATCTATGGACCGCTTTCTTATGGGGCCGTCGCGGCGATATAAAATTGATATTTGGCTTTCTTTTTAATCGTTCAAAAATCTTTCGAGGGAAACTGGTGAAAAGATAAAGCATTATATATTGGTTTTCATTAAAATCGTCTTGAATAATCGATGCTAATCGGTCAATGCCACCGGCAGAATTAATAAAAACATATCTTAAGTCATTTTCAACCTCGATATCCCGGGAATACTTTCCAACAATCAATCGGTATAAGAGTGAAACAAAGCTGTATTTAAAGATAGAAAAAGCAAAGATCCCTGAATTCATAACGAAAGCCAGTGCATCGGATCGCAGATTTTTAGCTGGACTTTCTGTTGATTGCTGGAGTTCTCCAATAGAAATCCAATCGTATTTCATGATCTGCTGAACAAGAGCAAGAATGATTTTATCATGGGTAGTCGGCAGAACCTTAAAAAAATCAGGTAGTCCGGATTCTATGTATATTTTTTTAATTAACGCTTCATTTTGAAGGCGAACATGATTCAACACGATAAAATCTCCGGTGCTAATAAAGTACTTAAAAAAACCGGCTTTTGATGATGCTCATGGCTCCGATTTTATAATATCGTTCAAGGAAAAAAGAAGAAATTAAGTAACAGAGCGAGGCCATCGTAATCAGAAAAATGAAATCCAAGATATTTACGGTTTTGTAAATGTGGTATTTTAGAATGTGAATAACACATAGCATTAACGTCGTATTTAAAATGGGAAGCAGCAATCCATTTGCCAGCTGTAAGAATGAGTAGTTGAATAACTTTAAGGCGACTGTCCATAAAAACGGTGCGCTCAGCAGCGTGCTGGTGAAAAAAGCGGCCGCCGTTCCGGTGATGCCCCACCATTTGGAAAAAGGATAAAGGATGAGCGCCAAAACAATTAGACCGATAAAAGAGAATTTAGTGCTGATGTAAGGCTTGCCCAATGCCTGACAGGCAATTGCGACCGGAGCCGTTATGGCGGATACGATGGCATGCAGGGAAAAAAATTGAATCAAAGAGACCATCTGAATCCATTTGGGACCCAAAATTAGGGTAACGAAATCGTTGCTCAAAACAAACAGCGCTGCTGCCATCGGCATAATGAAAAATGCCAACACCTGCTGGGTCTCCAGAAATGCTTTGGATATTTTGGCCGGTTCATCCTGAATCTTTGAATACGTGGGGTAGGCCACCTTCCATACGATTTTGATAATCAGCGTGAACAGCCGTAATGAAAAAACGGTCGCTCTTTCGTAAAGACCCAGAAAGAAAATACCAAATAACTTGCCGACGAACATGTTGACGCCCTGTTCACGCAGCGTAACAATTAGTGAAGAAAATAATATCCAGCGACCAAAATTAAACAATTCTTTTACTTTTTTTAGATCGAATTCGAGGCGCGGTCGGTAAGGATGCATCACGTAGGAAAGCATACAGGCGGCACTGGACATCGCAAGTTTCGACCATACCAGCGCCCAGTAGCTTTTTAAAATATAGGCGAGTGGAATTGCCAAACAAACATCAACCAGAAGCGGGAGAGTTTCGATTATGAATTGTTTATGAAACTCTAGATTTTTCCTGAAATACACAACGCCGATGTTACGCAACCCCTGAAAAATGAAAAAGACGGACATCACGCGCAACACCTGCGTGGTTCTGGATTCATCAAAATACACGCCGACCAGCGGTGCGGCAGCATAAACGACTAAACAAAGAATGAGGCACCTTATGAGATCCAACGTCCAAGCGGTATTGAGAAACGCCTCCGGCTTTTTTTGCTTCTGGATCAATGCCGATTCAAATCCGGCTGTCAGTGTACCCTGGGTAATTGCAATGATTGCCATTACGATCGCCATGACACCAAAGTCGGACGGTACCAGCAGTCGGGCCAAAATCACCGAACTCAGAAGATGCAATGATACCCCGCAGACCGTGTTGGCCGATACCCAGATCAATCCCTTTCCAACCTTTTGAGACAAGGGTGTATCTAATTCACACCTATTATTGACATTGCGATTCTCGAGCATTTCAAGCAAAGAGACAGACTAAAGGATGATCAAAAAGATACCGCGGGTTAAAACTCGCATCGGTGTTCCGGACGTAACCAAATACCATTGTGATCATTTACGGGTTGATAGGAGCCTTGATCGTAAACGCCGCGGCGAAAACGATGCTGTCGGGACAGCTCGTCGTCCGAGGGTATTTTTTCTCCTGTTCCAAGCGCCAGTTCGAGTAGACGGATCTGTTCTACCATTTCCGCGAATTCTGCCATCGTCATGGCAAACGGATGATCAGGGCCCGGCAGCGCCCTGTCGAAAGTCACGTGTTTTTCAACGACGCCTGCACCCATTGCAACAGCGGCAATCGGTACGAGACTGCCAGGGGTATGGTCCGAGATACCAACAGGCAGGTCAAATACATTTTTTAGGGTGCCTATTGCTTTTAAATTCATCTCTGCGAACCGGGGCGGATAACTGCTAACACAATGCAACAGCGTAATGTTGCCGGCCCCGGAATCAGTTAAAACATTCAAGGCGCTTTCGACATCTGCTAAATTGCTGCCGCCGGTAGAAAGGATGACATCCTTGCCGGTCTTTCCCACTGCTTTCAGCAATGGGATAAAGGTGATATCACCGGATGCAATTTTATAAGTAGCTATACCCACACGCTCAAGCAATTCAACGGCTTCAAGGTAAAAAGGCGTGGAGAAAAATTCGATATGGTTCTGGTTGGCGCAGGTTTGCAAGCTAAAATGCCACGCGTCCGGAAGTTCCAGATTGGCGAAGTTTTGATAAACCGGATTATCCTTCAGTCCACCGCCCATGGTTACCTTCGGTGCGATGAGTTGGTCTTTTCTCAGGGTTTGAAATTTGACCATATCCGCGCCGCATTGCGCTGCTGCGGATATATACTTTTTAGCGAGATCGAGGTCTCCGTTATAATTTGAACCAATTTCAGCGATTATTTTTACCTGATGTTGCATTTTGAAATCTCCGACGTATTTCTACTTATGGGAATCCAGCTTTTTTTTCACGTAATGACGAAGATGCATGGGGTGGTTTAAGGCAAAGTTGCCCGATACCGATTCATTGGCCTTCACATCTTCTATAACAACACTTCCCAGTTTAATTTGAGAATTTGGACCGATGCTTGCCTGCTCCCGTATTGTAGCGGACGGTCCGACCCAGACGCCGTCCCCTAATTTGGCCCTTCTGGCAATGACACAGTTGCTGGATATTAAGCAGTTCTTTCCGATCTGTGCATCGTGTCCGATGTTCGACGAAATCCCGATAATTGAATTGTCGCCGATAACCGTCAGAAAGCCGGGATGAACTGACCGGACGATGGTTGCCTGGCTGAGAAGCGTGACGTTTTTACCGATCCGTACGCCTCCGGCGTGCCTGATAAAAATGACATTTTCCCCATCTTTCATAAAAAGCAAGCCTTCACACCCGATGACAGCCCCGGCATCGATAAAAGTATTGTCGCCAACGGATACTCCATCTTTGATGATAACCTTTTCGGCAATGGTGACGTTATTGCCAATTTTAGCTCTTTTGGACACACTTGCACTGGGATGGATGGAACAATTTTCACCAATGCCATATTCAAATTGCAAGCCATAGTTCTTCTCTTCCAACAACAACAGGTGCAGTCGGTAAAAGGCGTTGCGAGGACTCACGGAAACGACAACGCCCTTGTCCGACAATGCCTTGTCTGCAATATCAGGCCGTGTGATGAGGCACCTAATATTTTCGTTAGCATTTGCTTTTTCTAAGTAAACCAGCGTGTCACAGTAGGCCAGGGTATCGTTGATATTGCTGTCCACGTAGCCCAGTGTACTGAATTTTTTGTCTATGACAATATCACGGTCGGAAAAATAATCTGAAAGTTTCATCGTGTCCCGCATCATATTATAAGTTAAATGGGTTGCGCTGCGAATAACGTGCTGGATTCGAATGCCAACTTGAACCTAAAAATTCAAGCCGTTTTTAACAACCTAAAATATAGCATCCAATACCAGCGCAGTGGTTGGCCGGAGTAATTGATCATAACTAAGATCGCCGACTAATCAGTGCCGCCAACCTCGGTCGAGAAGCCCAGCGCACTAGATGATGACCGATATGGTAACCATCCCAGGGGGACTCAAATTGGGTCATGGTACCGATATTTGTAAACCGTTGAATTCCCATTTCAGCATAAAGCGTTGTTAATTTTTCAAATTTTTCCGGCTCGGCCAGGATACCCACTGACTGGACATTGGGCGTGATCAACGCGGCGATGCGTTCTAAACTGACTGTTTGCCGGATATAAAGGGTCCGGTTGCCGATCGGGGGGCCCAGACGGAATTCCTGATCAGATAGGAGCGTGAACTCTACTCCATCTGAATACCATGCCTGGTGAAACATATCATATTGGGTCCGCAGATTTAATATTGCGGAAACTTCTTTTTGCGATGGCATCATTTTCGGCATTGATGGCAGAAGGTTTTCCAGCGCTTCTTTCAGACAAATTGCAAATTTCACCAACTCCGAGCGGTCATCGGTTTCTAAAAAGAGTGTGTGCGGAGAGGCACAGGCTTTTTGTTCGAAAACGGACATATCACCGGCGATGCGTTTGGTCACTAATGACATGTCCGCATTATGCAACGCGTGGTTGTCAATAACCAAAAATGAGGTTTTATTAGAAAATACGAGATCCGTGCAATGTAACTTGGCCGGCAGACGGCGTAAAGTCGAAACACTTTCGTCGCTACCCCAAAAAAATCGCACGTCCGCGTATTTTGAAATATATTCTCCCAATTCCTTTTTTGAGCGGTCGTATCTAACGACGGCTATTGAGCGTGTCAATTCAGCACCGTTTTGAGATTCTTCCTTTTTAACCGATGCCAGCAATTGCAACAATCGGGCAAGCAGAAGATCAGAATTTGATGCCACTTTGATCAAATTGGCATTTTTGGTGAGAATCCCCTGTACCAGGGAAAGAAAGCCTAAAGTCGGCACATTCCCCGCCATCCAGTGAGCGACGAGACCCCGTGGAAGTGCACGGTATGACCGATCCTTGCGGAAATCACTGTCAATGTAGCCGTCCAGAATCAAGCGGTTCGAGAAGGTGTTTTCCAATAGTCGAGTCAGATTGGTTGCTCGGCACCAATCCGCGATATAGGCCAGACCGGCACCCGGAAAATGATGATGAATGGACTGTTTCCGGTTCATAAGACAGTGGGCAAACTCGTTTAAAATTTCGATAATCCGGTCGATGGGCCACTGTGCTAGCCGCCGCTGTGCATTTCGCAACGATTCAATAATCGCTGATACGTCACTAGATTCGTTTTCTGTAATTTGTCCGGAATAAAAATCCGTCTGTATCAAGGGTTTCATGCGAACTTCTCCGCCATGATGTCTCCACATCCCCGGACCTCTGCCTGCTGAGCCCGACCGATGACTTTAAAAGCGGTGCCCTTCCTGCCGCACGGGCAGTCATCCACACCGACGATAAATCCCACATCTTCGGTCAATACAGAGTGGCCCGGATAGGAAGTCTGGATGGGACTGATAAATTGCAGCAGCCCCTCCTTGCCTGGTGGCAATGGTTTCAGGGACATTTGATCCCGTACGATGACTTCACCCCAGACGGGTACATGGCGCTGACCGGCTTCACAGGTAGGATAAATCATTCCGGCTTGCTCTGTGAAGCCATAAAAATCAACGACATCCCCGCCCTCGACGCCAAAGACTTCGCTGCACCGAGAGACGAGTTCTTCAGGCGAGATCTTTAAGTCTTCAAGTTTTTTCCAACCCCCAATATGGATGATCTTACTGCCTTTCATTTTGTATTTTTTTTGACTGATTAAAAGCGGACGCACGGCGTGGGCATAAAGGATATAGGTGAAGCCAAAAATGACAACCTGCTCTTGCTCCTGCGCCGCTTGGCTCAAAAGTTCCTCCAGCTTTTTCTCATCCAGCATCAACTTGCCGTCAATTTCCTCCACGCACGTTAGTGCTTCGCTGGCACAAAAGAGAAGAGAGCGAATGGTCGAGCTTCTAGCGCTCACCTCTTTGGTTCGGGCGATGGATTCCGGAACGTCTAAAACAATGAACTTGCGGCGCTCATTGCCCAGCCGTTCCAACACAACTTTGTTGAAGCATTTCGACTGCCGGCGGCTTGTCTCTTGATCGAGCCCGATGCGACTGGGTCTACCGGTGGTTGTGGCACTGGAGCTTATGGTGCGAAAAACTTTGTCTTCCGGAACGGATAAAAGCAGTGTGTCTTTGAAAATGGAAGTCGGAAGATAAGGCAAATCCGCAAGCTCAGACCATTTTTGTGGATGGAATCCCCTCTTATCGCAAAGGGTCCGATAGGGACGGCAATTCTGATAATGAAGGGTCGTGACCTCTTTCATCGATTCGGCAAAAAGAGGTGTCTTGTCCTTTTGTGACAAAAGGTAAGGTTTCTGATTTAACAGGTTAATCAGATGGGTATTATGCATGGGAAGACACCTTCAATGCAGTTTGTTTTCGACAATGGAGACAATCGACTTGAAATCTTCAAGTTCGATACCCTCCTCGGGACTGATCTGGATGGAAAAAGTTTTTTCAAGATTGGCGATCAGTTCCACATGCAGGAGCGAATCCCACTCTTCAATCGTATCCGGACTGCTATGGTCGCCTATCGATTTAGCGGGAACACCCATGATTTTGGAAAATAATTGGACGCATTTTGTTTCTATATTGTTCATGAAACCCTCCAAAACTTTGTTTTATTTAGTAGTCAACACTGCTGCATAATTGATATTATGTCCGCCATCTTCAGCTTCCTTAACGGTCATGTTTCTCAACGTCCCCAGATGCTCTTTCTCAATTTTCCAGCCGCACCCATCAATGAATTTTCGGATCTCACCGATATTGCCGAAAAGTAAAATATGGTCTTCGGCCGGTGAATTGGCCGCTGTTGAGAAATAGCAGAATCCACCCGGCCTCATCTTTTTTGCCATTTTGGCCATCACGGCCTCACCATCCTGAATATGTTCGATGAGTTCACCCATCAACAGGGCATCCAGAGAACCGTCATCAAGGGGAATTTTACGCTGGATATCGCACTCATTCGGCTCGGCCCGGGTGGGATCAAGACCGGTGGCTTTTATCATGCGAAGCGTCATTTCCAAAGATGATGGGCTGATGTCCAGGAGTTTGGAATGCATATGGGGGCAGCCGCGCAAAAACTCAGAATGAAACAGGCCGTGGCCGACCCCGATTTCAGCACCAAATTTGAAATCTTTGACGATGGGAATATACTGGTCGAGAAAAAATTTAAAGATTTCATAATGGTTTTCCCAAAAAATTTGGGTCATGCCCAATCCAACGACATAGTTGATCATGTAATCGTCGCGTCCATAGACCTTTTCGTAGACGTCGTCGAATTCCGAATACCGGTAATGCCCCTCTTTGGCGAAGTACATTTCTTCAACCCGGATGGTTTTGGTGTACCAGAGATAGGTCTTTGCCAAATATTCATAATCATCGTCACGATCGATGACGTTTAACATCCGCTTGACAACATCTTCGGCGAATTCGAAATATCGCTGTTCCGCGATTTCGCAGTATTTGAAGACTGCTTTTTTCTGAAATGGCGATAGCTTCGCAATTTGTTCCATCACCTGCCAAAGATTGGGATAATTTTCTTCTATATTGATCACCTTGGTCCTCCTCATCGAATTTTACGGATTCTTGTTGTTACCCGGGTCGCTGTAAAAAAAGCAGATTTCAGATTCATCATTTTCGCTCAGCTTATTTATCGAAAAGTTTCTTATGATAAAAACTTTGTCGTAGGCACGAACGGTCGATTTTTCTCTAAACGTGATATCCGGATGAGACGAGACGTCTAAATCCTTGGGTCGTCTGAAGTTTGTTAGATAAGCCCAGGAAACTCCCTGGTGAACGTTTGCCCGAGCTGCGACATTTACGCAATATCGGTAATTGGCTTCAACGATTCCACGCACCAGAGAGAAAAAATCCCTAATATTATCAAGCATGACGGTTGTTTCCTGCGCTGATGTGTGGCATTCACTTTCTATATAGATACTGCGATCATAATCGGCCACTCTTTCAACCACCGGGTCGTTTTTGCGCTCAAAAAGCAGAAGCTTCCAGTTTGTATCGTCATCCATGACGACTTCTATTCGGGCGGCAGCCTCACGCACTTGTGCAACAACGCTATCATTTTTGATAATTTTTAGACGGCAGCTGTTTCTGATAAATTTATGGACATTGAATCGGCTAATTCTTCTTATAGACCGTGATGCACGGCCATCTACGCTTAGAAACGCCTGTAGTGATTCTTCGAAAATAGTTAAACCATTTACGTAATCTCTTGATCCCAAATAATAAAATGGGATATTAATGTCCATTTCATGATCTTTCATCGGAAACACATGCAGGGTTCAATATCCATTTTGACCAAAAGTTGAAGATGTCATACCGTTTTTGATTTATTTATGACGCCAATAGGTCTTGAGCCACTCGTCGGGCTCCCAAACAATCGACTAACGCCTTTGCGGAGTATGACACTTTCTCCCGGCGCTTTTCATCCTGCATCATTTTTTTTACCTGACGCTGCAAAAAGACAGGTTCAAGCGCATTTATCGGGCCGAGATCCACAGCGATACCTTCCTTGTGCCATCCCCTGGCATTTCGCCGCTGATTTTCAGCAATTTGAATCATCAGCGTCGGCAGACCCATGGCGGCCGTCTCAAAGGTTGTCATGCCGCCGGCGGTAATCGCGAGATCTGCCTCGGCCATGTTGCGGGCGATTTCGGTGTCGTCGATAAGCAGTGTCGCATAAATCGTTGGATTTTTCGCCATCCATTTTTGGATATCCGGAATTGAGGCATTCGCAGAGCTTGCCAATATGACGCGTTCGATGCTGGGATCCAAAGACTTAATTGCATCCAATGAAAATACCGTGGCGCCTTTATCATCCCCGCCACCGAATGTGAGAAGAACTTTTTTGACCTCTTTTCGAAAATTTGCTTTTGGCTGCCATTGCGCAAATTCTCCTCTGAGAAAGGCGTATTTCGGACCAAGCAAAAATCGTGTCTCTTTTCTTTGCCTAGCTGACGAATAATCACATTCCTTGGACGCCAGGCTGGGGTTAATTACCCAATCCGCCCAGAGTTGTTTTTGGATGCACCCGTCGAATTGTAACCAGCGCACGCCTGAATTATAAAGGGGTTGTTGATATTCCGCATTAGCATGATAGTGGTCGACAACAGCGGCATCGATTTGATTTTGTCGACAAAGCCGCACAACTTCTTGGGCATCCTCTTCAGGCGTCAGGGACCAATCCAGCAGTGTTAATCCATCACAGATGGATTCGAGCTCCTTGGCCTCAATGGTGCGCCGGGTTCTCAGGACGAATATCACCGAGGCACCGAGTGCTTTGAATTCCCTTGCTAACGCCATGCACCGGCGAAGATGCCCAGCGCCAATTTGAGGTGAAATATCACATCTAAATAAAAATCTTCCCATCGATCGACACGCAATAAATTATTTGCCGTAATTTTTTTATTAGCAACGCTGTTTGAACAAAACACGGGATTCAAACGCTTATTCTTGCCCCGTGGATTGTAAAATAATGTTTTTCGGCCGTTTCCCAATCCTCCGGAGTATCAATGTCATGCACAAGATAACGTGGAATCACGACCGGCATTGCGTTATCTGAATGAAATCGTTTTATTTTGCGATATATTTTTGCATCTGCCCAATAGAACTGCCCGGCGTCATGATAGGCTTCAGGCAGGTCCTGTGAACGCGTATCTAAATTTTCGGGCCATATCATCTCCAGTCTGCCGGTTTCGTTTATTTTTAGAGCTCGAAAAATGGGGGCGGGAAAGGTCGTCACGGAATATACTGAGGTTAAGCCGCGAACTTTAAGAAGTTCATAACCTTTCTGAATGGCTTCAGGCTGAATGAAGGGTGCGGTTGGATAAATGCAACAAAGTGTGCCGACGTTCTCATAATGCTTGCCTAGCCAATTCAGAGCGTGGAGAATCACTTTGGCTGTGCCGGTGTAGTCGTCTGCAAGTTCGGCCGGTCTTACAAATGGTACTTCTGCGCCCCAATTTCTGGCAACTTGCGCAATTTCCTGTGAATCCGTGGATACAATAATCCGATCAAATAGACCGGTTGCTAAAGCGGCCTTGATGGAATAGGCGATGATCGGTTGACCTGCAAAGGATTTGATATTCTTTTTCGGTATTCTTTTGCTCTCACCGCGAGCGGGTATGATGGCAACTATTTTATCGGGCATAATAGCTATTTCCTATTTGCAAAAAACCGCCTCATCTCTAATATTTCACCCTTTCAAGCGCATGACAAAATCAGAGCATCGATGCATTGATTCATCTTGTTTTCATCGAGCGCCGGAAAGATAGGCAATGAAATAATTTCCTCATAAGCTGTTTCTGCGATCGGACAAAGTCCTCGGCCGGTGCCAAGTTTTCTCCTGTAGTAGGGATGCAAATGCACGGGAATGTAATGAACATTGACACCAATTTCTTTTTCGCGCAGTTGTTGAAATAGCGTAGTGCGCTGCTTACCCAGAGATTTGAAATCGATTCGCACCACGTACAGGTGATAAGCATGGGTTACGTCATTGCTTACGCTGAGTGGCCTGATTGACTTCATACCTAGCAAACATTTGTCATAGTACCCAGCAATTTCTCTCCTGCGCTTCAAAAAGGCCGGTAGCTTTTTAAGCTGGGTGATGCCGAGGGCGCACTGTATATCTGAAATACGGTAGTTGTAACCCAAATCTACCATATGATAATACCAGGATCCTTCCCGTTCGCGTTGGCGATAATCTGAATCGATACCGTGGTTGCGAAACTGCTGAATACGTTTCGCCAGCGCCAGGTTGCTGGTGACAATCATCCCCCCTTCACCCGTGGTGATGTGTTTGACGGGATGGAAACTGAATACGGTCATGTCGGCAAGAGTTCCGGCTTTTTTACCCTTAAATTTAGCCCCTAAAGAATGGCAAGCATCGGCGATGAGGAAAATACCGTGCCGATCGGCAATCCTTTTCAACGCATCATAGTTGCAGGGGTGTCCGGTATAATCGACAGCAATAATGGCTTTGGTTTTGCAGGAAATTTTTTCTTCAACCTTTACAGGATCCAGCAGAAGGGTATTCGGATCGACATCAACAAATACAGGGGTGCCGCCCTGGTAAATCACGGCGTTGGTTGTTGCCGCAAAGGTAATCGGAGGTGCGATGACCTCATCACCAGGGCTTACACCAGCGGCATACATGGCACAATGCAACGCAGCCGTTCCACTGGAGACCGCGACCGCATGTTTCGCTTCTACATATTCTGCGACGAGTTTTTCAAACTCGGTGACTTTTGGACCGGTCGTCAACCAATCGGATCGCAAGACCTCAATTACTGCCTGAATGTCGTCTTCTTGAACGAATTGTTTGCCGTATGGTATCATTGCATTAAACCATCGTTTTCATATCATCAACGGTCAGCCACCAGGTATTGGTACCGGAATTATATTCAAAGTCTTCCGCCACTTTCTTGCCACCATCCTCACAAAACCGTCTTTTGAAAAATTTAAAAGCCGGTTTAATCAGATAGAAATTTTCATATTCCAATGTATTTTGGGCCTCATCCCGCGGTATCATTACTTCGTGGAGTTTTTCCCCGGGGCGTATACCCACGATTTCTGTCTTGCATTTCGGACCGATAATTTTGACAAGATCCATGATGTTCATACTTGGTATTTTGGGCACAAAAATTTCACCCCCGACCATCTGCTGCAGACATTTGAGCACAAAATTTGCGCCTTGCTCCAAAGTAATCCAAAACCGGGTCATACGTGGATCAGTAATTGGCAGAACCCCGTTTTGAACACATTTTTTGAAAAACGGAATCACACTGCCGCGACTACCGACAACATTACCGTAACGCACGACTGAAAAGCGGGTTTCATAACGACCGACATAGGAATTTCCGGCGACAAAGAGTTTATCAGAACACAATTTTGTCGCACCGTAAAGATTGATAGGGTTGGCCGCCTTGTCCGTGCTCAGCGCGATGACGCGCTCGATTTTTTGATCAATGGCAGCATCAATCACATTTTGTGCGCCTAAAACATTGGTTTTAACGGCTTCAAAAGGATTATATTCGGCGGCCGGAACCTGTTTGAGTGCCGCGGCATGAATGATGTAGTCAATACCTTGAAGCGCCCGGTATAGTCTTTCCTTATCACGGACATCACCGATAAAATATCGAACACAAGAATATTTTTCTGTCGAGTATACCTGGGACATCTCAAATTGTTTGAGCTCATCACGGCTGAAAATAATAAGCTTCCTGGGCTTGTATTTATTCAAAACAATCTCGGTAATCTTTTTTCCTAAAGATCCTGTGCCGCCGGTGATGAGTATACTTTTATCATTTAACATTCTTATCTTCCCTGCCATGTTTGATCAAACTCATTTTTCTTTTGTTCGCTTCCCAAATCAAAACGCGTGGTCTTCGCTCAAGGTCGGGCAAAAACGATTCGTATTCCTCATTACTTAGTACTAAAGAACGTATTTTGCGGTTTATATATCGTTCAGTTTTTCTGCTCAAATCATTAAGGTGATACTGATCGATATTTCCAACCAAGATGATATCGATGATACCTGTGTCTTTGCCCTCGGCATAGTCATCAATTAAATAGGCGCTTTCGAGATTGCCCAGGCGCTGCATAATACTGTCGATGACCTGGTCGATTCCCATTACCTTGCTGACCATGGATTTAAGCTCTGGAAAGAGAGCATGACTGGTGTTGGCTTTGTAGAACACTTGCCGACCGTTTTTTTCGGATTTAAGCAGGTCGGTTTTCTTCAGCTGATTGAGTTCTTCCCGAACGGCATTGGTCGATACATTGAACTCATTGGCCAGCTCCCTTAAATATGACCGCGTTTCCGGATTAAAAAAGAAACGCATCAGTAGCTTAACCCGAGTTTTTGACGTTATCAGTCCTGATAATAAATTATTCAAAATAAGATCTTTATTGAGTAGAATTTCTGTACATTATACCTGCAATTTTTTTCTATGTCAACTAATTCTACATGCAAAAAATGGACCATGATTATTTGCAGACTTCCGGTTAGCAGACCGGCCATTTGATTAATTGTATCGCCTAATCAACCTTAAACGGAAGATAAGAGTTGCAAATCGGCTATGATTTAATATATTTAAAATCTTGCTCCTCCTCAGCTAAATAATCATTTATACGTCTCAGGTTGCATCTCTATGGATAGATGTACTATCTAGTGTGCAGCCTAAAAAACTGAACGATTTAAGTTGAAGGACTTGCACTTCGGAAGTTCTGTTTTACCGCTGTCAATAGATTGTCCTTTTACGGATGCTTAGAGTCTGTTGGAAGGAATGATTGACTGATAACATGTTGATTAAATAATTTTTTTTTGAGGAGAGGGTCAATATGGAAAAAGGCGTCAAAATTTTGAACGCATCAGGCAAACTTGGCGTATTGATACCCGGCATGGGTGCTGTTGCAACGACTTTTATGGCCGGTGTGCAGGCCGTCCGAAAAGGCTATGGTAAGCCCATCGGCTCCCTTACCCAGATGGGGACGATAAGACTCGGTAAACGCACGGATAAGCGTGTGCCGACGATCAAGGAATTTGTCCCCTTGTCCGATCTTGAGGACATGGTCTTTGGCGGATGGGACATATTTGATGATGACATGTACGCGGCAGCGATTAACGCCGGCGTCCTTGATAACAAGACGTTGGACATGATTCGCTCTGAATTAAAAAGCTTGAAGCCGCTGCCGGCCGTTTTTGATCAGAGTTATGTTAAGCGACTCAACGGGACGCATATAAAAACCGGCAAAACCAAAATGGATCTTGCCGATCAACTGCGGCAGGATATTCGAAATTTTAGATCTGAGCACGATATCAGTCGAGCGGTCATGATTTGGTGCGGCAGCACGGAAGTCTACATCGAATCCAGTCCTGTGCACGAAAGCCTTGAAGCCTTTGAAAAAGGTCTCAAGAATAATGATCCGGCCATTGCGCCCAGTATGATTTATGCCTATGCCGCGTTGTCAGAAAAAATTCCTTTCGCCAACGGGGCGCCGAATCTTACCGTTGATATCCCGGCCATGACAGAATTGGCCAAAAAAAACAATGTCCCGCTTAGCGGTAAGGATTTTAAGACCGGCCAGACCTTGATGAAGACGATATTGGCTCCGGGTTTTAAATCGCGCCTGCTGGGAGTATCCGGCTGGTTTTCCACCAATATCCTTGGCAACCGGGACGGTGAGGTACTGGATGACCCGGACTCGTTTAAGTCCAAGGAAGTCAGCAAACTTGGGGCGTTGGAATATATTCTGCAGCCGGAGCTGTACCCGGAGCTATACAAAGATTTTTACCACAAGGTCAGAATCAATTATTACCCTCCTAGAGGCGATAATAAAGAGGGCTGGGACAATATCGATATATTCGGTTGGCTGGGATACCCGATGCAGGTTAAAGTGGATTTTCTGTGTCGTGATAGCATTCTGGCTGCGCCCTTGGTACTTGATCTGGCCCTGTTCATGGATCTGGCAGCTCGCGCCGGTATGCACGGTATCCAGGAATGGCTCTCATTTTATTTTAAATCTCCCATGGTGGCCGAGAATTTATATCCTGAACATGATTTATTCATCCAGCTAAAAAAGTTGAAAAATACATTGCGGCATATGATGGGAGAAGATTTGATTACACACCTGGGGCTGGAGTATTATGACTAATCCCCAATTGGGTAAAAGCACTCAATTGGGATGTCCGCAGTTGGTTGTCCGTTGTGGCTTGGAATTGCAGTCAGGAGTGCAAAAGTTTAAACTTCATATTACAAACGACCCAATTATAACGATTATGCCCTTTTCCAATCGCAAAAGCCATTAAAGCGGAAAGGAGGGTTTTTGACCTGCGGCAGCAACATTCCAAGTTAGCTTGGAGATTTTAGAGCTGAAATTTTTCTCAATCACCTTATCAAAAAGGCACGCTAACGTTGCGATTGCCTGGGTAAATTTTTGAAATGGCATTTTAACCTCAGCAAAAGGAGTAGATAGTATGCCTTGGGGAACAAATCTGATTTCTATTAAACCCGCGCACTCAAATATATTGCATAGCTGAACAATTTTAAATTCTTGTTGCTCATGTGAATATTGTGGGTCAATTCTTTTTCTGATAGATCGTGCCAATCGAATGAGTGGATTCCCTGCTTGAGGTTCATTTGCCACAATCCATCCGCCTGGTTTCAATAGATTAACCATATACCGCAGCATTGTATACGAATCAGTTAAATGATGGAGCACACCGATAAGTAATATAACATCGAATCGCCTCTCGGTTTTAAAATTTTTCAAGTTAATATTATAAAATGTAATTCTTTCGCCGGAATGGAAGGCTCTCGCATATTTTATCAAGTCTTCAGAATAATCTAAACCGCAATATTCATAGAATTTCCCACCTAAATAATCCACCGAAAACCCTGCTCCGCAGCCGACTTCCAGTAAACTTATATCACCATTTATCGTTGCCACCTTCATCGTTTGCTCCAAACGACATTTTCTAGCAATACGGCTCGATGGCAGAATGTCTTTCATCAAATAATTGGTAGCAATTCGATTGAATAACCTGCGATCTCTGGTCTCATGCTTGCTTTCAGATTCAGAATATTGATGGGATGACAATAGCCGGCTCCTTCTTGGATGGTTAAAATTTTGACCGGAATAGGCGGCTGAACGGCAAAAACCACATCGTTAATATAACCGCCACAAGGTCATCGCCTGTTTCGCTTAACGATCAGGTCTGCGACAATACCGATCAGGGAAACTTGCAGAGCAAAAAGGAATAACAGAATTGTAGAATCAGTCAGATTATACAGGTAGAAAACATCATAGCTGAGCCTGCAGATGCCCAAGACAAAGAGAACTACTGAAAATGGCATAAAGAATCGCAAAGGGTTGAAGTATGTAATTGTACGGATAATAAGTATCAAAAATCCAAGTGCATCTTTTGGCTTGACCTTTGAACAGCCTTCACGCTTATTGTAATTAATCGGTATATATTGAATTCTGTAGCCTTCTGATATCAAAACCAAGCTTATGGTTGTCGTGAATGAAAAACGGTTCGGAAGAATGTGAATATATTTTTCTACAATCTCTTTACGAAATGCTCTAAAGCCAGAGTTTAGATCTGGAATTTCCATCTGTGTTAGGTAATTGGCGAGTTTATTTAACAGCCATTTGGCTGGTCTCCTGATTAATGGGATGTGTACTTTTGAGCCAGTTCTTGAGCCAACAACCATATCGCTAGATTGCATGCCTGACAACAATTTTGAGAAATTTTCGTGTGGATAGGTACCATCTAAGTCGGTAATGGCTATAATTGAATAGTTTGCTTGGCGTATTCCGGTTTTTAACGCTGCCCCATATCCCCGGTTACAATCATGTCTGATCAGCGTTATTTGCTCCGACAATGAACCTAGGATTTCAGAAGTACCGTCTGTAGAACCATCATCGACCACGATTAGTTCCACTGGGGCTTCTAAACTATTCAGTGCTGAGATGAGCTTATCTAAAACATCTTTGGCGACCCCATTTTCATTGTAGACCGGAACGACAATACTCAATCCTGATCTAGCATCAGAATACGTCACAATTGCATCTCCTAAATTATCAATATATTTTTTTTCTTTGTATTATTTGGCTGTATTTCAAGCCTTCTGTTACGATAAGGCGAATCCCCAAAATGGATAATCCATAGATAAAGGGCCGTAAAGGAACGGAATAACGGGGTAAAGGGGTGCCGACAATATGGACCAGGATAAAATATATCATTATCAAAGAAATAAATCTGGCGACAATTAAACCCTCTTTCGCAAGCAGTCTGCTAGTCCCCGGAAACCAGATAAATATCGAAGTCGCCAGAGCGATTACGGTTAATAGTCCGTGTAGCGATTTCATTAGTTGATGGGTCAAACCGAAAAAACCGTTGTGGTGATGGTAAGGAGAAGTAGATACCGGATATATAAATATATCTCCCATGCCAACAATCATATCCCATGAAAAAAACATAGTTGGTTTGCCAATCGTGTACCAGTACAGATATTTTAAAGGTTCACTGCTAAAACGACGAAATATTTCTTTAAGAACAGATGGCATGTCCCGACGCTTTGTCCATTGCGGATCGAAATGGTTCGGGAAACCATACGTTTTGAAATCGTTATTATAGATCAGGTTCGGATACATACCCTTATGGATTGTTACAAGGGCCAACCTACTTTTACTAGGATTGACCAGCTTGTTCCGCAGCACCCACGGACCATACGTTGCGCTAAAGCCGACTATCAAAAACACTGCCAACACCCATGCCTTTTTATTTTGAAAAAAAATAAAAAATACTGGAATAAGAAAGGCGATAAAATACAGCATGGTTGGACGAATCAGTAATGATATCCCCAAGATAAGACCTGCAATCAGGGCATGCAGTCGGCCTTTATTTTGGGCAACGGCTGACATGGCCCAGCCAAGCAGCGTCAAAAAAAAAGTAAATAACGATTCGCTGAGCACATAAATATTGAACGCAACCAGGTGAGGGCTGATGGCCACCAGAAATGCACCGCCCAAAGCCCATGGGCAATTTAGAAAGGTTCTGAAGAAAATGAATGCAATAAAAATGGTCAATGAACTGATGATGGCCTGGCTGACAACAACGAAACCGACCATTTTTTGCAGTGGGGAAATCTTGATAAAAGGCAATAAAAACAGGGAATAGCCCGGGGTTCTGCGAGCATCCGGCTCGGGGATGAACTCTTCAATTTGACTCGGGCCTTGCCGTGAATAGACACCATATTTTTCCAAATTATAAGCGTAATGATAATATTCTGCTGCATCCTTCATGATGGGTTTAAAAACCACGGTTTTATTCGCCATCTCAATCCGGAGGTAAAGCCCGACTGCAATAACGCTAACGATAATGAGGGCTGTTATAAAATTTCTGGCGGATGCGCCTGAAATAAATATTTTCTCATTCGGCATTTTTTCTCCATCGCCACATGTGACGGTCAACTTTTAACTTGGCCTTTCCGGATAACCACATAAAATCATTGCATCAGCATGTACAAGCATCTATCAAAAAAGTTCTTTTAGTGGAAACAGATCAGCATCGGTAATAGAAGCATCATATCCTGTGAATTTTTTGTTGATTTCTACGATTACTTGACGGCTTTTCACCATTAGCGCTTTAAATTCATCGGATATCCATGGCATATCAACATCTTTATTGATATATGCCACATTTGACCAGTCGCCTAAATTGTCAGGTGGTATGTGCCCGGTTTCAACAGCTTGATCAAAAAGAACTGTCCCCGGGAAAGGTGTGTAATAGCTGGGACCCATAATCGGAAAAATTATATGTCTGCTGTTTTGGAAAATATTGTATATCAGTTTTAATGTTTTTTTATATTCAGCAATTGTCTCATGGGGGATACCGCCCATAAAATTATAGGTTGCCATAAACCCGTTCTTATTTATTGTTTCAATTACTTGATAAATTTGGTCTAATGTTATCTTTTTATTCATCATCTCAAGCGTTTTTGGCGAGCCAGATTCAATCCCAAAAGCAAAATGATAGAATCCTGCTTTTTTCATAATCTCAATTGTCTCATTATCAAATTTTGAAAACAGATCAACTCTGCCGCCGGCTCTTATATGAAGTTTAATATTCATTTTTATTAACTGCAGACAAATATCGATTATTCTCTTTTGATCAATTGTGAAGTTTTCGTCCATAAAACTTAAGCCGTCAATATTATAATTGTCGACGAGGAATCTAATATCATTCATAATCTTATCAAGATTTTTTTTAGAATATTTTGTCTGTTTGATAGAGTTGTAACAAAATGAGCATTTAAAAGAACAGCCTTTCGAAGAGACGACTTCAAAATACCGTGTGATGTATTTTTTCTTTTTCCCCAGGATATATTTTTCCATTTTCAGAAGATGATAGGGAAGGTCGGGTATTTCGTTTATATTATATTCAGGTGCCGGATTAGTTTTAATTAACTTATTAGCGTCATTTGCAAAACAAAGGCCATTGATGTCTTCGAAACTCTTATTCATTATAAGTCTTTGAACCAATTCAGGGAAGGAAAGATCCCCTTCACCGTAAACAACGATATCAACGAGTGGATCCCGGGCTGTCATCTCGGGCAATATTGTGGGATGAGAGCCTCCCCAAACAATAGGGATATTCTGATCAAACCCGCGGACGATAGAAGAGAAACGAATACCATTTTCAATCTGTTTTCCGGAGATAGCTGATATTCCCACACAAACCGGTGTGCGTTTTTTTAGATACTGCCTCAGTTTGTTGTCTGGATCTTGCTCAGCGGCTTCATCTATCAGGGCAACGGTAATACCCTTTGAAATCAAATGTGCTGCCAGAGTCAATATGCCATGCGGTATTGTAATTGATCGCATATAGGATTGAATACCCCAGTCTTGAATAGATGGTCTTATAAGAATGACTTCAGGTTCAGGAGAAGCTGTCACAGAATTCTTTATTTTATTCATTAATAAACCTTTTCTCAATTAATTATAAAACTTGTAAATTAAATATTTCGATGTCATTGATAATTTCAAGAACGAACCTATTAATTAATCAGAGAGTTTATAAAGCCTTAATTCAGAGTGAAAACCATCTTCAGTTTCATAGCCAAACACGGTTGTATTTGCATCCATCAATTCATACTCAGGAAAATAATTATTGTAATCTCTGCCTAAAATAGGATCGGTAACCCCGATTGGATTTTTTTTGTCTTTTTTCTTTTTTCCTTCTTTTAAATTCCTTAGTAAAATAAATTCCGGTTTCAACCTTCTGATATTTTCACAATAATTTTCGACAATGTCTGGTTCCATTTCTTGAAATGAAATAAAATTCACAAATAAGTCTATTTTGCCCTGTAGTTTAGGAACTTGCCAGGAACATAAGCTAAGAGCTTTATATCTTTCTTTAAGGTCATCTATGTCTAGTGATTCATCACCTTTCAATTCTCCATAGCCACAAATGTTTTCATCACCAAATAGAATTTTAAGATAATAATCAGACACATATGCCAATGGTGGGATATCTGCATTTATATAAAAACATTCATTCCTTTTATCTCCAAGCAAAATTTCACCCAATGTCCCAAAGCCGCCGCCTATTTCCATTACGGTCTTAATCTTATCGGTAGGAGTATTCTTTTTAATAAAATTGATGCCCAAAAGATAATTCAAAAAGGATCTGGAAAATTTTCGACCGTCAAATAGAAATTGTTCTATCGGTTCACCAACATTGCTCTCTGAAATCAGGTCAGTATAAGGTGATGAATCCGTACTGCTTGCCAGAAAAGTTCTATAATCAGCAAACGCATGGATCTTGCCGGCAATAAGATTCTCAAATCGCATCATAAACAGTTTATTTTGCTCAATTAATGGCCATAATGTATTTTTTACCGGTTCAAACCGTTTCGGATCCATATAATAATTGGGGTAAGAATATGTAGGGACAAAAAAACTTAGCGATGATGGTAAAGATCTGAATTTTTCAATCCTACTTTTGTTCAGATCTTCGATAAGTCTAGCAGAACAAATTTGCCAAAACTGGGTTGGCTTATATAAGCTTGACTGTTGGCCCATGTCATCGATCATCTGTTGCAGCAAAGGATATCGTTTCAGTGTCATTCTAACTCCATTAATACGCCGTAGCTGCCAAAGCCTAAAAGCTCTTTGAGATTTGCAGCATTGATTCCTGATTTTCGCAAGGATTAAATAGGATTGAATCTTTGATAGGATCGTTTAATCTATTATATCAAGCACCCTGCTTTTTGTCCACTTTCCGGCGGCTGAATTATAAGGTATTTAAAAATAATAGAAAAACCAAAGATACGCATTATCCGGAGATTTGGTGCGAATGTCGCTGCCGGGCAGGGTAAATCCGCCGTATTCGGTGTCCTTTGCCCCGTAGGAGATATTCACGCCGCCGGTCAATTGCAGGTTCTGGGTAATATCCCACGTGGCATAAGGTTGGAGTATCCCCGACGGGTCTTCAATGTTATTAATCGCAGTAAAGAAGATCTTGAATAAAGGATGTAATTCTATTTGAACATGGCCGCTTAAATAATTGCGACCCAGCGCAAACAACTCGCCCCGGGCCACGCGTTCGGCAATTGCCGGATCCAGCACGGCATCCTGATAATCGTCTTCGCCAAGTCCGTTGAAATAATATTCGATAAATCCGTAAAAATTTTTATCAACCCAAATCCACGAGTAATCCATGTTCGCCACGAGGGAAAGGTAGTCGTCGTCGTCATCCAGAAATGTCCAGGTTCCGTCCACGCGCCAGGCGGCATCGCCGACATATCCCGCAGCGCCGCCACCAGCGACATAGTCTTCGAAATGTTTGGCAGCCATCAGTTCAAACTCGATGGTGCCGGCGGCAACATGCAGCTTGCCAGCCAAAGATGCCTGATCCATTGTCACGCTATCGGTATCCGGATCCCGCCTGGCAACATAAAGACCCTGCAAATCACCGATTTCTGGTATTGACGCCTGAACATTAATCATGTCGTCACCAACTTTGTAATCACGATCGATGGCAGTCGGGGGAAAGGGATTGAATAAATCAAAGGGATTGAAGACAAAGCCGTTGCCCCAGGTGATCGCCTGACGACCGATCTTTATCGAACCCCATGGCGGCATCAACGCCAAGGCTAGCCGATCCAACCGTTGAACCAGGAAATAACTGTCCTCATCAACGATTGTATCGCTAAGGTCCATCAACCGCCGATCGTCATTTAAGGGAGTGCCGAAAAAAAAGACATTGGCGGGCAGATTGGGAAATAATTCTTTTAATTCATTTGTGTTGCGGACGGTATCCCCGCCGGCGCCGATTAGCTCATACGCGATATCCGTGAATACCGAATCTGAAAAAAATGTTTCATTGATGAGTCGAAAGTTGAAGCTGCCGTCCCAATAGGTTCCAGTTCCCAGCGGCTCGAAAATCGTGTCATCATCGGTTTGAGCAACTCTGCCGCTCGTTTTTAACCGCCCCCCCCAGTGAGTATCGATTTTGCTCCAGTATGATGAATCTCCAGAGTGATCCGAAGGGGAGGGGGGTGCGTGAGTGGGTGATAGGGTTTGAGCTAAAATCGGCCCAGATTGAAAACCGATGATCGCGACGATGAATAAATAAGTTCGAATCCATTGTCTATTCAATTGGCAGCGACACATACGATTAGCGAAATGCTTAATGTCCGTTGTTAAAAAACGGGTTCCTGCTCAACCCTGTCAACCCAATAAGTTCAAATTTACTTGACCTGATCATCTTCGATAGTGCCATCCCGGATCCGTACCAGCCGCCTGGCGTAATCCATCACCATTTTATCGTGGGTTGAAAAAATAAATGTTACCCTTTTTTCTATATTCATTTGCGTCATCATTTCCAACAGACCGTTTCCGGTTTTGGAATCCAGATTGGCGGTCGGCTCATCGGCCAGCACGATGGAAGGATTGGAGACAATCGCCCTGGCCACGGCGACACGCTGCTGCTGTCCACCGGATAGCTCGGCCGGTCGTCGATCGTATTTGCCCTCCAGGCCGACATCATCCAGAATCGCCTCAGCTTTTGCGCGGCGTTCGTTGGCGGGAATACCTTGGAGCAACATGACAAATTCGACATTTTCTGCGGCAGATAAGACCGGTATCAGGTTGTAGGCCTGAAAAACGAATCCCACCTTGTGCAATCTTAAATTAGCCAGCTGCGATTGTGACATTTGATCAAAGGCCTTGCCGTCGACAACAATACTGCCCGCATCAATCCGATCCAATCCACCGACCAGATTTAACAGGGTCGTTTTCCCGGAGCCTGACGGTCCGGCCACGGCCACGAATTCTCCTTTGGTGATCGATAAATTGACGTTTTTAAGCGCATGAATTTCGATCTGTCCCTGGTGGTAAGTCTTGCTCACATCCATGCATTCGACGATACTCATTTTATACTCCTAGCATAGGCGCTGAATCTAACTGAATAAGTAATTTGCGATTCTTTGTAAATTAAACAGAGAGAATTCATTAATTTTAGGCATTTTAGGCAATTTAGTCACTTTAGGCATTTTCATTAAGTATGGATCAACGCCTCCACCGGCGTGAATCTGGCAGCCTTCACAGCAGGATATACGCTTACCAGCAGTCCGAGAAGCATGACCACGAGGTTGGCCACAGCAATATCTTTAATATTGATCGCCGGGTAGATAACCCGGGTCATTCCGGCATATTCGACTCCGGCTGCCAGGGCTGAAAGATCGATTCCGCTGCTCGATAACGCATATATGGTTAAAAACCCCAATATGTTTCCAATGATCATGCCGGTTATCAACAGCAGCAATGATTCGGTCAGGACTTCTCGCAAAATCCACCAGGGTTTCATCCCCAGAGCCTTTAGCAGCCCAAATTCGCGCATGCGCTCGTACACGGCCATTAACGTCGTATTGACAATACCGAACCCCATGGCAACAAACACCACCAAATACCAGATATACATAAACCCATCGAGTATCCTGAGATAAGCCGTCTGAAAAGGCATCAATTCTTGCCAGCTGTGAACCTCCAAATGTTCGGAAGGCAAGGCAGATATTAATTGTTCGTAGACCTTCTGAATATCTGATGTTTCCGGTAAAAGAATCGAAATCTCCGAAATTCCTTTGTCCATTTTAAGCATTTTTTGGCTCGTCTGCCGCAAGACAAAAACAAACTGCTTCTCGGTGGATTCCATTTCCGCCTGAAATGTTCCGACAATGCGAAAGGCCCGGGAGGCGATTTCCTGGTCAGTGTCCTGGGACATTAATACCAGTTTACGGCCAAGTTTCGTTTCTAATTTATCCAGCAGAGCGTCGCCCACAAGAATACCGTTGCGATCATCCGCGGTAAGGAAATGTCCGCGGGTGACCGCCGTACCGATAAAGGAAATGTTTGCTTCAGGTTCCGGGTCAATGCCGACCAGTGTCACCGCGGTTGACTGGTGGGCATTGCTGGCCACGGCATTCACCCGCACCCGTTCGGTCCATTGGGCACGATCGGCCAGCACGCGGTGTAAGACATTGTTCACTGCAGACGGATCCATGATACTGTTTTCGATGGCCGGATCGTTCCGATAGCCTTTTTGGTGAATTTGGATATGCCCGATGAGGGTCGCAATCCCGTTTTTAACCATCCCGACAGCGATGCCCCGCATCAGCGAGCCTAAAATAATCATGCTCCACACGCCGATAACGACGGCAATCAAAATGATGGCAGTGCGCCGCGAGTTGCGCCAAATGTTTCGCCAGGCCAATTGGAGATACATAATTATAAATGCCTAAAATTGAAAATTAGATCGATTCCATTCCACATTCTTCCGGCTTCCGCATGCCACATTCCGACTTCCGAATTCTTTACACGGCCCTCATTGCCTCCACCGGATGCATCCGTTGTACTCTCAACGCGGGATAGAGGGCCGCTAAAAATGTGATGACCAGCACCGCCAGAGGTCCGCTGATAGCTGAAAGCCAGGTCAGTTTGGGATAGATGCGACCGCTGATGCCGAATTGACTCAAAAGTTCGGATGCACCGGAAATATCGAATCCATGGGTTTGAAAATACAAGGTTATCAGACTTCCGATCGTAATACCGGCAACAATACCCAGCAGCGTCATGGCCATGGATTCAATCAACAACACCTTGGTCAGCCGGCCGGGTGTCGTGCCCAGCGCCATCAGAACTCCGAATTCTCGGGTTCGCTCAAAAATTGCCATCAAGAATGTATTCAGTATGCTAAAGGCGACGACCAGTACTAATAGCAAGTAGAAAATAAGTCCACTGATCAGATCCATTTCAATACTCTGGCACAGCCCCGGCATGAGTTCATTCCAGTCCAACACAGTCAGTTGCCGCTTGCTCTTGACGGCAGGAAGCGCAGTTTTTATACCGGCTTTTATATCATCGACATCGGCCAGTGAGGCAGCAATTATCACCACTTCGTGGACGGCCCCTTGCATGCTGTAAAGTTCCTGAAACGTGCCCAGGGGTATCTGAATGGTCGCTCGATCAAAGTCATCGATGCCGGAGCTGTAGATTCCTTTGACCCTGGCGACTGTGGCGGCGATGGAACCATCGCGTGCCTGCCCCAGGATTGTCAATTCATCGCCAATGTCAATGCGCAGGTTTCTGGCTATAATATTTCCCACCAGAGCCTGGTCAATGTCACCGGCGGACAAATACGTTCCACGGCGAATAAGGGATTTCAACCTGGATACTCTGGCTTCACGTGCCGGGTCGACACCGGTTACGAGCACGCCATAGGTTCTTTCTCTAGAGGATACCAACGAAAAGGCCTGCCCGCGCAACGTGTAGGATTCGACTTGCGGGATTTCATCAAGAAGAATCCCGAGATCTGCGGGATTTGAAACAACCGAACGGATGTTTTTTTTCTCCTGGTAATCGTCGGCCTGGATTTGTAAATGACCGGTCTGGATCTTGACCGAAGTGTTGATCATGGTCTCATAACTGCCGAATTGAAACGACAGCATAAATACCAGCAGCAGGCTGGCGAACGCGATGGCACTGATGGTGAGGACGGTGCGACGCGTATTGCGCCAGATGTTGCGCCAGGCCATTTTCGTATCGATGGACAATCCATTACCTCCTGGCTTTTTGCAGGCTTGACAGGGTAAATAAGCTGTCGGGTAGGCTGTTTTTAAAGGTCAAGCGTTTATAGGTCAGTTGAGTGTACTTCGTTGCTTGACCGGATTTATGCACGCGCCAGGTTTTTGGATACAGTTTCCCGCCCAGCATTTGAATTTCAAGCATTGTGATTGCTTTTACGGGATTAAGATCTTCGTCGAAAAATATCTGGCTAAGCCAGATGAGGTCCTCGCGGACTTTTTGCTTTTGCATGCCCCAGACAACCGGCGCATTCGGTTTGGGCATGGATTTAATAAGATATACTTTTTTGCCATCATGCGCTTCAGTTCCGACGATAGAGTGGGTGTAGTCTGTGAGCAGGCTATCGCTTTTTGCCAGATCGTTGTTGGAAAAATCCGAGCCCATCCAGGATTGGGACATCATCGAGGGGGGCACTTTTATAACCCGGCTGATCTTGGGATTATACATCCACATTTCCCGTCCTTTCTTCAACGTGCCGTTGCCGTGATCTTTGGCCGGTGCATCAATATAAAACAGGCTGTCCTTCTGACCCCGGGTCCAGGCTTTAATCGTCATTTTCCGTTCCCAATCAGGACGATGAACCGTCATAACCACCGTTGCAATCGAGGCTCTCCCACGCATATAATTAAAACTGTTTTCGACGAGCGAACGGGCATCGTCACTGTGAGCAAGGGGACTTTTCAGCAGAATCATTGACAAAACAAGGCCAAACACGATGGTTTTTCTGCTCAACATTATCCACTCCCGGATGATTGGGTCAAAGTATCCCGACGGTTGCTTTATTATAGTTATAGAAAAGTGATTTATTTGATAGACAATCAGAAAATCAAAATACGAATCACGATCGGCTTACGGCCTGGACAAGCCATTTATAATAACTTTCAGAAAATTTTTGGATGTTGTCAATGGATCAAAACTTCGATCAAACCATGCTTGCAGGAATAGGGCATCCCATGCTCCGACCAAAGCGGCAGCCAATGAATCCGGATCGGTATCCGATCGAAATTCACCTCGTTCAATACCTTCCCGAATCAAGGCCGCGACAGTGTCCCGAAATTCACGGTACATTTTGCGAAAGGCCTTTTTGATTCGATCGCGAATTTGAGAGGAAGACGACGCTGCCCAAAATTCTATGGTCAAGGTAAACACATCCTCAATTTCCTCCCACATACCCATGATAGCATCACTGAGCGCTTCAAGTCGTTTGCTTGCCGATTCTCCCAGGACACCAATGTTCACTTTAGCGGCAACCCCGGTCTGCAGCTTAAACCACTCGAATACAGCAAAGAATAGTTCTTCTTTACTGGCAAAATATTCGTATATGGTGCCTTTTCCAATTCCGGCTCTAGCGGCAATGTCCGCCACTGTCGCGCTGGCATACCCTTTTTGGGCGAAAACCACCACCGCCGCTTCGATAATCAGACGGTCTTTATTTTTAATGGTTCGTTCAGCGCGTGTCATGTTGCTAAGGACCTCCCGATAAAACCATTTGGTCATTGCTAGATATTTAAAAATATTATCAAAATTTATATATTATTATATGCGATATAGAATGACCGACCGGTCGGTCAATTTATAGCCTGCAAGAAAAAATTTGTCAATAGGAAATATAAAATTTTGATACCTAAATTTTGGAGGGATTCTTAGCAACAAAGGACAATTATCTTAAAATATGATATCATTTATTTTCGAGCAACAATTATCGCTCAAGGTCATTTGGGGTAGCGTGACATCGAATTTCACTAAGAATAATTTGGGTGCAAAATCCAGGCAATAGCCGGCTTGCCGCAGATAGTTTACCTGCCCTGGACTGGGTGCTGAAATGGATACGCCCCACTTTTGTCCTTTTAACCCTTAACATGAGGTGCTGAAATCGAATCGATGACAAAAATCTCACATCGGGGAACGTCAGAAACTAGGATAAATTTAGATTATCTCCGTATAGTGGGAATGCTGCTAATTTTCGGAGCCGCGCTGGCTATACGTCTGTATCCGATCCTGGTTACGCCTGAGCCGATTCGGAATGGATTCGGGCCGTTTGGCGACAGCTATCTTTATCATAAAATTGCCTACAACTTATACAAAGGCCATGGTTATTCTGGAATTGATAACGGCAGCGCCTTTGGAAGGCCGATGACGGACAAGATAGTAGATTTCGAACCGGCTATTAGCCGCGGTCCGGTCTATCCTGTATTTTTAGCTTCGCTTTACTGCTTATGGGCTGATGGGACCGCCACGGAATCAAGAAACCGCTGGCAAGTAAACTGGGATATCGTGCGTATCGTTCAATCCATTCTTGATGCGATAATCTGCCTGCTGCTATTTTGGCTTGTACGGGTGCTTTATCCCGATCGATATTTGCCGGCCTTTTTGGCAGCGGTTTTGTACGGCGCCAGTTTTTACAATGTTTTTTATACCCGAATGTTGCTGAGCGAGAGTATTACAACTTTTCTGGTAGTCGTTGTTATTATTTCCGGTATCATTGCCTTGAAATCGAGACGGACCGTTTGCTGGTTGATCTTTGGTGCAGGATGCGGCCTGGTGAGCCTCAGCCGGCCGGAATATATTCTATATCCGTTTTTCATGGTCGGAATTATTTTTTTACTTCAACGACACGCGATATGGGGAGCGGTGAAAACATCCACGGCTATAGTTTGCGGGCTGGGACTGGTAATTGCTCCCTGGGCGCTGCGCAACTACATGACTTATAAACAGTTGATTCCCACCTCAGTTGGCGCTATGGGCCTCAATCTGTTCAACGGTACCTATGAAAATGGCGACTGGCAGGGCTGGGGCAAGTACCCGGATAAAATTTTTAAAAGCCCGGAGATGAAAAAAGAGGTTATCGCCTGGGACCGCAAGCTGGGTTTTCATCTGACACGAGGCACCATCGGCCTCAAAGATTACGATCTGCGGTTTAAAAGACTGGCGTTGAATACCATCAGGGATAATCCTCTCAATTGCTTCATGGTTTGGATCCAACGCTTACCACGGCTTTGGTATCAAAATTATATTCAAATGTATGTCTATCGTGAACCTTCAGGCATATGGTTTATCGGCTATGCTATTTTTTCATTAACAGCTCTATTTCTAATGAAACCGGAGATACGCATTGCATGTCTACCGATTTTTCTGCTTTTTCTCTATATGAATCTGGTCTATCTGCCTTTTCACATCGAGCCCCGCTACGGGGTGACGATCTATCCGGGGTTGATTGTCCTGACAGCCATCGGCTTGTATCTGTCAGGCTCAAAGGTATGGGCGAGGGTTCAATCGATACAAGGCAAAACCGATCCAAAAGAATAACCACGATCTGTAATAAAAGGACGCAAATACTAGTCAGAGATATCCTATGGCTCCCGATATACAAACGTCTGTTGTAATTCCTTGCTATAATGAGGAAAAACGCTTGCCGGTTGAAAAATTGCTGACATTTTCTTCAGAGACCGCTGACATCGATTTTCTGCTGGTAAATGACGGCAGTACTGATGGAACTGCACAATTGATTGATGATCTAGGCCGGAGGAGATCGGATAAAATTAAAACCTTTCACCTCAAGACCAACCAGGGTAAAGGCGAGGCGGTCAGGCAAGGCTTGCTCAAGGCCCTGGAAGGGGAATCCAGGATTGTCGGTTACTGGGATGCCGATTTATCCGCGCCGTTGAGTGAAATCCTGCGCTTGCGTCAGATATTAGTGAAGCAGCAAACGCTAGATGCGGTTATCGGGTCACGGGTTAAACTGATCGGGCGCAGCATTGAGCGCAAAATCTGGCGCCACTATACCGGAAGAATAATTGCGACGCTGATCTCAATGGCTCTGGGCATACCGGTATATGACACCCAATGCGGCGCTAAACTTTTCCGGGCGTCTCCTAAGTTGGAGAGTTTACTGGCGCAACCGTTCCTGACCCGCTGGCTCTTTGATGTCGAAATTATTGCACGCTCATTGTTGTCTTCTGCGCGCTGGGGAAATATGAGTCTGGCCTTTCACGAAGAACCGTTGGATGCCTGGGCCTATGTTAATGCTTCTAAAATTGGGCCCGGCGATTTTCCGATTATCATGAAAGAATTGTGGCGTATTTGGTGTGGATACTCGCTGAAATTGTGCCGGGAAAAAAAGGCTGCCGCATCGAAATTGGCAGTTCGGCAGTCGCGAAAAACGTGAAGGAGTCCATTATGGTTCGGCATAGTGGGTCTAGTATTGCCGTTTGAAAGAAATTCGGGAAATAACCCACCAGTAATAACCGTTTTAGGTCACAGAGACAATTTCTTTAAGAAATGGCCATTCATCGTCGCCTAATTGCAGAATTCCTGCCTTCATCTCCCAGGCATCAATCTGATCCTGGGGAGTACATTGTCGTTATTCCACCTGACCTCTGCCTTTAGTTCCCGAGCCTCTTCTTTCTCAAGGAATTGTTTTATCTGAAGTGATTTGCCAAATTTTAAAATATATAATCGCCGCTAGAGTAAAATTTTAATTGCCTAAGTCGCTTTTATCATATATGAAAATGACAATTTTGAGCGGGGTTAGGATTGCCAGATAAAAATCCCCAGGCGACAATTCAAACAGAGGTTCTGAACTTGAAATCAAAATCCCAGTTGAAAAACCACAGCACTACCGCAATTGACAAATTAATTAAAAAGGGTGTTAAAATTGCCAATCCTGAGAGTATCGAAATTGGCCCCCAAGTCGATATCGACCGCATATCCGGTGATGGGGTTGTCATTTACGCCGGTTGCAAAATATTGGGTCGAAATACCCTAATTCTTCCGGGTGTAAAGCTGGGATATGAAGGGCAGGCTACCATAGACGATTGTCAAATCGGACCTGATGTTGAGCTTAAAGGGGGCTACTTTAATCGCTCGGTTTTTTTGGATAATGCCAAATGCGGTCTGGGGTCTCACGTTCGCCAGGCAACCATTCTGGAAGAACAGACCAGCATTGCCCATACGGTGGCCCTAAAGCATACCATTCTTATGCCCTTCGTTACCCTGGGCAGTCTGATCAATTTTTGCGATTGCTTGATGGCCGGCGGCACCAGTCGCAAAAACCACAGTGAAGTCGGCAGCTCCTATATTCATTTCAATTTTACCCCCAGCCAGGACAAAGCGACGGCCTCTCTAATCGGCGACGTTCCCAGAGGCGTCATGTTGAATCAGAAACCGATATTTCTCGGCGGGCAGGGCGGGATGGTGGGCCCTTGCCGGCTGGGCTATGGCATCACGGTGGCGGCCGGCACCATTGTTCGCAAAGATGAAACAAGATCGGATCGGCTTATAATGGGTGGGGCAGGTAGAGGGGGTAATGTCGCATTTGCGCCGGGCAAATTTCGCAGTGACAAAAGGATTGTCGTAAACAATATTATCTATATCGCCAATCTGATTGCTCTAAAGCAGTGGTATGGACAGGTGCGGACCTTGTTCATCTCAAATCGTTTCCCCCGGGCTTTGTTGGCGGCGCTGCAGGAAAAAGTCGACATGGCCATTGAGGAAAGAATCAATCGGTTGGAAGCGGTTTGCCTGAAAAAGCCGGCCGAATCATCGAAACAGACGCAGGAACTTTATGAACGCTGGCCTGAAATAAAGGAATCATTGGAGTTGCAGCCGGCCAACGGCGCCTCAGCGGACCCGAGGGATCAATTTCTAGAATTCATCCGTCAGGGGATCTCGACCTTCGGCCAGGATTATATTCGCGTCATCCAGGGACTTGACCCAGCCGATTCCGCTAAGGGAACTCACTGGCTGCAAGGGGTTATTGACGACATCATAACCGGATCAAAAAAAATACTGCCATCTTTTTTTTGAACCTTAATTGAAAACACTGTAAAACTTTAATAAATGAATGCAAAATGAAACAACTATTCGGAACAGACGGTATTCGCGGCGTGGCGAACGAGTATCCCATGACAGCGGAAATGGCTTTGCGCGTCGGCAGGGTGGTTGCTACTTATTTCGCTGAAGCCGCTAGTGACTCAAAAATTGTTATTGGTAAGGATACCCGATTATCGGGCGACATGTTGGAATCAGGGATTGTTGCCGGCATATGCGCTGCCGGCGCAAATGCGTACCTCACCGATGTGCTGCCAACCCCGGGAGTCGCTTTTGTGACATCCGCATTAAAGGCAATGGCCGGAATTGTAGTATCCGCTTCGCACAACCCGTATTATGACAACGGCATCAAGATTTTCAAAGGAGACGGCTACAAGCTTTCCGATGAAACAGAAATTGAAATCGAAAAAATGATCCTTGATGAGACCCTTCCTGCTCGGAAATTAGACTCACGAAAAATAGGAACCGCTCACCCCTACCATCCCGCCAATTCAAATTACATTGCATTTTTAAAAAACACCTTGGCGGCAGATAAACCCTTTCAAGACCTTAAAATCGTTCTGGATTGCTCCAATGGCGCCACCTACCAGATTGCGCCGAAGTTATTCGCGGAACTCGGCGCTCAAGTTGTATCATTCGCCGTTCAGCCCGACGGCATCAATATAAATGATGACTGCGGCTCCGAACATCCTGAAGCTCTGATTCAGACCGTTCTTAGATCAAGGGCGAACATTGGTCTTGCCTTTGACGGGGATGGTGATCGGTTGATCGCCGTGGATGAGAGCGGCCGGGTGTTATCCGGTGACCATATCCTGGCAATTTGCGCCCGAGACATGAAGCAAAAGGGCACCCTGAAAAACAATCTGGTTGTCAGCACGGTGATGAGCAATATGGGATTCGGGGTTGCTTTGAAACAATTGCAGATCAACCACGAAGTTGTGCAGGTCGGCGATCGTTACGTCATGCAAAAAATGAAGGCCGCCGGTGCTGTGCTCGGGGGGGAAGATTCGGGCCACATGATATTTGCCGATTACCACACCACGGGAGACGGCATGTTAACGGCCCTGAAACTGATCGAAGCCATGCAAACTGAGAAAAAACCGCTTTCAGAGCTCTCTGCGATCATGATGGTGTATCCTCAGGTTATGATTAATGTTGCCGTTAACTCCAAGCCGGCTATCGAATCCATCCCGCAAATTATTGAAGCAATTCGATCTGCTGAAGCCGATCTGGCGCAGACGGGCAGGGTGCTGGTACGTTACTCGGGAACCCAGCCGCTTTGCCGCGTTATGGTAGAAGGCCCCGACGAGGCTAAAACCCAACGTATTTGCAAGCAACTATCTGTTATAATAAAAAAAAGTATAGGAACAGGATAGATTCTGGGATTATAAAAAAGCGAATATCGAATATCGAATCATGAATATCGAATGTCGAAGTAAGGCATTCTATCTATTTTTATTAAAATGACTGAGCGAAGCGAAATCACACTTCGAAATTCTGCGGTTCGCTGTTCAAACCTGACCCACTTATAGCCTAATAAAGCGCTCAGTCACGGCTGCCAAAGATTCTTAGCAGCATCAGAAAGAGGTTGATAAAATCGAGATATAATTTCAGAGCACCTAAAATCGCTCCTTTTCTGACCACGCCGGCTTCTAGCCCATCGGGCTGGGTCATGGCCATGTTTTTAAGATGTTGCGTATCATAGGCCGTCAAGCCGACAAAGACGATCACACCGATATAGCTGACAATCATATACATGGCGGGACTGCGCAGAAAAATATTAACCACTGATGCAATGATAATGCCGATCAATCCCATCGTCATAAATCCGCCGACAGAAGTTAAATCCCGTTTTGTGGTCCAACCGTAGATGCTGCAGGCGACAAAGGTGCCGGCACAGATAAAAAATGTTGAAGTAATTGATGAAGCAGTATAAATCAGGAATATCAGGGATAAGGTTGCACCGTTTAGGGCTGAATAAAGCACAAAAAGTGCCGTTGCGGTGGATGCTTGCATCTTTTGGATCCGGGCGCTGATCGCAATCACCAGTCCAAATTCTGCAATGATCAGGCCGAAGAACAAAATTTGATTGCCGAAGATTATCTGTCGCAATGATTCCGTGTTGGCAACATAATAGGCGACAAAACCGGTGATGCCCAAACCAATTGCCATCCAGTTATATACACTGCGAATAAATGAATTGACCCGCGCCTGAACTTGGGTCTGGGTCTGATTAAGGGGTGCTGATTCCATTGTTTCCTCCTGAGACTAGTTTTGATCATTAACAACAAACAACCCGATTTATTCGTATGTCGCTAATCTTAATGACTTTAATATAACACAAACGTCGATATAAGCAAGATCAAGATTATGGTTGAAATGAGTCGAGAGGTAAAATATTCATTTCTTAAAAGAGGCCACTAATTAACACGAATTTACACGAAAATATTTTGTTCATTAATAGTTGCCGCTGTTTTTGGCATTGCCATAATTCGTGGTTAATCGTGTCAATTCGTGGCCAATTTAAATTTATAAAGACTATTATCAGATGTCGAGAGTTTGATGAAACCGGAACAAATATACCAGGAGCTTAAGGATCTGGCTGAAAAGCTGGAAATAAATGTTTCCGAGCAGAATCTGCGGACTGCCGGTATAGCAGTTCAAAGTGGTTTGTGCAAGGTCAAAGGCCGCAACCTGTTTATCATGGACAAACACAAATCAATTCGCAAAAAAATAAAAATCCTGGTTTCTCATCTGGCTAAGATACCACATGAAAATGTTTTCATTGTACCGGCTATTCGGGAATTATTGGAAAAACAAAAAGAATTGAAGGTTGAAGACTGAGTGCTGGATTTAAAGTTTGATATGAAGTCTCGATAGGGCGCCTAAGTGGAAATTTCATCCGCCTGATGTCCTGATTATCAAGCCCTGAACTAAAAGTTTACATAATATATCTTATCGGACGTTGATAAAAGATAATTTCCCGGCCATGATCCGCCGCAGACGCAGAATGAATTGCCACGTGGCAAAAATACCCTGTCATAGTATGCATTGAAATAAAAATTATAATCCTAACCCGGAATCTGAGATGGCCGAAGATAACTTTCAAGACCCAAATGACGCCGCCAGCCAGGTGCGCAAAGTTTATTCCGTTTCTGAGCTGAATGCTGATATCAAAACCTTAATTGAAGATAGCTTTCCATTTGTCTGGATATTTGGCGAAATTTCCAATTTCCGTATTCCGGCTTCCGGTCATTTTTATTTTACGTTAAAAGACAGCGCCTCTCAGATCAGTGCCGTGATGTTTCGCGGACAGCAACGGCAGTTGAAATTCGAGCCTGAAGACGGCATGAGCGTCACCGGTATGGGACGGCTTGGAGTTTATGAGCCTCGCGGTACCTATCAAATCATTCTGGAATATTTAGAGCCTTCAGGTATCGGCGCATTGCAGATTGCATTTGAAAAGCTTAAAAAGCGTCTGGCTGCAGAAGGCTGCTTTGATGATAAATTTAAAAAACCAATCCCATTTTTACCCAATAATATCAGCATCATAACCTCCTCTAGCGGTGCCGTCGTCCATGACATTTTAAAAACAATTAACCGCCGCTTTGCCAACTCTCGTATTCAGATCATTCCGGCAAAAGTTCAAGGTCACGGCGCTGCCCAAGAAATTGCGGCAGCCCTGGAGCTGCTCAATGCCAGAAATGAAGCTGAGGTTGCCATCCTGGCCCGGGGCGGTGGTTCCCTGGAGGATTTGCAGGCTTTTAACACGGAGTCGGTGGCTAGAGCAATTTTCGCATCTAAGATTCCAATCATTTCAGCAGTCGGACATGAGACCGATTATACGATTGCCGATTTTGTGGCCGACCTCCGTGCGCCGACTCCGACCGCAGCCGCTGAGCTGGTAGTTCCTGAAAAGTCTGATCTCCAACGCCACGTCAATGACATTTTGATGCGCTTGCGAACAGAAATTCTATTTTATTTCGATGGGTTAAACGTACGTATAAAGGAGATTTCCAAACGTTTGATCGATCCCCGACGCAAATTAGAAGATTATCGACTTCGGCTGGATGATCTTTGCGCGCGCTTTCACAGGTCCCTGCGCCTTCGGGTCCGCAGGGAACGAGAATACCTTGATTTCTGGCACAACCGATTGGACGCCAACACCCCCCGGCTATTTTTGATAAAATCTAAAAAACATCTTGAACAAATAATTGACAAACTAATTAAATCATTAATAATATCTAATCATTCAAAACAAATAAACATTCGAGAATTGACGGCAAAATTGGAAGCTTTGAATCCCCTCGCAATACTTGCCCGGGGTTATAGCGTAACCCGCACGGTGCCGGAAGCAGCTGTGATAAAAGATTCACAGAATGTTGCGTTGAATCAGGAATTGGAGCTCATGCTGGCCAAAGGCCGTCTGATATGTCGCGTAAAAGGAAGATCAAACCATGGCAAAAAAAACTTTTGAACAGGCAATGAAGCAACTTGAACAAATCGTTCAGGAACTGGAGTCCGGGGATATGCCGCTGGAAAAGGCTATCAAAAAATTTGAAGAGGGAATCCAAATTTCAAAATATTGCAGCGGGAAATTGGACGAATCCGAAAAGAGAATTACTATGTTGATGAAGGATGCGACGGGCAACGTAACCGAAGTACCATTTGCGACACAGCGCCGGGATTAAATTGAACATAAATTGAAGATTGAAGATTTATGGATGTCGCTTTGCTCCGTCTATTTAAACGACCAGTGACCAGGGTCCGGTACCCGATATCCAGCAACCAGTAACCAGTGAAATGTTTGATCTTAAAAATTACCTTAATCATAAAAGTCGGGTTGTTAACGACACTTTAGAAAATATACTGCTATCTACTCAGCAGGGCGAAACGATAAACAAAGCCCTGAAATATTCGTTGATGGCCGGTGGCAAACGAATTCGACCAATTCTATGTCTTGCTGCCACGGAAGCCGTTGACGGCAATCCGAAGGATGCTTTGATGGCAGCCTGTGCGCTGGAGATGATCCACACCTACTCGCTCATCCACGATGATCTGCCCGCCATGGATGATGACAAATTGCGCCGGGGAAAACCCACCTGCCACGTTGCCTTTGATGAAGCAACCGCCATACTGGCCGGCGACGCACTGTTAACGATGGCCTTTGAGATCCTCGCATCGGTTCCATTTGAAAACAACGGCCAAGCCGCCAAATGGCTGCAGGTCATTCGGATAATTGCCATTGCCGCCGGTTCGCGGGGTATGATACAAGGTCAGATGCTGGATATTGCGTCTGAAGGCCGCCGATTAAACGTCAGCGATCTCGAATCCATGCATACTTTAAAAACAGGGGCCCTGATCGAAGCTTCTTTGCAGTGCGGCGCATTGCTGGCAGAGGCTGATAAGGCTCAACTGGGGTTTCTCAAAACCTATGCCCGCAACATCGGACTTGCTTTTCAGGTCGCAGACGATATTTTAAATGTCGAAGGTAATCCGGAAGTGATGGGCAAGGCAGTCGGAACCGACAAGCTAAACAAAAAAAGCACCTACCCTTCCCTTTTAGGCCTTGATGCGTCCAAACAGTTTGCACAAAAATTAATTCACCAGGCATTGCAAGCACTGGAAACTTTTGATAATAAGGCAGAACCCCTGCGCGCCATGGCAACCTATATCATCGAAAGAAAACGATAAATACAAGGAGATATTATAGCCTTGAGCTTTTTGGAAAATATCAATTCTCCCGCCGACCTAAAACAACTTTCAAGAAAAGAACTTCCGGCCCTGGCCGCCGAAATACGTCAAACCATTGTTGAAGTTGTGTCGCAAACCGGTGGCCATCTGGCTTCCAGTCTTGGTGCCGTTGAATTGGCAATAGCCATTCATTATGTATTTGACACGCCGCATGACAAGCTGATCTGGGATGTCGGACACCAGGCCTATGCGCACAAATTACTGACGGGACGCCGCGATCAATTTCATTCCCTGCGCCAACACCAGGGTATCGCCGGTTTTACCCGCATCGGCGAAAGCCCGTATGATACAATTTCCACCGGTCACAGCAGCACTTCCATATCGGCCAGTCTGGGGGTCGTCCATGCTAACTATTTAAAAAAAGAAAGCTCCAAAGTCATTGCCGTCATCGGAGATGGGTCGATGACCGCCGGGATTGCTTATGAAGGACTTAACCAGGCCGGGGATAAATTTAAAGATCGGGAACTTATAGTAATCCTGAATGACAATGATATGTCGATTTCGCGTAACGTGGGTGCCCTATCCTCCTTTTTAAGCCGAACATTTTCCGCCAAGAGAATTCAGGAGGCCAGAAAAGAGCTTGGTAGTTTTCTCAAATCACTGCCCAAAATCGGAGATGATGTTTACCAATTTGCCAAACGCACCGAGGAATCTTTCAAAACGTTCACCACCCCGGGAATGTTGTTTGAAGCATTCAATTTTGAATATTTTGGTCCCATTAACGGCCACAAGCTAAATCACTTGATTGATATCTTAAATAATATAAGATATTTAAAAGAACCTGTGCTGCTGCACGTGACCACTCAAAAAGGCAAGGGCTATCCCCCCGCGGAAGAAAATCCGGTCTATTTTCATGGGTGCGGCTGCTTTGAAGTTGAAACCGGCGACTGCATCGACCCCAAAATTCCGATACCGACGTACACCCAGGTTTTCGGCCAGGCCCTGATCGAAATGGCTGAAAAAGACGAGCGCGTGGTTGCGGTTACGGCGGCTATGCCCGAAGGAACCGGGTTGGCTAAATTTGCCGAACTTTACCCGGACCGCTTTTTTGATGTTGGAATCGCTGAACAGCATGGCGTTACCTTTGCGGCCGGCATGGCCACCCAGGGATTAAAGCCGGTTGTGGCCATCTATTCGACCTTTCTGCAAAGGGCCTATGATCAGGTGTTGCATGATGTGTGCATCGATCGGCTGCCGGTAACGTTTGCCATTGACCGGGGCGGCATCGTCGGCGAAGATGGATCCACCCACCACGGACTCTTTGATCTCTCCTATCTGAGAAGTCTGCCCAACATGGTCATTATGGCGCCGGCCGATGAAAATGAATTGCGATCCATGCTGGCAACCGCGCTGCACCATGATGGCCCCGCGGCCTTTCGATATCCGCGGGGGACGGCGATGGGGGTTCCGCTGGACAAAACTGCCGAACCCCTACCGCTGGGAAAAGGAAAAGTTTTGAAAGAAGGCGGCGATATTCTGATGCTGGCCATCGGCATATCGGTCGGCGATGCACTCGAAGCCCGCGAAACCTTAAAGGGACTGGGAATATCGGCAACGGTCGTTAACTGTCGGTTCGTCAAGCCGCTGGATATCGATCTGATTTGCGCTTGGGCCAAAAAGATCCCGCGCGTCATCACGATTGAAGAAAACGTCCGCAACGGTGGATTTGGCAGCGCCGTGCTGGAAGCATTGAGTGATGAAGGGCTCACCGGTGTTCAAATTATACGTATTGGTATTGCGGATACCTTTGTCGAACACGGACCCCAGCAACTGCTGCGATCATTGTACGGCATTGACGCGCCTGCCATTGTAAAGGCTGCCGAGCATTTGATGACTGAGAAATAAATTGTTGGCAAAAAAACAAAGACTTGATCGGCTGCTTGTGGAAAGAGGCGTTGCGCCAAGTCGTCAGCGAGCGCGGGCCATGATTATGGCCGGCAAGGTACTGGTGAATAAACGGCCCGCGGACAAGGCGGGCTTCTTGGTCGGCCAAGATGATGGCATCGAATTAAAAGGAAAAGATATACCCTATGTCAGTCGAGGCGGCTTAAAACTTGAAGGCGCCCTGCAAGCCTTTGAAGTAAACCTGGATGATTCCGTTTGCCTTGATGTCGGTGCGTCCACCGGAGGGTTTACCGACTGCCTCCTGCAAAATGGTGCCGTCCGCGTGTACGCAGTTGATGTCGGCTACGGCCAACTGGCCTGGAAACTCAGACAGGATCCACGGGTGGTCGTTATCGAGCGTACCAACATTCGGCACATGCCGGCTGATGCAATCGCCGAGCCTGTTGATCTAGCGACCGTTGATGTCTCTTTTATCTCCTTGAAGATTGTTGTTCCTGCTGTTGTTGCTTTTCTGAAAAATGGTGCTTGTATCCTGGCGTTGATAAAACCCCAATTTGAAGTCGGCAAAAATCTGGTTGGAAAAGGTGGTGTGGTCAGGGATGCAGCGCTACACACCCGTGTGATCCAAAACTTGTCCACATTTTTTATGGAATCAGGTTTTTCGTGCGAATCGGTCATCCCTTCGCCGATCCTCGGCCCGAAAGGAAACCGTGAATTTTTTATCCTGCTGAGATATTTGCAGGAAGATTTGACTTGATTTTGGGCTTGCTTTTTTTCAGTTTAACAGTTAGAGATGTCATTTTAAAAAAAGCCCAAGCGACTGCATAAATTATAAAAGAGAGGAGCTTACATGAGTGAAAATGTGGCAGGTTTAAGAAATATCGCGCTGGCTGCACATAGCGGAGCCGGAAAAACATCGCTTGCAGAAGCCATGTTATACGACAGCGGAACCATCAAACGTCTGGGCCGGGTGGAAGATGGCAACACAGCGATGGATTTTGAGGCGGAAGAACTCAAACGAACTTCTAGCATCAGCTCCGGTTTCCATCAACTCGAATGGAAAAAACACACACTAAATATAATTGACACCCCCGGTGACCAGAACTTTTTTTCAGATACCAAAAGCTGTCTGCAGGCTGCCGATGGCACACTCGTCGTCATCGACGCCGTGGATGGCGTAAAGGTTCAAACCGAGCAGGCCTGGGAATTTGCCAAGGATTTCCAACAGCCGTGTATGATTTTTATCAATAAACTCGACCGCGAACGAGCCGACTTTGCCCGTGCATTTAAAGAAGTCAGCGAAATTTTTGAACCCAAACCGATTATTCTGCAGCTTCCCATTGGCGCCGAGGACGATTTTAATGGCGTTGTCGATTTAATCAGCGGACGGGCTTACGTTTACAACGAAGAGGGCAAAGCGCAAAAAGGCGAAATCCCTGCCGCTATGCAGGATGCGGTAGAAAGTGAGAAAGAAAATCTGATTGAAAATATTGCCGAAGCCGATGATGAACTCGTCGAGCGCTATCTGGAAGGTGAAGAACTCACCGAGGAAGAATTGAGAGCTGCCCTGAGAAAAGGGACCCTGACACGCACATTCGTCCCGGTCGTCTGTGGTTCTGCCACCAAAAATGTCGCCATCGATCTTTTAATGAACCTGATTGTGGATTCAATGCCTTCGCCGATGGATCGCGGGTCGCGAGTCGGTACTGACCCGGCCACCGGTGAAGAAATAGAGCGCGCGCCGGACCCTGATGGGCCGTTTTCCGCTTTCGTGGTTAAAACCCTGGCCGATCCTTATGCCGGACGGCTGACAATTTTCAGAGTGGTTTCCGGCTCCCTCGGCAGCGACGGTACCTTTTATAATGCCAGCAAGGAGACCAAGGAACGCTTCAATCAGTTGCTGACCATTACCGGCAAAGAACAAAAACCGGCAACGGGCGCCGGACCGGGCTCCATTGTGGCTATGGCCAAACTCAAAGAAACCCTGACAGGCGATACGCTATGTGATGATGGCGCCAAGATTTCCTATCAATGCGTCGACCCCCTGCCCTCTTTGATCTCTTTTGCAATTAGCGCCAAATCCAAAGGGGATGAAGACAAAATTTTCAGTTCCATGGTCAAACTGCTGGAAGAAGACCCCTCCTTAAAACTGGACAGAATTTCCGAAACCAAAGAAATTATTTTATCGGGTCTGGGGCAGATTCATATCGAAACCACAGTTGAAAAGCTCAAAAGAAAATTTAATGTCGAGGTGGTGCTGAACACGCCCAAAGTTCCTTACCGGGAGACCATTAAGAAGAAAATCCGGGTCCAGGGCAAGCATAAAAAACAAACCGGTGGCCACGGTCAGTTTGGTGACTGCTGGATTCAACTGGAGCCAATGGCCAGAGGCAAAGGCTTCGAATTTGTCGATGCCATTGTCGGCGGTGTGATCCCCAAAACATACATTCCCGCCGTTGAAAAAGGAGTTGTGGAAGCATCCCAAAAAGGCGTGCTGGCCGGTTTTCTGTGCGTCGATTTCAAGGTTACACTTGATGATGGGTCTTTTCATGCGGTGGATTCATCTGAAATGGCCTTTAAAATTGCAGGTTCCCTCGCCTTTAAAAAGGCGGCTGAACAGGCGCACCCCGTTTTGTTGGAGCCCATCATGAATGTTACCATTACAACGCCTGAAGATTTTATGGGTGATATCATGGGGGATCTCAACGGCAGACGAGGCAAAGTTCTTGGAATGGACAGTGCCGGAAGAAATCAGATCATCAAAGCCAACGTGCCGATGTCGGAGTTTTTAACGTATGCACCGGATCTTAGGTCAATGACCGGAGGCCGTGGCATCTATTTTATGGAGTTTTCCCATTATGACGAGGTGCCGGCCCAAATGACGGAAAAGATCATTGAAGAAGTACGAAAAAACAAGGAAAAATAGTAGTCAGTAACATAGGTTGCGGGTGTCATCCCCGCATCTGCCCGCTGAAGAGCTCGGTATTATTGAAAAAGATACATGGGTCATTAACTGGCGAACGTTACCTCCCGCTCAATAATTCCAAAATTCCTTGATGCATTTTTTGGACGGTGCATAGCCTTTTTTGAATGCATCCCATTTACTGGAAAAAATTATCTTATTTTTAGACTTGATCTTATTGGCCAGGGAACAGGCTGAAATGTGAAACCGCCGGGAGTGCCAGTTTCCGACGTATTTCTTTTCTTTTTCATTCCAGTTGCGCCATATTCCTTTTTTCAACTCCATGGCATCTTGCTGGGCTTTCAACAGCGATAGACTATATTTCACATTGGGTTTGTGATACAGGTGATAAGCCATTCCGGACTGCAACAAGCGGGCGTTTATAAAAGTGCCGTCTTCAAGAAAAACATATGCCAGTACCCGTCCATACCGGTCGAAACGCTCGACATCATATTCGAGGCGGATCCTTCCGGACAATACCAGACCTTTATTAAAAGATCTGGCCTGGTACCCATAGGGATGGGCTTTTTGATCTTCATGGTCGATTTCCGGTGCATTGAGGCCGATATATCGAAGCCGTTGCCCGGTTGTTAATACAACGGTGTCCCCATCATTCACCCACCTCACCGTGTGCCAGGTCTGGGCAACTGAAGTATGAGCGGATAAAAATACAAATACGATAATAAAGAGGAAAAAGGGGATTGGGAGTGAAGATTGAAAATTGAAGATTGAAGATTTGTGGAATTTAATCATTTTATTATCACATGCTCAGTAGACACTTAATTCATTCTTCAATTGACTCACCCCGCAGTGTCGAATCGCCTGTTCATCCAACATTCTGTCAAGTCCCCTTCTTTCGGAAGCAATAAATCCCATGGATTTTTGCCAAACCTCATCATCCTCCATGCAAAAATAGATGAAAACCTTTGGTGCGTGCTGACGTATGCTGGCGATGATTTTTTGATACACCTCGATGCGTATTGGTTTGAAGTATCGCATCTTTCCATCGAGACCGGTAATAAACTCGCCATATATAATTTTGGAGTTCGGGAAACGTTTCTGAATCAGCGGCTTCAGGGACGGCATAAAACGAAATGTACCCAGGCTGATCCACACAATATTGTCCGGCGATACACTGGAAAAAATCATTTTTACAACCCCTTCATAATCGGCTTCGCAACCGTCATAGATCACAATGGGATCAAAATGGAATGCCAAGGGATATCCCCAGGATTCGCATTTGGCTGCTGCTTTAAGCCTGGCTGAAAGTGAGGCCGTGCGCCGTTCTTCTTCTGCAATAATCCGGGGAGTGTTAACCGACCATGCGACAATCGTCTTTCGATTGTGCGGCAGGTGCTGCAGCCTGTCAATGGCAGTCGTTTTGGTTTTCAGTTCCAATACCGCTCGCTTCTGGCCGGCAAACGCCGCAACCAGTCTTCGGCTAAAATCAGTCCACAATTCCCAGATTAAGCTGTCGGTGAACTCCCCAGTTCCAATTCTATGAATATCATTTCCGGCAAAGATGCTGTCAAGTTCCTCGAACAGATCCGTGTGATTTACGAAATACTGCATTAGGGGCGGATGAAAATATGACTGCAGGATGCAGTATGTGCAGTCCATGTGGCAAAAAGTACCAATGTGCAGAATCTCGTAGCCACAGCAAGTATAAGAACGGGTGCCCGGACAATTTTTTATAAATGCACCTTTGTTGCGAGTCAAAAAAAGCACTGTTTTCCCTTTTTGGATCGGGTCTGGAGCACCGGAGATCCTGTCATATACTTCCTGGCCATTTGCTACGATTTCAGCCGGGATATCAAAGCGGCGGGTGATGGAACTTACTTCGGGATACTCGGCGATCTGCTGGTCAATGTAAAGCTTTTGAATTGACATAGGATTGTTATAACATAAACAATTGGTTCCAAGGTTAGGGTTCAAAGTCCAAAGGTTACAGATTACAGATATACAGTAATAATGCAACGGTGAATTATAGCTGATTAGCCGGAATTATTTGGTTACGCCGCGGGCAAATATTTCAAAAGCAACGTCAAGCGTTTGTTTTAAAAAATTTTTTTCGTCATCAATCATGCGTTTGCTCTCTTCCCAGAGAACAACGCCGGTAAACAGCGACCAGATGATATCGGCAACGGCTGTGGGATTGTTATCTAAATAGTCATCCCGGCCGGCACCATCCTTAAATACTTCGGCCAGGACGCTCAGTGAGTTGCGGGAAAGCTCCGTGATATTTTCAAGGAGGGGGGAAGATAAATTTTTTAGGGTTTCACTGGATTGAAGGTGGAACATGTTGATCAGTATCATGGGATCAAACTGGTAGACATCATATAAAGCTTCTTTGATCGCGGCTATTTTTTTTCGGGGGTCAATATCTTTTTCCTTTTTGACATCCTCCAGCCTGATATTTAAATATTGTAATATTCGTAAGGATAAAGAGGCATATAAATCGTCTTTATTCTTAAAATACAGATATAGCGTTCCGGGACTTAATTCAGCCTCGCGGGCGATGTCCTCCATGGTGGATTTTGAGAAACCTTTTTCAGAAAACACCCGTTTGGCCGCTACGATAATCTGTTGGCGTCTTCTTTCACGCTCTCGTTGTTTTCGCTCCTGTATTCCCATAATCTTCTGAAGATAATTTATTTCATGGTCTTCTCTATAATTGTTGGGATTTGTTTGTCAAGTAATAATCGACTTAAAAAAATAACGGATACCTGAATTTTTACAGCAAACTTCGCTTCGGATAAATTACGGATATACCCCCATATTCATCGTTGGTTAGAATCCGTGCGAAATTCAGGTGTTTTCTAATCGCCTTTGTCTGAATGAGGATCCTTGTCTTCGACAATCTTTTTGAAACTGGCGTGTTGAAGAATTTCGTCCAACATCGATTGAATCGTTTTGAGATGGGTGAGACTCGTGAAATTCAAATTCAGCGTATAGGTGGTTCCTTCAAATTCTTTGGGAGGGATTAATTTAATCTCATGGTTAAGCTTCAATTTTTTTATATGGGTATTATAATATTGTTCAGCTTTTACAATCCGGGGAAAGCGCCGCTGACGCAAAAAAGAGCGGATTTTTCGTCCTTTTTGTCCACGGTCAAGATCTCCATCCGTTAAAATATGTTGAAATGCTTCAAAAGCCAACACCTGCCGGATTGAAATATCTTCACGGCGAGCGATCTCACCGATCAGTGTGACGATCTCTCTTTGTTTGTTGAGGCTTAGGTTTAGCTGCTCAAAAAGTCGGGCAAGATCAACGGCGGTATCCGGCTCCAGCATTGCCAGTTCGTTGGCCATGCTCAACGAAATTGTATCATTCAGGATACTGTTTTGAAGGGGCAGCGGCAGCCGGCAAAGGCCTTTAATTTTGTTGATAATCGAGTGATTTGTGGGCAAGCCGCATTTTGATGCGGTCTCAGCCAATTGTTTGAGACTTCCTGAAAACGACGACAGTTTTTGAAAGGCCCGGGATGTTTCAATCAAGTTGAGAGGTCTTTGAAGTGCATTGTCCGCAATGGCAAGCCGCAAACAGGCGAGATGATTGAACTCGGGTTCCAGGATGCGGGCGATGATCTCACTCCAGCCCAATTTCCGGCAGGCAGCAACGCGGCGAAATCCGCTGACGATCGTATATGCGGAAGATTGTTTGATCAATAACGGTGGCGATATGAGGCCGGCATGCTGTATGGAGGCCAGCAGATCTTCGACATCTTCGCAGGTGGTGATTCGAAAGTCATCATTTTGGAGGTTAATGCGAGTCAGGGGGACCGTTTGATATTGTGCTGGTTGAATCGGTAGCGGCGCCATTTGTCTAATTGACTATTGAAAATTGAATATCGAATATTTATGGAAGTCGCTTCGCTTCATCATTTTTTGCTAGGTTTTTTTAGATTGATCGGCGTAGGCGGACATTAAATATTCAATCGAAAATATTCAATTATAGTCCGTGGCTGTCTCCGGTGAGTTGGGTGAGCGCTTCCAGATATTTTTTGCGCGTATTACGAATGATGTCTTCAGGTAGCGCCGGCCCCGGCGGTTGCCTGTTATAGTTAATGGATATCAGATGATCTCTGACATATTGTTTGTCAAAGCTTTGCTGTGATCCACCGGGACTATAGGTATCTTTGGGCCAAAACCGAGAGGAATCCGGCGTTAAAACCTCATCGATGAGTATCAGTTCGTTGCCTATCTGTCCAAATTCGAATTTGGTGTCGGCGATTATAATGGCTTTTTCAGAGGCCATTTCAGCACCATTTTTGTAAATGGCAAGGCTCAACTCTTTGACTTTTGAAGCCAAATCATGCCCGATTCTTTTGACAGTCTCTTCAAAATCGATATTAATGTCATGGGCACCGAGTTCTTCCTTGGTCGAAGGTGTAAAAATCGGTTCCGCCAGTTGGTCGGATTCCTTCAAACCGGGCGGCAAGGCTATGCCGCAAACCGTCTGTGATTCCTGGTACGATTTCCAGCCTGAACCGGATATATATCCTCTAACCACACATTCAATCGGCAATGGTTCCGTTTTCTTTACCAGCATACTACGACCGCGCAAAGTATCCGCATAGGGTTGGCAGACAGCCGGAAAGTCACTTACGTCGGTGGAAATCATATGATTTTGAATAATTGGCTTCATGATTTCAAACCAGTAAAGCGAAATCTGAGTCAGGATGATTCCCTTGTCCGGAATAGGATCCGGCATGACGACATCGAAAGCTGAAATTCGATCGGTTGCCACCATTAATAAATTTTCACCGAGATCGTAGATATCCCTGACTTTTCCCCTTTTGAGCAGATTTAAATCCTGAAAATCCGTTTGACTGACAGGTGCATTCATTAATTCTAATCCTTTCAATTCCTTAAAGGCGGTAATTGGCCCTCTTTCACCTTCGACTATTTCTTGGTTCCGTCGACACTGATATAATTCTGCAAGATATTGCTTGCACTTGTATCCAGATCAACAAACTGGATTCCGATATGGTATTTTCCCCCATCAATTGATTGGACATGAACCGGTTTACCCTTGATATCCAGCAGGTCTTCTTCCAGACTGATGGTCAACTGGATTGTGTGATTGGGTTCGATCGGGAAATGGGTTTCCAGCAAAATCCCCGACTCGGAGATATTCAAAGTTCGGCCCATACCCTGTTTGACGATATTATTGTCTTCATCAAGACAAATGTATGACAAATTGAGTGACTGGATACGTTCGTGTTTCCTTTTGTTTTCAGAATTCATGGCAGTTACTTTTTTGGGGCTAAGGGTTAACTTAAATTAAGTCGATGTCTTGGAAAATAATTTCTTGTAATAATCTGTAGCGATCAGTGTTGTCACGGATATGCTGGTAGCCAGATGCGCTAATATATTCTGCAGCGTAGACGAAAGCTTCTCATGATCTGCCTGTAAAGCTTTCGGATCCAGGGCGCTTAATTTGAGATCCTGGGATGCAAAAACTGATGCCGAATAGGGCTCCTGGCCCATATCCAGGAAGGGCACATGACCAAAAAAATCACCCGCTTCAAGATGGGCAACGGGTACAATACCAACATCACTCTCCCGGGCCACATAAGCATCTCCGGAACGAATGCGAAACAATCGATTTTCAACTTGCCCTTGCTTGATTAGCGTTTTTTTGCCCTGAATGAACCCGGCCAGCTTTTGATTCTCAGAAAATATTTCGACGGTCATGTTGGTGACTCGCTTCAACCGATCATCAAGGCTCTCGACAAACTCCCGGTATTCCAGGGAACAATTCGCCAGTTCACTTGACATCAATTGGGCGTCCAGCATGCCGAGTTGTACGTTGCCGTCCGCGGTCGCGGTGGCGCTACGAACATTATCCCCCTTTAACAGTGATGCAACGCTGCCCAAAAAGGCACCATCTCCGATTCTGAGCAGCTTTAACTTACCCTTGGGCGTGTCTTTACTGATTTCGGCAAAGCCTTCCAGGATCACCCATATCCAGTTTCCATGGTTGCCTTCGTGTACGATTTCATCACCGTCATAAAAGCCCTCCTCGTCAACCACAAATGAATAGTCGACCAGAGGCCCCTTTAATAGTGGTAACGAACCTGATTTTGCCACCGGTTCTGATGGCTCTGAAGCACCATCAGCCGGTCCCAGCACTTCCACCTGGCCTTCGTCCAACATCCGCAGGCCGTCCAGAATAATTTCCATCCGGCTTTTTTGAATTACTTTTTCACAGGTAACAGTGTCCTGGATGAATTCGAATTGCCCATCTTTCCAGCCGAACAGGGAAAACAACGCTTCAATTCCGGTTTTGGAACCATTGGCCGCATTAATCGGATTGCCTTTTTCAAAGTAAATAATAGCCTGCTGGGAAGCGTAATTGCTCGTTATTTGCACGATTCCGGTGCCGGACGACGTGCCGAGAAGCTGCAAAAGCTCTCCCAAATTAAGAAAACTCAAATTACCTGCAAATGCGACACTGCGAGCCATTTTTAGAAATTATCCACCCAGGTTCAGTTCTTTTTGAAGTGCTTTTAATACCAGTTTCAGACAGGTATTAAGGGTTTTACCGACGCCGTTGCCTGCCAGGGCACTGCCCGGCAAAGCGGGAACCTTTAATTGTCGATTCAGATCTTGTTGCATTTTTTCGACCGGCATGAGCTTAATATTGGCATCCGTCAGATCTCTTTTATTGAATTGCATCACCAGAGGTAATTCAAATATACTGATATTATAACCATTTAGGTTTTGCTGAAGGTCCTTTAACGCCAGCATGTTCTTTTCACGCCGCACCTCAAGTGAATCTGCCACAAATATAATGCCGTCCGCCCCTCTTAAAACCAGCTTTCGAGTCGACGAATATCGCACCTGTCCGGGTACGGTATATAACTGAACCCGAACATCACAACCCATAAGCTTGCCGAGCTCTAGGGGTAAAAAGTCAAAGAAAAGGGTTCGGTCGCCATCCGTGTTGATGGAGACCATTTCCCCTCTCACTTGCTTTTTAAACGCCTTGTGAATATATTCAAGGTTAGTCGTTTTACCGCAGCGGGCAGGCCCGTAGTAAACGATCTTACACTCTATTTGTCTTTTCTTTAAATTGACAATCGCCATCTGAATTAACTCTTAAATACAACAACTTATCATATCACAATCACGCCCGGATCGAAAGACAAATTGAATATTGTGGTTATCTAAAATTACTTATCCTATTTTTAGGTCTTCTGTCAAGAAGTGGAGATCATATAAATTGGGTTGACAATATAATAAAAATGTTAAATATCTTTCTTTTCGGCTTTTTGAGAAAATACTTTATTTATAACTGGTAAACTTATCTTTATCCATTCGAAAATGGTGGCTCCATCATAGATCCAAAGATGCTGTTTACGGATGAAAACCCACTAGTACAGGAGGAGATCGTCATGGACAAAAAAGTTACCGTGATCGGTGCCGGAAATGTTGGCGCAACGGCAGCCCAGCGACTGGCTGAAAAACAACTATGCGATGTAGTGTTGGTGGATATTGTCGAAGGAGTTCCTCAGGGCAAGGCCCTTGACCTGACCCAGGCAGCCGCCATCGAAAAACATGACTCCCGTGTCACGGGGGCCAACACCTATGACGGCACGACTCAATCTGATATCGTGATTATTACCGCAGGCATACCGCGAAAGCCCGGCATGAGCCGGGACGATCTTATTAGCACCAACGCCGGAATTGTCGGTAATGTTACGAAAGAAGTGGCCTCTCGGTCTCCTGAGGCCATAATAATTGTCGTCAGCAACCCGCTGGATGCCATGTGCCATGTCGCTTTTGATGCCTGTGGATTTCCCAAAGAAAGAGTCATTGGTATGGCCGGTGTGTTGGATTCGGCTCGATTCAGAGCATTTATTGCCATGGAACTGAATGTTTCGGTTGAAAACACCCATGCCTTTGTCCTCGGAGGCCATGGCGATACCATGGTGCCGCTGCCCCGCTACTCCACGGTAGCCGGTATTCCCATCACCGAATTGCTGGCTCAGGAACGGATCGATGCCCTGGTGGACAGAACCCGTAACGGCGGTGCGGAGATCGTCGGACTTTTAAAGACCGGAAGCGCTTTTTATGCGCCAGCCTCCGCCGCAGTAGAAATGGCGGAATCGATCCTGAAAGATAAAAAGAAAATTCTTCCTTGCGCCGCTTATCTCCAGGGGGAATATGGCATACAGGATCTTTTCATTGGCGTGCCTGTAAAATTGGGGGCCAAGGGCGCAGAGGAAATTATAGAAATTACGCTGACCGATGCGGAGAATCAGGCCCTGCAAAAGTCAGCGGCTGCCGTACAGGAGCTCAAGGACCTGTTGAAGACTTTGGGATAGTTTCTATTTTGGGTTAACGGAGTTTCATGCCTGGATAAAAAAGCGAATTTCGAATATCGAATCATGAATATCGAATGTCGAAGGAATGTATCCTGTCTATTTTTAAAAAGGTAGAGCGCAGCGATTCCATCCTTCGATATTCTGCGGTTCGATATTCGATGTTCTGCGGTTCGCTTTACCAGCGCTTTTGCTCTCATTTCTGATTCCTCAGCAGCACCATTGTAATCAGCAGTTAAAAACCTGATTGATTCAATCGGCCAACGCCTTCTGGACTGATTCGGCGACTTTGCGATTGAATCCGGGCAGTGTGCATATTTGTTCGAGATCCGCTGCCCGGATATTTTTTATGCTTCTAAAATGCTGCAACAGGATCGCCTTTCTTTTTTTGCCGACACCGGGGATAGAATCAAGAGCGGATTGTAAGGATCTTTTTTTGCGTCGTTTGCGGTGATAGCCAATCGCGAAACGGTGGGCCTCATCTCTTATTCGTTGCAGAAACAACAGCAGGTCCCCTTCCCGGCCGAACCCCAACGGATTGGCTCTGGCCGGCTTGAAAATTTTATCGCGGGTCTCGCCTTTTGTCTCATCCTTTTTTGCGATGCCGATTAGCTCAAATTCTTCCGAGAGGTTCAAATCTTTAATTACCGCCAGTGCGATATTGAGCTGTCCCTTGCCGCCGTCCACCATTAACAGATCCGGATAGGGTTTGGAAGCTTCATTTTTCCCAAAACGCCTTGCCAGCACCTCTTTCATATAGGCATAATCATCATGTTTACGGACAGTTCGGATACGATATCTTCGATATAATGCCTTTTTGGCCCGGGCCTCTTCGAATACCACCATGCCTGCCACGGGTTCCGTACCGGAGATATTGGAATTGTCGAAACATTCAATTCGTTGCGGCAATTTGCTCATTTTAAGTTTCTTTTGCAGTCGTAAAAGCAAATCCATTTCGGCGGAACGTGAAGCAATCAGGTTTTTTAGCTCATTTTGCGCATTGTGTTCGGCTAAATTCACCAGATGTACTTTTTCTCCCCGCTTGGGCCGCAGGATGGTGACCTTCTTCTCTTTGGCGCTGCGCAGCCATTCTTCGGTCAAATCGGCATCCGCCAAATCGACCGAGATCAACAACTCATCGGGAACAAACGCGTGCCGCTCATAATACTGCCGTATGAAGGTCGCGACCATTTCCGGTCCGGTGGATATGATCTCTGAAAAATCGTAATGGCGCGTTCCGGTAAGAAAACCGCCTCGTACGGATAATACCGTGATCACCGAGCATTCCGTCGCCCTGGCAATGGCAAAAACGTCTCTGTCTTTAAAATCCGTTGTTACCGCGATTTGTTTTTCGACCGTCCGCTCCAGGGAATAGATCTTATCTCTTAACCGGGCGGCTCTTTCAAATTCCTGGGCCCGGGCGCAAGCCGCCATCTGATTTTTGACTTTGCGGATGAGATTCGGTGTTCTTCCCCTTAAAAACAGAATGGCTTCATTGACCTGTTCCTGATATACGGCAGGATCGACATCGAGACAGCATGGGGCCAGGCAGCCTTCCATCTGGCAGTGGAGACAGGGCCGGGTTCTGGTTCTAAAATCCTTGGCTTTGCACTTGCGAAGTTTGAAAGTTTTGTTGATGATCCGAAGGGTTTCCCGCACGGCGTAGGCCGACGCGAATGGGCCAAAATACAAAGCGTCATCCTGGCCGATCTTTCTAACGATTGAGAAATTAGGATAGTCCTCATTCAGATCAATTCGCAGCGATGGATAGCGCTTATCGTCTTTTAGCACAACATTATATCGCGGCTTATGTCGTTTGATGAGGTTGGACTCCAGAATCAGCGCTTCTTTCTCGGTGCGGGTAATGACGGTCTCAAAATCTTTTATCTTATTGACTAAAATGTTAACTTTAATATCTAGCTGCCCGGAATTCTTGAAATAGGAAGCCAGCCGTTTTTTTAAATTGCGGGCCTTGCCGACATAGATGACCGCTCCGACTGAATCTTTCATCAAATAAACACCAGGTTCGTTGGAGACCCGGTTCAGTTTTTCCTGCATATCAGATTCTGGATTCATGAGTAAGTTCAAGATAAAGAAATTATAAGGTTAGGTGTCAGGTGTCAGTCCAGCCGCTGGTCACGGAAGCAGCTATTTTAATAGAAAAAGAGACTTCGGCATTGCGGATTTATAAAAAAGCGAATATCGAATATCGAATACTGAATTTCGAATGTCGAAAAAATGAATTCTTTCTATTTTATAAAAAAGATAGAGCGTAGCGTTACCATCCTTCGTAATTCTGCGGTTCGCTGTTTCCATCGCCCGAATTCTCTTTAACTTAGTCCTCAGTCCTCGTTACTCATTCCTGATGGCGGTGATGGCACCCGAGGTTTTTTTTTCAATTAACCAATCAGCTAACTTTTTTTTCAAATACGACCAACTTTTGCAGGGCTCTGATCTGGTCTCTTAAATCTGCTGCGCTCTCAAATTCAAGATCTCTGGCCGCCTCGTCCATTTGTTTTTCCAATGTTTTTATAACCGCATCAATGTCGTCCAGCGAGCTGTATTGCCGGATGGTTTCGGCCACCTGGCCCTTGGCGGTATTATCCTTTTTATCGCCAAAATCAAAAATTTGCGTAATATCCTTTTGAATACTTGCGGGTGTAATATTGTGCTTTTGGTTATAGGCCTGCTGAATCTTGCGGCGACGATTGGTTTCATCAATGGATTGCTGCATCGATCGGGTTACCTTGTCGGCATACATGATAACCATTCCCTGGGCGTTGCGCGCCGCCCGGCCGCAGGTTTGTATCAAGGATCGAGCAGAACGTAGAAAGCCTTCCTTATCGGCATCCAGTATGGCCACCAGAGAAACTTCCGGGATATCAAGCCCTTCGCGCAATAAATTTATTCCCACCAGTACATCGAATGAACCGATTCTCAGATCTCTGATTATATCCATTCTTTCCAGGGTGCTGATATCGGAGTGAAGATAGCGGACCTTAATCCCCAAATCTGAATAATATTCCGTGAGATCTTCCGCCATTCTTTTCGTCAGGGTCGTCACCAAAATCCGCTGATTGCGTTCCTGATGCAGCAAGATTTCTTCTAAAAGATTGTCGACCTGGTTTTTAGCACTGCGAACCTCTATCCGAGGATCAATCAAACCCGTGGGTCGGACAATTAACTCGACCGGCTTTTTTTTAGTATGCGTAATTTCATAATCGGCAGGTGTAGCCGAAACATAGACTGCTTGGGATATCCTGGCTTCGCTTTCTTCGAATTTCAATGGTCGGTTATCCAGGGCGGAAGGCAGACGAAATCCGTATTCGACAAGGGTTTCCTTGCGCGATCGATCGCCGCGGTACATGCCGCGCAGCTGCGGTACGGCGATATGGCTTTCATCGATGAACAGCAGAAAATCATCCGGAAAATAGTCCATCAACGTCGGCGGTGGTTCTCCAGGCATGCGGCCGGTCAGGTGGCGGGAATAATTTTCTATTCCGTTGCAATAGCCGAGTTCCTGGATCATTTCCAGATCAAAATGGGTGCGTTCTTCAAGGCGCTGGGCTTCGATCAACTGGTTCTCGTTACGAAAGTATTCTATGCGCTCTTTCAACTCTTCAATAATAGTTTCCGTGGCTCTTTTAAGGGTTGTTTTTTTAGTTACATAGTGGCTGGCCGGAAATATGGTAATATGTTCCAGGCGTTTGTTCACCGTCCCCCGCAAGGCATCGATTTCAGAGATGGCCTCAATTTGATCCCCGAAAAAATCTATCCGAATTGCGCGCTCTTCTTCGTAGGCCGGAAAAACTTCAACCCGATCTCCCCTAACCCGGAAAACACCTCGATGGAAATCCATGTCGTTGCGTTCATATTGCATCGCAATCAATTTGAACAGGAACGCATCGCGCCCAAATTCCATTTTTTTAGCGAGGTCGACCCTCATGCCCAGATAATCTTCCGGGGCACCGAGCCCATATATGCAGGAAACACTGGCCACGACCACAATATCCCGGCGCGACAGCACCGAGCGGGTTGCGGAATGTCTCAGTTTATCGATCATTTCATTGATCGAGGAATCCTTTTGGATGTAGGTATCACTGGATGGAATATACGCTTCCGGTTGATAATAATCATAGTAACTCACAAAATATTCAACCGCATTTTTAGGAAATAACTGTTTGAATTCATTATAAAGTTGGGCAGCTAGGGTTTTATTGGGAGCCAGGACTAAAGTTGGCTTACTAATCCTGGCGATGACCTGGGCCATGGCAAATGTCTTGCCGGATCCGGTCACGCCTAAAAGAACGTTGTGGCGATCTCCTGCGGCCAAATTGCTGGAAAGCTGTTCAATGGCAGCAGGTTGATCACCGGCGGGTTCGAAGCTGGAAATTAGTTCAAAATCGGACATGATACTACCTAACCCGGATGAGCCGGAACCAAAAAGGTCTCACGCAAAGTCGCCAAGATTTAATTAATGCTTCACCTTTGCACGCTTTGCACCTTTGCGAGAAAATTTTTTATCAAAAAGAAAGAGTTACGAATTCGGGATATTGCAAAGCTGGTTTTGCAGATTTCACACCTCTCTGCGGGAAGGAGGCCGGCCGATAAGACTAGCGCAGGAAGGTGTTCATCCTTTTTCCAACAGGGCCACACTCATTGCCCCGATACCTTCCCCTTTTCCGATGAATCCAAGTCCTTCGGTTGTGGTGGCTTTAATATTAATGCAGCCTGGATCAACTTCAACTGTGCGTGCCAGTTTTTGCTGCATCCGTTTGCGGTAGGGACCGATTTTGGGGGCTTCAGCAAAAATTGTGGTGTCAATATTCCTGATGGTAAAACCGTTGCAGTGCACCATAGCATTCGTTGCGGCCAGCAGCTTCATGCTGGATATATTTTTAAATCTAGGATCGGTAGCGGGAAAATGCAAGCCGATATCACCCATTGCGGCCGCACCCAACAACGCGTCACATACGGCATGCACCAGAACATCGGCATCCGAATGACCCAGCAATCCTTTCTCAAAGGGAATAACAACGCCGCCCAGTACGAGTTTGCGACCAGTTACCAACTTGTGGACATCATATCCAATGCCGATACGCATTATACATTCCTTATGATTTTAATTGATCTCGAACTTTGCTGAGGATCATTGGCGGGCAAAATTCAGGTACTCACACGGTTATTGGTTAATACCATAAAAACCATTTCGCGTAAACCGGGTCAGAGACGAATATATTGCTTTAAATTAATTCTAATTCCATGTATTCAGGTAATTTTATCAGTACCGTAAACTTAATTGATGCCCATCCGAACATTAAATCGGCACGAATCAGTTTCCAATTCCGTCCACAGGCGGATCTCGCTGAGTCCGCCCCGGGCGGACCGGATGGAATCGAATTGATGGAGGTTATCTTAATGGGAAATTCTCCCGCAATTTCCGAAAAAAAAGCGCTGACGGATCTCGCAGCCAAAAATTTTCTATCTGAATTTGGCATTTCATTCATTCCCCAGGCATATGTCGTTCGTCAATCGGAGGTCGTATCTGCTGCCCGCAAATCCGGTTTCCCGGTCGTGGTAAAAGGGGTTGGAAAAAATCTGTTGCACAAGTCCGATCGTGGGCTGGTGCACCTCAACCTTTCTGACGCCATGGCAGTCGAAACGGCAGTTAAGGATATTGACGCTGAAGCAGCCGGCGAGTTGGATGGATTCTTGATTCAACCGCACATTAAAGGTCAGCGTGAATTTGTTGCCGGACTGTTTCAGGACCATCAATTCGGACCGGTGATTATGTTTGGTACCGGTGGTGTTTTCACCGAAGCGTTCTCAGATGTTACGTTTCGTCTGGCACCGCTGACTGAATCGGACGCAAGCGAGATGCTGGATGAAATCCAGGGCAAGGCGCTGCTGGGCCGGTTCAGAGGAGAGGCGGCGGTTAAGCGCGACGAGTTGGTCCGCTCATTGTTGAGTTTATCCCGCATTGGTCAAAGCCATCCGGAAGTTGCTGAAATTGATATAAACCCATTGCTCGTTACCCCTGACGGAAGGGCAATGGCTGTGGATGCGCTGGTTGTCAAAGAACACAGAACACCCAAAAGTGAGATGCTGCCGCCGGTTTCACCGGGTGCCATCGGATCGTTGTTCTATCCCAAAAGTATTGCCATTGTGGGCGCTTCAGCCCAAATTGGCAAGTGGGGACACTCGTTAATGACCAATACCATCAGTGGCGGTTTCAGGGGCGAAATTTATCCGGTCAACCCTGCTGGAGGCAAGATCGCCGGCAAAACCGTCTATCGGTCGCTAGCTGAAATACCGGGCAAGGTCGATCTGGCAGTTGTGACGATACCGGCCGCAAGCGTTCTGGATCTTGTTCCTCAATTTCATGCAAAAGGGATCCGGAACATGGTGCTGATCACCTCCGGATTTGGAGAAACCGGTGAACGAGGCAAACAGCTGGAACAAGATTTGGTCAGTGCAGCTCAAAAATCGGGCATCCTGGTATTGGGTCCCAATACCATGGGAATATGCAATCCGCACATTAATATGTACTGTGCCGGATCTCCGGTCATGCCCAGGCCGGGTTCCACTGCCATGGTGGCGCAATCCGGCAATATGGGCATTCAATTACTGGCATTTGCCGAGCAACAGGGTATTGGAATTCGGGCTTTTTGCGGTTCAGGCAATGAGGCGATGATGACCATTGAAGACTACCTGGATGGATTTGAAGTGGATACCCTGACCCGCACGGTGATCCTTTATGTTGAAAGCGTTAAGAATGGCCGACGGTTTTTTGAAAGTGCCTCACGTGTCGGCCGCAAAAAACCGATTGTTTTGCTAAAAGGCGGTCGCAGCAGTGTCGGCAACCGTGCAGCGGCAAGCCACACCGGTGCCATGACATCCGATATCAAAGTATTCGATGCAGTTTGCAAGCAGGCCGGAATTGTCAGAGCCGATAAACCGATGGATCTGCTCGATTTAGCGGCAGCGTTCTCATCGTTGCCCTTGCCTGAAGGAAATCGGGCCGCCATAATGACGCTGGGCGGTGGCTGGGGAGTCGTAACGGCCGACCTGTGTGCGGAATTCGGCCTGGAAGTTCCCGAGCTTTCAGTGCAACTCATCAGCGGGATTGATCTGATGTTGCCGAGCTATTGGAGCCGTTCAAACCCCATTGATCTGGTCGGTGAACGCGATCCCACCGTGCCGATGACGGTATTGGAAGAACTAATGAAATGGGACGGATGCGATGCCGTGATTAATCTCGGCATTTTAGGTCGCAGGATTATGGTGAAACGATTCGGAGAATCGGTCCTCAAGGCCGATTCGGGTTATTCGGCAGAATTTATCAACCAGATAAACGATAAATTCCTCGAATTTGAAGATGCCTATATCAACCATATCGCAGCATTAATGGGTCAGTATAAAAAACCGGTGTTTGGGGTAAGCCTGTTGCCGGATGAGAATAATCAGACCCTGTACCGGGTTGATGGCAGCCCGTATAAAGGCGTATTCTATCCCACACCGGAGCGTGCGGTCAAAGCATTTTCCAAGATGGTGGATTATCACCGATTTCTTATTAGGACAACCTTGCCCGGACAAGTTGGAATTGAATATTGAAAATTGAATATTTGTGGTAGAATTAATATCAACGTTTAAAAGTTCATATCCGCAAATAAAAAGGGCGCTGTGAATTTTCGGCTTGTGATATAAAAAATCTTATGATAGGAAGGCGTTCCTTCAGTTTCCGGCTAAGCGCGAGCGGTTTAAACATTATCCAAAATCTATCTTTACCGATTGACGTGCAATACAATGACAAAAAAAGTTTTTAAATATAAATACGATTTCGAAATCGGCTATCTGGTGAAAAGCCCGTGCAAAAAATGCATATTTCTGAAGACCTTTCCAAAGTGTTCCGAGCATTGTGAAATGTTGGATAAAATTCACACGGTATTGGCGGAATCCGTGTCCTGCACCCGGCGCAAGTAGTTCAATTGAATATTGCAGATTGAAGATTGAAAATTTACGGTCGCCTCCGGCGGATCAATTAATAATTAAAAAGTGACGGAGCGAAGCGACTCCATAAATATTCAATATTCATTATTCACTAATCAATTCAAACGGGCGATCACGGCCCCCCATGTCAAACCGGCGCCGAGTCCCAGGAACATAACGGTGCTGCCGTTGCCGATAATTCCCATTTCAAGGGCTTCATCTAAGGCAATCGGAATACTGGCTGCGGTCGTGTTGCCGTAACGCTGGATGTTGTGAAACACCTTGTCCTCGGGTAATTTCATGGCCTGCTGAAAAAACTGGTTAATGCGCAAATTAGCCTGATGCGGAATAAACAGGTCGATATCTTCAACGGCAAGCTCGGCTTTTGTTAGCGTTTCACCCACCACTTCGGGCAGTTTCTGAACGGCCAGTTTAAAGATGGTCTTGCCGTCCATTTTGGGAAAATGTCGCCGCTCGATTCCGGTTCGCTGACGGATCCACTCATCGGATGTGTCCATCCATTGAGTCATATCCTCATTGGTTACAACTCGCGGCGGTAGATAGCGTCCGGTGCCTCGTATTACGGTTCTTTTCATAATCATCGTCCTTTTTCCGGTTTTGAGTTTATCCGCCGCCGGCGGATCAGTTTTCTGGTGTCAAAAACAAAAAATATAAAAGCGAACCGCAGAACCGCAGAATATCGAATGTCGAAGGGTGGTTTCGCTTCGCTCAGCATATTTTCAATAAAATAGACAGAATACATTACTTCGACATTCGATATTCATTATTCGATATTCGCTTTTTCAAAATTTCTCAAATTCATCAAACTGCCTGATCTACGGTTAGTCCCGTTACCTGAGCACTTACTCACGCCCACAACGCATCCCGCAATCCTGAAGTTCTTTCAATTTTACGTGTGATGGCGGTTTTGAGGACAGATTCCGGTCCCCAAATGGAAACTGTTTTTCTGGCCCTTGTCAATCCGGTGTAGACTAGCTCCCGGGTCAGCAGCGGATAATCTTTTTCCGCTAAAAGGACAATCACATGGTCAAATTCCGATCCCTGGCTTTTATGAACCGTCATGGCATAAACGGTTTCATGCTCGCAAAGCCGATGGGTTGAGAATCGTTTAACTCCACCGCTGGCGTCCGGGAAATAGACAAAGAGTTCATCGTCCGCTGAATTCGGATCCGGCAGCGTAATCCCGATATCTCCGTTGAAAAGACCCAGGTTGTAGTCATTTTGAGTTATCAGAACCGGTCGACCTCGATACCAGCGATGCCTTCCCTGTGGAATTCGCGGCAGCAACCCCTCCTGACTTAAAATCTGTTCTGCCAGTACGTTGATGCTGTTGACTCCGAAAGGTCCGACTTTAAGGGCGCATAAGATCTTAAACCGCATAAATTCACTCATAGCTAACACGGGATCGTGTAATGTCAAGTATTTTCTATAACCCTCAATAATTGTATGGCTAAGGTCGTGCACCAAATTCGCACCGCTGCGAAAATCGTGGTGGGCAATAGATTTTTCGGCTGGATCATTTAAAAAAGACAGCGCCGTCTCGCTGTCTCCCCGATTGACCGACCGGCTCAATCCTCCGATACCGCTTTGCGGCTTGAACCGGTAGTTTTCTTGCAAGACGGTAATACAATCCTGCAGACCTGAAGCCATTGCTGAATTCTGAACCGTATCATCCAACTTGGCTTGGGTGAATTGCTCAATTTTAGCCAAAAAGCTTTTGGAAAATCCGTGGATTATCTGTCGGTCGCAGATATCTCCCAGAACCGAACCGGCCTCAACAGATGCCAGTTGATCCTTGTCACCGATCAATACGAGCCGGGTCTCCGGCGCTAACGCCTGAACGAGCTTGGACATTAGGGCCAGGTCCACCATCGAAGCCTCATCAACCACCACGAGGTCGGCTGCCAGTGGGTTATCTGAATTTTGACGAAAATATGGGGTACCGGTAATCGGCTTCAACAAGCGGTGGATCGTCTGCACTTCATTGGGAATGACATTTTTAATGGAGGCCCTGCAATCCAGATATTGTTTGGCCTCATGGATCGATTCTGCCAGCCTGGCGGCTGCTTTCCCGGTGGGTGCGGCCAGGAGGATATGGGCGTTTTCCTTCAGGGCACATTCCAGCAGCAGCGCCAGGATACCGGCGATTGTGAAAGTTTTGCCGCTGCCCGGTCCACCGGTTATGACACTGAAACGTTTAAATAGCGCAATAAGGGCGGCGACTGCCTGCCAATTGATGCCGCCGGTGCTTGTTGGCGGAAACAGTTTTTTCAGAGCCTTTGATAATTTCCGGGAATTGAAATCCTGGACTTCCCCTTTTGCCCCTCGTCGAATGGCTTCCGACAGTTTGTTTTCATATTCCCAGTAGCGGTAAAGATACAGCCGGTGGCGGGCATCAAGAATCAAAGGACATGTTTCGCCGGGCTTCCCCACCGCCGGGCTTGACATGAGTTTTTTGCGCCAGTCAGCTAAGGGCGGACAAACCACGGCAAGCGCACCGTCTTGTCTCTCAATTAATAGTGTGCCGGCAGCAGCAGCAAGGTCCAGACAAATATCACCGCTGCCGGTTGCATGGCTCGCCAGCGCTGCTGCCAGGAAAACATGCGGTTCCTCCTGCACGCTAAATCGCGCAATGAACCTGGCGAAATGGATATCGATATCCGCGAATATTCCGGCAGGCTTTAGGATGGATTCTATGTTCTGTAACTTTCCTTTTGGCATATGGTTTAAGTTTATAGCGTTTGATGTGTCCCGGTTTAAATGTTCAGGTTTCAGAAGACAGACGACAGATATCGGATAACATAATCAGGCAGAGCGAAGCGCTTCCTTAAATATTCATTCTTCAATCTTCCATTTTCATTCCGTTTCCCCGTATCCGGGAATCAATGTTCCCCCTAGTCTATGGATAAGTTCAGGTGCGGGACGATCAAAAAAAATGCCGGTCTCAGGGCCCCGGGTGTGATCCACGCCTCTGATGAAAACATAAAAGACGCCACCAAAATTCTCTTCATAGCTGTATCCCGGTTTCTGATAGCGCAGATATTGATGCAGCGCCAGGGCGTAAAGGTGGTACTGCAGGGTGTAAAGATCTGTTTGCATGGTTTGGAAAAGGGCCTCCTGGTCATAATCATCAAGAATTGGTCCCAGGTAGTTGGATTTCCAATCCACCAGATAGAATCGCCCTTCATACTGAAATACCAGATCAATGTAGCCTTTCATAAAGCCCCGCAGGGGTCTGAATTCCAGTTTTGCCAAATTGCCGGAAAAGGTCTTCAATTTCTCGGCCTGAGGATTTAATCTGAAAATTTTTGAAAGATTGCGGGGTGATAGATGCTTTATGGGAAAATAAAATTCCATTTCATTTGCGCGATCACGCATTCGTATCGAAGAGAGTTTCAACTTCGCAAGATCCGGATGCAGCGAAATCGACAGCACATTGGTTAATGTCCGGCAAACGGTCTCCTGCCATATTAGGTCGAATCCGTACTGCTGAAGCTTTTTAGCTACCAATTGCGCCGCTTCGTCAGAATTAGTCGTCGCAAAATCGTAGTGCTCAAAAATGTCATGAAAAAAAATTCCGGCACGGGCACCTTTGGGAAATGAAAAAATAGAGATATCATTCCGGTTTCTTTCCGGTCTTGGCACCGCCGACGGGATTAATTTATCCGGTTGAAAAACATTTCGGGCAACATCTCGATCCGGCAAATCGACATCCGGCAGACCGGCAGATACCAGTGAAGAATAACTTGAGATCTTCCATGAATAATCAATTATCCCGTTGAATTTACGCGCAAAGCAAGGGATTTCACATTCTTTTTGCGGCCGGATTATAGTATCCCAGCCGGTTGGCGCGGGCAATGGTTCAATCCGGATGCTGTTTTGAGACCTGCGGTAAAGCTGTCTTAGATCTTCGACAAATTCTGCATCCGTTTTGGCCAGAAATTGTTCTTTTGTATGCTGCGTAAAATCTTCGGTTGGAATACCGGACTGCAAATTTATATCACAATGGAGCAAATAGGCCAGAGCTGATGTTTCAGCTGTATTGATGCGTCCCCAGACCAGATAACATCGATCTTTGGCTCGCGTCAGTGCCACATACAGCAGTCTTAGGTTTTCAGACAATATCTCGTTTTGAGCCAGGGCGATATGATGGTTGCCTGCATCTGATCCCAGATCGAGGGTTAGCCGCAGGTCATCATCGATGTCATGAAAAGTGAATTCTTCATTTCTGATCAATGATTTTTCCCATCCGAACGGGCAGAATACGATCGGATACTCCAGGCCCTTACTTTTGTGAATGGTGACTATTTTGACTGCTTTTTCATCACTTTCAAGTCGCAGCTGGTGTTCCTCAAGACGCGGCGTCCGGGGTTCCCGTTGCTCGGCCAGCCACTTTAATAAATCGGTGATGCCCGCGTTTTTATCCATCGACCGGCGATGCAACACTTCGGTCAGATGCAGCACATTGGTCAGTCGTCGTTCACCATCCGGCAGGCTTAAAAGTCGTCCCCGAACCTGTTCTTGGGCCAGAAACAACCGGAACATACGGATAAAGCCATATCGATCCCAGAGTCGATGATAATCGCTGAACCGGAGAAGCCGGCTTTCCCACCGGCCTGATTCAAGATCGTCGGTAATTAAATCTTCGGCCGGCATTCCCACGATGTCGGTTGCCAGGGCAGCTTTAAGGTGGGCGATGTCTGTGGGATCTGCAATTGCCTGCAGTGCTTTTTCCACTTCAGAGGCCTCGCGGGTGTCAAAAATGTTCCCGGTGCTATATAAAACGGAAGGGACATTTCGGCTGCCCAATACGTTTTTTATCAGTTGGGCCTGATCATTGGTGCGCACCAGCACCGCAATGTCACCGGGTGCAACCGGAGATGGTTCTGATGTAAGCCGATTGATCTCAGCGCCGACGGCGTCAGCAATCAGTTGAATCGCATCTCCTTTATTGATGAGGTTTTCGTCGGCCGAAAACCGGCCGGCCTCCAGATACCACAGGGTTAAGGGGGGACTTGAAGATTGATTTTGATTTGCCGCTTGCCTGGCAGGGTTGCCGGCTGCAAACGGAATCTCCCCAAACACAAACGGTGCTTTGTTGTTACCAAATATGGTGTTGACCGCTATGATCAATTGGGGCTGTGAACGCCAGTTATCCGTAAGCGTAAATTTTGCAGCCGCACTGCGGGCGGCCTGCATGTATGAGAAAATATCGGCGCCTCTGAAACTGTATATGGCCTGTTTGGGATCGCCGATCAAAAACAGCAGGCTGGTTTTGTGTGAGAACAATCGGGTCAAAATTTGGTACTGGGTGTTGTCTGTATCTTGAAATTCATCGACCAGTGCGGCTTTGTATTTCTGACGAATCGCGTTTTGCAAAACGTCCCCGCTTTTAGATTGAAGCGCATCGATCAACGTTATCAGAAGATCATCAAAATACTGAACATTCTGCTCTTTTTTCTTTTTTGGGAGTTCGGAAAGCGCAAAGGCCAACAATTGGGTTTTCAGATATACCAGGTAGGTTTCCAATTCAGCATTTAGCTGCGCTTCCCGCCTGAGCAGATCATCACAGAGATCGAAAAATTCGTGTTCAGGTGGTTTGTGGTTTTTTTTGGTGGATTTTACCAGCTTGGAGGTCGTGAATCTTTCGAAATGTTTAAATAACGGAAAACCAATATTTATCGGATCGGCAAGATTGTCCATTGCCTCAACCAGAATGCTCACTTGCAATTCTCTTTGCGTCAGCTCGGGATGATTTTTAGCAGGTTTGGGACCGCCGTAGATATTAGCGTTTAAGGCCGGGTCTGTTAGGGCCTGTATTGCTGCTTGACTCGCAGCCGGCCAGGCATTTTTTACGGCACTCAGTGACGCCCGATATAGCGTGAGTGCATCCAGGGCCGGTTCGGCTAAATCAGGCACGATTTTGACATCCGGTGTTTTTAACCCGCCCAGCAGCCGATAGAAATAATCCGGGCCGTTATTTCTGTTCAAGACAAAACTGATGAGTTCCAGGGGGGCGTGATAAAATGTCTTGCGCCAGAAATCATCCGCGACTTCCTGCATAAGATGGGTCTGGTCGGTGACAAGCTCAGTGTCAAATAAATTTTGTGTCTCAAAGGCGTTTTCATGCAATACCCGCTGGCAAAACCCATGGATGGTAAAAATAGCCGCTTGATCGAAATCGATGAGGGAATCGTGGAGCCGCAGTCCTGCTGCTTTGGCATCCGGATATTTTTTCAGCAGGGCCGCGGTAAGGGGATCAGCGCTTGCTCCCTGGCCAAAAGCATCTTTGGCGCTTGCCAGTTTATTGCGGATCCTATCTTTTAGCTCTTCAGTGGCGGCGTTGGTAAACGTTAGCACCAGTATCTGGTCAACCTGCAATTGCATCTCCAGAATCAGCCGTAGATACAGGCCCTCAATATTGTAGGTCTTGCCGGTGCCGGCACTGGCCTCTATCAGATTGATTCCCTCAAGCGGAGCATTGAGCAGGTCAAATGGTTTCATAAGTCGGGTTGCGGGTTACGAGTTACGCGGTTCGGGTTACGGGTTTCGAGTTACGGATTGCGGGTTACGGGTTGTGCGTTTAGAGTTACGAGTTGCGAGTTTCGGGAAGCACGTTCTGTTCTCAGTCTTCTGACGTCTGTCATCTTTTTGCTGACACCGGACACCTGATGTCTCTATTTCATACTATTTAACCGATATACGAAAGCCAGCACCTCAGCCACGGCGCGATATAATTCCGGCGGGATCTCCGTTTCCAAATCCAGTGCTTGCAGGATTTGAATCAGGTTTTTATCCTCGTATAGTGGTACATTATGTTCTTTGGCAATATCAATGATTTTTTCGGCAATATTACCCCTGCCCGTGGCAACAACCCTCGGGGCCTTATCTTTTTTTCCATCGTATTTCAGGGCGACTGCTTTGGGAGATTTATCCATGCTTAAATTAATAGATCAACTTTTCTGTCGCTGGTGATTTGTACATTTTCACGGTCAAAGTCTTTAATTTTTTTTTCGGACACAATGACCTGCACCAGGGTTTGATTAAAAAATGGATTCAGAATTTCCTGCAAATCCAGGCAATTTTCCTGAATTTTAGCCTTCGTGGACGGGTCTTTAACGAAAAAAGTTACCTTCAAATCCGTATCTAAAAGATAGAAATCGGTTCGCACCTCCCCCAGTCGATCCATGGACAGCAACAGGGAAATTTGAAATCCTTTTTTTGATCCGGCTTTTTGTTTCTTTTGATAGTAAATTTTTAACTTTGCCGCCTGTTTTTCTTCCTCAAGGGGCAGCGCGTATGTAAAGACCTGAAACGGTTCTGTAGAATCCAGTTGCCGGACTGCCCGGCCCTGCTGGTTGGTAATATCGGTCAGCAACACATCGACTGCCTGGCGCATGGTTGTCATGGTCCGGGAATCAAAGGTTTTTTGCAGCGACGCGTCATTTTCCACAAAATTTTTTAATACCAAAAGGCTGGCCTTAAGATCGCGCTCCACGATAGTTTGCACATCAGGATGATTGGCCAGCTGCCTGGATGATGCGGCCTCAGATTCATTCAGCAATCTTGCGATGACCGATTCAAGCATTTTTTCGAAAAAGATGCCTGAATGATCCACGTACAACTTGAGGCGCGGCATCACTTCAGCGATGACTTTTTCTAAGTTAAAAGTTTCAAAGTGGGTATTTAAGCCTTCTAAAATATTTAGAATTGGCTTTGGGATGTTTTTAACAGATTGCCCAGCCAGAATTTGATTTAGAATTTGTTTGATATCCTTTTGGATTCCTTTGAAACCGTCGTCAGAAAGATTTTCCAAGTGCGGCGGACCTGAATCTGTCGATGAAATGGTCTTTAATTCAGGGTTGAGCAGACACAATCTGAGTTGTGGGCCGGACTCCTGCACTTTAACCAGCAGTTCTTCACCCAATGCCACGGGAATTTTAACATCGGCAGTGGCGCGAAAGTGTCCAAAATCAATCAGGGCGCGGTCACCTCTAAGCTCAATGACTTTAAGCCTGAGCGTGCTGCCGGGTTTGAAGGAACTCGTTTTCAAAACGGATTGATACAACTCGGGTTTGATCGAAACCGTTATCTGAGGGAGTATATCCATGGTTCAAAATGACTGGTGGCAATAGTGAAACGAATATTAGAGGAATGCAATCATTCCATAAGTCACAACATGGCAGGATTCAATCGATATTCATTTTTCAATCGTCCGGTTTATCCTTTGTATAGTACACGCCGGGAATCCAGCTTTTGTGAATTTTCGCTGTCTGGTCAGGGTCGGCTTTATTTTCATCGATAAATTTGAAGTTTACCCATCCGATCCGGATAACATCATTATGGCTCAATTTCTGACGGCTTACCGCGTCACCGTTCACTTGAGTGCCATTGGTGCTTCCCAGATCATGGATATAATAATCGATCTGTGTCCCGGAACCAGGGCTATCGACCTGCTCGATTACGGCATGTTCGGTGCTGACCACGACATCATCGATAAATATATCGCAGTCCGAACTCCGGCCGATGGTCAATTTGGGTTGGTCTAGCGGGCATTTGTTGATTGCCACGCCATCATGCAACTGGGCGATCAGTGCCATCTTTATTCTCCTTCATATAATACAATATTCTTTTCGGCCAAATATGCATTCAAGTTTAGGATTTTATATCATTCTTGTCCGCCGGTTTTTAGGCGGATTCGGCCTTTTCTATCGTTTAATTTTTCTGCTGTGGGCCAACAGCGGTTCAAAGACCTTTATTGCGAGTTTCTTGAATTGCTTATCAAACGGATCGAATTGGCGAAAACAAAGATCATAGTAGGGGTCTTTGGACTCTGGCCTGGCATGTTTAGCAAATTCGCTGCCGACCCATTTCTTTTTAGCCTGCAGCAGGGCGGTTGTTTCCGGTTTCGACTTGCTGAGCACTGCATCGGCATATTCGAACGAAGACTTCGGGAAAAAATGAAGCGGGATCTCCAATCCCTGCCGGTATATCTGGAGAAGTGCTGCCAGAAGTGGCAGGCTGTCGGCCAGCGGTTCAAATTGAACCGCCGCGTCTTTACAAATCAGGTAGCTGTTTTTTTCGTAATCCGGCGGCGCTGTGTGGCAATAAACTAAATGATAAATCCATGTTTTGAGTAAATCATTGACTCTTTGCCGACCGTAACGAATGTGAATGCAGCCGAAATCCGACACTGGAGAAAGACGGCCACTGAAATCGAAATCAGCTGTTTCAAAATCTATCTCGATTGAATCAAGCACCTCGGCCGCAATATATTTTTCTATCTGCCTGACAAAATTTTGCACCTCAATCGTCACATCGGCGTAGTAGTAGTCACCGACATGACCATGGGGCAGTTGTCCGATTGCTTTCTGAATCGGTTTAAAATCTATTAGCGAAACGCCTGAAACCAGACTTTTTACCAGATTCTGCCCGACCAGATAACCTTCCAGTGGTTGAAGTTCAAAATTTTCACGCTCCTCTGACAGAAGCGCCTCATCTTCCAGCCTAATCCCTAACCGTCGTTGAACCAAAAACATAGCCGGGTTGTTGAAAAACCGGCACATTGATTCAAGATCTATCTTTTTCCATTTATCAGATTCTTCCGCCGTCAATGGCAGCCTGCGGTCGAAAAATGGAAGCGGCTCCTTTTTTTCATTTGCCCCGCTGCCGGCCAGCATGTTCTCGGTGGAATAACTGAACAGCCCGCTGTCCGCTCTAAAATACCATGCCGAAAACGGCTGCAACCGGTGGTGCGTTACGATATGTTCGATAATATGGCTATCGGTGGATTCAAAGCTCTTTTCGATGGTGTCCAGCAATTCACTGACCAGCACCGATGGCGGTATCCGGGAGTTGTCCTGGATGCTTTGTCCCACATAGCTGATATAAAACTTCTGTCGGGCCGAAATGATAGATTCGAGAAATAGATACTTGTCGTCGTTTCTGCGAGAGCGGTCGCCGGTCCTTGGGTGTTGTGCCATGAGATCGAAATTCAACGGCCGGTGTTCTCTTGGAAAAGCGTCGTTGTTCAAGCCGATTAGGCAGATGACCTTAAACGGGATGCTTCGCATCGGTAACATGGCACAAAACGTGATACCGCCGGTCAGAAAACCCGCACCATAATTGTTTTGTTCCAGATAAGATTTTAAGAAAAATCGGATAACCCGGGGTTCGATGCCGTCCTGGAAGTTTGCCTGAACTTCTTTGTCACCCAAATCATCCAGCGCCTGCCGCAACAACTGAAATTCCCGCTCTGTATTTTCCTCAGGCCGAAAAAATTGGTCTATCAGCGCCAATAGAGTTTTTTGCCAATCACTCAGTTTTTTGGTTTCACCCAAAGTTTTAGACCATAAAAAAAGCCGATCGACGAATTCTAGAAATCGCCCCAGAACCTGAGTTTCGCTGCCTTCAATATTATCAAAGGGCAGGATACCGTTAAACATCGTCCGGCTTTCACCCGGCATGGCGTAGCCGAGTATGATTCTATCCAATCCCGCGCGCCAGGTGTTTTCCGGATAACCGGGCAGATCAGCTTCAATTCTGCTGGTTTCATCGATTCCCCAGCGAATGTGAGTCTCTTTGATCCAGCGCTCAATTATTTTAAGGTCGGACTCCTTCAGGCCGAATTTTTCTTTAATCCCTGAATATTCCAACAACCTGACAACCTGGACGGCTCCAAACCGACTGTCTGCTGTATCAAGCAGGGCCAGAAATCCATCAATCGTACGGTTTTCGCGACGGTAACTCTGATCCGCGATGCTGAATGGTATTCGCAGGATTTCGTCGGATTGGGCACCAAAAACCGCATGCACGAAAGGCGCATAGGTTTCAATGTCCGGTGTCATCACAATGACATCTCTGGGCAAAAGCTCCGGATCTTCTTCAAACATGGCCAGAAGATTATCGTGCAGAATTTCGATTTCGCGCATGGGACTATGGCATGAATGAACTTGAATAGATTCGTCCTTGCCGGCGGCACCGGATGACCCCGCTAGATTTTCGGATACCTCAAGCCCATTTACGTCGCTTCCTTCTCTGTCTCGCAGGTTTAAGACATCCGACTGGAGGCAGGCGAGCACACTTTGCGCTTCCGGTTCTTCGAACTGTTCGTGGATCGGACAGTCAAAACCGGTGACCAAATCGAAAAAATCACGTCCCTGAGTCCCCATGGATGCCAGCAGTCGATTGCCTCTTTCGAGATGATACCATTCGACATTTTCGGCGATTTTTGGGTTTTTTCGGCGATTTTTTGTTATTTCCCGGTCTGATACAATATCAGACCAATATTCTTTACAGGGATCGACCATGAAAAAATTGATATCAAATAAGCGGGACAACTCCGCGTATGCCTGCAGGTGGAACAGGGGCAGATAGGATATTCCGAAAATTGAAACCCTGGCCGGTAGGGATGAAGTGTCTAAGCTTAATTGTTTGATTTGTTGAAAAAGCCTCTTGCGCAACCGTGCACGGTGCCAGTTGCCGATTTCTCCGACCAATTCCCGCCAGAGCCTGGCCTGCCAGATATGCGGCGGCTTTTTTTTCTCTTTTTTTGCCTCCCACTCGAATATCAATTCCGGACGAAACACCAGATACTGGTCGAATAAATCGGCGATTTTTCCGGCTAGTTGAAACAGTTTGAGTTGTTGGTTGTTGTCGTCGGCCAGAAAGGACCGCAGGTTCTCAAATCCATTTAGATTCAGACAGTCCGGGATTATTCGCATCAGCCGCAAAGTCAAAGCTGCAGGATCAAAGGGTGAAATTTCCGGTAAATCCGGCTTAACTTTTTTAAAGATACTTTCCAAAAATACATTGGGAAACGGAAAGCAACAATTGGCGCTGATACCGTTGAATTCAGCGAGCCCCATGGCAATCCAGCGCTCCATCCCCCGGCTTTGTACGACGATAATTTCGGGCGCCAGCGGCGAAGGCAAAGGTGTCCGGATGATCTGTGCCAGCTGTTCGACCAGAATCTCCATGCGGTTGCTGGTATAGATATTAAGATTAGCTTGAGACATAGAAAATCCTGTTTGAAACAATCGCTGACTAAACCAGCCCGGGCTAAAACAGCTTCCAAATTGACGAAAATGCCGCTGAATGTTTTATTTCCGGTTATCAGGAATTTGTGACATGATATATTCGGCAATAGCTGTTATGGTCAGTGACGGATTCACACCCAAATTTACCGGAACATTTGACCCGTCGACAACATAAAGATTAGGATAACCGTGAATTTGTCCCTTGAAATCAACGACACTGTCCTGCCGGGTTTCGCCCATAACGCATCCGCCTAGAATGTGAGCGGTCGATGATATATTAAAGAGCACTTCTGTTATGCCGCTCATGGGTTGACCATTTATCTTTCTGCCCATACGCTTGGCAACTTCGTTGGCAATGGGGATGTAAGCAGGTACTTTTTTGTAACCGGGATCAAGTTTTGTATTCATGGACCACCTGCCGAATTGCCACCAGCGTTTTTTATAGTCAAGACGAAGGCGGCTGTCTTCGGTCTGCATGACCAGCAAAATCGGTGTCCGGGCCGCCCAATTGAATATCCAAATCGATTTAATAAATTGCCACGGATGCCGCAAAGCGTTGCCCAAAAAACGTAAAAAGCGCGGAACATGACCGCCACCACCTGTGAGCAATGTCACAAGAAATCCCATGACATCCGAACCCTTATTATATCGCACAATTTCAATATGGGTTTTTTCATCCGCATAAATGCCTGATGTAATTGCTATTTGATCTGAATAATCTGCCTTTTTGTCATGAGCTGTAACCGTGAGTAAAGCTTCAGAGTTAGTGCGTACCAGATTTCCCAGTTGGTCGGAGAGCTCGGGGAGCAGCCCGTTGTTTTTACATTTAAAGAGTAGTTCAACCGAACCCAGTACACCGCCACTAAAAATAACCCCACGCGACCGGTAGCTTTTACGGGGATGAGTCAAACCGGTTGATTTTCTGGTAAAAACTTCGTAGCCATTTTTAATAGGGCGTACGCCGGTAACTTCAGTTTCCGGCAATATCGCCACACCAAATTTATTTTCTGCCAGGTAAAGGTAATTTTTATCTAATGTGTTTTTAGCCCCAATCGGGCATCCTATCATACATGCACCGCAAAACGAACAGCCGACTCGGTCTGGTCCCTCCCCTTTAAAAAAAGGATCGGGAACCCGCTTGTTTGGTTCACCGAAGAACACACCGACATCGTTGATATGAAACGTGTCCTTCCCCCGGATTTCCCGGCCGATTTCAGCCAACACCTTATCAGCTTTGCCGATCGAAGGACTTGGATTGGCACCCAACATCGTCTTGGCGCATTTATAAAAAGGCATTAGTTTTGCTTTCCAATCGCCAGGTCCCCACTCATTTTTTTGAAAAACCTCGTCGGGAGGTACCAGCAATTGATTAGCATATACGAGGCTGCCACCGCCTACTCCGCCACCATGCAACACAAAAACATGTTTGAATAGTGTTAGCATTTGAATGCCGTAAAGCTTAAGCCCCGGCATCCATAAAAATTTTCGCAGGCTCCAGTTGGTAGGTGGAAAATCCTCGGTACGATAGCGCTTTCCTTTTTCCAGAACGGCGACACGATACCCTTTTTCAGCCAAACGCAGCGCCGATACCGATCCACCGAATCCAGATCCGACTACAAGGTAGTCATACATGTTGGCATCCCAGTTCATTTTGTATAAGAAGGCAAAATTCCAATAAAATTATGTTGTAAAATTTCTTACCTGTCAATAGGATAAGACATTTGACCATCCTTGAATGACCCCGTTTTCAAGCTATACACAGTCATAAGATGAATGATCCCGACGATTTTAGATTATATTTCACTTGATTTGTTATTGATATTAATTTACTTATAAATCAATATGTTGTGAGTATTATAGTTTGGGAATGATCAACATGCCCATTATATTGCGAAAGCTTGGATTATCATGGCTTCCCCTTTTGGCTTTATGTATGTGCCTGCCAACCCGGGCCGCAGCCGGCACCGTGGTCGATCAGTTGCAGCGCCGGGTCATTGTGCCGGATGATCCCGGGCGCGTGATATCATTGGCGCCGAGTATCACGGAAATCGTTTTCGCGCTGAAACAGGAAAATCGTCTGAAGGGTGTTACCCGGTATAGTGATTATCCCAGTGCAGCGAAAAAGCTTCCCAGGATAGGCTCCTATGTGCGCCTGGATATCGAACGCATCGTCGCCTTGAATCCGGATCTTTGTATTGCGACCAGGGATGGCAATCCCAAGACAATTATTGACCGGTTGGCGTCCTTGCATATTCCGGTTTATGTGGTAAATCCCCATAATTTAGAATCCATTTTGCAAACTATCCTGGAAATCGGCGCTATTTTAAACGCCGGTCACAGAGCCAAAACCTTAACGGCCAGCATGCGTTCCCGCGTTCAGCGCGTGATATCCCGGGTTGCACAAATAAACTATCGGCCCCGCGTTTTTTTTCAAATCGGAATTTCACCGATCATATCCGCCGGATCCGACACGTTTATCCACGAGCTTATCGAAACTGCCGGGGGGATCAACCTGGCTGAAGGCCGGTCAGCCTATCCCCGCTTCAGCAGAGAACAGGTTCTGGCCCTGAAACCGGAAGTTTTCATCATTACCTCCATGGCCAGACAGGCCGGGTTTGAGCAGGTCAAAGCCGATTGGCGTCGCTGGCCGAATATGCCTGCCGTGCGCGATGAACGTATTTTTCTAGTTGACTCGGACCTGTTTGATCGACCGTCACCGCGTCTGGTGAGCGGGTTAGAACTGTTAACCCGATTGATTCATCCTGAACTGCAAGAGCAATCTCAATGACAGCAAAACCACCACGGGTCGTAACCCGGCTTCTCTGGACCTCGGGCTGCCTCCTGATCATTCTTTTAGCCGCTATGTTGGCAGGTGTTTCGGCAGGTTCATCGGGTGGCGGAATGCTCTCTGTTCTGCAGCTGATCCTGGGCCAATATGACCCGGATTCCATGCTGCATACCATCATCTGGCAAATCCGCTTGCCGCGTGTCCTTTTGGCCGCACTGGTTGGTGCAACCCTGTCTCTGGGTGGCCTGGTTTTTCAGGCCTTGCTTAGAAATCTTTTGGCCGAACCTTATATATTAGGAATTTCAGGCGGGTCGGCGATTGGCGCTATTATCGGCATCCTCCTGGGCCTGTCACGCTTTCCGGGAGTCAGCCTAACCGCTTTCCTGGGGAGTATGGCGACCCTGACGCTGATTCTGGTGATGACATCCGGTCAATCGGTGCTGAAGAAAGAATCCCTGCTTTTGTCAGGGGTAATGGTAAATGCCTTTTGTTCTTCGGTGATCATGTTTCTGATCTCCGTAACGCGGGACGCCAAACTCCACAATATCATTTTTTGGCTTATGGGAGACCTTTCAACCGCTGATATCCGCCAGGTCGGCCTTCTGGCCGCGATGCTTATCCCCTGCTTTGGCATTATTTTCTGGCACTCGCACGCCATGAATCTCCTGTTGATGGGCAAAGAATTGGCCCAGGCGACAGGGATCAGTCTTAAAATCGTCACCGTCACGCTTCTCATCAGCTCTTCATTTATGGTGAGTGCCACCGTCAGCTATTGCGGCCTGATCGGTTTTGTCGGTCTGGTAATGCCCCATCTGTTAAGACTCATCCTGGGACCGGACCATCGGGTTCTCGTACCGGCCTGTATCCTGGGCGGTGGCGCCTATCTGATAATTTGCGATCTTCTGGCAAGAACACTGCCGCAGCAGGGTGAAATGCCCGCCGGGGTGGTAACGGCTATAATCGGTGCACCGCTGTTTATCATTCTTTTAAAAAAATCGGGACGATGAATCCAACGATCAAGATTGCAAATTTGAGTCACGCCTTTGCCAAGCGCAAGGTATTGAAAAACCTTTCATTTAATGTTGCAGGAGGTGATTTTTTTATCATCATCGGCCCGAATGGTTCCGGTAAAACCACTTTAATGAAGCTTATGGCAGGAATTTTCAGACCTCAAAGCGGCAAAATTGAAGTCATGGAGCGTCCGATTCGCAGTTATACTCCCAAGGCCTTGGCCAGGGCAGTTGCCTTCGTCCCCCAAAGGTTGCCGGTGGAGATACCATTTACCGTTGGCGAAGCAGTTCTGTTGGGTCGGGCGCCCTACCAGGGAGCGCTGGGAATTGAACGTGAAGTAGATCTTGCGATTGCCAAACAGGCCATGCAGTTTACCGGGGTGGACCATTTAACCGGCGCCGCTTTAGATCAATTAAGCGGCGGCGAACAGCAGCGCGTCTTCATCGCCCGCGCAATTTGCCAGGAGCCTGAAATCATGCTGCTGGATGAACCCACGGCATCGTTGGATCTTGCCCACCAGGTCAGGGTTATGGATTTGATGGAAAAGCTGAAGGTGCAAAAAGCCATCACCGTGATCATGGTCTCCCATGATGTAAACCTGGCGGCCATGTACGGTGATCAGGTGCTTTTACTCAAAGACGGTGAAATCGTGTGCAGCGGTTCACCTTCCGATGTGCTTTCTTTCCGGAAACTGGAGCAAACATACGGTTGCAGGTTATTGGTGGATGAAAGTCCCCTGGGCCAATTCCCACGGGTCACACTCGTGCCGGGAAGATATACGGAGTGAATCGGATCTTATTAAGCGCCGTCTCTGGCCGCCAGGGTCCAGTCTGTTCGTGGAAGAATCTGTGAAAAAGCGAATATCGAATATTGAATGTCGAATGTCGAATGTCGAAGTAATGCATCCTGTCTATTTAAAAAAAGACTGAGCGCAGCGATTCCACACTTCGAAATTCTGCGGTTCGATATTCGATATTCTGCGGTTCGCTGTTTAAATCAGGTGTAGTTTCAGACGAGAATGACAGTAGATTCATGAAGTTTCACACGAGCGCCGCCCCGGGTGGATCCGGATTAGATCGTAATTCAACAATTCCCAATTGCTCCCACGTTTTGCAAGATCTCTGAATCTTGACATGACACCGCAAACCGGTTATATCTCTGACGGGAAAAATAGTAGAATGACGCTGAGTAACCCTAGTTCATTCCAATTTATAGGAGACTTTACCTTTGGGAAAAAAAGCCGTGTCGACGCCGCCGGACAACCCAGCTGCGATCCAAATCGTCGAATTGTTGCAACGCCGAAGGTTGACGAAAAATGCCTTTGAAATCGAACTGACGCGCCCGCCATCATTTGAATTTAAAGCCGGCCAGACGATTCGTTTCATCCATGAATCAATGGAAAGGTATTATTCACTGCTTTCCACACCGGATGATCCAACCCTGACGCTTTGTGTTTATTATGTTCCCCAGGGCAGTTTTTCGCCGGTACTTGCCAATGCCGCGATCGGTGCTGCCTTTCGCATCACGGGCCCCCACGGGTATTTTACATTCAACCCTTCGGAGCGTACTCCCGTTTTTGTGGCCACCGGCACGGGCATTGCGCCGTTTGTATCCATGGTCCGTTGCGGAGTAGCTGATTTTATTATCCTGCATGAAGTCGCATCAGGCGAAGACCTTTATTTTCAAGACTTGTTTCGTAAAATTGCATCTAATTACACCCCCTGCCTATTAGAGCCATCTAAAGCCGATCTTTCACCGCCGGGTTCATTCCACGGGAGTGCCGCCGGTTTTATAAAGAAAAATTTACCGCCGGCAAGCTATGATTTTTACCTGTGCGGCGAACGCGAAATGACGCGTGAAGTCACCTTGCTGGCAGACGAGCATTTTCCGGGTTCCTATGTATTTAAGGAAGTATTCTTTTAATTATGAAGCGCAACGGATTGGTTTTAATTCACACGGGATCCGGCAAAGGGAAAACGACGGCCGCCTTCGGTTTAGCCTTGCGGGCTTTGGGACAGGGTTTCAACGTGCTTATCTTGCAGTTCATGAAAGGCCGGGCAAACATTGGTGAAATAAAGGCCTTATCCCGCATTGATCTCCCTGTTGAATTAAAACAATTCGGTCGGGATGTATTTTTCAAAAGCAGGACCTGTGAGCTTATCGACATCTATCTGGCAACCAAAGGACTGGCAGCATTTCTTGAGGCCATGGCCGGTGGCCGGTACGACCTGGTCATTTTGGATGAGATAATTATGGCCATCGACTTCGGCCTGCTTAAATTGGAAGAAGTCAAAGAAGCCATCGCCCAGAAACCTCCGGAGCTCCATTTAATCCTGACCGGTCGGAATGCTCCGGCTGAATTAATTGAAATGGCTGACCTGGTGACCGAAATGCGGGAGATAAAACACCCTTACAGCCAGGGCGTTACCGCACAAAAAGGGATTGAATATTAGGTTTCAGGTGTCAGGTTTCAGTGTTCAGCACTGCCAATTCCTGACACCCGAAACATCAGTTACTGACAGCATGTTGTCAGAAAAAATCCCCTAAGGGCCTCCAAATTAGGTTGTGTCCCGAACAAGTAACCCTGCGGGTATTCGATCGACCATGCTGCAAATAGGTGCAAAAACATATGGGTGTACTGGGAATATTAACCTGTGAAATCTTAGAACTCGAATTCGCCTATCTGCTAAATTCCGATATAGATGTAGAGCGTATAACAGTTCTGGAGAATAGCCGATCGGTTCGAATGATAGATGAGCTTGAGCCCGCTGAGACTTTAAATCGAATTTCCGATCTTGAGGTGTTTACGCCTGCTCCGAAAAACGGTCTGGAAGTCCTTGTGCACGTCTTAGAGCTGGGTCTGCACAACCGCAAAAATTTGCTCCAGCAGGGGTTGGTTAAAGCGGCTCGCGAAATGGGGACCAGGGTGGATGCCTTATTGCTCGGATACGGTTTGTGCGGCAATGCGCTGGAAAAACCGGATGAACTTTTATCCGATGCCGGCGTGCCCGTTTTTATCCCCCTGGATGAGGACCATCCGGTTGATGATTGTATCGGACTGCTTATCGGAGGGCGCGAGCGTTATTACGCAGAACAATGCCAGGTAGCCGGAACCTTTTTTATGATACCCGGCTGGACAAGCCATTGGAAGCGCATGTTCGAACAGGAGTGTGGCAATATAAGCGAGGATATGGCCCGACGGCTATTTAAAGATTATGAGCGGTCGCTTTTGGTTTCGACACCCATTATGTCCATAGAAGAGATGAAACAAAATTCAACGGCCTTTAATGCGTTGTTCGGTCTGCGCACCGAAGTTTGCCAAGGCACCCTCGGCATTCTCCACAAGACCTGGGATACGGCTAAGCAATACCTGAATTCAAATAATGATTAGAAGTGGTTTCAAAACCCCATCTAGTGATTAATAAAGATTCGCCCCGTATTGCATCGATCTTAATAGACCTGTCTGCGAGTCCACCCCAAGCGTTGCCTCTTGATAAAACCATCTTTTTTCTATAAAAAAATCAACTATTAGACGATTTCCATCTTTCAGGCGGTCGTGTAGAAAACGTAAAGCGATAATTTAACGTCTCTGAATTTCTACAACTGATATTCCACCATTCCAATTGGGGCGAAGCCCCTGACTTGTACGGAAATTTATATGCCTGGTGAAACCAAAACAAAGCGTTTTATTTATGCGACCCAGGGCGTATGCCCCCCTGAAATTTTATTTAAAATCAACAACGGCAGTCTCGCGGAAATTCGTTTTGTGGGGGGTGGCTGTCCGGGCAATGCCCAGCTGGTCGCGCGTCTTTTAGAAGGAAAACCACTGGCAGAAGCCCTGGAATACCTCGTCGGAATTGACTGCCGCAATGGAACCTCCTGCCCCGATCAACTGGCCGCTGCCGTCACCGCCGCTAAAAACGGCAGCCTGACGCCCGCTGAATCTTTTCGGGTTCATACCGACGCTTCCGATAGAGGCCGGGTCGGCCTTATCAGTGCAATCGAAGGCAATCATCTTATTTTGGAAAAACTCATTGGACACATGCAATCCAGTGAAATAGAAGCTTGCTATTGCCTCGGCAACCTGACAGGGGATCCTGCTCAAACCAAAGATTTGATACGGAAAATACGGGCACACAAAACTTTTGCGATTCAGGGGGCAAACGATTGGTGCTATGCCCAGGGTCAAGAGAAAAAATGCATGCCGCCACTCGAACAAAAGGACAGGGATTGGCTGTTGCGGTTGCCCCAGGTGCTGCGTTTTCAAATGCAGCAAAAAAAAGGTATGGTCTTTTTCGGCGATTATATTCAGAGACTTCCCGATTATTCTGACTTCGAACCGTTTGCTCTGGAAATGAATATGGTGTGTGGGTTGACAAATTTCATGCAGGATGAAACCGTTTTTCCGGCCTTGGAGGCCATGATTCCCCAATTTCAAGTCGATATTATAATATTCAGCCAGCTCAAAAAATGGGGACATTGGCATATCGCCGGCAAGGATTTCATCAGTCTCGGGCCGGCATCGGACGCAAATGGGATTTCCTGGGGTCAGCTGGAAGTGGCGGATGAAAAGATCGAATTCAAAGTCATGCATGCTGAATACAAAGGAGGATGATTTGGCACAAACCGTGTTGGTGGATGTGCTGTTGACTGATTTTCGGCAATGAGTTGCCTGCGTCTACATGGCGGAATCGGTAAAGGTTTTACCGCAAGACATCCAGGAAATTATTGAAGTGCATGAATGGGATATGCGTACCCGTGAAGGGGTGCAGCGCTTTCGGGAACTGAAGGCCAAATCCCTGCCCAGTGTTGCTTTGGATGGTGACCTGGTTTATGAATCTCTGATCCCCATGCAGCAAGAACTCATCGACGAAATCCTCAGACGGTATAAGGAAAAGAATCAAAATGAATAATATATATCTGGAAGATGTGAACATCGAAGGCTTTAAATCCTTTTCAGAAAAAACCAACATGGGTTTTCAGTCGGGCATCGGTGTTATCATTGGAAATAACGGCGTCGGAAAATCAAATATTCTGGATGCAATCGTTTGGGCGCTGGGCGAGAATGATCTGGGCCGCATCCGTTGTTATGAAAAACAGGAGTTGTTTTTTGCCGGCAGCAAAGATTATCCGCCGGCCTCCAAAATTCGGGTAGAGTTGAATTTAAAGGAGGGCGAAAAAAAAGACGCGCCCGGCATCCAGTTGACCCGTGAAAGAACCAAAAATGGGGAAGATCAGTACTGGATCGATAAAACCAGTTATACACGCCAAGCCTATTGCCAAAAATTAGATGCCTATAATCTCAGGCATTGTCTGGAAACCATTATCCGCCAGGAACAAATTAATGACCTTATCCAGTTAAACCCCTGGCAGCGCTTTGATTATATCCGGCAAATCCTGGACCTAGAATCCGAAGAAGAAGCCGTTGAATGTCTCAAAGAAATTATCGGCCCCTTATTTCAGCGCTATATGTCCTATCTAATACCTCTGGGTGAGGTTCGGTTAGATGCAATTTCAAAAAATGAACGAAAGGGTTTGGAGATCGAAGTCAATCTTCCGGGCAATCGGCTGCGCAGGGCGCATCAATTATCCGGTGGTGAAAAGTCCATTACCAGTCTGGCTTTGAAGCTGGCTGTATTTCATCAACTTGAAAGCCCATTTTTTCTGCTGGATGAAGTGGAGCCCTCCCTGGACTATACCAACCATAAGTCCATGCAGGCCTTTCTCAAAGACGTGGCCGACAGCAAACAGCTTATTATGATTACGCACCTGCGCAGCACCATCGCTCTGGCAAATACCGTGCACGGCGTAAGAACCCGCTGGGACGGATCTTCCTTCATGAAGTTTTATTTTGTGATGGACGAGCGCCTGTTGCGGTTGTATAAATGCTGTTAGAAGGGGTTGGTTTGACAGATGAACGCCCAACATCGAACAGGCTAAACATCGAACTCTTAAAAGATGAACATCGAACATCGAACGTCCAACATCGAATTTTGAATGAGAAAAAAGGAGACAGAAGAATTAATGTAGAATTTCGTTACTATTTAATACAAGAGGCTGCTTTTTTAAGTATCTCTTCGGGGTTGATATTCCACCCGATAAATGCCAGTTGAGTTTGCGATTCCCCCTCCCAGGGCGTCCATTCGCTTTTGCCGCCGACGAAATTTAGCATAACAGCGTGATCGGCAAAACGGATCGGTCCTTTTATACGAAACACCTCCCAGGGTAAGTTGCTGATAAATTTTTTAAAACGAGTCTCGTCAACGATATTTGGCTCCTGAAAAGAAAACGTGACATAGTGCCTCGCATCTACCGCGATGTTGTCGTGTTCCCGGTCAGAATGATGAGGGTCGCTTAAATCCGTATTGCGGTTCGAAGAAATCGGATGGAAAAATCGGATGGGCATTAATTGAAGCGTTTTGGGCGTGGCCGCTAGCCAGAGGGATTCGGGATCGATGCCACAATGAATAGTGGGGATTACCTGGCTACCGGGTATAATCTCATGAATTTCTTTAAGAAACCGAGGGATTTTTTCTTGCTTTGCCAAATCAATTTTGTTCAAAAGGATTAAATCGGCCATCTCCAGCTGGTTGTAAAAAAGGGGCCCAAATGCCTCCCGTGCCTCCCAATAATCTGCATCCAACACAGTAACGGTTTTTTTGTGATCCATATATGGACGTATCCCCGGCTCCGTTAAGACAGGGGCGATCGATTGGGGGTCGGCAACGCCGGAAGATTCTATTATGATGCGGCGGGGTTTGAATCGATTCCATATACGCTTCAGCGATTGATGTAAGTCGGCGCTGAGCGTGCAGCAGATGCATCCGCTGGTCAACTCGATCACGTCAGAACCGGAATATTTAAGCAAGGCGCCATCGATCCCGATGTCGCCAAACTCATTGACCAGGACCACTGTTTCGGAGAGGTCGGCTTCCCAGGAAAGTATTCTTTTGAGCAAGGTGGTTTTCCCCGCCCCCAAAAAGCCGGCTAAAAGTAAAAGGTCGGCTTTATATTCTGGCTGATTGCCAGGCAGTGCACTCATTACACTTTTCCGCCTAATCGACCCGGATCAAACTCACCGGGGCTGATGAATCTAGACAGCGATGGTTGCAACCTGGTAACACCGCAAGCAGCGCTCGGCTTCAGCCACGGCTTCCTGGGCGGATAGGCCTTGCTCGACTTCATCAAAGGTTGATTTTCGCCTATCCGATGGGAGCATGCTCGGCTGGAAGCGCTGTTTGCTTTCGACCTTGAGGATTTCCTCATCCGGATCATAGACTTTTACAGTTTCAAAAAGCTGATCAAAGTAGTGATTGTCATCATATTCAAGGGGTTGCGTTTTAATAAAACGGTCGATACTGTGGGCCGCCCTGCGGCCCCCGGCGCAGGCTGTAATCAAGGCATCCGGTCCGGTTTCACAGTCACCGGCAAAAAAGATATTTGAGCGGTTGCTCTGCTTGGTGTATTGGTCGACGACAATGGTATTCCATTTGGTTGTTTGAACATCATCCATTCCGGCAAGCATGCTAAGATCGACCTGCTGTCCGATTGCCGAAACAATGGTATCGCAGTCAAAAACAAATTCCGAACCTTCAACCGGCACCGGGCGCGGTCTTCCGCTGGCGTCCGGTTCGCCAAGTGCCATTTTGATGCATTCAAGGCCGACCACTTTACCATCTTCTGCCAAGATACGTACCGGCGCAGTCAAGAAGTGAAAATGCACCTGTTCTTCTTCGGCATCGTTAATCTCGGCCTCATCGGCCGGCATTTCGTCGCGGGTCCTGCGGTAAACCAGATGAATATCTTCCTTGGCGGTGCGCAGGGAACAGCGAACACAATCTATCGCGACATTACCGCCGCCGATAACCACGACTTTTTTACCCTGCGGATAGGGATCGCGGCCGGCATTAACCTCCCGCAGATAGGCAAGTCCCGGGATAAATCCCTGATATTCCCCGTCCTCGCCTTCGATGCCCATATGGGTGCTGTCCTGGGCACCCATACCGATAAAAACCGCATCGAAATCATTTTCAAGCTGCGAGAGGATCAGATCTTTTCCGATGGTTTGACCGTAGTTGATGGAAACGCCCATTTTCTGAATTTGCTGCACCTCACGTTGCAGGACACTGCGCGGCAGCCGGTAGTCGGGAATACCCACAGCCGACATGCCGCCCGGTTCATCCAGGGACTCATAGATCGTTACCTCATGCCCCTTACGGGCCAGGTGATAGGCACAGGTAATTCCGGCCGGACCGGCACCCACAATGGCCACTTGGCCGTTGTTTTCCGAGGGGGTGACCTCATACTCCGGTTCCTTTTGCTCAGCGACTTCATGATCCGCCACAAAGCGCTTGAGCGCTTTTATCGAAATGGATTCATCTAAATTCCCGCGCCGGCAATGTTTTTCGCAGGGCCGGAAACAGACACGTCCCACGATACCCGCTAGGGGCAGGCGTTCTCGAATGACTGTGAGGGATTCTGCAAATTTGGCGTCTTTGATCAACTCAATATATTTGGGAATATCGAGATGAATCGGGCAGGCGTCCAAACAGGGGGCCGTCAGTTTTGAATAATAGGTTCCCTTGGTGACCGGTTTCTCGCCGCTGACGGCCTGTGAAAAATCATCGGCAAAATATTTAAGGGCATGAAAAAGCGGTGTCGGTCCGGATTTGCCGATGCTGCATTTTGCATTGCTGACGATCGCTTCAGCAGCCGACTGCATAAATTCGAGGTCTTCTTCGGTCGCTTCGCCGGTGGCAATATCTTGAAAGACCTCGAGCATCTCTTCCCAGCCCGTCTTGCAGTAGTTACATTTATCACAGGTTTTTGAATGCGCCAGAACAGCCTCAAAATATTCCCGGCAAAGATCAATGATATCCACTTCCGGCGAACGCAGAACAATCCCTTTCCACCCCATCAAGGCCTTTATCTTTTCGTCCTGCTTGAAATATTCGGGCAAATCCAGCATTTGGATTGACGTCTGGTTTTGCGTTTCATCGCCGCGGGTTTCGATAATTTCTCCGCCCCATGAGCTGAAAACTATATCTGTCATGCTATTGCCTCCCTCTATCGATCACTGCTGCCTTTTTAATATTTTGCGGTCAAATTTTTCTCATACCAGCGAGCCGATGTCAATGGATTCGATTTTATTGTTAATAAAATCATCTAGATTAATTTTAAAAATCATCTTTTAGACGATATAAAAAAAAGGAAGTTTTGGTAATAGATAATGCAGTGCTAAACCCGTTAACGATTAAAGGAGGTAAGTTATGCAACGTTTTAATACAGAGCCAAAGGTATATGAGGTCGGTGGCGTAAAACTAGGCGGTCAGCCGGGAGATTATCCCACAGTCTGCTGCTTTTCCATCTTTCAGGAAAGCGACAAAGTGTTTGACAAGGGCAGCCGCAGAAAAGGGTTTAATGAAGGGCGGGCCGAGGAATTACTGAAAACGGCAGACAAACTGTGGAAGGAAACCGGCGTGCCTGTCATGGCTGACATTGTCGCCAGTCCGGGTGAAAAATTCAAAAAATATGTGGATTTTGTCACCTCGGTCAGCGACATGCCCTTTTGCGTTGACGCAATTATGATGCCGGCCAAATTGGAGGGCGCGGCCTATTGTGCCGAACAGGGTTTGCTGGACCGGATGTTCTATAACAGTATTACCGTCTGGGAGGAAGATTTGTTGACGGAAGTTAAAGAATTGGCCCAAATAGGCGTCAAGCATGTTCTATTGGTAGCTTTTGATCAGAACGATCAGACACCCAACGGCAGAATTACCGGCGCCCAAAAACTGCTCGATGCCATCGAAAAGGCCGGTGCAGAATTTGAAACCATTATTGTTGATACCACCACGCTCAACGCGCCCGCCAATGCCCTGTGCGGGCTGTCGAATCAGTTAATAAAGGAAAAATGGGGCTTTGCGACCGCCAGTGCGCCGAGTAACGGTTCTTACATGGAATTACAGCGGCTTAAGGATATGGTTGGATTTAAGGGTTGGGCCGGTTTTGATGCTGCCATGGAAGCCCTTTCGGCGTTTTATTACAACGATCTCATTTTTACCGGACCCATGGCAGGTGCATCCCGTGTCGTGTCTGCAGTTGCGCTGGCCGATGCGTTTTTAGCTACTTCGGTTTTTAATGAAACCAAAGCGCTGCCCAAAGATCCCAACCACCCTTTGCTCAAGCTATTTCCTGAGTTTGCCGAGCAGCTTAAGGTGGCCTGGGATAAACCCAGTGATTTGGAGAAAATGTAGCCGCATCGAATGATGCGTTTGAAAATCTCAGTTGCATACCTTCTTTGAGTGGGGCGAGGATTGATCGTCATATTGCTCGACATCCTCGCCCTTTTCAACCATCATCTGTATGTTATTTTCGGACACCCCTCAGATCTTTCACACCAACAAGACAGAGCAGGCCTGCCACTGCAAGTAACCGATTGAAATATAAACATATTCGTTTATCGAGCGCTGGAGTTGCTGTTTTTTATCTGGCTGAAAATCCGCTTGCTGATTAACATTATCAGTGTTAATAAGGATTTGGCGCGACACAGCGCAATTCGGAATGATGCGTTGGCCAGAAACAAAAGCGTGGCCTAGATTTCGGTCTGACATAAAATAATAAAAAATTTGAGGTATCCGTCATTCATTCAGGTGGGAAGTGACCATTTTTGACTGGCAAAATGAACTCAATCGGGACGGGCACCGGGTTGTGATCTCGGGACAACCCATTGCCATGCACTGCCATCATTATAATATCAATTTGCAAAAAACCTTGGAAGAGACATTGGGCGCGGAAGGTGTTCAGCTGCTGTACCGTTCGGCTGAGGAAACCAATTATAATAGTTTGCAGCATCTCTTCAACCAATATAAAAAAATCCGATCCCTTAAGTCGAAGCTGGAAATGACCTCCCTGCTGTATCAGAATTGCGGCTTGGGGATAATACATTTTCGAAAGGTCAGGCCCACTTCGGCTTATATCGCGAGCACGTCCAGCCATCATGTCACCGGGTGGCTCGCAAAACACGGGCGCCGCGAAACACCAGGCTGTCACTTTACCCGGGGCTGGATTGCCGGTGCGCTGGAGGTGATTTACCAGCGCCCCCTTGGTTTTTATATCGTGGAGGAGCGGCAGTGCAAAATGAAGCGGGATGAGGCGTGTGTCTTTCATGTTAAGGAGCGTTAAGTGGCAATTGATGTAAGCACGATTATCCAGGCGGTCATGGAAGGCAGCAAGATAAGGGAATCAAAAGGGATCATCCCCCTTTTTGGGGTCTACCTCTCGCTATTTTCGGTGAACTATTACAATCGACTGAGCTTTGATTTTGAAATCAAAATGGGCCGGCAGCGTGAGGCTGAAGCCAGGACCCTTTTGATTGAAGCGGCCCAGGAGTGCGGCTATGCCACTTTTCAAGGCATTCGCGATTCCTGGGAATGGGAGCAGGTTGTGACCCCCATGGTTGAAAACAAAGAAGATCAGATTTTAGGTTTTGTGGCGGTGGCCGTGGCTTTTGGCTGGGGGGATCTGGCGATCGAGGAACTTGATCCGGCAGAAAAACTCGTCATGCGCGCAAGTGATTCCTATGAGGCCAGAGGCTACCTGGAGCAATACGGTCTTGCAAAATCAGAGAAATGCTACATGTTGCGCGGGGTAACCGCCGCCTTCATGGACCTGGTTTACGGCGGTGATTATCCGGATAGCTGTTTTACCTTCGCCGCTCAAGAGCCGCGTTGCCGGGCGAAAGGAGATCCGTATTGTGAATTTGTTGCTCGAAGATCATCTGATTGAGATTGCGCTTAAGGATAAAAGGCTCATAAGAAATCAGGCCTGCTGGAAATGCTTATCCTGTTCCAAAGTGTTGTGCCCGGCTCATGGGCTACCATCGATAGAATGCTGGCTGATTCCCAAAACCCATTGTGCCGATGATGCGAAAGACGATTTTTTTCAAAAAATCTCCTCGTGCATCACCTGCAGCTATTTTAAAACACAGGGCGAACTGCACCCCCAAGGCTGGAATTTTTTTCTTTCGGAACAAATCCATCAATACAATGTCAAAGCGTTGGAGCATATCTATCAGAAAGAAGAAAGTTTTGTCGAAATTCTCAACCGGATTCCGGACGGCCTTTTCACTACCGACTTTGACTGGCGCATCACCTACATCAACCCGGCCGCCGAAAAAATTACCGGTTTTTCGGCTCATGATGCGGTGGGGATGTATTGCAAAGATGTGTTTAAGAACCCAATCTGCGAGTCTGACTGTGCCCTCAAACACGCTATCGCAGAAGGCCGCGATATCCACAATCGAGAGTATGAAATTACCAGTATTGAAGGCAAAAAAATACCCATTATTTGTTCAACATCGCCGTTTCGGGACGCTGCCGGGCGCGTTACCGGCGGTCTTGAAATATTTAAAGATATCTCCGAGTTGAAACAACTTCAGGAAGAGGTTGCCAAACGCGAGAAAAAATATCGCCGCATCTTTGAAGGCAGCCACGATATGATCTATACGACCAATCAGCAGGGCCAGATACTGGATATCAATCAAGCCGGTGTTGAAATGCTTAATTACCCATCCAAAGAAGAAATGCTGAAAACGGGATCGGCCCAGAACCTTTACCGCAATACGTATGATAGAGATAGATTTCTGGCGGCCATTAACCGGCGGGGCCAGGTAAAAGATTATGAAGTTGAATTTAGAAAACGTGATGGTGCTGCGATGCAGGCCTTGATTTCCAGCCGACGATACCAAAATCCTGAAACCGGCGATGTCGAATTCGAGGGGATCATAAAAGATATTACCCATCGCAAGCGGACTGAAGAAGCGCTTAAGCAGCGCAACCGGGAACTTTCGATTCTAAACAGCATTGCCGTGGCCTTAAATCACAATATGGCCTTGAACCTAATTTTAGAGGAGACGCTCAAAAACGTACTGAAGATATTGGAACTCAATCGGGGGGCAATTTTTCTGATTGATCGCGAACGGGAAAAAACTGAGGTCATTGCCAAATTTGGCTTTACCGTTGATGGCGCTGAAGACACTCAAACGGTATTTTTCAAAGATCCGCTGCTGAGCAAAGCCCTCGTCGATGACGAGATGGTTTTAAAGCCCGAACCCATCTTTCCGACCTTTAAAGCGCGTTTTGAGTTGAAAGCGCAAAAATTCTCGCCCTGGCTGACCTGTTTTCTGATTACCTTCAAAGGCAAAGGGGTGGGATTTTTGGGACTTGACATCCCCTCAGCCCGGAAACTGAGTCAATATGAGTTCCATTTGATGGGCTCACTGGGCAACTTCTTGGGTGGGGCCATCGTGAATGCCCAGATGCGGGAGACGATTCGTCGCAATCAGCAGGAGTTAAGGCGGCTTACCGGAAAATTATTTCAGAGCCAGGAGGAAGAACGGCGTCGTATCGCGCGAGAACTTCATGACGAATCTGGTCAATCTCTAACAGCTGTGAAACTGGCCTTGGAAAGGTTGGAACAAAATGTGCCAGCGCCAGAAAAAGGTCTCAGGCATGAAATCGGCGAAATAATTATGATGGTGCGACGAACTTCCTCGGAAATCAGGCGCCTTTCATATCATCTGCACCCTACCCTGTTGAGTGATCTGGGTCTTGAACCGGCGCTGGATCTATATTTCAAAGAAATCAAAAATCATACGGGCCATAATATCGAGTTTAGCATGGTGGGATTTGATCACCGCTTGGATGTTGACATGGAAACGGTTTTCTATCGTTTCAGCCAGGAAGCCCTGACCAATGCCCTGAAGCATTCCGGTTCGGATAACTTCCGCCTTTCCATTATTAAAAGCTACCCCAAGATCATCTTCCGGGCAGCGGATGACGGTATCGGTTTTGACACCCAGATCATTGGAACCGATAAACGCAATCTCGGCCTGCTGGGTATGCGGGAACGGACCTCCCTTCTGGGAGGAACCTTCCAGCTGCGCAACAAACCGGGAGAAGGAACCCGGATCCGGATTGAGATACCTTTTGCGGAGTCATTGGGCCATGGCTAATCCAGTTCGCATATTGATTGCTGATGATCATACAATTGTTCGCCAGGGCTTAGCAAGTCTGCTGAACGACCAGCATGATTTGAAGGTTGTCGGCCAGGCGGACAATGGAAGAGCCGCTGTAGACAAAACGCTTGAGTTAAAGCCGGATATCATCATTATGGATATTGCCATGCCTCAGATGAACGGCATTGAAGCCGTAAAGCGCATAAAGAAAAAATTTCCGAAAGCGAAAGTTTTGATTCTATCCATGTATTCCCATGAACATTATATCCATGAGCTTTTAGAAAGTGGTGTGTCCGGCTATCTTCTTAAGGATTCCAGCGGCCGGGATATTATCAATGCGATTCATGCTGCCATGAACAATGAGACTTTTTTGAGCCCTTCAATTTCCAAGGTGGTGGTGGACTCCTACCGATCCCCTCGTAAAGTCACCGCCAGTGCGGAGCGTTATAAACTACTGTCCAATAGAGAAAGGGAGGTTTTTCAGCTGGTTGCCGAAGGACATTCCACCCGACAAATTGCTGATATGCTTTGTGTCAGCATCAGTACGATCAAATCCCATCGGGCCAAGATTATGGAAAAACTTGAAATCTATTCGCCAGTCAAACTGGTCCATTTTGCCATCCAACTCGGATTGGTTGATCCGGAATTATAAATATCAGCCATTTCAATCGGCTGCCAGACTCCCCGATTGATCCTTCCTTTGCTTAACCAAGTCTCTGAAACGCATTGTTTTGTTGCTATATTTCGGACCCGATTTGTGATGTAAGCTTTAGATGTCAAAGGAAAATCATCTCGTATCGCCATAAAAATCATCTTTTAGACGATTTTCAAGAAGTGCTTAAATCGTATAAGAAGATCAGATAATTTCGGATCATGTGATAAAAAACGAATTTTAAACTAAATCTTTGATCGTATGAAAGGAGTGTTCATTATGTCAGAATTGACACCAAAGGAACGCGTGATGCGCCTTCTGCGCAAAGAACCTGTCGATACCATGCCCTTTTTCAGCGGAATGGGGATGGTGGTCATGCCGGGAATTGAAAAAGCCGGCATTAAGTTTGCCAGCGTACACACAGACGCCGAACGTATGGCCTGGTCGGCCATCTGGTCCGCGCGGCTAATGGGCTTTGACTGTGTGGTGGTTCCTTACGACATGACCATGGAATCCGAAGCCATGGGCAATACCATCAGCCTGTATGAAGATTCAGAAGACATCTTATATCCGACGATTCCCGAAAAAATATGGTCCACCATGGAGGAAGTGACGATTCCCGACAATATTCAAGAATTGGGCCGTCTGGCAATGATGCCAAAAGTCATTGAAATTATTAAAAAAGAAGCTCCAGAACTGGCCATCGGCTGCTGGCAGTTAGGGCCGTTTACCCAGGCCGGGCAAATTTTGGAGCTGGATTTGATTCTCAAGGGGATCTTTAAACAAAGAGCCAAAGTAGACGCGCTGCTGGATAATTTGACGGATATGATAATCAAAATCGGCCATATGCTGCAGGCTTCCGGCTGCGACTACATTACCCTGCGTGAGCCGGGTGTGGCAGCCGACCTTTTAAGCCCCCGTACCTTTAAAGATGTTATCCAGCCGCGGTTGACGCGCATTCTGGAAGCCTGGCAGTCACCCAAGCTTCTGCACATATGTGGTTCGACCGATCCCCTGATTGAAATGATGAACCAGTGCGGTGCGGATGGGCTGACGGTGGACATCAAGTGCAACATCGCCGAAGCCCGTCAAAAGCTGGGTAACGACGTTTTATTAATGGGTAACATAGACACCTATGCAATGACCTGTGACCCGGAAACACCGGTTGAAACCACGGTGGCGCATATCAAAGAAATCATCGACAACGGCGTCGACGCCGTCATGCCCGGCTGTGATCTGTGGCCCGCCATCATGGAGGCCAACATGAAGGCTGTCGCCGACACAACCCATGAGTACGGCAAGAAGGCCAGCCCGGCTGTAGGCAGGCTTTAATCAATATTGGGGCGAAGCCCCTGACTCAAGTTAGGGGCTTCGCCCCAACCTGTCGAGAGCCTCTAGGTAGTGCGATTGGAATGTTGGAATAATGGAATATTGGAAAAATGGGTTTGGGAAACTGGAGTATTGGGTGAATGATCCGTCGAAGGCGGAACGATAGGATTAAAATGGATAATATCCTTATAAAAAACCCACTATTCCATCATTCCACAATTCCACTATTCCATTTTCGGGATAAATTCGGAAGCCCCAAAAAACCGCTATATCCACAGTAGGTTATAGGAATTCCGATACATTAATTTTAACTGATATACCAAGGAGAAAAGAATAATGGCATCAAAAGAAGAGGTCTTGGATAAATTAAAAACGGGTGTGGTTGAGTATCTGGAAGAAGAAGTCAAAGAAGCGGCCCAACAGGGCCTGGATGAAGGCTATGATGCGCTTGAATTGATCATGGACGGTCTGGCAGCCGGCATGGAGATTGTCGGCGATCTGTACGACCGCCACGAATATTTTGTGCCCGAGGTACTGATGTGTGCCGATGCCCTGTATGGTGGGCTGGACATCTTGCGACCGCATGTTCCGGAGACGGAAGGTGGTCTCAACGCCCAGGTCGTCATCGGCAGCATTCAGGGGGACGTGCATGACATCGGCAAAAATCTGGTCAAAATGATGTTTGATGTGGCCGGGTGGGAAGTTCACGACCTCGGCCGCGATGTACCGCTGGAAAACTTTGTGGAAGAACAATTGAAGACCGACTCGGAGGTGGTTGCCATGTCGGCCATGATGACCACCACCATGCTGGGTATGAAGAAGGTCATCCAGATGATCAAAGACAAAAACCCCAACGTGGCCATTATGCTGGGCGGGGCCCCGGTGACCCAGGATGTGGCCAACCTGTTCGGCGCCGATGGCTATGCCGAATCGGCCGGTAATGCGGTTTCAGAAGGCATCAAAATGATCGGACGGCTGAGAGAAATGCAAAATAAGTAAAGATACCGAACCCGCTGGAAGAAGGAGTTTAAGTAATGTCTGATGATAAAGCTATGGTAATTTTCCAACCGTCCGGCCGCAGAGGTGAAGTGCCAAAAGGCATCACCATTATTGAGGCTTCGCGCTTGCTGGGGGTGGACATCGAAGCCCTGTGCGGGGAGAAAAAAGTGTGCGGCAAGTGTGTCGTGCGCATTGAAGATGGGCATTTCGAAAAATACGGCATTCAATCAAATATGTCCCATGTCAGCCCCTGGCAGGAGGAAGAAGAAAAGTTTGTCAATGCCGAACGCAGGGAAAAAGGATTTCGACTCGGCTGTGTAACCACGGTGGAAGATGACATCCTGGTTTTTGTACCGGAAGAGTCCAGGGCCGGAAAACAAGTTGTCAGCAAGGCCGCACGGGACATTTTCATCGAACACAATCCGGCCATCAAACTTTATTATGTCAAAGTGGACCCGCCATCGTTTGAAGAACCCACCGGCGATTTCGAACGAATCTGCCGGGGGATCGAAAGGGATTACGGGCTTAATAATCTGACGATTGACATCTTTGCCTTAAGGCAGCTGCCCAACGCCCTGCGTGACGGTAAATGGGAGGTGACGGTCAGTGTTTGGAAGGACAGGGAAGTCATCCGGGTTCGACCGGGCAAACAGGAACACACCTACGGACTGGCCATCGATGTGGGTACCACCACCGTGGCGGCCTATTTCTGTGACCTTACCAATATGGAGGTGATCGACACGGTATCCATGATGAACCCCCAATGCAAGTACGGTGAGGACGTCATGGCCCGGATCACCTATCATATGACGACTCCGGACGGCCTGCAGCGCATGAGTGATGACATTATCGAGGGGACCAATGAACTCATTGACAAGGCGATCGCCAATACCTTTCCGCCCCAAAAAAAGGTAAAGAAGAAAAAGGGCGAAGAAGGACCCGACGAATACGTGGAAGTTCCCGAGGAAGGCAAAACCTATCTGCGCCTGACCCGGGAAGATATCGAAGATATCACCATCGGCTTCAATACGGCCATGCATCATATCTTTCTATCCCTCAACCCGGAACATGTGGGAATGGCGCCCTTTCCGCCGGTTATCCATCACAGCCTGGACATCAGGGCCAGGGATCTGGGCGTCAAAATCAATCCATCCTCCTACATGTTCGTGCTGCCGATCGAAGCCGGATTTGTGGGGGCGGACAACGTCGGCGTGCTGATCGCCGAAGAACCTTATAAACATGAGGAAAATCAGCTCATCATCGATATTGGAACCAACGGTGAACTCGTTTTGGGTAACCGGCACAAACTGATCTCATCCTCCTGTGCCACCGGTCCGGCCCTCGAGGGAGCCCAGCTTGCTTTCGGGATGCGGGCTGCGCCGGGTGCCATGGAACGCATTGAAATCGATCCGGAAACCAAGGAGGTCGATTACAAGGTCATCGGACGGGATGCCTGGCGGAAATTTTCAGAACCCAAAGAAATGAAGGCCAAAGGCATTTGCGGTTCGGGTATTCTGGATTTATTGGCGGAACTATACAGCGCGGGCATTGTTGCCAAAAGCGGCGTGTTCAATAAAAAAGCGCTGGAAGGTCATGCGCGTTTTCGCATCAATCCGGACAACAAACAGCCTGAATTTGTATTGGCCTGGGCCGAAGAATCCAGCATTGACAAGGACATCGTGGTTACCCAGAAAGACATTCGCCAGATTCAGCTGGCCAAGGGTGCCCTGTATGCCGGCTGCAAGCTGATGGTCAAACGCATGGGGCTGGAGAAAGTCGACAAAGTCAAAATCGCCGGTGCCTTCGGGACCCATGTTGACCGCACCAAAGCGCTGGTGATGGGCCTCTTCCCGGATTGTGAGATCGAAATGATCGAAGGGGTGGGTAATGCCGCCGGCGATGGTTGCCGGGCGGCCCTTTTGAATGTGAAAAAACGGGTCGAAGCCAACTGGTGTTCCCGCAATGTGGAATACATCGAATTAACCGTCGAAACCTCCTTCCAGCAGGAATTTATGGAGGCCATGCAACTGCCGCATATGACGGATGAATTTCCGCATTTAAAAGGCATCGTGCCCGATGAAATTTTGAACCAGTAGGCCTGCGGACAGGAAGGTGTTTGGCAACGTCACTACTTGAGACCACATATGAAACTTAACAAACTTAAGAAGCGAACCGCAGGACCGCAGAATATCGAATTTCGAATGTCGAAGGAAGGAATCGCTTCGCTCCTTTTTTTAATAGACAGAATACATTACTTCGAAATTCGACATTCATTATTCGATATTCGCTTTTTCAGAGTTTCTTTTTCAATTAGACTATTCGCGGTTCAGGCCCGCGGCGGCGCTGATCCGACTGCGGCGGAAAACCTTCAGTTGGCGCTTTGTGGCTCGTTGAACAGGTCAACGAGCCCAAGGCAAACATGCATAACAAGACCCGGAATATGGCCATTAAGAGCGAAGATAAAAATCTACCAAAAACAAAAAATGGCGCTGCAGTTCGTGCTAGCGATACCTGCGCTTCCGTAAATGCGGGTATCTGCGGGTTTGCCTGTCGCATAAAAGCCCGGAAAATAGACAAAATCACTGTCGGCCTGGAAATCAGCGAATCCGAATGTCAACAGATCCAGCAATTTTCCGAGCTTTTGAGTAAGCTGACGTTAAAGGAGATTTTTGCGCCGGTAACCCGCAACCCGGTGTATCTTGCGGCCGAACAGGCGGGGTGCCATCCTTCCTGTCCGGTTCCGGCGGGCGTGCTCAAAGCCGCTGAAGTAGCCCTGGAAATGGCGATACCGCGTGATGCATCCATTCGATTTGAGCCGTGTAAAGGAGAAGAGGTTTAATGCCAGAGAAAAAGGTTGTCCCTTTCAGAAATAATGAAGGCATTTCTCATTCATTGACCCAACGCCTTCTTGAGAAGGGTAAAAGCTATGGCCTGACAGCGATCTTTCCGTTTAACATTGACAAAATCGAGGTGGCCGAGTGGGTCCGTCTAAAATGCCACTATGGCTGCAGCCGCTTTGATTCCAACTGGACCTGCCCCCCGGCGACACCGGGACCTGATAAAGTCCGCGCCATCCTCGATGAATATGAGTTGGCACTGCTTCTGGTGGGGACCAAAAACTGCTCGGATTTTTACCTGAACAACGGCCGCAAAAGATTTGGCCAAGTGCGTTGCTGGAAAGGCACCATCAGTCTGGAACGGATGCTTTTTCTTGAGGGCTATTACAAGGCTTTCAGTTTAGTCGGAGAATGCTGTGCGCTTTGCAAGGAATGCGCATACCCGGAAGACTGCCGGTTCCCCCAGGAAAAAAGACCGTCGGTGGAATCATTTTCAATCGATGTCATTGGAACTCTGAAAAATCTCGCCAAAACCTCAAAAATTGCCACCCAAACCGGTGATACTTACAACTATTTCGGAATTATACTTTTGGAGTGAAATTTTACCTGGACAGAAAATCAAAAATGAATCTTGACAATATTAGTAGAGAATGGTGAGTTATTAAATCTCTCTTTTGCGACTGGTCGAAAGGATCATTCGCATCTATCCCAATAGATAGATGAAGCTTGCGTTCAATTGACCCAACTATCTGTTAACAGACACTGAAAGGAGGTGACGGCAAAGCACATTGACCCAAGGTATTTTAGAACTTTGAGTTGAAATTTTAACCGAAAGGAGATTTCCAATGGCCAAACAAATGTTGATCGATGCCTATCGGGGCAAGAGAACGGCAAAACCCCCATGGGTGCCATACGCAGGGGTTCACTGCGCTTTTTTGATCAATGAGCCTGCTGACAAAATGCTCCAGGATCCCGAACTTTTGGCGAAAGGAGTCGTTAATGCCGCCAAGAGATACAACGCGGACGGAATTCCGCTAGTATTCGATCTTTCGGTCGAAGCCAATTCCATTGGTTGTGACCTGAAATGGTGGCCCGACAATGTACCTTCCGTAACGAATCATCCCTGTTCCGATAAGACTCCCCAAGATGCAGGGCTCCAAATGCCCACTAAAGACTCCGGTCGCTGGCCGGTGCTTTATGAAGCCGCCAGAATTGCCAAACCGCAGCTGGATGAACTCGATTGCGTCCTGATGGGTCTTTTTTGCGGGCCTTTGACCCTGGCTTCCCATCTGGCCGGTGTGCGCATCTTTACCGATGTTTACAAACATCCCGATTTTGCTGCCGATGTTATCAAATTTGCCGGTGAAGTAGGCGCCCGCGCCGCGGAATTTTATGCGGAAATGGGTTGTGAAATTATCGCCATCGTCGATCCGGTGGCCTCTCAGATTAAATCCGAGACCTTTCAGCAATTTGTCACCCCCAATGTGCAATCGGCTATTCAAGTGATTCATGATGCCGGCGCGACCTCATCATTTTTCATTTGTGGTGACTGCACCAAAGTCATGGAAGATGTCTGTAAGATCGGTACCCACGGCTTTGCGATCGATGAACAGCTCAACATGCTGTTTGTGCGGGACCTGGCGCGCAAACACGGGGTAGGCTTTGGCGGCAATTTGAAGCTGACGCTGGCCCTGAGCCTTGGCTTGTTGTCTCCCAGAGAGGATGCGATTGTGAGCCTGGCAGCAGGTGGGCAAGAAGGTTATACCTTCGCCCCTGGCTGAGATATGCCTTACGATGTTCCGGTGGAACATATGGATCAGGCCATTGAAGTCAGAGATTGGTTTGAACAATATTATGCCAAGTATCCGGAATCTTGGTAAAAATACATAGAAAGGAGGTTTCGGATTATGGGAGATAAAATTACCATTGATGTGCTGACACTGGACAGTATACAGTGCGCCGCCTGCGGCTACATGATGGAGTCCATCGCCGCCTTGCCGTCTGATGTTCAGGATATGATCGTATACAAGGAATGGTCGATCAAAAACAAAGATGGAATCGGCAAGTTTCTTGAGCTTCAGGGTAAGGTGTTACCGACCATCTGTATCGAACGGGATCTGGTATTTGAGAGTATCATTCCTCAATATGAGGAACTGATCGATGAGATGGCCAAACGGGCGCCGAATGACGAGATGCGTGATCGTATCCAGGCTCTGCGCGAAAAAGGATTTGAGTTCGATAAAATCCAGGAGAACCTGGCGAAAGCAGGAGCCGGTATGTCTACGCGCACGGATTCCAAAGTCGAATGATAACCGCCTAAACATGCACAAGCCGGACCTGCAAAAGGCCCGGCTTGTTTAATTCTACAGGCCAGGAGAACTGTTCATATTGGAAACCAATGAAGCGGCTGAAAAACTGAAAACGTTTGTCTTAACGCACGGCCTGCCCAAAACAGACATGGCATTGTTTGACATTAAATGCCCCTATTGCGGAAAATCCGATCGAATCCGGGACCTGGAAGAACCGGATGCATTGACCGAGAAGATGGATTCGAAAAATTTGGCAATCTATTTTAACCTCTGGGACCAACTTGCCCGATCAAACGGATCACTGGCTGTCTGTAAATTTTGCCAGAATCTTCTATTGCTGCAAGATAAGGCAAGTGCGGTACCCCTATATGAATGATCCCTAAAAGGCGGTTTCGTTTTTTTGTTTTGTATTTCGAATTTGGATATTATTTGTTTTTTGTTAATTGGTGCTTGGAATTTTCTCAATTAAAGAACTCAACTGCACTAAAATATTCCAGGCCATTTTTGCAGCATATTTGTGGGACATGACACTGGCAAAGGGGGGCCTAACATGAAAGTAGAAATTTTAGGAACCGGATGCAAGCGCTGTGATCAACTGTATGAAAACACCCAAAATGCGGTGGCCGAACTGGATTCCCCCGGGCCCATTGAAATTGTAAAAATCGGGGACATCAATTATTTTACCAAAATGGGGGTGTTCATGACACCGGGGCTTATAATTGATGGGGAGGTCATTTCAACCGGTAAAGTGCTCAGTCCCATTCAAATCAAGGAAAAAATCGAGGAGAAGTTGTAAGGCATGTCCGATTTCACTCACGTTTATCTGATTACCGGTTTTTTAGGCAGCGGCAAAACCACCTTGCTGAATCGCATTATTGAGCGGTTCCCCAAAGATAAAAAGCTGACGCTGCTGGTTAACGAATTCGGTGAAGTCGGTGTCGATGGTACGTTGGTCGCAGGCGAAGACATCGATATGATGGAAATCAGCAAAGGTTCCATTTTTTGCGTCTGCGTTAAAACAGATTTTATAAAAGGTCTATACGAACTCAACAGCAAAGTCCAACCCGATGTGATGCTGATTGAATCCACCGGTGTTGCCAACCCCTCTGATTTAAAAAAAGATTTGAAACTGCCCATATTCAACGACCGGTTTCGCTTCATGGAGCAGTTTTGTGTGATCGATGCGGCCCACTTTTTGGAAGCATACGGTGTCTATGCCTCTTTAGAAAAACAGATTGCTTCTTCCACTGTATTTATAATTAACAAGATTGATAACGCCTCCCCCGAAAGGATCGAAGAAACTAAAAATGTCATTCGGCAGTTTCATCCAGACCCCTCATTTTTTGAAACCACCTTTGCCGAAATCCCGCTGGCGGATTTTTTTGATTTTGCCGAACAGGATCTTTCCGATTCCGAAGGGCCGGAACCTGAAACCGCAAAAGTATCAATTCTTTCGGAGGAAGCGCTTGACCAATTTATTGATGACCTCCTGGACAGCCCTGATCTTGAAATCACCCCACCGGATACCCTCATGTCCGTCACTTACGCCTGGAACGGAGACGATCTGGTGCAGCTGAGGGCCATGGCCGAGGCTTTACCCCTTTCTGTTGTCAGGGCCAAGGGGTTTGTAGAAGAAAAAGGTGACATATATTTGTTCAGTTATGTCATGCGCGATTGGACGATTGAAAAAACCGATGTGCCGAAGGATCGCATCAAACACAAAAACATTGTTGTTTTTATTGGACCGCCTGAATCAATGGAAGGAATCGAAAAGGCATCCAAAACAGGAGACTGGCGCAACAAAGGCGTGCTTCAACCCTACTCGCAGCCCTAAAAAGGTGGGGTACAAAGTTTATCAGTACTCAGCCCATGTTGAAGGTTTTGATGATAGAGGCTTAAAAATGTCAAATACTCCATATGATCTAATGATTTTCGGTGCCGGACCCGCCGGCATCACTGCTGCCTTATATGGTCAACGGTTGGGATTGAAAACGATTGTTTTTGGCGACATACCGGGTGGCAGTTCATATATGATCGAACATCTGGCCAATTTTCCCGGACTTATGGAGGGAACTTCCGGCACCCAATTCGGCACGATGGCGTTCCAGCAGGCCCACAAAGAAGGTGCGAACTTCACATTGACGCGTTTGGAAAGCATTAGCCGCAATGACAACATCTTTATCGGTGTCGATGTCGACGGTCAAGAGCATACGGCTCTCAGCGCCATTGCTGCCACCGGGCGGGTGCCCAAAAGATTGGCGGTTTCCAATGCCAATATGAGAGGTGTTCATTTTTGTTCGATTTGTGATGGCCCTTTATACAGAGGAAAAAACGCCACCTTGGCGGTTGTCGGCAGCGACAATACCGCTGCCCAGCATGCGCTCACCCTGGCACGGACTGCCGATAAAGTTCTGCTCATCTGTCGCAGCAATAGCCTTCAAATGGATGCCGTTCATGAAGACCAGATCAAGCAGCAAAACAATATTACGCTGATGGTGAATACGGAAGTCTTCGGGTACAGCGGTCAGGAGTTCGTCGAAAGTATTGAGGTGGCAGCAAAGGATAAGGGTCGGCAAGATCTGGCGGTTGATGGGATTTTCCTCGCAATTGGCTGGCGACCCAACATATCCGCACTGAAATTTGAGGTTCAAAAAACGGCAGAGGGCTATTTGGAAACGAATGAAAAGCTCATGACATCGCTTCCCGGTCTATTCGCAGCAGGTGACGTTCGCGACACGGATATGTGGCAGGTGCTGACCGCCTGTGCTGATGGAGCAAGGGCCGCCAAGTATGCTGCCGAGTATCTGGAAAAATTAATCCGGTAGACCCGGAGCACCGCGAACGGCCCCCGATAGTGCTTCCATACCCGGGATGTTGTCAAAATTTCTGTTCCCGGATGCCTGAATAGACCGCCTTGCAAATGCCCGAAACACCGCCTTTTAATCCTTCAGGATTTTTAAATCCATCGGTTTCTTTTAAACTCTCTGTATATCCCTGAGCGTCCATTGCAGTTCGGCCGGCCTCTCCTATACCGGTATCCGGCTTTATTCTAAACAGCCATCCCTTCCCATAGGGATCTTCCGAGGCCAGTGAGAGGTCATGTTTGACTTCCGGGTTAAATGAAATATTTCCCTGAAGGGGGGCGTCGATGTATAAGATTTTCCCCGTAATCACAAAGACAACATCCTGGCCTTGCTTAACCGACACGCTTTCGCCGACCAGCCAGTCCAGATCATTGATCCCGCCGGCTAAAACCAGGGCTGGCTCGGTGAATCCAAAGACCATATCATCGTCTTTTGGTTTGGCCCACAGTCCCTGTTTTGGATAATATTTTCGATCCTCGGGTATTTCAACTCGCTGACCTAAAAATTTCTCTATAACCGCCATCTTTTCTCCTTATTTCATTTTTACATCGAGTGGTTATTCAGATAAAGCCGTCTTAGCCAGGGGTGCATATTGTATGTATATACCGTCAAAGCGTCCGATTGACAAGCTTTTCCCTGCAATCGTCTTGCGCTGAGCTAGAAATCAACTTGGGGATGATTGACGGATTGAGCATTAGATATTATACAATGAATGCAGCCATGCTATAAGCCATCTCAAAAATAGGATTTGAGATAGCTTGTAGAAACAGGAGGTAACAAATATGAGCACCGCCAGGAAACTATCCGTAAAAAAGCCGGTAAAGTTGATATTTTCCGGTGGATTTTTAGGTTCCGGAAAAACAACGGCTTTAGCCGAACTTGCCAAACGTTTGATTGAAAGAGGAATGCGGGTGGGATTCATCACCAATGACCAGAGTGAAAATCTGGTCGATACTATTATCGTAAGACAGATGCTGACGGATCTCGGGGTGCCGGTGGAAGAGGTGGTGAAAGGGTGTTTTTGCTGCAAATTTGATGAGTTGATTGATCATGTCGAAAAAATACTGGTCCACAACCCCGACGTTCTAATGGGCGAACCGGTCGGCAGCTGCACTGATTTTGTGGCAGCCGTCGCCAACCCGATAAAAATTCAATACCGTGACGCTTTTCGTTTTGCCCCGTTTTCCATTATGGTTGACCCCGACCGCGTACGTTCGTTGATTTTGAATGAAACCCAAACCGACTTTCCGGCAGACGTTGCCTATCTGTTCGGCAAACAGATGGAAGAAGCCGACAACATTGTACTCAACAAGGTCGATCTTCTGACCGAGAAAGAATCGGAGCGACTGCTGGCCGCCATCGGCGATCGTTATCCGGGGAAAAAACTGCTGGCGGTCTCCGCCAAAGAAGGTACCGGAATGGATGAATGGTTTGATGATCTTATTTCGGGCAGACCGGGCGCCAACACAGTCTTAAGCCAAATCGATTATGATCGCTATGCAACCGCTGAAGCAGTTTTGGGCTGGCTGAATGCCGCAGTTAAACTGCAGGCCGACCAACAGTTTGATGCCGGCCGGTTCATGACCTCCCTGGCAACCAGGCTCCGGGATAGATTTAAAACCGATAAAGGGGAAATCGGCCATTTGAAATTTGTTTTTACCAGTGCCGGTAAATCCATGTGGGCCAACCTGACCCATCTTGCGGATGAACCTGCTATCGGAGGGGAAAAGCTTGACCAATTACTCCGGGGAACGCTCCTTATCAACGCCCGGGTCAGACTTGAGCCCGAAGATTTGGAATCCATTGTGCGCGAATCCCTGGACCAGGTTTCAAAGAAAATGGCGGTGCAGTCTGAAATCAACGATTTGCAGTGTTTTAGTCCCGCCTACCCCGAACCAGCGCACATTATACGTGAGCCGGTAGAGTGATGCTAAAAAGAAGTGATATGGAGGTGAACTTTGCTACACATTGAGGTCATCGGTCTTGAACCACCGTGTAATAAATGCAACGAACTCTTGGACAATTCCAAAAAGGCTGTCGAAGAAACGGGTATCGAAGCCGAGATAGTTAAAAAATGGACGCTTTCAGAGGAAATACGGGAAAAATACGGACTGCTTCTAAGTCCCGCCCTGGTCATCGAAGGGGTCGTGGTTGCCCAGGGCAAGGTATACAAACCGGAACGAATTGCCGGCCTTCTCATGGGATAAGGGCCTAAAACGACCGGGATGCAATCTGGGAAAACAGGTAGATGGAAAAACCGGAATATTTAAGTTTTGGCGCCAAACACTGGTATGAACGGGGACAGCGTCTTAAACAGGATGGCCGCCACAGGGAAGCGATCAAAGCCTTAAGCCAGGCCATTGCAAAAAATCCCGCCTATGCCGAAGCATATTTTGCGAGGGGGGCATGCTATTATGCGCTGGGCCGTTACGACCAGGCCGGGGATGATATAGATGCAGCAGCGATTTTAGGATGCCGGGATGCTCAATTCTGGAGTAAGCACTCTGTCCCTCCGTTAACAATTAGCGCTGGTGACCCAAATGAATAACTCGCTAAATTGTTATTATGGGTGATGAAATGAAAAAATGTACATCGGACATCGAACGTTCGATGTTCGGTGTTCAGTCTTTTTTTTCAAGACCGGTAATAATTCCATGACACCGACAGGCCGTGCTCACCAGGATAGGCCCCGGGGTTTGTTCCACGTTCTCCATCAATTCGAAAAGCTGTTCAGGGCGGTAACCCCCGATACCCGGTCCCAGTTGGTGACTCCGTACGTTTAGCGCCTTAAACGGGTTAATATCTACATTTTCCAGTAATTCAAACATGCTCTGTTTACGTACGTTCCGGGTGATGGTGCAGATATCCCGGGGTTCATCACAATCTGCGGGACACTTGAAACCGGCATGACTCACGTACAGGTTTCCTTCGGAGCCACGGATGGGATTGGGAACCTGCCGATCGAGTTCAGAAGGCAAAGGAACCCGTCTTAGCCTTGTTGATCCCAGATGCAACAGAATCCACTCGGCCGCCAGATGAACGGGTAGCGCCGGTATGATCCAATTCGGTTTCAGGCCCGTTTTTAGATTCTTTTCCAAAAATTTCACGCCATCGGAAATTCTGAGCGTGGTAGTTGGGCCCTTACACTTCAGAAGATTTTTCTCTACAGGGTCGACCAGGACAAAATGACTGTTTTTGAGGGTTTTCGACAATCTCTGAAAAGCTATAGTTCCAAATTGGCCCAGCCCTATAATCCATATCTTTTCCATGAGGACAAATCAAATACCAATTTATAGGAAGAATCCCTAGATTAAGGGACATCTTCAGGTCGGTCGAAAATGCATTTCCGCCAATCCGCTTCTTGAAAATATTTCGGGTCTAAATTAGTTCCTTGAAAATTTACATTTTCCAGCCTGGCAGCTGTAAAATCAACTACCCTAAGGTCCGAACCGCTGAAATCTGTGTTGAATATTTGTGCTTTATGAAAATCGATTTCTCGTAATGACGCACACCTAAAGTCGGCCAGTTGGATGGTGCTGGCGATGAATTTAATTTGGGATAGCTCTGATGATGACCATGTTGAAAACCTCAAGTTGGCACCCGTAAGATTTGCTTTGCGCAGCACTGCATTCCCGAGATAGGCATTGTGAAAAAATGCACCGGCAAAATCATCGTCTGACATAATGGTATCGGAAAAATCACAAAATTGAAGATTGGCTTGGGTCAAGTCGTTTTTATAAAGCCTGGCCCCTTTCAGGATGCTCCATTGCATATGGGCTTGATGAAACCGGCAACTTTGTATCTCAGCCTGTTTCAGGTTGACTGTTCTTAAATTGGCGTGACTAAAGTCGATGTCTGTCAGAACCGCCATTTTCAAAACAACACCAAATAAATCGCGATTTGAAAAGTCGCAGCACCGCAGGTTGGCCCTGCGACCACGGGTCCCCTTGGATTCCAACCACCGGTGGTGGTCGCCCAAGATATCATCCAACTCATCGGGAGGGAGTTTTTTACGGGTTTTTTCCTGCATATTGACTTTCTGAATCTTTGGCTGGTGTTAACACTCCTTTGATATTTCTTTTACTGTAGGACGAGCGATGCAGCCAAAAAGTTACACTTTAATCCGGTGTGGATTGATCTTTATTATCCGGCATACGTTCATCTTTTTGGATGGTGATAAATCGCCCGCCACAGTCCTGGCACTCGCGTAAATAAGCTTTTTCTTGTTCATCACCAATTCGACACGAAACATTAAACCTTACCTGAAAACCGGTTCGCTTACCGCAATGGGGGCAAAACTTGTTTGGCATGGAATCAGCCCTCATAGTCCGATTCTGAAAAACACAGATCATGCAAATAAAGAAGTTTATGTGCCGCAATGGTTGGCCCGGTTTTCCCCTCTTCAACCGATTTAACGATTTTCGGCAGAGATTTTTTTACCCCCGGGTTTTTATAAAAACGATCGATCAAGCCTTCTTCTACCAGTGCCCACATCCAGTCAAGGGATTGTTGGCTGCGTTTTTCGACTAACTCTCCCGTTGCGTCAATTTTTTTTCGGTGCTCCAAAATAGTTTGCCAGATTTCGTCAATGCCATTCATGGTCACAGCGCTGCAGGTTAGCACCGGGGGAGACCAGGTTTTAGAGAAAGGTGTTAAGAGACTCAGTGCCCTTTCGTACTCCATTTTTGCTTTTTTGGCGTTTGCGATATTGTTGCCGTCGGCTTTGTTAATGGCAATGGCATCCGCCAGTTCCAGAACCCCCTTTTTGATGCCCTGCAGCTCGTCTCCTGCACCGGCCAGCATCAACACCAGGAAAAAATCAACCATCGATGCGACGGTGGTTTCAGATTGACCAACGCCGACCGTTTCCACAATAATAACATCGAATCCGGCTGCTTCGCAGACAACGATTGTTTCTCTGGTTCGCCGGGCAACGCCGCCTAAGGTGCCGCCGGATGGAGAGGGGCGAATAAAGGCGTTTTGCTCCAGCGAAAGCCTTTCCATCCTTGTCTTGTCGCCCATGATGCTGCCGCCGCTTTTGGAACTGCTGGGATCGACTGCCAGCACCGCCACCCGATGACCTTGTTTCACCAATTGCAGTCCGAAACTTTCTATATAAGTGCTCTTGCCGACGCCAGGCACTCCCGTGATTCCGATGCGCACTGCTTTGCCGGCATGGGGCAGGAGCGCATTGACAATGTCTTTGGCCGATTCCTGATGTGAGAGGAGTGAGCTTTCAATTAATGTGATTGTTTTTGCAACCATCCGTCTGTTTTTCGCTAAAACACCATCAATATATTCTTGAGTCTCCATGCTAGTATTATGTCCTATTTTGTAATTCTCAAAACTCTGAAACCTGAACACTGATTTGGTTGCAACTGAAGGTCAACACCGGTGAAAGAAAGTCCCTTTCATGAGCGATTCCGACATAACGCTAGGAATTCGGATGCTGACACCTGAAACCTGACACCTGAAACCTTTCATACTATTCGAACAAATCTAAAAGTTTATTTATCTCACCCTTATCTGCCGGTACCGAACTTAAGATCAGATCGACACCGGCGCCATATAAAAATTGGTAATCAGACCGAGGTATGGCACCACCCATTACTATTCTGACATTTGCAGCGTGTTCTGCTTTGAGGTCCTGGACCAAATTGGTGATCTGGATTTTATGCGTGTTTTCGATGCTTAAAAAACAAATTACATGTACATCATTCTCAATTGCCATCCGAGCTGTGCCCCGGGGTGTCTGGTGCAGCGGGCTAATATCAACATCAAACCCTAATTCGGCAAAAAAGGTGGCCAGCAGCTTGGTGTCACGATCATGGCTTTTTTTGCCCATGTTACTGACCAGGATTCGTGGTCTCCGCCCTGCCCTTTTAACAAATTGTTCAATTCTCTGGTCGATCAACATAACAGCTCATATCTATTTAAAAGCGGAAAAAATGTCAACTTGATGGTATTCGCATGTCATATTCGGTATCACTTTGGCTGAGTTACACATGACCCTCCACAACTCTGAATCCCGTTGAAATTTTACGATTATTGTGTTATTCGATTTGTGCTGGCGACTTGAGATGCACGATGTTTACGACGATACCATTTTTTTTGAATAAAAACCATTCTCGCCTGCCGAAGGTCACCGTTTAGCATGACAGCTGAGGGCCCCAAAAAAATATTGATCGAAGTGATGTATAAAGCGAGTTATTGTCTGCCTTGCGTTTACATGGATGAAGCCGTGCGCGAGGTGATGTCGAAATACGAAAAATATGTTGATTACCATCGTGTCGAATTCATGAAAGGCGACGGTAAAGAACGATTTCTGGAGCTTTCCCGCTCTCTGTTCGGGGAAGAAGGCGTTTACCGGCATTGCCGCGTTGCCCCCGTTCCTTCGTTATTTATAAATGGAGAACTCTTTTTTGATGCGATTCCCCCTAAATTTGAATTGGAGGAGGCGATTGAAGAAGTTCTTTCGGATAATGGATTAATCGATAGAACCTAACCGGACAAGCCGTAATTGAAGATTGAAGATTTGTAGATGTCGCTTCGCTCCGTCCTTTTTATAATCGAAAGAATACCTTAAGTATTCAATATTCAATCGAAATTATTCAATTTTTTCAAGTCAGCGAAAATGTCACAATACATTTTTTTGCACAAAATGCACAATATAAACTTCTAAGATTTTAGTAATGGATACGCAAAAAATTCATTTGGAGATATTTCACGAAGGCGAGCACTGAATCCCCTGTGTCTATATGACCCGTGTGGTTGAATCGGTTGTATGGGAATTTGAGGATGTCTTAACCTGGGAGATGATTGTCACCAAAGATCTTGCAGGAGCCAGGCGCTTCAGTGAATTTTCGAAAGCTTTAGGGCGGCTTGTGCCCATACCTTCCATTGCCATTGATGGTGAGCTGGTTTTTGAGACAACTCCCGGCGTGGAGGAACTCAAAGCCTGTATTGCTCGATTTATTAAAAAGCGACAGCGTTAATTTTTTAAGGAATCCTCACTTTTCAATTCCCACCCTGGCCCGGACACCTATTTGGTAATAATGTTTGATATCCTTCATTTCGGTTACCAGATCTGCAGTCTCGATGATCCGGGGAGATGCGCCACGCCCTGTGATAACCAGTTCCTTATCATAGGGTTTGTTAATAATTATTTTAAGTAAATCCTGGACCGCGAAAAGTCCTAACATCGCTGCCACGTTGGCTTCTTCCATGATGATGATGTTATACTCATCCGAAACCATGACGGATTTTACCTTTTCAAGCCCTTCTTGAGCGGCCTTGATGTCTTCCGGCGTCGGTTTGCCGTTAGTAAAACGTCCGAGACCGAACTGCTCCACCGTAATCAAATCGGAAAACCGCTTTAAGGCTTTAATTTCGCTGTAATCTCCCATTTTGATAAACTGGGCAATAAACACTTTTAATCCGGCGCCTGCCGCCCGGATAGCCAAACCAATGGCGGCCGTGGTTTTGCCCTTTCCATTGCCCGTATAAACTTGGGTATAGCCTTTCTTACCCTTTTTGCTCTCCATATGCTTTACCAGCCTCACACAGATTCATGGTGCAATGCCAATTAACTCTTTGATTGAAGACTTGTGTGTTTTTCTAAAAGATCGTTGATAGCCTGGGTGACTTTTTGATGATCTTGGGTGCCTAACGGAAATGAGGGGCACCGTTCCGATATCTGCCCGTTTGAAAGCATTTGAATCTTTATAACCGGTATATAATTTATTTGCCAGTCCTCCAGGCCGATTGAGATCTTATAACCTGTCCCGGGCGGATGCGGTGGACTGGCCGGCACAATTTCGGATAACTGTGGAAAAAATGTTTCGGCCTCCTTCGGCTCTAATGGCAGACAGGATATGCCCTCACCTTTTTTGAGGGGCTCAAAACAATTGTCGCATGAGATGCAGGCGGCCTCTCGCCGGTCTCCGGCTTTCCAGCGTTTTATCAGGCCTGGCTCCCGGATAAACGGGCGTGACATTGAAATATAATCCACAACTTCTTCTTCCACCAGCTCCCGGGCCAATTCGTAAGATCTTATCCCGCCCACCAGAATCAGGGGGACATGAATCTTTTCCCTAAAGACCCGGGCTTCGGAAAGAAAATAGCCTTGGATACCTTCAGAATCAATTTTGCTGCGCATAATGTTGGGATTGTTCAACAGTCCGCCACTAAGCTCGACCGCATCGATCCCAGCCTTTTCCAACATGCGGGCGACCTGGACTGAATCGTCCAGGGTCAGGCCGTTGTCTACGAAATCCCGGCAATTGAGTTTCACCAGCACAGGGTAGTCCCGACCAACAGTGATTCGGATGGCCTCAAGAACCTCTATGAGGGCCCTGGCCCGATTGGCGATTTCTCCGCCATACTCATCGGTGCGATCATTGTACCGGGGACAGAGCATCTGACTGAGGAAAAAACCATGGGCCGCGAAGATCTGCACACCGTCAAATCCAGCCTTTCTGGCCCGTACCGCAGCCCGACCATAAGCTTGGGCCAACGCTTGAAAATCCTGCGCGGACATCCTCCTGATTCTTGATTTTGATAAATAAGCGCCACCAAAGCCGAGCTGCAGAACGATCTTGCTGCCGTGTCGGTGGACGGATCGTGTCAGGTTTGCAAGTCCCGGGATAAGCGCATCCCGGTGAATTCCGAGCTGCCGGGGTGAATGCTGACCGTCCGGGCGGATATAACTATGACCGGTGATGATCAGACCTACCCCCCCGGCAGCCAGATCGCTCATAAGATCAGCCAATTGGGGGGTGCAGGCGCCCTCATCCGTTGCCATACCTGCCCAGGTTGCCGACCGCATAAAACGGTTTGGCAGGACCATGCCATTAATTTCATTTGTCTCAAACAGGGTGGCCATTTTAGCTTTTATGGTAATCAGGAATCGGACATTAACCGGAAATCCCGCATATTTATTTCTTCACCCCAGTGACGTTCAAGAAATTGCAGGGAAGAATACAGGTTTTCAAAGGAAAAGACTTCCAGGGATACAACTCCGGTAAATCTTTTTAGTACCCGCAACACAGTTGCTGCCAGCTTATCAGACAACCGGTCCAATGTCATATGATCGCGGTCGTTTTCAACACCGTGCAAATGAAGGACAGAAGCTTTAAAGCAATATTTGTTAAAGACCTCTAAAACATCATAGTCATACAACATAAGATGACCCAAGTCCAGACAGATCGCTAAATCCAGATCAACAATGATGTCTTCCAGCAAATCCAGGGGATAATCCAGCGTTTCAACTGCGATGATATTATTATTTTCCACCGCAGATAGTATATTTTCCAGGTTTTTGTAAACTCTATCCCGCCAGTTTGCAGCAATGGGCTCATCGTACGATTTTTCACTAAATGGGACGTGCAGAATCAGGGCGGAAGCGTCAAGCGGTCGTACCAATTCCATGACCCGCATCATCGTTTCCACTGCGTGTTGTTGCCGTGCAGGATCCCGATCAGTTATGGATATATCGGTGGGGAGATGAACATTATAACTCAGATCAAATTCTCCGGCCAATCGGCAAAGTTCTGTAATGACCGTGCTGGACGGAAGGGCGTCAGTCCCCTGGCTTTCAAATAATAAAAGTTCGATTTCGTCCAGATGCGGACCCAGCATCTTCACATTGGGAATATAGTGATCCGGATATATAAAAGAGGTCGTGCAGATTTTAAAGGGATATAGACCCTTATATGATTTGGTCAGGGATGGATAGTTATATGGCTGATATTTCATTGAATTTTACTAATTCGATATTCATTATTCTATATTCGCTTTTATATAAGTTCAACAAAACTGAGGTCTCTTTGTCGATTAAACCAGTCGTTTTTTTGACCGGCGCCGGTCCTGACACCCGAAACCTCACCAAAGTGCCAATCTCGCTCCCCATACCGCCAGCAACCACAAAAACGAGGACAGTATCATGATATCGCAGGCCTTTTTTATGTGGCCGGGCGAGGTTTGACCAAAGCGCACGCCGATGTATGGCTTATCCACGAACTTTCCGTTGTAGTAATTGGGACCGTTCAATTTTAAAGCCAGTGCTCCGGCAAAGGCGGCTTCCGCATATCCGGCATTGGGGCTGGCGTGGTTGGCGCCCTCACAGACAGCCGTCTTCAGTGCACGTTCTCCGCAACCGGACAGAATCTGAGCTGCCAGTGCAATAACCGGCACGCTAAATCGGGCCGGTATGAAATTAAGAAGGTCATCAATTCTGGCGGACGCTTTGCCGAACTGTTGATATGCCTGATTTTTATATCCCACCATGGAATCCAGGGTGTTGGTCATTTTATAGGCCAGAGCCAACGGGGCACCGCCGATCGCAGCAAAAAATAAGGGTGCTGTGACCCCATCAACCAGGTTTTCAGCAACGGTTTCAACGGTGGCCCGGGCAAGCCCTTCTTCTTTATAATTATTTATATCCCGGCCAACGATCATGGCGACTTTTTCCCTGGCCGCCTGAAGCTTATTCTGTTGAAGACATTGTTTCACTTCCATCGCGGCGTCATCCAGCGAACGAATCGAAATACAGTAATAAATCAGGATAACTTCAAGTACTACTTTAAATAAGGGATGGACCCTGTGGGCCGTCGCTAAAACCAGAAAAGCTAGCAACCAGGTCCCCAGGATCAGCACGGCCGCCAACAGCGCACCGCTAAAGGTTAGATCTATTCGGATTCTGCGAAGAGGCGGTTCCAATCTTTCGATCGCCAGACCCATCCAGCGCACCGGGTGGGGCAGAAAACGAGGATCTCCCAGCATGATATCCAGCGCAAATGCCGCCGGCAGAATATACCAGGAAGTATGCCATTCCATCATTCGTAGATGTTTCCCCCGTGACCGTCAATCATCCGCTCCCTCCCATGGAAACCAGCAAAAATAGGCCTGATTCCAGAATTTCCGTCATGGCACCGAGCATGTCGCCGGTGATGCATCCCAGCCGTCTTTTATAGTACCGGATTAAACCGGCAGTGATGGCCGCGAAACATAAGAACAGCCAGATCGCTTGCCAGCCCAATAAAAACGAGAGCAACACGGGCACCGACAATCCCCAGAATGCGGATGGATGCAGCTCATATTTAAAAAAGTCCAACCCCGTGCCACCGGCCGGTCGTCCATATTCGAGATAACGCATGCCGAATAGCATACCGGCCCGGGCATAAGCCGGAACGATAATCAACAATAATGAGCGGTTTGCATCCAACCCGGCGATACCGGCCCATTTTATGGATAGGCCGGCCACGATAGCCACCAGCCCCATCGTTCCCAGGCGGCTGTCTTTCATAATCGTCAGAATTTTTTCTTTTGGACGTTGTCCTAGGAGACCATCGGCCGCATCTCCCAGCCCATCTAAATGAAAGGCGCCGGTAAGAGCGGTTAAAAAGATAACATCCAGCAGCGAGGCAACCGTCTTCCCCCAGAGGCTCGCGGCGACATAATCAAATAATGCAACCAACACCCCCAGGACAATACCAACAATCGGAAAATATGGTATCATGCGCGGCGGATCAAATCTTTCGCCCCCACCCCAGGGGAGGATCGTGATAAATTGTACGGCGGAGATGAAGTGTCGCATGTGTTTCAATAGCCTATCTTGTCCGTTAAAATTGCCGTCAGTCAGAGAATTTATTTAGATGTTCTATATCGGCTTATATGAAATTACCGTTTCTTCCACGATCAGACTGGACGCTCGCGGCCAGAGGCGCCGCTGACACCCGCCACCTGACGCCTGAAACCCCGTTTTTGACCAAACACCCACCCGCTTATACCATGATGACAATCCAAGTACTCCTCCCGGCCGCTATCCCTTAATCTTCACCGGAATTCCCGCCACCGTCCAGATGACTTCATTTGCACAACCGGCTACCGCCTGGTTGACGTACCCCACCAGGTCCCGGAACTGTCGGGCAAGTTTGTTTTCGGGCACAATGCCCTGGCCGACTTCATTCGATACCAGAACTATAGGACAATGGGATTTCTTTATTGCATCGGTCAGACGGGGTATTTGCATTTCAATTTTATCAGAATTATCGGAATCCATGAGCAGATTGCTGATCCAAAGTGTCAGACAGTCGACAATAATGGCATCGGAGCTAGGGCTGATTTCGATAATGGCCTCCGGCAAACGTATCGGTGCCTCTATGGTTTTCCAGGCCTGGCTGCGCTCTTGCCGATGGCGTGCAACCCGCTGATTCATTTCATCATCATGGGGAATGCAGGTCGCAATAAATACTTTATTATTGCCGGAGAACTTATGGGCCGTTTCCAGGGCATAGCTGCTTTTGCCGCTGCGGCATCCGCCCAGCACAAAGACCGTTTTTTTCAATTTTTTTCTCTAACCTCCTCGTGTGAAACCTAAGGAATGACGAACGAAGATTGATCCGCCGGAGGCGGAACGAATGATGGAATCGCTTCGCGAAATCTTTTTTAAATCGGATAGAACGCCTTATTCGATGTTCGATGTTCATTCGTTTCTTTTTCGATCAGACCGGCTGCTTTCAGGCCAGAAGCAACCCATACACCTTTCACCTTATACCTTAAACCTTTCACCTTATACCTTTCACCTGATACCTTCCTTGAACAGTGGCAACGATCCCTCTGACATCTATATGAGATTCAAAATACTCAGCTAGCAGGTCGTACTCTTTGTCCTTGGCTTCCAATCCTTCAAGCTCTGAGGTTTCGACATCGGCCAGTCCGATAGTATTCAACCACAGCCTGGTTATCGTCGGATTTTCAAACAGGCCGTGAATATAGGTGCCCACTATCCTTCGATCCGGTGTGACACATCCATCTGCGTCCTCACAGGTGATATTGTTTCGCTCACGGACCTTAAAAAAGGGCTCACCGTTGTGCCTAATGGTTTGTCCCATATGAATTTCATAGCCGATGCCGCGGGCACCCTCACGGGAAAAACAGGTTAGCGTTGTCGTCTTCGGAGCTTTCAATACGGTTTCAACCGGCAATAAATCCAAACCCCGGGTCGTGCCTGGTTTTCCTTCCAGTCCGTCGGGGTCGTGTACGGATTTCCCCATCATCTGGTAACCACCGCATATGCCAAGGACATGACCGCCGCTGGCCACATAACTGGTAAGCTTTTCCAACCAGCCACAGGATTTAATCCATTGCAGGTCAAAGCAGGTATTTTTAGAACCCGGTAGTATAACGGCTTTAAAAGGCGTTAGCGCCTGCACCTTTTCTATAAAAAATAGATCCAAGCCATCCAGGGCAATCAACGGGTCGAAATCGGTGAAATTTGAAATATGCGGTATCCTGATGACTGCTACAGCCGGGTTGCCCGTATTTTTAATGAACACTTTTTGGGGGTTTTCAATGACCACGGAATCCTCAGAATCGATCTGGATGTGGTTATACCAGGGCAGCACACCGAATACCGTTCTGCGGGTCTTTTCTTCTATCCAGCGGATACCGTCCTCAAATAGCCTGATATCCCCCCTGAAGCGGTTGACAATGAATCCTTTGACCCGGGATCGGTAGTCCTTTTCCAAGCAATCCAGGGTTCCGACAATTTGAGCAAAAACCCCGCCCCTGTGGATATCGGCGACCAAAATCACCTGGGCGTCTGCGTATTCAGCCATTCTAAAATTGACGATATCGTGGGGCATGAGATTCACTTCGGCGCAGGATCCGGCACCTTCCATTATCACCAGATCATATTCAAGACGCAGTCGATCCAGGGCGGCACAGGCTGTGGCAAACAGACGTTCTTTTTTGGTGTGGTAATCGTGGGCAGTGCAGTTCTCCACCGCTTTGCCCAGCAGGACCACCTGGGAGCCGGTATCACTGGTGGGTTTCAACAAAATTGGGTTCATATCCACGTGAGGTGGAATTTTAGCTGCTTCAGCCTGGACGATTTGGGCACGGCCAATTTCCAGACCCTCCGGGGTGACGCCTGAGTTGTTGGACATGTTCTGGGCCTTGTAAGGGGCAATCCGAACCCCCTGGTTGGCCAATAAACGGCACAAGGCAGTCGTGATGATACTTTTGCCCACATCTGATCCGGTGCCAAAAATCGCAATGCAGGGGGCTTTTTCTGGTTTTTTCACTCGTATGAGACTCCCTATGTCCATGATTAATTGCCGTTTCAAGGGTCTATCTTAATTAAACAGCGAACCGCAGAATGTCGAATTTCAAATGCCGAATGTTGAAGTGTGGTTTCGCTTTGCTCAGTCTTATAAAGAAGCGCTATGCGTGCTGGGAACTGAGGACAGAAGGTGGTGCTGTTTCCATTGCCCGTTTTCCAATTATCTCAGTCCTCAAGCTTGTCGCGGTGTAGTCCAACACACGAATACGGGTCCTCGTTGCTCATTCCTTTTTAAAATAGACAGGATACCTTACTTCGACATTCATTATTCGATTTGATACTTTTTAGCGTACCCTCTGGGTGTATACATAAAATCCATATAGCGGCTCGAAGTGCTGCTGCCGATAAATACAGTTGTCTGCATATCGACATCCGCATTGTGCATGGTGGCCAGGGTAACGATTTCAATATTTTGCTGTTCTCGCATGGCTCGCGAAACGATACCGACCGGGGTATGTTTATCCCGCTGCCGGAGGATGATTTCCCGGGCTTTTTCCAGTTGCCAGTGCCTTTTTTTGCTTTTGGGATTGTATAATACGATGACGAAGTCTGCGCGGGCAGCAGCTTCGAGGCGTTTTTCAATAAGTTCCCAGGGCGTCAGCAGATCGCTCAGGCTGATGGCCGCAAAGTCATGGGTCAGCGGGGCGCCTAACAGGGCGGCGCCGGCACTGAGGGCCGGTATGCCGGGCACAACTTCAATCCTCAGAACCTTTCTATCATCTGCAGTCCTGGTACCTGAGCCCGGCGGCACGATCGCGATGCCCTTAATTTTACAGGTTTCAAATACCAGACCGGCCATGGCATAAATTCCCGCATCTCCGCTGGAGACAATCGCACAGGATTTACCCTTCAGGGCCTGTTCGATTGCGGCCTCAACCCGTGCGACTTCCTTGGTCATGCCCGTACTGATGATTTCCTTTCCATCGATCAGGGGGCGGATTAAATCAATATAGGTATTATAGCCCGCTACGACCTCTACCGACGCGAGCACATCGCCGGCCCGTTTGGTTAAGTGTTCCGGACTGCCCGGACCTATTCCGACGACAAAAAGTTGATTCGTGCGATGGCCACCGTGACGTTTTTGGTCGACTGTTTGGGAACGACCAGCGTTCCGTTGCGGGTCGCCAGAATTGCTGCTGCTTCGCATACGCTTTTGACTCCTACATGTTTTTCCACGACTTCCGATGGATTTTCAATATTTTTGACCTGATTAAGTTCCAGCTTACTGAAAAATGTAAGCGGAAGTTTGAGATTTTCCGCCGCCAAAATTAGTCCGTTTTCATCCGCTTTCACATCGATGGATGCCATGCCCTTCAAACTGGATCGTGCCAGGTTGTTTTTTGCGAGCACATCTGCCAGATGAGCTAGAATCTCTGCTGCTTCAGTGCTGCGGTTGCACCCGATGCCGGCGACGAGACTGGCCGGACGCAAAATCAGGGCAGCGACGGGAAGATCGACTCCGAGATCATCGACCAGAACATATGCAACATCTACAATATCAGTATGTTGACAATTTTTCTGAACGTGTTGCATTAGTTCGTCGGACGTTAATCTCTCAGCATCCGGCAGGGTATTTTTCAGAAAATTATGGGGATCACATAGCATAATTTTGTTGCCTGTCAGCAGCGCCATGTTCACGGTTTTGATGGCCGCGGGATTTTCAATTAAAAGATTCTTCTCCTTGGCCAGGAGATCGATGGCCGGGACCTGATTGACATCGGTTGCGGTGGTAATGACAGGCCGGGCCCCGATCGTCGCTGCGATTTGCCGGGTCAATTCATTGGCGCCTCCCAGATGACCGGACAGCAGACTGATGGCGTGGTTGCCGCCGTCGTCCACCACGACAACCGCCGGATCTTCGGTTTTATGCTTGATCAACGGCGCAATAAGGCGCACCACGATGCCGGTGCTCATGATAAAAATATGGCCGCCGTATCGATCAAATTTGTTTTTCAATGTCTCGCTCAATTTCTGAAAAGTTAAGTGTTCAACTTGGCCCGCGCTGATGTTTTGCGATAAATACACGTCTACACCGGTCATTTTCCGGCGTATATTCCCCGCCAGCTTTTGGCCGTTGGGTGTTAAGGCCCAGACGGCGACATTATTTGTTTTAGAAGCAACCATATCGCGGTGGGTTTAGTTATTTTCTAAATCCATGCTTGAAGTTTTTGTCATAAAGCTTTGATTTATAAACTAAATCATTGGCATTAACTTCCAGTGTTTTACCGACAACAATCAATGCCTGTTTGGTAATTTTTTCGGTTTTCACTTTTTCCGCCAAATCCTTGAGGCGGGTCACAATTATCTTTTCTTCCGGCTGACTTGCCCGATAGACAACGGCGCATGACGAATCTTCTCCATAGGAATCAGCCAGAATTCCGGCGACATCGTCGATCATGGATATGCTCAAATAAATAGCCATGGACGCTTGATGTTTGGCCAGAGACGCCAGGTCTTCATTTTGCGGCACCGGCGTGCGACCGGCCATACGTGTTAAAATCAATGTTTGAGAAATTTCGGGAAGCGTATATTCAATGCCAAGGGCTGCTGCTGCAGCAAAGGCCGCAGTCACGCCCGGTATAACTTTATATGGAATTTCCCGCTTTTGAAGTTCAGCCATTTGCTCAAATATGGCACCGTACAAACTCGGGTCGCCGGTGTGCAGGCGCACCACCCGTTTGCCTGCCGATCGGGCAGCAGCAATCGCCTCGATGATTTGTTCCAGGGTCATCGAGGCACTGCTTAAGCTGGTCGCTTCAGGCCGAGTCCACTGCAGCAGCGCTTCAGGCACCAGCGAACCGGCAAAAATCACCAAATCTGCATCCATCAATGCCTTTTGACCCTTAACCGTTATAAGCTCCGGATCCCCCGGACCGGCACCGACAAAGAGTACAGGATTGGGGAATGCGGAATGCGGAATGCGGAATGCGGAATTGTTGGGTATATTACCTTTTTTATCTTGTGTTGGCATTTTTCTCTTTTTTTTGAGTACTTAAAATCTATCTATTAAGACCAATTTTAGAACCACGAAACCCGCAACGTACATCCCGTAGTCCTCACATTCTTCTCTTTCCACCTTCGACTCGACCGAGCTCGTCGCAGGCCGCATTCCGACATCCGCATTCCGACTTCTTCTTATTTCCCACTTCCGCATTCCGACTTCCGAATTCCACTAATGATCCACACCGGATTTTGAGCTTCCAGTCTTTCGGCCCACGGCATCTTGCGGCTGTGACTGATTTGTGCCTGCACCATGGATGTTTTGAGACCGAGCGCTTCCAGCGTTTCCATGGCAGTGAGAACATTCGGCATCAGGACTGTATTTATGACAACAATGCCGTCGGCTTTCAAAAATAATACCGCGACCTTGATTATTTCCTGTAAAGTTTTGCCGCCGCCGCCGATAAAGATCCGGTCCGGCTGCGTAAGTCCGGCCAATCCTTCGGGCAGCACCGCCTGAACAACGTCCACATTAGTGATTTCGAACCGATTAATGTTGGTCTTAATCTGATTAATTCGTTTGCGGTTTCTTTCAACCGCAATGACTTTCCCTTCTCCGACGAGCAGTGCAGCTTCAATTGATACCGATCCGCTCCCAGCACCGAGATCCCACAGAACCTGACCCGGCAAAAGCTGTAGTTTCGCCAGACTGATGGCTCTGATTTCAGATTTGGTGATCAACCCCTTCTCATGCTCAAATTGATGATCCGGTATTCCCAGATGGGGTGTTTGCTTTAGTTCTGGCTCCCCGTTGATTCGTTTTAAAATCAACAGATTAGGCTCTGAAAATGTCATTTCAGACGCCCGATCCAGATGATACCAGTCAAATCGTTCGAGTTTGGTCCCCAATGCTTCTAGGACGCACATTTTTATATTGGCAAACTCTTCCGTTATCAGTCCCTTGGCAATCCGGGCCGGATTGTTGGTTGGATCGGTGAATACTGCAACTGTTTTTCCTTCATTTAGCGCTTTAAATATTGCTCGGTCATTCTTACGTCCGTGCAGACTCACGACCTGAACCTGGCTCCAGGGCTCTTTGATACGGGCAAAGGCTGCAGCAATAGATGAAATATTCGGATAAATATCAACATGTTTTGGACCTAAGGTTTTTATCAGAATTGAACCGATTCCGAAAAAAAGCGGATCTCCTGAGGCCAAAACCACTATGGATTGAGTCGACATTCGGTCCTTGATGAATTCTACAGCTTTGGCGATATTTTTATCAATCGGCTGCTTCTGAGCGGCGGTTTCCTTGAAATAGTCCAGTAAGCGTTGTCCGCCGACTAAAATATCTGCTGATTCAATTATCCGCAGATGCCGGGCAGTCAAATCCTCCGGTGATAACCCCATACCGATGATTGCAACCGGTTTCATACTATGCCCCCCTATTCCGGACGAGCCTGAAATGAAGATTGAAGATTTGTGGATGTCGCTTCGCTCCGTCATATTTAAAAAATAGACAGAATACCTTACTTCAATATTGGATATTCAGTATTCGAAATTCGATATTCGCTTTTTATAAACTCCGCAAGACAGGGCCTCTTTATCGATTATACTGGCCGCTTCGGCAGGCACCGGCTGTGCTGGTCCGCCTCCGGCGGAAAACCTGACACCTGGTGCAACCTTTTTTTAAAAACGAATTAATCCGCCCCGACAACGTTCAATGACCCGCGCAAGTCTCAAATTATCCATTCTGTCTCATCATTACCTGTTTATGCTATTTTCCTGGGCGGAGTAATTATCGGAGTCAAAGAATATTTTGCCTTTATAATCAAAAATTACGCTGCGTATTGTTAAATTGGTACCCGCAAATTTCTTGGCGGATTCAACGATTTGTCTGCCCACATGAAAAATTACTTCCGGACATGGCTGACCAATGAGATCAAAGGCATGCCGGGCGGTGTTTGCGGCCAAGACAGTTTTTGTAAAATCTTTATCGCTGGTAATTTCATGTGCCCATTCGGCAAGTTTACTCATGGTCAGGGCCGATTTGGCGGCATGGGTGTGCTCAACCCCCTGGGCCATTTTAAGCGCTTTGCCGAAAAATACGGCGAGCGTAACCCGGTCAAAGCCTCTTTTTGCAGCGGCCTGCAAGGACATCTTAAAAAAATCGCCGATCTGGATGAAAGCCTCCGGTGATATGCGGGGCCAATGAATCTGGGCATACCGCTCGCTGCGGCGACCTGTGGTCAAAACCACCTGATTTAACCCTGCCGCCCGGGCCACCGACAGGGCGGATTTAATGGTGGCAATAAAGGCATCATGGGACATGGGCCGGACAATTCCGGTTGTTCCCAGTATCGATATGCCGCCCAGAATACCCAGCCTGGCATTCAGAGTCTTCTCAGCCAATACCTGACCCCGGGGCACAAATATTTCGGTACTGACGGTAAAATCCGGGGAATCTTGGCCCAGCACATCATGAATCGCTTCGGTAATCATTTGGCGGGGACCGGGATTAATCGCCGGCTGTCCCGGTGGCACCTCAAGGCCCGGTTTGGTGACACGACCAACCCCCTTACCGCCCCGAATAATTATGTGCGGCCCGTAATTGGGCCGTTGTCCGGTTTTTGATTTTGTCAGCATCACCCGGGCGCCGATTTCAGCTTTATGGGTGACATCCGGATCGTCCCCGGCATCCTTGATAACGCTGCATTCCGCCCTGCCCTCCCGGGCCGAGTGGCACAGATGAACCGGTATGGTGATGCAATCTCCGGTCAGCAACCTGATTTGCACGGCAGCTGGTTTTTTTCCTTCGACAATTAAGCGAAGTGCGCCCTTGGTGGCCGCCGCCGCCGCAGTGCCGGTCGTAAATCCTGTGCGAAGTTTTCTTTTCATCGGAGCCCAACCCGGAGAAACCGGAATAAACTGCCGCAAAGGCACTCAGACACATAGTAAAATATAGGATTAATAATCATCTTTGTGTCATAGTGTCTGGGTGGCGAAAATATTTTTTCATGATATCAATAGATTTCCCAATAAAGTCATAATCGCTTATCCTAGCTTATGCGACATAGTAGAAAACAATCCCGACCAATATAATGCTGGCCACCCGAAACCCCTGACCCAGCAACAAAAGCTGAGTACCCATTTTCGGCGAAAAAATACCGATATAGCGCGGCAGTTGATGGCGCAAAGCCCGCACCGGAAAGGCCAGGATATTTCCGATCAACAAGGCCAGGACCGTTTGTTTGATGGTCAAAACCCCCGCTTCCAGCAAGGCACCGGCCGCGGCAAAGCCGGATGTAAATTCGGCCGCAAAACTTAAAATAATGACCGACAGAGATTCCATCGGCATAAAGGATGTAACGACATATCCGGCCAATGCCTCGCGCAGCAGCTTGAACAGGCCCATTGTATTAAATATAAAAACCAATGAGTATATGGGAACGACATACACCGTAATTTTTGCCATACGCTGTGGCAATCGAGATTTAATGCGGTGCCAGATGTTACCCATGGCATTCTTTTTTCCTGTTGGTGCCCCGTCATGTGCATCTGCGGCATCTTTTTCCCATGGCGGCAGCACCAGTCGCCCGCAAGCCAGAAATAAAATTGTACGCAATACCACAGCCAGAAAGGTAATCATAAAATAAAGTGCTCCGGCCCAGCCTGTGAGCGGAATAACAATGAAAAATGTCGTTGGCAGATGGAGAAAAAAAGCCGGCAATTGATTGATAAAGTTGGACAAGAACAACTGCCGGCGGGTTATCTGACCCTCCTTGAAGAAATCCAATAACATGGCATTGGCGGTTAGGCCCGAAAAAAATGCTGCCGTAAAGGCTGCGCTGCAATGATCACCAAGATGACCGAATCGAAACAGGGGACGGGCCAGTACAGCCATGGTCCCAATCCAGCCGGAAGCCTCAATGATTTGTCCAATCAACAGCCCCAAGGTAATAAACAGCATCAAACGCGCCAGGGGCCACAACAGCCTGGATACAATGAGAGTTGCGTCTAACCCTTCAATCAAAATCAGGGCGCCTAAAATGATGATCAACGAAATTGCCAGCGATACGAACAAAGCTCTATATTGTTTTTTATCGTCGGCTTTTGCCGTCCGGGAGTTCATCATTCAGGACTAAATTTCTCTCTTTGCATTTCATGGTTTCAGGTAGCATCGGTTCCAAGGTTCATCCTTCTTGCGTGCCATTATTTGTCGATTGCTTGCTTATAATCAACGTCCAGTAATCAGGCTTTCTCTGACTTAACTCTTCGATATCTTTAATTATTTCCTCACTCGACTGCCCGCAGCTTTTGACACCTACACAGTTCGGGTACTTGCCGGATTCATCAATGGCCGCTTTGATATCCGGAACATTGCGATAGGCCTTCAAAAAAACCACATTCTCCGGTTTGCCGTTCAGTTCCCGCAAACGATTGCCCCCTTTTACGCCGGAAACCACCATCAGCGATTCTTCGCCTTCCACCAGCGGCGTATTCAGACGGGCTGCTGCTGCCTGGTAAGAGGTGATGCCGGGTACGGTTTGAGCCTCCAGGTGTGGCGCCAGCGTTTGAACGTGCTTTAAAATATAGCCGTAGGTGGAATAGGTCATGGAATCACCCAGGGTCAAAAACGCAACATTTCGCCCCTGTTCAAGTTCGCCAATGATCGTATGGGCATGTTCTTTCCAGGCTCTTCGCGTTTCGTTTTTGTCGCTGGTCATTGGAAACCTGAGCGTTTTCACTGTGGTGCTGTCAGGAATGTGCTCGCTGGCGATATTAACCGCCAGACTGTGGTTGTTTTTAGTGGATGCCGCTGCAAATACAATGTCCACCTGGTTTAAAATCTTTGCAGCTTTAATGGTGATCAAATCCGGATCACCCGGCCCCACGCCAATGCCGTACAGAATTCCGGCTTTTTTGTTCATGATGTCCTCTGTCATACTTGTTAAAATCACCTATTTTTCTTTTGCCAATAATATCAGTGCATTGACAACACTGGCCGCCAGATTTGATCCGCCTTTGCGGCCTATGTTTGAAATATAGGGATAGTCCATTTCCAAAAGCGCTGCTTTGGACTCTGCCGCGTTTACAAATCCCACCGGCAATCCGATAATCAAGGCCGGCCGGACTTTGCCTTCATTGATCAATTCAATTAGACGCAGCAAAGCGGTGGGGGCATTGCCGACGACATATATTCCTCCTTCCATGTCGTCCGCAGCCATATCCACCGCGACTTTAGCCCGGGTCGTGCCGTTTGATTTCGATTTTTCGTGGATCAGGGGATCATTCATATAGCACTTCACAGTGCCGCCGAATTGCGCCAATTCTTTGGTACGGATCCCGACCCGGGCCATATTTGTGTCCGTGATAATCATTTTGCCGTTGCGAATTGCTTTGATCCCGGCTGCGATAGCACCCGGGTGAAAGCGAACCAGTTCTTTGAATTCAAAATCAGCCGTGGTATGGATCATGCGCCGGACAATGGCCCATTGTAATCCATTGAAATCATGATGTCCGACCTCGCGGTCAATGATGGCAAAACTGGTACTTTCGATTTCTGCTGGTTTCATAATCTAAGTTCCTTGGTAACAAATTAGATGTCTTTAAAAGGCCACGAATTATCGCGAATTTTCACGAAAGTATTAATTTTGTTATACTTGTCCCTGCTTTCGTTGTAATTCGTGGAAATTCGTGTCCATCCGTGGCTAATTAAATTTAAATAGGCTAAAGTCATAAGTTCTTTCTATGGCGATAAATCCGGCAGCTTTCCACAAAATGACCGGCTACCGTCGGCTGACTGCCGAAATGAAGATGATTGTAGCTTCCCAGAGTCAGGTTGATCTGATACCCCTCAGGCGGTCTGTCCAATCCGGATCTGTCCGAGATCTGATAGACAGTCTGAAATCCGGGCGCCAGCCTGGACAGTTCTGAATAATGAAACTCATGTCCCCGGATGCTTAGATCCCGCTTTCCGATAGCCGTGTCGCCGGTCAGAGTTATCTCGCGATAACCAAGGGCTTTAAGCCGCGGGAACATTTTTGTTGCAAACGGAAAACAGCCGGTCATCGGATAGCTCGCATTATTTTGATCAACCAACTCCTCGCAAAGATACATGAACCCACCGCATTCACCGTAGATCGGCATGCCATCCCGGCTTTTTCCCCTGATCCGATCTCGTAACCTCCTATTTTCAGAAAGTTTCCCGGCAAAAAGCTCCGGATAGCCACCGCCCAAGTACAGTCCGTCAGTATCTTGCGGTAAATCATCATCCGCCAACGGTGTAAAGGGGACAATTTCAGCCCCATGCGCTGCCAGCAAATCAAGGTTGTCCTGATAATAAAAACAAAAGGCATTGTCCCGGGCCACCGCGATACGCACCTGTTTAGCTTGAGAAACTATTTCTTCCCCGCCTGGCCGGGGCATATTTAGAACCGGCAAATCATTTAGCAGCATATCCAGATCGATGTTCTTTTCGATGATATCGGCCAGTCCATCGATAGTTTGCCGGGTCAGCGGGTGATCTTCGCGGGTGACCAGGCCCAGGTGTCTTTCCGGTATCGCAATGTTTTCATTGCGAATTACGCCTCCCAGGCAGGGCATTTTAATACGTTCCTGCATCGCATCTGCCAGGTACTTCAGATGCCGCCGGCTGCCCAGGTTGTTAAGTATGACCCCGGCATAATTTAGCTGATCATCAAAATGTTCAAATCCCATGACCACCGCGGCAGCGCTGCGGGCCATGCTCGCGGCATCCACCAGCAAAATCACCGGAACCCCAAGCCATTTGGCCATCTGGGCGGTTGACCCCGCTTCCGATTTACCGTCGTACCCGTCAAAAAGTCCCATGACCCCTTCAATGACGGCGACATCGGCATCTTGTGCGGCTCGTCTGAAGCACTCAAGGTTATATTCTTTTGACAGCATCCAGCCGTCCAGATTTTTGCTGACCGTCCCGACAATACGGGTGTGGTGTCCGGGATCGATGAAATCCGGACCGACTTTAAACGGAGCAACCTTTAATCCGCGCCGTGACAGGGCCGCCATCACCCCTAAGGCAATGGTGGTTTTGCCGCAGCCGCTTTTGGTTCCGGCAATCACAAGTCCTTTGATAGTCCAATCCTTCTGTTAAATTTATAAAAAAGTATACTTATTTTGTAACACTCTAAATGTCTGAATTTTGCCAGGAATTAACACGAATTTTCACGAATATTTTTTTTTGTTATCAGTGTCCCCGACTTTTGAATCTTGTTATAATTCGTGTTCATTCGTGCATATTCGTGGCTTTAATAAAATTTAAAGATATTCTCATTCATCTTTTTAATATTTTCGATGCCTTCTCATCGAAAATTTTGGGATAAAGATATTTTCCGATGAGATAGATTCCTTCCAGCAAACGCATGGTCGGCCGCGAGACGATTTTTTCATCAACGATATAGATCTGATCCATCGCCACCGCTTTGATGATGTTAAAACCGGGTTCCTGTTTGATAATTGAAAGCGTCGGCCGGTTCATCGTTCCGTACTGGGCCAGATAGACATCAATTTCGGGTGCATGGGATAATATGCGCTCTTTACCGTAATAGGCGATATTGGTATTTCTAACCGGATCGGCATCCGCGGCAATGTTGATACCGCCGGCGCTTTCCAGGGCAAATATGGCCATGGAATCCGGTGCAAAGGTTTTCATTTTACTGTGAATCGCTTCGAAATATACCCGTTTCCGGTTGACCCGAGACCCGATTAAATCCTTGAATTCACCAATTGATTTATTAAACTGTGAAATCAACTGTTGTGCCCGGTCTTGTTTGCCGGTCAAAATACCGAGCACCGCCAAATAGGTAAACATCTCGTCGATGGTTCCGGGCTGCAGCGACACAATGGTAATCCCGGACTTTTCAAGCATCGTAACAAATTGCGGATAACCCCGATCGATCATCGGACGAATCAATACCAGATCCGGACGGGCCGCTAAAAATTTTTCCGGATCGTCATGATAGGAAAACACCGGTTTACTCATGGCTTGCGCTGGATAATCATCGTGTTGCGAAACCCCGATAATTTCCTTGAAAAGCCCGAGGGAAAACAGGTTTTCCGTGTGGGCGCCGTAGAGGGATATCACCCGTTTAAACGGCTCCTGAATGACAATTGGACGGCCGGCCTGATCGATGATAGTGCTCGGTGTCGGGATGCTGAATTGACCGCTCGCAAAACCGGATGCGACCGGTGCACCCCATACCGCTGCGATGATCAGTAGCGGGATCAGACTCAATTTTATGGGTTTAGGCTGCTGCATGTTAGTTTTTTCGAAATACAACTTGCAATGAATCCGAATAGTTATCATAGTAAACTTTCGAATCTACATTAAAAACCGAACCGACTACCTCGGGATTCAAAATTTCCTTTACCGGCCCGTGGTTCACAATCTGCCCGTTGGACATGAATATCAGATAATCGCAGTACGCCGCCGCCAGATTGATATCCTGCAATACGGCAATGACGGTTTTCGCATCCGATTGAACACCGCCGGCAGCAAGATTCAAGAGGCTGAGCGTATAATTAATATCCAGATTGGATGTGGCTTCATCCAGAATCAGGACCGGCGTGTCTTGGGCCAGGGCCCGGGCGAAAACAACGCGTTGGCGCTCTCCCCCGCTCAGTTCGGTAACATAGCGGTCGGCAAATTCCACAATCTCGCTTTTATCCATAACTTCCCGCACGATCGTCCAATCGTCGGCTGAAGGTGCGGCAAATCTCGCAATGTGCGGGTACCGCCCCATCATGACGATCTCCTTTACGGTAAACGGGAAGTTGATATAAAAATTTTGCGGAACCAGGGCAATCTCTTTCGACAATTCCAGCTTGGAATAGGATGAAAGCGCCTTGCCGCGGTAGCGGAGTTTTCCGTTTGTCGGCTGTCGGTGTCCGGCAAGCAAATCCAGGATAGTGGTTTTGCCGCTGCCGTTGGGTCCGATGATACCGTAAAATTTTTCCGGCGCAAGGTTGATGCTAAAGTCATCGATGACTTTTTTATCCGTAAAATAAAATGTGACTTGGTCCAATTCGAAAGGCATGGCTACAATATTTTACCGGTGCGCTGCTGCTTACGAAACAGGTAACAAAAAAACGGACCGCCGATCAGGGCCGTCAAGACACCAATCGGTATTTCGGTCGGCAATACAGCCCGGGTTATCGTGTCGGCACCCAGCAGCAGAATAGCGCCTGCCAATAGTGAAACCGGAACCAGCCGCCGATTGTCCGGCCCGGTGATTAATCTCATCATATGCGGAACCAGCAGCCCCACAAATCCGATGATTCCGGATACAGACACGCATATGGCTGCAACCAGCGATGCGGCTACCAGCAGCACCAAGGTCACTTTTCGGGTATCAACTCCCAGCGACGATGCCGTTCGATTACCCAGCGACATCAGGTTCATATCCCGTGCAAAAAAGATAAAAATCAAGAACCCGATAGCGACAAATAAAAAAATAAGTCCCACATCGGTCCAGGTTTTCGAGCCGAAACTTCCCATCAACCAGAAAATGATAACGGAAACCTGTTCATCGGCAATATACTTTAATAAACTGATCCCGGCTGATAAAATTGCCGCCACGATGATACCGGAAAGTATCAAATTATTCGAAGAAAACCCACCGCTGGCAGAGGAAAGGTAGACGACAAACAGCAAGGTCCCAACCGCGCCGCCAAAGGCAAACAACGGTACGGAATACATGCCTAAGAATCCGATATTCAACAAAATAGCCAGTGAGGCACCAAAGGCTGCACCGGCAGACACGCCCAGCGTGTAAGGGTCCGCCAACGGATTTAACAGAATACCCTGGAAAACAACACCGGATATAGCCAAACCGCCGCCGACTATGGCAGACGATAAAATCCTGGGCAATCGCACATCCACCACCACCACCGGAAAAATTGAATCCATGCCCTTGAGAAAATCGACCTGTCCGCTAAATTTGGCAGCAATGATCTTGATCACAGCGCCAGCGGGAACTTTGATATAGCCCATTCCGGTTGAGACAATGATGACTGCAACCAGAGCCGTCGCTAACAGGATCAGTTGGACAGTCGTAGCTTCTCTTAAGCCTATTCGAAAATCTCCTGTTTATTCATCCGGGCCATAAGACACTTCGATACCAATAAAAAAACCCTTCAAGCTTTTGCGGCTTGAAGGGTTGCACCCAGTTTTCTTGGCCCTTGTTTAGATTGTTGCCAGGCTTCTGTCCCAACGCAGAGCTATGGCGGTCTGCTAAGGCAGGTCTTCTGGCTTCCCCGCCCTTTTAGCTACCTTCCCATAACGATCCATCGAAACAGTGGCGTACCACGACTAAAAAGGTTCCCCTTTCATTCAAACTGAAAGAGGCGGGGTCACAGCGGCGGGACCACTCCCGAATTACACGGGATTCCCTATTAAGCTTGCGCACCTCAGTTGAACATCAAATATGTGAAAGAAGGCATTTTGTCAAGTAATTTATCCGCCTGAAGATCGTTATGTCTCCAGAAATTTCAATTGGTAAATTATATAGTATACCAACCGGTCGACATTTATCGGGTGGAGAAATTATGCTTGACAAAATTTTTCAGTTAATCTAATTGAGTTCGGAAAATTGATTGTGAGACGTGATGGTGCCCCTCAGGGGCCGAACAGGGAAACCGGTGCAACTCCGGTGCGGACCCGCCGCTGTAATCGGGGACGAAACCCGCTAAAGGCCACTGATCTGTCTATAAACAGATCGGGAAGGCAGCGGGGACTAGATTGATCCGAGAGCCAGAAGACCTGCCACTGAGACTCAATTAACCCGTGTTTGAGGAGACGGTAAATCTTCAGGCGTATTTTACGCTTGGAGATTTTTTTTTGGGCCGCCGGCCGAGCTGATTATTTCAATTTTGGTATATAAAATTTCAAACAGGAGGAATACAATGATGAATCTGGCAGAAATCGCAAAAGGTATCCAGCCCGTCGACCAGGAATGGATTGCAAAGGCCCGGGAGAGAACCGCGCAACTGGTGATGCCGACACGCGCCCTGGGACGGCTGCATGAGATCTCCGAACAACTTTGCGGAATCCAAACGACCCTGCAACCATCCATAAATCGCAAAGCGGTTCTGGTGATGGCCGGCGATCATGGAATAGTTAACGAAGGTGTCAGCGCGTATCCGCAGGAGGTCACCGGCGCCATGATTCAAACTTTTTTGGCAGGAGGTGCCGGTATAAATGCCATTTGCCGACATGTCAGCGCTGAGGTTTATGTAGTTGATATGGGAATCATTGCCGACTTTGCGAACCTTGATGTGCCGGCTGGCGACCGATTGATTATTCATAAAATTGCCCCGGGAACAGCTAATTTTGCTCAAGGACCGGCGATGTCCATGCGGGAAGCTGAACAGGCCGTGATGTCAGGATTTCAGGAGGCATCCAAGCTTTTTCAGGACGGCGTTGAAATTATCGGGACCGGCGATATGGGTATCGGCAATACAACACCTTCAGCTGCTATCGGTGCCGTTTTATGCGGTACCGATCTGGCGGAAATGGTCGGGCGCGGCACCGGTGTCGATAATGAAGGCCTTTCACGCAAACAGGAGGTTATCCGTCGCGGCATCGAGGTCAATAACCCCAAACCGGAAGATGGTTTAGATGTATTGTCCAAGGTCGGCGGTTTTGAAATTGGTGGGATTGCCGGCTGTGTCCTGGCCGGCGCCTATCATCGCCGTCCCGTAATGATCGATGGATTCATTTCGACTGCCGGAGCGCTCATAGCCCATGCGATCTGCCCCACGGTGGTGGCGTATCTGTTTTCAGGCCATTGTTCGGAGGAGCCCGGACACCGGCATATGCTGAAACATCTAAATCTGAATCCAATTCTGGACCTGGGCATGCGTCTCGGTGAGGGTACCGGCGGCGCCATGGCCATGAGCATTGTGGATGGGGCCCTGAGAGTTTTTAAAGAGGTGATGACGTTTGCTGAGGCAGGCGTGGCCGACAAAGAACCCTGACAAAAATTGAAGATTGAAGATTGTCAATTGAAGATTTGTGGTATTTTATCGATTTATATTATCCCTAAATAAGACAGAGCAAAGCGATATCACCCTTCGATATTCTGCGGCCTTTAGATCACGTCTTCAGCGTGATTCGCCTTTCTGAGGATTTCATAATTATTTATTCTTCAATCTTCAATATTCACTTTCGGGAGTTCATTCCCAGTGGTCGTCGCCCTTGTTTTCCAGATCAATGGTATCATTCTCATTTTGGGGACGGGTTTCGGGTTGGCGCCGTTTAGGATACCGCGTTGCTGGATCCACCCGATGGTAGGATACCGATCCACGCTCATTGATAAACGAATTCAGCAGCCAGCTGATCGCGCTTATTATCAAAGAGCCAAAAATCGCATACCAGAACCCATCGACGTCAAAACCGGTGATCACACCCGATGCCGTTTTCAGCATCAGGGCATTGATCACAAAGGTGAAAAAACCAAGGGTTAATATGTTGATGGGAAGCGTTAGAAGAATTAAGATGGGGCGAAACAAAGCGTTTAGTATTCCCAGCATTGCGGCAGCAAAAAATGCCGATACAAAACCGCTTACCTGAATACCGTCAAGCAAATAGGAAGTTAAAATGATGGCCCCGGTTAATGTCAACCATCTAATAAAGATTCCATTCATTAATGTAAGGCTATCGGTTGTTAATCTTTTCTCTTAACAAATGGGAGCACCTGAAAGTCACCACGCAACGCTGCCCCAGCATCATGTCGTCACCGGTGGCGGGATTTCTTCCTCGCCGCTCTTTTTTCTGTTTCACGCAAAATTTGCCGAACCCGCTAATCAAGACATCCTCACCCTTTCCCAAGGTGCTTTTGATTTCCTCCAGCAGGATTTCAATCAACTCAGCGGATCTATTTTTAGCAAATCCGAGGTCATTGTGAACAGCATCTACAATCTTTGCTTTTGTCAGTGTCATCGATCAGTAGCTCCTGTGCTTCGAAAACCGTTAATTTCCGTGTTACCCCCCAGTAATCATATTGGAATTGCCAAGAAGTCATGTCAACCGGAAAACTGCGGCAATTCCAGTGTGCTTTATCTAAAGACGCATCTTTTATACCGAGCGCGATAAAAAACTGCTCATGCACACACGGCGGTTTATAATTTTATCCTCTGTCCTAAAGCACAGGGTTTTTTAACTGTAACTATCTGAATTTGTCAACTTAAAAATGTTAATGAAGGAAATTTATATAATGAGTGATCTATTCTACGATAGCAAAACTGCATGAATCATGACAGCAAGGCACCCCGATCATTTGCTTCCTTAGCGGCCCAAACCGGATTTAAGATTGAAGATTTATATTAAAAATCAAACCCATTCCTTAAAACCAATACCCAGTACCAGATACCGAGTACCCACCAATTGAGTTTCACTCAATTGGGGTTAAATATTCAATCGTTATAAGATAATGGGTACCGCAGCTTTGTAAAAAACGGCATTACCGTTTATTTTATAGACTTTCACCGCTGCTGGAATCAGCACCGAATCACCCTTTTTAATTATTATGCTGTTCTTCGCAGCAATATCTTGCAGGACAGCTTCGCCAGCCGAACACAATACGATTTCAGCGCTTCGATGAGTCGAACTTAAATAAGAACGTTCCTCTGAAACGGATATCGAAGAAAGGACAAATTCATTGGCCGGAGTGATAAATAATTTTTCATTTTCGCCACAATCTCTTGTCTGCAGGAGATCGATCGGGCGGGGTTCAAAGTTGACCACCTTCAGCAACTCAGGCAGATCGATATGTTTGGCAGTAAGACCCCCTCTCAGGACATTATCTGAATTTGCCATTAACTCGACCCCCAGGCCTTCCAGATATGCATGCAGTTCTCCAGCCGGCAAAAAAAGGGCCTGCCCCGGCTCCAGACATATCAGATTTAGCAGGATCGGCGATAAAACACCGATATCGGAGGGATACTCCTCTGAAAGCTTTTTCATCCAATCAATGGAATTTTGATCGTAAATTTTGGCTATATTTTGCACGGCTTCGTCGACAATCCGTTTTTGTTTTGCCGGATCCATGGTCATCAGGTCTGTATAAAACACTTTTAAGCCATAAGAATCCGGATTTGTTTTCAGCCGATCCAGTTCATCGCTTAAACCCGCAGGACAGGCCGATGTCATCAAACCGATAATTTCGGGAATAGTCCGAAATCCAGATAAGGCATAAAATTTGGATACTGCACAAATACATTCCGGTTTATGATTAGCGTCCTTGTAATTGCGATTTGGGGCATCCAGGGGAATATTCTGCCTGTTTTCTCTTTCAAATCCGTCTCGGGCCTGGGCCAGATCGGGGTGGGCTTGAATAGAAAGTGGTTTTGCCGCTGCCAGCACTTTGAACAGATAGGGGAGTTTATTGTGAAAAGTTTCGGATATGTCGGGGCCTAAAATCTCATGCGGATACTTCTGGATCAACTCAATCAATGGTAGTCGTTTTCCCTCATAGCTTACAAGGGATGAGGCTTTTGAATGGGCTCCCATCCAAAGTTCAGCCCAAGGTTTGCCTGATGGGTTTTCCTTATCAAGAAGTTCTGGAATGGCGCTGGGAGATCCCCAGGCATAAAATTGGATGGTATTCTGCAGCAATCCGATCATCTTCATTTTTTATCTCCATCGTTAAGAATCATGTCCCTGAGGACCAGGTTATTAATATTGGAATAAATTACTTATGTTTTTGATTAAAGTGGCGATATAAATTTCGTATTCGACCTTTTGAATCATATATTTTTAAATAGTGAGTTAGCTTTGCTATAATATCCTGATTTCTTGACGGAAATTTATTATTATTATATGATTAATAAATTATGTGAATAACAGCAAGTTATTTCGAACGTTAACCCAACTATCCACCTTAGCAACAATTTATAATTATGATCGCAATCGAATCAGCCGGCATTACCGATGTAGGCAAAAAACGGAGAGGAAATGAAGATGCCCTGTTTCTGGATGACACACTGGGACTCTATGTCGTGGCTGACGGCATGGGCGGCCATCGGGCCGGTGAAATAGCCAGCCAGCTGGTTGTCAAAACCATCAGCAGATATATCCTGCAATCCAAAAACAACGGTGACGCTGAAAAACACATTCATCCGAACAATACGCTCTCACATGAAGCCAATCGACTTCTTTCCGGTATTCGACTGTCCAACAAGGTTGTCCATGAAGCTTCCCTTGACAATGAGGCCTGCCGCGGGATGGGATCCACCGTCTCTGCCGTCTACTTTACCGACGGCACGTTTATTGTGGCCAATGTTGGAGACAGCCCGATTTATCTGATACGGGACGGCAAAATCAAATTAATTTCTGTACTCCATACCGTGATGGCTGAGCAAGCAGCAATTAATCCTGCAAACGCCCAAAAACTGGGTAGGGAATTCAGACATGTGCTGACCCGGGCCATGGGCACAGACGGATCTGTAAATGCCGATATTTATGAAATTCAATGCTTTAAAGACGATATCCTGGTGATCAGCTCTGATGGTTTAAGCGATAAAGCGTCACCGGATGAAATCCTCGAGCTGGTCATTCAGAATGGATTGGACACGGCCTGTCAGAAACTCGTGAAACTGGCCAATGATCGCGGTGGTGATGACAATGTGACCACGATCGTGCTTAAGGTCAAGATGATTAAAAATTCCCGGTTAAATTTTAGCCGCATGAAGGCCACCACCACCAGATTTTTTTCCAAATACTTCTCGAACGGAAAAATGTAATCTCCCAGGAGCATTAGGATGCCGATTATAACTGTAAAATTCAAAAATACGGCCATTGATGTTTATCAGCTGCAAAAGGGTGTATCTCTGACCATTGGCCGTCGTAAAAATAATGACGTGGTGATTGAAAACCTGGCGGTTTCAGGACATCATGCCAAAATTGATTCGGTGGGTGACGAATTCGTGCTAATTGACCTGCAAAGTAAAAACGGATCATTTGTCAATGAGAAGATAATCAATTCACACTGGCTTAAGAACGGCGACGTTATCAACATCGGTAAGCATTCGCTTGCTTTTAAATATACCGCTGATGAGCAGATACCTGATAACGGTTCCGATAAAATTGATCAAACCATGGTAATGGATACGAGTCAGTATCGCTCCATGATGAAAAAGAGTGAGCCGAATGTCCCCAGACCTCTCATCAAATATGATACGACAGACTCAGCCGGTGGTTTGGCCTTTTTAGCCGGTGGAAGCGGTAAAATTAAGCTGTCCAACCAGATTACCAAAATCGGAAAGGATCCAAAATCCGACATTGTGATTAAAGGTATGTGGGTCGGACAAACATCGATCACCATCAGTAAAAGACCCGATGGTTTTTACATAAGCTATGTTGGCGGGATGTCCAAGCCCAAAATCAATGATCAATTGATTAAACATTCCAGCATCCTCAACGATCTTGATATCATCGACATCGGTCCGACAAAACTGCAGTTTCATGATCTAAGCCTTAGTAAAACCAGAATTATTAAAATTGACAAAAAAACCGACCTGCCCGCACCAGATGCCGAATAAAATCTTATGTAACGAGGACTTGACTGACTATACAAAGTATACTTGGTTGTTTAAACTAGCAAAACTCTATCTGGCCCATGGATTCTTCGCTAAATAGGTGATATATCTGAAAGCATGAAAATTGCCTATCTGCATTATCACCTCAAAACCGGCGGCGTGACCACCGTTTTAAAGCAGCAATTATCGGCCATCGGCCGGCAGACTGAGCAACTTGTAATTACCGGGCAAACGCCGCAGACACCCTTGGATGCCGCTACTGTCCACATCCCCGAGCTTGGCTACAGCAGTGATTATAACGGCACGTTTAAGCCGGTTGATGCGGCTCGGGCAATCATCAAGGCCATTCGCTGCAAATTTAAGGGGCCGTGTGACATACTTCATGTTCACAACCCGACCCTGGCCAAAAATCGACATTTTTTGGCTATTTTAAAACTATTGCAGCAAGAAGGCCTCAGTCTGCTTTTACAAATTCATGACTTTGCAGAGGACGGACGACCGCTTGCTTATTATTCTGACCCCTACCCGGCCGATTGCCATTATGGAGTTATCAATCAGCGTGATTATCAAATTTTGCTTAAATCCGGTTTAAAACAAGACGGCTTGCACCTGATGGAAAACACCGTCACCATCCCCAATATTGCCAAAAAACCTGAGATTGAAGACGGCACGGCAGTATACCCGATCCGGGCCATCCGGCGCAAAAATGTCGGGGAGGCCATTTTGTTATCCCTGTTTTTGGAGGCGGGACAAACCGTGCAGATCACCCTACCACCCAATAGCCCGGCGGATATAAAAAGCTACCGTGCATGGAAAAATTTTGTGCGGGATCAGAACTTAAATGTAGCATTTGATCAGGGGTTGAGCCACGATTTCGAGGCTCTGGTTTTGTCTGCCGGTTTGCTGATTTCAACCAGTATTACCGAAGGATTCGGATTTTCTTTTTTAGAACCCTGGCTATTTGGTAAATTGCTTTGGGGACGAAAGCTTGCCGATATCTGTCGTGATTTCGAGAGCAACGGTATCCGTCTTGATCATCTATATACCGGCCTATATGTTCCCATTGATTGGATTGGCCTGCGACAATTTCGCGACAAGTGGCATGATTGCGTATTAAAGACCTGTGCGCTGTTTAATTTCTCCATTGAAAATGCCCGCCTGCGGGACGCCTTCGATCATATAACATCAGATGGGGTAGTCGATTTTGGGTTGCTGGACGAGTCATCTCAGAAAAGGGTTATGTTACGCTTAATTCCGCGTGGCAGGGATTCAGCCAGGTTGATCCAGATCAATCCTTTTCTGGCAGCTCCGGGTACTGTTTCCGACAAAAACGGATTAATCGCCAACAACAAACTGGCTATTTTACGTGCATACAACCCGAGCGCGTACACTAAGAAATTGATGAATGTATATCAGAAGGTGAGCACTATTCCGATCAAACAAAATATAGACAAAAATGTTCTGGTATCATCTTTTTTCAATCTGGAGAAATTCAGCCTGCTCAAGTGGCGTGATTACGAAGAGGAAAAATGAGCTGAAATGAACTAAAATTGTAAATTGCCTAAAATTATGGCGTCGCGATGCTCCATCTTACTATTTTATATGAACGCACTAGATTTGGCCGCCAGCAAGCTTAATATTCGCAAAGTCACATAGAAAGAATCTGCCGGCGCTCTTTTAATTTAATCGATAGAATACCTTAATTTTAGTCATTTTAGTCATTCTTTTGTAGCTCTACTAAAGCTATTTTCATGATAGAAAAAAAGTCCATTCAAAATTATATTCGCCGTCTGAAACCGATTCCAACATCTTTTGCACCGGCAGGCGATTTAACTCATGATATTCGGTGTGTGCTCTTCGACATCTACGGCACGCTGTTTGTCAGCGGATCGGGAGACATCAGTCTGGCAGAACAAGATTCGCCGCAAATGGAGGAAATCAAGTTCTTACTGGCAAAACATGAAATTCAGAAATCACCCCGGGTATTGCTGGACGAATTGCACGGCGCCGTAAAAGCCAGACATCTAGAGTTGCACCTCAAAGGCATCGATTTTCCCGAAGTTAAGATCGACCGGATCTGGCGGCAGGTGCTGCAGCCGAAGGATCAAGACAGCGTCAGACAATTTGCAGCGGAATTTGAATTAATTTCCAATCCCGTATATCCCATGCCCAATCTAGCCGATCTGCTGTCGACCTGCCGGCAAAAGGGTCTATTAATGGGAATCATATCCAATGCCCAATTTTATACACCCTATTTGTTCAATTGGTTTTTAGATTCTGATCCGGTCGGTCTGGGATTTAGTCCTGATCTAATCTTTTATTCGTATTGCTTCGAAATGGCCAAACCGACGGTGGCCCTTTTTAAAATGGCTGCTGATAAACTTAAAGAAAAACAGATTCAGCCCGCATCGGTCCTTTACATCGGAAACGATATGCTCAACGATATTTACCCTGCCCAAAAATCCGGATTCCAAACTGCGCTTTTTGCCGGGGATGGGCGATCGTTACGGTTGCGAACCGATGATCCCCGCTGCCGGCGTCTGACACCGGATCTGATCGTGACGGATCTGAGTCAACTTATTCGGCACATCCAATCTAAGCCGGAAAAAACGAATCACGCTGAAGACGTGATCTAAAGGCCGCAGAATATCGAATGTCGAATAACGAATGTCGAAGGAGGGAATCGCTGCGCTCTATCTTTTATATTAAATTGACAGAATGCATTCCTTCGACATTCGATATTCGATATTCTGCGGTTCTACGGTTCGCTTTTATGAGGATTCTATCATTTGTCATTCGACATTCGTCAATCGTCATTCCAATTCACTGCCAATCCACCGCGATTCGCATCATTTGATTTTGTTTGTCCTTAAAAATCAAATGCCCGTTATCTCGGCCGTAGCGATAAAGGTCTCTGGTGATTTTGACATCCTGACGGCAGTACTGAATAATCTCCAGGATGCGCCCCTCCTGCCACCATTGCAGGGCCTGCAGACCATCCGCGGATTTACTTTCCCCCAGAGTTGCCGAGGCCAAATGAGCCAGCGACAATCGAAAATCTAAATATTTTTTGACATCTTCCAAAATGTCCAAGCTTTTCAGATTCTGGAAATTGAAATCAGAATATCCCTTGAGCACCTGATAGTCAAAGCGCTTGATGTTAAACCCAATAACCAGGTCATACGTTTGCAGGCGATCAATAAACCGGCCGACCCGGTTTTCCATAAAATCGATAAAACGGTCCTGCTTTGAATCATAGAGCACGGCACAACTTATCTTCATTAAATCGGCGCGGTGCCAGCCGCCGACTTCAGCCGCTGAACGCTGGGTTTCAAGGTCAAATACGCCATAGTGCAGTATTCTTGACGGCCTTGCGACCACCCGGGAAACAGGGCTTTGCGGCTGCAAATTATTCTCATCTGCAGAAAGATCGGTCTGGGGCGTGTGTTTGAGTCTATCCAATATGAAGATCGCCGCCTGTTTATCAATCGGCCGATTGCCGGATCCGCATTTGGGCGAGTGGACACATGATGGACATCCGGCATCACAGGCGCATCCTGCAATGATCCCCCGGGTGTTTTCCAGCAAGTTTTCAGCACGGCTGAAGGTCTCGCGATTTATTCCTGCCCCGCCGGGAATACCGTCGTAGATAAACACTGCAGCACTGTTTAGCTGCGGATGAAAAAGGGTTGACAATCCGCCAAGGTCATTGCGATCCGCCAGTACCAGAAGCGGGAAGATGCCGATGGCCGCATGTTCCATGGCGTGAATGCCTCCCATAAAATCCAGATTGCCGGATTCGGCAGCGCGGTATATCCGGCGGGGTATCCTAAACCAGAGACTTTCAGTTTCAAAAATTTGAGGCGGAAGATCCAGATTTATTTTTTTTATCAATTTTTTGGTGAAGATATGTCGGATTTCATATTCAGTGACCTGATCCGTCAGCTTGATTTTTCCCGTATAGGCAGTGGTGCCCCAGACCGGTTTACTGCCATCGATATCCAGGATCTCAATTTCCTTGTAGCCTCTCACCTGGGTGTAATAATCCACATCGGCTTCAACCACGGTTATGGTCCTGGTGCTCAAATCCAGCGAGTCGACAATATAGCTGTCTCCGCGATGAAGGTAGATCGCCCCGGGATGGGTTTCGCGAAAGGCTCTGAACTCATCGATTTCTCCCCGGCTTTTCCCCGTCCCCTTGTCCACGATCTGATAGCGGTTGCCGGTTCCCCGAATATCCACCTCGCGGTGCGGTAACTTTCGCCGGGCATACAGCTCACCGCCATCGGCACTACGCAACAGGAGGCCGCTTTTCTCGAGATATTCGATGCTCGCGCGGGTATATTTATTGCTGGCCCACGGTTCATCAGTTTTCAAGGGGAGTTCGGCAGCGGCGCATTCCAAATGTTTGGCCAGTATGTGCAAATTATAAGGGTTGACCACCGCTGATTCCGGCTCCCGATTGATAAAATTTTCGGGATTTCGCATGAAAAACTGGTCCAGGGCATCTTCTCCGGCAATCAGGATCAAGGCGGAATCCTGGCCGCTGCGACCGACGCGGCCGCCCCGTTGCCAGGTGGAAACCACTGAGCCGGGATAGCCGACCAGAAGGCAAAGATCCAAATCACCGATATCGATTCCCAATTCGAGGGCACTGGTTGAGATAACCGCCAGAAGTTCGCCCCTTGCGAGCCGGGCCTCAATTTCCCGCCGCTCTTCGGGCAGAAATCCTGCACGATAGGCAGAGATGCGTTCAGCCAGGTCACCGGTCTGATCACCGGCCCAGATGGCAATCAGCTCGGTCATTTTGCGTGATTGGGTATAAACGATCGTTCGAAGATTGCGGTGAAGCGCTGCTTTTAAAAGCAGTATGCCCGTCTGAGCCGGGCCGGTTTCCGGATTTATAAAGATCAGATGGCGTTTGCCGCGCGGTGCCCCTGATTCAGTTATTGCCGCTACTTTAAGGCCGGTCAGTTGCCCGGCCAGTCGGGCCGGATTAGCGACCGTGGCGGAACTGAAAATGAAGGTCGGTGCGGCTCCGTAACGCTGACATAATCTCTGCAAACGTCTGAAAATTTGGGCCACATGCGACCCCATCACCCCGCGGTATGTGTGGACTTCATCAATCACGACCGTTTTAAGATCTTTGAAGAACGCTTGCCACTTGCGGTGATGGGCCAAAAAGGAAAGATGCAGCATATCGGGATTGGTTAAAATCACGTTGGGGGGTGCTTCTCGGATACGTTTTCGGCGGTAGGCTGATGTATCACCATCATAAATCGCAGCCGTCGGCATTTTTTTAGCGAAGTGGACGGCCAGGCGTTCAAAAGCCCGCAGTTGATCCTGTGCCAGTGCTTTTAACGGAAAAATATATAAGCTTTTGGCGTGATTTTCCTTCTGAAATTTTTCCAGCGTCGGCAGGTTATAGATCAGAGTTTTGCCGCTGGCTGTTGGTGTGGCGACGACAACATGCCGACCGCTTTGAATTAACTCGATGGCCTGGACTTGATGTTGATATAATTTGCGGATTCCCCGGACTTTGAGTGCCTGGCGGATCTCGGGTGACCAATTCGATTTTACATTCGACCAGAGCGCGGGTTTTTCAGGTAAAACAGTATGAAATACCACCTGAGACCCCAGACGCTCGGATTTAACGAGGGACTGAACGTACTCTTTTACTTTAGGTGGGGGATGATTGGTAATGCTCATGGATCTTGACTTTAATACTGTCGTACAAGCCCTGATTCATTGGGCATAATCAGTAGAAAAGCGAACCGCAGAACCGCAGAATATCGAATTTCGAAGGGAGGAATCGCTGCGCTCCGCCTTTCCTAACTTAAAAATGACAAAATTCTATACTTCGACATTCGAAATTCATTATTCGATATTCGATATTCGCTTTTAATTTCATTCCTTCACGCGCTCAACATACGCACCGGTGCGGGTATCGATTTTTAAAAGTTCGCCTTCTTCGATAAACGGCGGCACCTGAAGAATGTGGCCTGTTTCCAGGGTGGCCGGTTTCGAATCACCGGACGCCGTATCTCCTTTTACCCAGGGATCGGTTTTCTCGACCTTTAAGTTGATAAAAATCGGCAGGGAAATTCCAATGGGGTTACCGTCAAACAGCAATATATTGCACAGCGTGTTTTCTTTGAGGAAATTTTTTGCGTCGATGATTTGATCTTCGGTCAAAAATTCCTGGTCGTAGGTGGATGTATTCATAAAGCAGTAACGGTCACCATCCGAATACAGGTATTCCATTTCCTGTTCCGCCAGATCCGGTTCCTTGAATTTTTCACCGGATCGAAACGTCTTATCAAATTGAGCCCCGGTAACCATGTTTTTCAATTTACACTTATAAAGTGCCTGGCCTTTGCCGGGTTTGGTAAATTCAAATTGAACAATCGCAAATGGTTCGCCATCGATTTCAATTTTACGCCCTTTTTTGAGATCTCCGCTTTCTATCATATTGGTTACGCCCTCTCTTCTATTTTGTTGGTTCCGAGGTTCAGGGTTCAGCGTTCAAAGTTGCCTTTCACCTATATCCGTTGAACCGCTCATTCCTGCCTGCCCTCCATAGCCTGTAAGAGGAAGGGGGGAGGAGCAGAACCCCGGGATAAGCGAACCGCAAAATTTCGAAATGCGGAAGCGCTGCACTCTGATAAAATGCTTCCATCCTCGGCCCTGCGCCGTTTGCCGTGCGCCGTGTGCCAATTTTTGCAGCCTTCTACCGTATACCCTAAACCCCTGAACCTTTGAACCCTGAACCCTTGAACCTACTCAAACTTTTTCTGCCTCCCTGACCGCTTCAATTAACTGCCTCACTTTTAGGGGATCTTTTTTGAAACGAATCGGGTGGCCATTTTTATCCAGCGCGTTGGTCAGGGTGCAACTGTCCACACCAGCCGGTCGGACCCGCTTAATACCGTCAGATACATTGGCGGGTGAGACACCTCCGGCCAGGATGACCGGAATCCGACTGGACGCCACGAGACTGGCGGCCGCATTCCAGTCGCAGGTTAGACCGGTGATACCGACAAATCCCTGTACAGGCTGGCTGTCATCAATTATCCCCGATTGGTTTACCAGCATCGTGTCGGTCAGGAAAAAATCGCTGTATGGTTCAAATTTCTTGCTCAATTCAAGTGTGGGAATCGAGTTATCTTTTCCAGACTGTCCAATTGGAATGGAACGCATGATCTTGATCTGCGGTAATCGCTTTTTTACATCCTGCTGCAGCGCAATTAAATGCCGGCAATACGACCGAACATCCGGATGATCCGTTAAGGCTTCACAGAAGTGGACAATATCCGGCTGATAATAATCCAGCGTGCGTAGAACCGAATCCAGCGTGTTAAACAGGGGTATCAAACTGCTTTTTGCCGAGGCGGATCGGACGGCAGCCAGCGTCTCTTTAACTGCGGGAATTTTCCATTCCACTTCACTGACAATCACGCTGCCGATATGATCCACCCCCAGCTCGATCATGACCACCGCTTCAGCCGGAGTTTGTATTTCATAAATCTGAATAATCATTTTTAGAGTTGACTTTTTGAGCCGTGTCTAACATATTCAGCCTGTTTTCGCAATTCGTTTCAAGAAGGCCATTGAAGATTGTAGAATAAACCCTAACATTGCATAAATTCTTGTCATCTAGCCTGGCCGTTATGTCTGAGATCGTTGCTTTTTCCGGGCAGATGCTGGATGCTTGATACTTGATGCTGGATATCTAACAGTACACTATCGGTGAATTTCAACGACATCCAGGATCCAGAAACCAGAATCCAGGATCAGTCAATACTTTCAATGGTCTTCATTGCAGCAGCGAAGTTGGATTTCAAAATTTTATGCAACTATAGGGTAAATAGGGTTACCATGATACTTATCATCGATTTTGGTTCTCAATACAATCAATTAATTGCCCGCCGGGTTCGCGAGCATCATGTTTATTGTCAAATTGAACCGCCGAATATTACCCCGGCCGCCATCAAAGTGCTCAATCCTGAAGGCATCATTCTGTCCGGCGGACCGGCCAGTATTTATGAAAAAAACAGTCCCAAATCCGACAGCGGTATTTTTGACCTGGCAATTCCGGTTTTGGGAATCTGCTACGGCATGCATTTCATGATGGCGGCCCTGGGCGGGGCGGTGCACAGCACCGGCAAGCGGGAATACGGATTTGCCGAGCTGATAGTCAAAAAACAGGACGGCCTGTTTAAGGGGCTCAACAAAAAAAGCATCTGCTGGATGAGTCATGGTGATTCCATCGACAAATTGCCCGCCGGGTTTAAAATTGCGGCGTCCACGGCCAACACAAAAGTGGCGGCAGCCGTCCATGCTAAAAAGAAACTATATGCAGTCCAATACCATCCTGAGGTAGCCCATACGCAAATAGGCAAAAAAATGCTTCGCAACTTTTTATATGACGTGTGTGGCTGCAAGCGCTCCTGGACTATGAAATCATTTGCCAGAGATTCCATCGAAGACATTCGTCAGACCGTCGGTGACAAAAAGGTCATCCTGGGGTTGAGCGGCGGTGTGGATTCTTCGGTGACGGCCATGCTCATCCACAACAGCATCGGTAAAAAGCTAACCTGTATATTCGTCGATAATGGCCTGCTGCGGAAAAATGAAGCTCAAAAATTAAAAGTCACTTTAAAACGGCACCTGAATATCAATATCCGTTTTGTAAATGCCCGGGCTCAATTTTTAAAGGCTCTGGCCGGGGTAATCGATCCCGAGAAGAAACGTAAAATCATCGGTCGAATTTTTATGCAGGTTTTTGAAACCGAAGCCCGCAAGATAAAAGGTGCGCAATTTTTAGCTCAGGGAACCCTTTACCCGGATGTGATCGAATCCGTATCAGCCTTTGGCGGACCGACATCGGTGATAAAATCCCACCACAATGTCGGTGGACTTCCCAAAAAAATGAAATTAAAGCTCATCGAACCCCTCAAATACCTATTTAAGGATGAAGTTCGTCTGCTGGGCAAAGAATTGGGACAGCCGCCGGAATTGATCTGGCGTCAGCCTTTTCCGGGTCCGGGCCTGGCCATTCGAATTATAGGGGAAATTACATCGCGGCGACTTACCATATTACGCAACGTCGATGATCTTCTGCTTGAAGAGATTAAAAATGCAGGCTACTATAATAAGCTCTGGCAATCATTTGCCGTGCTGCTGCCGCTCAAAACCGTCGGGGTAATGGGCGATCAGCGTACCTATGAATATAGCGTGGCCTTGCGTGCCGTAACCAGTAAAGATGCCATGACGGCGGACTGGGCCAAATTGCCGCATACGTTATTGGGCCGGATATCCAACCGGATCATCAATGAAGTCAAAGGTGTCAACCGGGTGGTATATGACATTAGCTCCAAACCACCCAGTACAATTGAATGGGAATGATAAGAAATGGCTGGTAAAAATCCCGCCGGTTTCAGGTTTGATGGTGGCGATCAGGAACCGGAATCATACTATCATGAAGAATTGAAAGATCTGCGGGTTGAGAAATTAAGTCTGCGGGTGACGCTGCTGACGATTCTTTTACCCTGCCTGATTGCGGTGGCCATTTATTTCGGTTACCAAAATTTGTCCGGCAGATTAAGCCGGAGCTACGATACCGGATCGCTGGAGATTCAAAGGTTGACTAAAGAGCTTGAAGCGCTTTCGAAAAACTTCAATGAAAAGTTAATTACTTTCTCAACCACCCTCTCCACCCAGGACAAAGACTTTGGAATGTCCATCGAAGGCCGGCTTTTTGCTATCAACAAGAATATCGCTAAATTGAAGAATGATTTTAAATCTTTAAATGAAGACTTAAAGCGGGATCTGAAACAAAATCAGGATACAATTGAAAAACTGAAAGCTTCGAAAACCGATAAAAAAAGCCAGGCAGTTGCAGTTGAAAAAATCAATGCCTCCATCAAACCCATTAAAAAGGAGTTGCAAAAATTAAACGCCATCAGGCAGGATTTAAAAACAGTTTCCGGTGGTATAGAAGAGCTGAAAAGCAAACTTACTAAAAAAATAGACGCATTGACTGTCGAAACCGGGCAGGTCGGTAAAGAAAATGAACAACTCAAGGCCTCGCTGACTAAACTGTCAGGGAAAACCATCGATAAGGATGCACTTGCGGATTCACTTGCGCTGGAAGTATTCAAGCTCAGGAAAAATTTTGAAAACCAGCTTGCAGAGGCGGTCTCGGATCTCAACCAACGACTGGATTCCCTTCAAAAGGAGATCGAGGCTATCGAAAAAATATCCGGTACGCAAAAAAAATCCCTGAAAAAAGCATCCCAAAAGGCAGCAACCCAGCAATCCGGCGCTGCCCCCAAAACCGGAGCGGGCACTGCTGCACTCCCCGAACAGCCAGGAACCATCACAGAAAAAGACCTCATCGAATAATGGATAAAAATCTGCTATTAAAATTACTGGAGTCAGTCGCCAAGGGCCGGGTCTCGGCCGGAGATGGCGCTGAAAAACTCCAGCATATGGCATATGAAGATATAACTTATGCCCACATAGACCATCACCGCTCCCTGCGCAAAGGATTTCCCGAAGTGATCTTCGGAGAAGGAAAAACAGCCGATCAAATTGCGGGAATTATGGAAAAAATGATGGACCAGGAAAACATCATTCTGGTCACCCGCACCAATCAGCAAAAGGCGGATATTGTCCTGTCGCGTTTCCCGCAAGCGGTTTACCATGCCGATGCGCGCATGGTCGTCATGGAACTCAATTCGGTACCTGTTCAGGGGCGCGGTCTCATACTGATCATCTCAGCCGGCACTTCCGACATACCGGTTGCCCGAGAGGCTTATCTAACCGCCCGGGCCATGGGCAATGCCGTTGACACCATATTTGATGTCGGTGTTTCCGGTATTCACCGCCTGTTTAACCACCAGACTCTAATTGATGAGGCTGCTGTGCTGATCGTGGTTGCCGGCATGGAGGGTGCACTTCCCAGCGTGGTAGCCGGTATGGTCGATCGGCCGGTGATCGCGGTCCCGACCAGCGTGGGTTACGGCGTGAATCTGGGAGGCTTAACCGCCCTGTTTGCCATGCTTAACAGCTGCAGCTCCAATGTGGCGGTTGTCAATATCGATAATGGGTTCGGGGCCGGGTATATGGCGGCGATGATTAATAGAGAATAATTTAGGTTTCAGGAATAATATAAAAAAGAATCCTCCTATAGGCGGATTGAAGTAAGGTATACTGTCAGTTCCTAATTCATAATAGGCAGAGCGAAGCGATTCATTAATTTTTCAATCTTCATTCTTCATTTCTTTTGGGGTATTATGCAAACTGACCAAGCCATAAAAGCGTTCTCGCAAAGTGAAAAGCTTAAAACCGGTCTTATCTGGGCGACCCAGATTGCTGAAGTCTATCTCGCGCTGCCGGAATCTGAAAAAACGGGGGCCGAAAGAATACTCAAGACTTTGATTGGTATGATTGCCAGTGAAATTCATGTTGCCAAAAATGCTGCCCCCCATGAAATCTGGCTGGAGGCCGAAAAAGACATAAATACCGCCCAGGTAATGCTGAACTCCGGAGTGGCACAAGACACGGGTCACCACCTCACCCAGGCCCTGAGCAAAGTCACAACAATCGGCCAGCAATCCATGAGCCTGCTAGTCGGGCAGGGACTGTTATAAGGGGTCGTTGCGGGTACGGGTTGCGGGTTTTCCGATTTTGGAGTTTAGGTAAAACAAAAAAAAGCGCAGCGATTCACTGATTCTTCAATCTTCACTTCGATTTCGATCATCTGTCATCTATATTTTGACTTCCGACATCCGTCCTCTGTTTTCCGACTTCTGTCATTCATAGCATTTGTTGGCTCTATTAATGTTAATGGCTGCAAATGATAGGGAGAATGACTGGGCCATCTCCATTTCTGATTTCCTGTTTTCATCCTTTTCAACCATTTTCTTTTGCCAGGCTTTTCCGGCGATTTCATATGAAGCGTAGGATCTTTCAACTGCGCTTTGGAAACAGGAGTTGGGCGTGTTGTTTTGTTTAAGCATGTCAATTTCAGCTTTGGCGGTCATTAGCAACGGCACGAATTGATCATAACCAATGTTTGCCTCGACACCCCGTTGAATTTCATCCAGGGTTGCCAGGACCTTGGCTTCTTGCGGAGAGATTTTGGGACTGCAACCGGCGCTTAGCGCAATAAAGATTACCAGTAAAACCATAACAGCTGCTTTGTGCATCTAGTTATCCTTTGGAAAGCGGGCTAAACGGTTGATTGGTTTATGGCTGAGTCGGCATCAGAAAATTATAACTTACACCTGCAACAATGGCAAGCTGAAAATATGCCGCGGCGTTAATTCACCGCCTATGGTCGTACGGTTGTTAAACAGGCAAAAGCAGAACAGCATAGAAAAATTAATTCGCGGCCCCTGGGCCAAACAACTTTTTTCAGTATTCAAAGAACTATTTATAGCCCTGGAAGTGCTGATTTTCGGGGTGGATTAATTAGTCTTAATTATTTCATGCCAGATTTGCTCGGTATCTTTCAGCGGCACATCATTGACATCGAACATCGGTTTGCTGGTTTGGGGAATATATTCGTCGAGAACTTTATTAATTTGAGCAATGAGCTTATCTATTTCCAGATTATCTAAGGTCTTGATCATCAACAGGTCGTCCTGGGCTTGCTGGAAGTAATAATTCAACATGTCGTGACCGGTTTCAAAATATACAATCTTTTCGTTCAATCTGGCTATATAGCCGAGCAACAATTGAATCAATTTAAGGTTATAATCTATCCTCAAATTCATAATAGCATTTTGATAGGTCTCAATTTTAAATTGCTCTTTTTGGTCTCTGACTTCACTTTTGAGCTCCTGGGTTTTTTGTTTCAATTGATCTTTTTTTTCTATAGCCAGGGCGATTTTCCCCTTCAGATTTTGCTGCAAAGAACTTATCTCAGTCATTTTCAGCTTGAGTTCCGTGGATTTATCCCCGGTGGCGTGCACGGACCCAAGCCCCCAAAAGCTTATTAACATTACTGCACAACTAACGATCAAATACTTTCTCATGTCGCTTTCCTCAATTTCCTTGCCAAATTTGATCCCACCGCGACAATTTCCCTGAATCAGGAAAATCGACTGATAAAAATACCAGATACCGGCTGTGGCAGCCGGCTAAATCAAACCGTCCATTTCTTGCCGGATCTTATCAGATACGAACAATTTTCCTCCCGTGGTTTCCCACAGGGCCAAATATTTCAGCGTCTTTTGATTTGCCTCATTTTTGGTATATTTGAGACCCATCAGTTCGAGCTGTTGACCTTCCCATTTTAGTAGATAGATTGCCAGTTCAGGCGGGAACTCATTCAGACTGTTGAGCGATATCCAGTTGCCTTTCCACTTAAATAAATATTGGGCTGCTGCAGGTGATAGGCTCTTAACACCGTTTAAGCAAATCCAATTACCCTGCCACTGAAATAGCTGCTGGGCTGCATCCGTTGACAATGTCGACAGGCCGTTTAAAAATAGATCGGATCCTTTCATCCGTGACAGACACCTGGCCGCTCGACTTGAAATATTGGTTAATTCGGCAATTCGCGCAAAATTGCCGGAACACATTTGATTTATGATGACCTTGTCTTTTGGATTCAGAGCAAATTGTTCTTTATTATCCGGATTATCACTGACCTGTTCCTTCTTTTGAACCTCTTGCCAGATCATTTCAAGAGGCTGCATTTTCGATTGCTGTGGATCAACTGCAAGCTTATCCGGGCCTGGACGATACTTTTGGATTGCGGCGTTGATATGCCTTGCATGTTTGTTTAAGCCGATACCACCGGCTATTTCGGTCAGTTGTAGATCCAACTGCGCTTTGCGTACCAGATAAAAGAGTTCTTCACTGCCGCTATTCAGCCAATAAGCCGGTTTTGTGAGTTCATTGATATAGGCCCGGCGACGCTGGATAGTGCGCATATTAAGTTCAATACGTTTATTTTTGACGGCCTCTTCATATGAAATTGTGCCCACTTTCTTTATTTCCTGGTAAATTTCTTCTTCCAGTTCGGCGATCCCATTGCGGTAATGTAGATCCAGTTCATAGATTTCGTCATTTTTTTCCAGCAATTCATTCCGCAGACGAACCGCTGCTTCAATTTTGGCGATGCATTGGTCACGTTTGCTGGGCGCCAACGGAGTCGGCACCTGTTGCGGAACCGGTGAAACCGTTTTTAGGGCGTCGCCCGGCGCTGGAATTGCTGGTTGCGGTGCTTTTGTTAGACCGATCAAAGAGGGGTTATAGTACAGGACAAATCCGGTGATAATCAGGGCCACCAGTGCAAAGCTGATCAATTTATTGACTAGCGACCATCCGGTAAAATTTTGTGGTGTTTCAGGAGCTTTGGCTGTCGTTTCAGCAATTTCTTTCAGTGGACTTTTATCCTCCGGCGTATCGCTATTTTTAGCTTTTTCAGGTGGGGTGTTCTCAGGCTTGCCTTCGGCCTTTTTTTTGCCCGCAATATTTTTTTGGGATTTAGACTGGATTTGTTCCGCTGTCTTATCCTCAATTTCATCATCATCCAAACCAACAAAATCATTGGGCTCGCTACTTTCCGGCAGCTCGGCCTGCAACTTATCTTCCGGCTGGTCTTTGAGACCGGAATGTTCGCCGCCGGGCAGCGCTGCGGCTTCCGGCTTTTTTTTGTCCACCGCCCCTTCATCGTTTTTCGTATCGGTGTCTGTCCAATCTTCAACCAACGGGGCATCATCGTCGTCGCCACTGCCGGTAGGATCCAAATCATCTTTCATCGCGCCATCGGATTCACTCGGCAAGTCTTCCGCTGAATCGGACGAAGATAGATTATCCGTGCTTTGCTCCTCATCATCTTTCAGAGATATTTCCGTTTCATTTTCGGCGTCGGGATTCTCCGTCTGATCATCTTTTTCAATAATCGGCACCTCGATTTCCTCTTCGTCCTGTTTTTTCGTCTCCATGGTACCGTCCAATTCCGATGGATCCGAAGACGCCTCCCCGGCTTCTTTTAATGGCAGGATGTAATCTCTTTCATCCAGGACCTCAGATACGGTATCTGCGGGTTCCTCGTCGAAAGCAAACTCAGACTCATCTGAATTATATAAGTCGACTTCCTTTTCCTTGCCCATCTCTCACCACCGATTTTCAGCTGGAAATTGTTTTACTGAACTTAAGATAGTCTTCTTTACCTCACCCTGGATAATGTATCGGCATGTTTTTGAATATCTTAAGCTTATTCCAATGATCCGTTTTATCAAGACAAATTATTGTTATAATGGAATAAAATTATGAAGCAGACAGAAGCGGCGTGTGGCGGATTTTCGACTGATCGCGCCTGGTTTGGATGCGGCATAAATTCGGGATTGAGTTTGGAAATCTATTCGGAATTTATGCGATGTAATTTTGGAAAAGAACGTAATATCAGTTCAATCCGATCGGAGTGAGGGTCGGTCCTGCAGTTCCGGGAGAGTGGTGGTGCCCGGGGCGAGAATTGAACTCGCACAGAGACTAAGCTCCGAGGGATTTTAAGTCCCTTGCGTCTACCTATTCCGCCACCCGGGCAGTTGATTGCTGATACGCTAGTATCAGATTTTGTTAACTGGATACTCGAAATCAAACAGTATTTCAAGCAAAAAGATTGCTGTGGTGAGGTTCAAAGGTTCAAAGTTCAAAGGTTCACTGTTAAAGGCGGGCCCATTTCAACCTAGGGAAAGCAGTCAACCCCTGATCCGTGCCGGCCCTCCGAGCCGGATTTCTGCTATCCCGGAAAGCTAAAATCTTTTTCTTTGAAAATTTTTAAACAGGCATCAACGACCTGTGGATCGTAGAGAACGCCCCTGTTATTCACAATTTCTTCCAGGGCCTTGTCCATTCCGATCGATGGTCGATAGGGACGATGGGAAGCCATCGTCTCGACCACATCAGCGACACAGATAATGCGGGCCTCAAAAACGATATTATCCCCTGCCAGACCCAGGGGATACCCGGAGCCATCCATTCTTTCATGGTGCTGCAATACGATGTCGGCAATCGCCCAGGGAAAATCAATACCTTTTAAGATATCATAACCGGCCTGGGCATGGGCCTGTACCAAACTGATCTCAATATCAGATAATGGGATCGGTTTGACCAGGATTTCAGCCGGCAGGGATATTTTGCCGATATCATGAATGCCCGCAGCCATATAAATACTTTCTATTTGACTTTCCGGCAGTTCTAATTCCTCTGCGATAGTCTTTGCCAGGTTTGCCACCCGCTGTTGGTGACCGGATGTATAAGGATCTCGTTTTTCAACCGTCATGCTGATCGCCTGAATTGTCGAATGCATCGCTATCTTGAGACTTTCGAAGCTTTGCTGCAATTCCTGCTGCATGCGCTTGCGATTTTCAATTTCAATTTTAAGCAACCGGTTGGATTTCACCAGTTCAGCCGTTCGTTGTTCAACCAGATTTTCCAGATCTGCGTGCATCGTCAAAAGCTGTTTTTGGGCCTGCCATTTAATGCTCAGTGCCGTTGCAAATTGAATGATTTCCCGGGGGTGAAAGGGTTTCTGGAGGTAAAGCAGTTTATCTGAAAACCGGGCTTGTTGACCAGTTTTACTGAAATTTGTGCTGCGATAACCGGTTACCACAACCGTAATGATTCGCGGGTCCACTTTGTGGATTTCCTCGGCAGTCCACTCTCCATCCGGACCCGGCGGCATATTCAAATCAAGGAAGGCAACGGCAAAAGGCGCATCATCCTCAAATGAACGTTTGACGGCTTCAACCGCTTCATCACCCTGGGAACAGCAGGTTAATTCAAAGTTTGGTAGGGCTGCTGATGGGCTATTTGACTTCAGAATTCCTTGGTAAAGATCTCTGATGGTTGAATCATCATCCACCGCAAGAATGCGAAACGATTTATAGTTAAGATCTTTCATTTTCTCCCAAACAAATACTCAAGCGCCTGGCCGATGGATTTTACTGTAGGGTGTTGGCCTGAATTGTGACAATTAATTGTAATTGCGGAATAAATCGATTTGCTCATTATACAGCGCCTCCAGTTTAGATGCAACCATTTATAACTGCATAAACTGCGGGGTAATTAGCGCCATGGTAACCCTTGTCAAAGTATATTTCATTTGATATTAAGTTTTTATGAAAAATGCCGTTAATTGTCCGGAACTGATTCTGGCCTCAAAATCACCCCGTCGGCGCTACCTCCTGGAAAAGGCCGGCCTAGAATTCACGGTCATCCCCAGCAAGGTGAATGAAAACTCGGTAATCCTGTCAGCTCCCGACTCCTATGTCAAAAGCTTAGCCGAAGCCAAAGCCAGGAATATTTCCATCCGGTATCCCGACAGCTGGATTATTGGGGCGGACACGATTGTATTTATCGACAATACGATCCTGGGAAAACCGGCTTCACGTGATGAAGCTCGCGCAATGCTCAAAAGCCTGAGCGCGAAAACGCACCAGGTGCATACGGGGTACTGTATCTGCCGCAAGGCGACAGACCATCTTATTTCGGATTGTGTTACAACGGATGTTCGCTTTAAGACCCTGTCAGAAAAAGAAATCGAGTGGTACATCAATTCAGGAGAACCATTTGACAAAGCCGGCGCTTATGCAATACAGGGCATTGGAACATTTCTGGTCAAGGGCATCAACGGATCTTATACCAATGTGGTTGGTCTTCCGATCTGTGAGGTCCTCGAATATTTAATTAAGGAGGGTGTGGTGGACTTGGCAGAAAAAGCTTCTAAACACCATGCGGGACTATCGATATAGTATACGGTTGAGGCGCAGGGCGTGGACATGCGAATTAATCTGATTCTTTTCGTACTCGTCCTCATGCTCGTCCGCCAAATTAGAACTTTATCGGGGACGAGGGCGGGGACAGGACTCAAGTAAATTTAAAGGGTATTAAGAAAGGACACTGATTTGAAAGATCGACTGGAACGTGTACTGGAGCGTATTCAAAAAGCCGCCGATCACTGTAATCGGTCGGTGGATTTAATTCATTTGATTGCCGTCAGTAAAACCATGCCGGCAGAAGTCGTCAAAGAAGCCATTGCGGCCGGTGTGACCGATCTGGCAGAAAATTATATTCAGGAGGCTCGGGAAAAAGTTAACACCCTGGCGACTTTCAATGTCAATTGGCATTATATCGGGCATCTACAGTCAAATAAAGCCAAATATGCGGTCCGATTGTTTGATCTCATTCACTCGGTTGACTCCCTGAAGCTGGCCAAAGAGCTCAATAAATATGCCCAAAAAAATGATAAGATCCAATCGATACTGGTTCAGGTCAATGTCGCCAAGGAGGAATCAAAATCCGGTGTCTATGCCGAAAATACGATTGAGCTTTTAAAAAACATCGGTCAGCTTGATAATGTTTCGGTGAAAGGCTTGATGACCATGCCGCCATATTTTAATGCGCCGGAAAGAGTCCGGCCTTTTTTTGCTGCATTGCGCAAGCTGCGTGACCAGATCAAAGCCGAAGGTATCCCCAACATTGCCATGGAAGAATTGTCCATGGGGATGACCGGGGATTTTGAGGCGGCCATTGAGGAAGGCGCGACAATGGTGCGCATCGGTACCGCCATTTTTGGAGAAAGATTTTGAAAGTATTATTGCACTTATGCTGCGCACCCTGCTCCATTTACCCGATCGAAACGTTGAGATCCGGGAATTTGGACGTCATGGGTTTCTTTTACCGGCACAATATTCATCCCTATACCGAATGTCTAAAACGCCAGGAAACCGTGCAATCATACGCTCAGCAGGTCGATCTGCGCGTGATCTACCAGGAAGGCTACGACCTGGAGGGGTTTATTCAAAATGTCGTCTACCGGGAAGCGGATCGCTGCAACTACTGTTATCACGATCGACTGCGAACCACCGCCCTGATGGCCAAGCGGGGCAAATTCGATTATTTCTCGACGACTTTGCTTTACAGCAAATTCCAAAAGCATGACAGGGTCAAATCAATCGGCGAATCTGTCGGCAGAGCTGCGGGGGTGCCGTTTTTTTATGAGGATTTTCGCAGTGGATGGAAAGAAGGGGTTAAAACATCCAAGGACCTTGAGATGTATCGCCAGCCCTACTGCGGCTGTATATACAGTGAAAAGGAAAGGTATTATCGCCCGGGGAAAAAGTTGGAATAATGGAATGATGGAAAACTGGAAAATTGGGTCAATCAATAGGAATTGACTTCGATTTTATATTTTCATAAAGACAATAAATCCATTTCAAACCCATTGTTCCAACATTCCAATATTCCAAAGTGCCAATTCTTCACGCTGCTTACAAATTGAAACAAAATAAATTTGCCTTAGAGGCAAATCCAAGCGGTATTCTATGTTCGGAAACTTTATATATTTCATTCTGGTTCTGCTGATATATCTCACCTACCAGCCTTCCGAGGAGACCAACTTTACGGCGTTCGAATCATTCGCGCTGTTTTTGGGCCTGGTTTTCGCATTTACTTTTTTTACGCGATTTCAATTTCAAAAAATCGAAAGGCGGCTGGCGCAGGGACAGTATCTGCGGATAGATCATCAGTTCAACACCACCCTGCTCCATCAATCTGTATTGGCGATATTACTGTTTGCCGTCAACATATACGGGTTGAATCTATCATCTTTTTTAACGAGCATCGCGCCTTTCAGGACGATTCCGACGCTGCTGGCGCTTCTTTTTCTTTTGCTTTTCATTTTCTATTTGGCAATCGTGTGGACATACGCCTATACCACCTATCAAAGGCTGTACAAAACCGATATTTCAAGAAAGACATATGTTTTTTCTAATATTTCTTTTTCAGTTCCCGTATTGCTGCCCTGGCTGTTTCTTTCAGGAATTGCTGATATTATCAATGCCTTACCATTCGAGGCCCCGAAGCGGTTTTTAAGCACCACCGAAGGCGAGATCACCTATTTTTTATTTTTTCTGGTGGCAGTGGCAATCATCGGCCCCCTGCTGATTCAGAAATTCTGGCGCTGCAAACCTCTTGAAAACGGCGACAATCGCAGCCGGATTGTAGAATTATGCGAGCGCGCGGGTTTGGAATATGCCGACATTTTATACTGGCCAATTTTCGGCGGCAAAATGATCACGGCCGGTGTCATGGGGCTCATCAAAAATTTTCGCTATATCCTCGTAACACCGTCTCTGCTGCAGCTGCTGGAGCCCGCAGAGGTCGACGCCGTGATTGCCCATGAAATCGGTCATATCAAAAAGAAGCATCTGATATTTTATCTGGCCTTTTTCGTCGGCTATATGCTGATGTCCTATGTCACGGTTGATATGATTATTTTTACCATCATTTATGCCAAGCCGGTATACTGGCTTATCAATAAAGGCGGCTTCAGTCAGACAACCGTCGTATCGGGCATATCCAGTGTGGTGATCATTTGTCTGTTTTTAATCTATTTCCGATTTATTTTCGGCTTTTTCATGCGCAACTTTGAACGCCAGGCCGACACATATGTATACGCGCTGTTTGACAATGCCCAACCGCTGATCTCCACCCTGGAAAAAATAGCCGCCACCAGCGGGCAATCGGCCGACAAACCGAATTGGCATCATTTCAGTATCCGTCAACGCATCGATTACCTGAGAAAATGCGAAACCAATTCATCCTGGATAACGCGGCAGGATAACAAAGTTAAGAAGAGCATCGGGATTTACCTGATTTGCTTATGCATGCTGGGAGTTTTGGGATATCAATTGAATATCGGTACGGTGGGAGAGCGGATTAACAGTCATTTTTTCGAGAAAATTATACTGAGTGAAATCGAAGACGATCCTGACAATCCGGATTTATACAGCATGCTCGGCAATATTTATTACAACGCAAAAAATTGGTCCGGTACCCAGGATGCCTGGGAAAATTCATTGGCCCTGAAACCGGACAATGCGCTGGTTCTCAATAATCTGGCCTGGCACTACGCTACCTGTGAGGACCAAAGTTATCAAGATCATTACCGGGCGCTGGCACTGGCTAAACTGGCCATCAGACTTGAAAAGTCACCTCATATATGGGACACCCTGGCAGAAAGCTATTATGTCAACAGCATGTACCGGGATGCGGTCGAAGCCGGCAATCAGGCCCTGAAACGAGCCGCAAAAAATCGGTCCTATTACGAGGATCAGATCAAGAAATTTGAAAGAGCGCTCGGATCCTAAATTTTAGGCACTTTTGGCATTTTAGGCATTTGCTAGAGAACCTAAGCAGTTAATCAGAATCAAAATGGTTATTCCAACCTGTTTGGTTCTCCGCCTCAGGCGGATCCGGGTTAGGTTACCCGACTCTCACGCATTAAATTGCCCATCAAGTGATATTATCATCAGCAGCATCTGTTTTTTTCAACAACATGTAATTGGCGTATAGTTTTTTGACTCCCCCGACCAATAACCCAAGGTCAATAAGATAGAGACAGAAATAAACAAATCCTATCTCCAAGGTCGAAGACTCGATCGATACAATTCTTGCCATTGCCTGAGGAATTTGAAAAAAAAAGGCTATGCCCATAAGGACAAGCAATGCGCCCCACACCAGCTGAATATGTATTTTGTTTTTATCCATGGAAGCAATATTGGTAAGAATACGTGCAAAATTCAGATAATAATAGATAGAATTCCTTAAATCTTCAATCTTCAATCTAAAATATTCATACCGAAAGGCCGCCTTTGAATTCCGCCTGACGCTTATCGAGAAAAGCGCTGGTGCCTTCCTTGGCATCGGGACTGGCGTAGCAGAGGGCAAATGCATCGATTTCAATTCCGCAGCCGCTGGCCAGGTCCACATCCATGCCTTTGTTAACCGCCTGTTTGGCTTCGCGCAGTGAAACTTTTCCTTTGGATGCAATTACCTCGGCTGTTTTCATCACTTCATCCATCAGGCTGTCATGCGGCACAACGTTGTTGGCCAAACCAAGTTGCAGGGCTTCTGCAGCCGATATCATTTTACCCGTATAGATCAGCTCTTTAGCCATATTGGTGCCGATTAATCGCGGAAGTCTCTGAGTACCCCCAAACCCCGGAATCACTCCCAGATTGATTTCCGGTTGACCGAATTTAGCGTTTTCCGAAGCATAGATAAAATCACAGGCAATGGAGATTTCAGTCCCTCCACCCAACGCAAAACCGTTTACAGCAGCGATCACGGCGATTGGCAATTGTTGCAACTTGTTGATGATACCGTGTCCCTTTAAGGCAAACGCCTTCGCTTTAAGCGAATCGAATGTGGCAAGCTCAGATATGTCGGCGCCGGCCACAAATGACTTGTCGCCGGCGCCGGTCAGGATCAAAACACGAATATCCTCATCGGCAGCAATTACGTCCAGGGCCTGGGACAGTTCCGCCAACAGTGCCCCATTGAGAGCGTTCAGTGCTTTGGGCCGGTTAAAGGTAATGGTTGCAATTCCCTCTTTGACTTCATATACGATGTTTTCGTATGCCATTTTGACCTCCGTGAAGTTAGGATAAGTTAAGTGTATGAGAGACGCTATTGAATCAGACGGCTTTATAACTTACATTTCGTATGTTTAAAATATTTTAATTTTCATTCAAGCAATATTTGTAAAAATATCAGTTAGGTACCTTCAAACAACCACCATTGGTCATGTAAATTTTTGT